>JAABUU010008308.1_pt1 | contig 10356 bp, 6 predicted proteins | sample 5559301 | NCBI WGS metagenome assembly JAABUU01 (sample SAMN10711884, study PRJNA513360) | rock metagenome | isolation source: Antarctica rocks | place: Antarctica: Victoria Land, Richard Nunatak white | reverse complement strand
GTTGAGTTTGGGCTAGGTGACATGGCTGAAGCTTGAACTTGACATGATGGCTGATGAGAGTGTCATCAGCTTCTGAGTGGGAAGATTCCATATTTCACTTTCTCCAGGACCCGTAAGATGTACCAGTATGGCATATTGCGTATGGTATGACACTGGGTGAGTGCATGATATTACCAGGGCAGCTTTCCCCATGCAAGCCTGCGTTAGAAAAGAAAAGGTCCAGCAACTCTGCTTTTTGGGCTACTGAGCGTTGTCTGTGAGGTCATCATTTGCCTGTCTCAACATATTGTGATGCCGAAAGTCCCATTGCACCTCCAATGTATTGCATAGTACCAGGAGGTGCACCAACACTTATGACATCACAGTGTGGAGAGCTCCAGAGGATCCTTAAGGAAGGCCAAGATTGCTGTCAGACTCCGAGTCTACTTCAACCTTGAGTGAGTGAGTGAGTGAGTGAGTGAGTGAGTGAGTGAGTGAGTGAGTGAGTGAGTGAGTGAGTGAGTGAGTGAGTGAGTGAGTGAGTGAGTGAGTGAGTGAGTGAGCACCAATTGCTATGGCAAAGCTGCAGCTGGGGCCCGCCTCCATTTGCACAGCATGATGGTCTCAACAACTCAAAGGTACAGCCCAACTGTCACTAACATAGTAGCACTAGCTGCTGCAACTTGGTCTTCAACTATAGGCTACAGCAAGTCTGACAATTGTCCAGCAGGTCAAGACTAGCTAGTCTCTAGGTGCTAGAAGCAGCGGAGCACAACGGCTGAGCAGTCTATGCCTTTGTCACTGCTTAGGCAATTCTGCCACCAGAGTGTCAAAGCATGCGTGCTGATTCATGCCTTGGAGCTGCTGTTGGCACTCAGGACCCAATGTTGTCTCTGAGACACATTGCATATGCAAGCCGAGGTTGCGTGTGTGCAGTGTGTGGGAATGAGTCTATCCTTTTGACAATGAGCTTGCATTTTGCTGCAGTTGTCAGTGTGGGAGACTCGCATGCCCAGATGCTACGGTAGCAGTTGCAGGCCAACAAGGCAGGAAGGCATCGCCTTATTGAGACTACAAATGCTGATAGGCTACACAATGCTAAGCCAGCTGTTGATGTATCTTGCAGAGGCAAAACCAGACCCTGCTGTCGACAATTTGGTCGGTATGCTACTACACAACGTGAAGATAGATGTCTGTCTCCACATGGTGATGATTGCAGACAGGTCAAGCTGTTGAGCATGTCATGACAACACCCAGAATCAAGCATAGGCTGGCTCCAGGCTGCCTTAGGAGGCTCCCGTTATGATCGCTGAAAAGCGTAAACTTTTCTTTTTCTTTTCTTTCAAGCATAGGCTGGCCACGCCACAACAGGCAGTTCATGCCGCCTGTCTAAACAGTCAGCCAAGCAGCATCAGGGAGCAGCTTGACAGGCTCTGGCCTGGTCTTGCCCCGGGGAATTCTCAACAAGTTGGAGTGTTGCAAGAAATGAAACAATTGTTTCCTCGGACCAAGCATCGTTGACTCCCAGCTTTGGCGTTCTAAGCTCAAAGCTGAGCCTGACTGCGTAGGCTGAGTCAAATGTGTGCCGATTGTGACCTATAGGCTCCCAATTGCTAGCACAAATTGTTGTTGGATAGGCATTATGACTACTCTTAGCGGCAATCAGCTGAATCAATAGCTGCTTGTGAGGGAACTTAGGCCATCCAGCAAGGCTGACTGGCTTGCAGCCACAAGGGTCTAGACGTGTGCTTGTCACCGCAACTTGCTCTAAGTGTCTACCAAGATTGCAATGAGCTTGGCCTCCAGAAAAGTGATTCAACAGCTGAACAAAGTACTAATCGGCTACCGAAAGTTTGGACAGCATGCAAGAACCAACAGACATCATGATGAACAAGGCTGATCTGTCCGTTTCTGTTGGTTTGTTGCATGCCGTCTGTATGAACATGTCCAGTCTAAAATAGGCAATGCCATGTACTAAGTGAGTGACTGAGCCAGCGAGTGAGCTAGCTATTGGGTGAGTAATTGAATGAGCTCATGTGCTTGCAATCCTCCAAAACAAACAATAAAGTGCTGATACAGCGCTTGCGACATCAGCTTATTCCACGGACAGAGGCGCTAATAAACAGCACAGATCGAACAATGCTATTACGTTGATACAACAGCTTTGATGACTCCAAGCCTTTTTTTGCGCCTTCAGCTGTGGAAGCATTGGGTGTATTAAGCGCCAAATATGCATTGCAATGTTGTGATTCTACCATATGATACATGCATACCATGTCCTAGTGTCCCTCAAACTCTGAAACGTATTTGCGTAAAACCGCTTGAACATAAGACTTTTGATATTTGTGAAAATTCTAGAGATGATTGCAAGTATTCCAGCAGCCTACGCCATTATCTACCTAGCGCCTTCATGACAGTTGTGTTGACGCTGGATAAGAGAACATCAGTCGCTGCCCTGCCTGGCGGTCAGAATTGATTGTGTCATCTTTGTTACAACATTGCTGCCAAGCCTGAAACAACCACAACCAGTATATATAGAGTGTTAGGGTCATGCCCTATATATCAGCTTAAAAGAGACTGGCGTATTCAGTTTTTTTGCTACCATAAAGGACATCGTGTGCTACTTGTGTGTGACAAGATGGATGCTCAGTGCCTTTCAGCCATGCACTGAGCATCTGTCATGTCATACACAAGTGTCCCAGACAGACTTTTCATTGCATCATGATCAGTGGGTGCACAGCAAAATTGGTTGAAAGAACTGTTGACTGTTTCAGACTACGCAGTAACACAAAGGCCTGACCATGACCAGCATCCACTCTTGCCAACAGTCTGCAAAACCTTTGAGGAGACATGGATCTGCAAGGATCAAAGAGAAACCCACATGTGCATGCATCAAAAGTCTGCAAAGTCCTTGCCGCAAAGCAAGGCTGTGCAAGTTGCGACAAGCTGCATCTGATTGCAACTGAGCCAGGGCTTCATTTGAAGGCAAACAGAGTGCGCCAGACCCCGTTGATGACCAGATTTCTAGAGTCAGGCTCAAAACTTTCTGAAGCAAGCCGGACCTGAGCCACTTAGCCAGGCAAGAAACTCGTATGTCAGCTGCATGCCAATGACGGGCAAGAGGCTTATGAGGAGTTTATGACTCAAAAAGTTCTATCTGGAGAAAACAAACGTCATAGTCATTGCCACCAGTGTGTTTGGCAGTTGCATTTGGGCATGAACCTGATTCAAGTCACTCTGTCGGCACAGAGTTAATTCCTTCACAGAGTGACTTGACTCAATTTCATGCCCAAATTCTGTGCTGGGGAACATCTGTCAAGATGCTGTCATGGTTGATTTGTGGACTTGGCCATGTCAAACCCATCAACTCAGATGTTAGGCACATCCAAGGGTATGCTTGCTGCACTGAGGTATGGAAGCCATACCTGGGAATCTGCAAGAAAACCATCCATATGATGGGTTGACTCCCTCGTCTGTCGATCTGCTGTAGCCTGGTTCAATTCAGCTCCTGGTGACTTGCAGGGAACAGAGCTCGTCCATCAAAGGAATCTTTTGTTTGAAGCTGAGCCCAAGCGCCACCTGGAAGGGATAATACTTACTTGTGCCGACTGGCATCATAGCTCAGCAGGTAGCAGAAAGGCGCAGCTGTCAGCTAGCTACCTGATATTCAGTAGCGTCTCGTCATGGAACGTGCTCGCAACAGCATTGAAGCTCGAAAACCTGTCGCAGCACCAGAAGCTTATTAGGTTATTTGATCAACCTTGACGTTGAGAGCTGCGAACGGAGGGGCAAGGGCGTACGACTCGCATGCTGTCGTGAAACTTAACACCTTTGGTAGAAAGGGTAAAAGCCAAGCCAGATCGACAGCAGTATTGATCTGTCTAGTAACCCCCTTGCAGTGAGTGCAACCAGATCAAGGCCAAGGCCGCCGCAGCTTGCTGCTACAACCTTGCTTGCATTCCAATGTCCGGATCGGGCGATGCCTCTACAGCTAGTAAAAGTGCTGAGGTGCTGTCACTGTCCAAAAGCGCTGCATTGCCAAAGGACGCGCTGATGCAAGCAACTTCTTGTGTGGGTTCCTCGTTGACTTGACTTGTTGACTTTTCAAGGTCTCTTAGTGCAGAAAACGACGACATCATCGCGCAGTCTTGCAAGCGACGACCGCATGGCCAGCATGCAAAACTCTGAAGGCGTTTCAAGTCTCCTGCAAATCTGCATACGCGCCGTCGCTCGGAACCTTCTCAGTCACTACGAGCCTGACTGTAGGTCAAAGTATTTGTCAAGGAAGGGACTCATGCATACTGCTGTCTAAGTGCTGTTCATGTCTACAGTGTGCAAGATATGCGAGCCAGAGGACGCACGCCAGATATGGAACGAATATTTGCGGTAAAGCGGAATTGTTTTGATCCTTTGTCCAGGCATTCGTGCACTGCAGGGCTGCTCTGTCCATTTGACCAATCACTGCTTTTGTTTGACTACAGACTGTGCCACACCAGTGGCGTCACAAAGCTGATACCTCTGGGTGACCAAGCAGCAAAGACTTTTGCAAACTTCTGGTATGGCCTTGCTTCTGTTGTAGAGCCTTGAAATGGCTTACTGTGTCTTTTGGGGGAATTCCACCCATCAGGTTTGGTTGCAGGCAGCCAAGACACTTGAAAGTATTCCTAGAGAAAGATCACCATCAGCTGATGCCTAGACTACACCTCTTTGGTATGACCCTGACGCATCTGGAAGTCTCGGCCTACTGGATCAAAAATTTGACTTGGTTACAAGGTCAGCACACTCAATTTTTTTCGGCCAAAATACCATGCAAGCATGATCAGCAGCAGCAGAAACATATCGTTTGTGTTGCGCCGAAGTTGCAGAACCTCCTGACCACATTGTGCTGGACCTTGTCTCAATTAATGTCATTTGCAAGCTGCACTCCACGGCTTTGGTGACTAAAAAGCAAGGTCGCTGCACCGTGCTGTACCTGAGTAGAATGTCTTGGGTATCACAAAGTAAGTTTTGTGCTGTATCTGAGTAAAGTTTCACTCCATTGGTAATTTGTCACCTGTAGGGACTCCTAACCTACAGTGCCTGTCTCTGAGACAGCTGTGCTACCTGCAGCCCATTCAGTACAAAAACTTCCTTGCTGTGCCTCAACTGAGGGCTCTAGACCTTTTTGAGATGGCCAGATCTGAAGAACCCACAGGCTTTGAGTTGGGTGTTGTGCTGGCCAAACTTCAGGACTTGAAGGTGAGACAGATGTGAGAGTCTGTTGAGACGACCTTGCACATCTGAGTGCTACCTTGTATCAAGATCTTACAACGCATGCATATGCACAAATGCAGCTGGATACTGTCATTGTTCAGCAAGCAGACCAGTGCTTGCAGATGTGTTTAATCTGATATGTTTTATCTGTGGCTGTTTGCTTGTCCAAGTTCTTTGCCTCTTCTCCTTCTTGCATTCTGTCAGTTCTTAGCTGCATAAGAAGCCGCTATGCTTCAATTGCACGAGCACATAGTGATTTGCAGGCGCTCAACGTAGAGTGCACAGAGGTGGGGGACAAGCTGGTAGAAGCCATCACCTTTGGTAGACGCTTGGCTGCATGGTCAAGAGAGACAGGTGTGTGCTCTGCATCTCCCTGCTGCCCTGTGCCGCATGGAGTTGTACTCTGTTGTGCTGTTTTGACTCAGCACATGCTCATCTACGTTGTAGCCTGTCGTGCGTGCTCTGCTGTGCTGTGCATTGGGTTTTTCTGTAGTGTAGGACAGTGCTGCTGTGCTGCGCTGCGTTGTGATGTTCTGCATACTCTTTATGTACACACACATGGGCGCCCTCTTGACTGAAGTAAGAGTCCAGCACCCCACCTATGATTGTCTGAGACATATGCATGCAAGCATGCATTATGCGCTGCAAACATGGCAACTTTTGTTACAAGAAAGTGTTGTGTTATGCAGTTTTTGGAATGCTGTATGCACCAACTGACATCCCACAACCTTTGCTCACTCATGCACATCAACAATGCCACATAGACCATGCTTGATCATGCATAGCGTCATTGACAATGACATTACTATCCTCAGGTCAGGCATTGAATGCTGAGCAGGCGAGCTGGCCCCAGACAAACATCTGTCAGCTCAGGTTATCCAGGACAAATATCACACCTGCCACATTGGGATTTTTGTCCAGCTTGCAGGAGCTGCAGCTGCTTGACATCAGGTGGAGAACGCTTTGAAGATTCCAAACTTGAACACAAATTCTGTCTAAAATCACATAACATGCCGAGTCCAGACTATTGATCTTCCATGCAAGTTTGATAACACTGCCATGAACCATGCAGCAACCAGTGCTTCTGCACAATTGCCGAGAACAGTGCAGCAACTAGTGCTTTTGCACAACTACGATGAACCATGCAGCAACCAGTGCTTCTGCACAACTGCCATGAACCATGCAGCCACCAATGCTTCTGCACAACTGCGATGAAGCATGCAGCAACCAATGCTTCTGCACAACTGCCATGAACCATGCAGCAACCAATGCTTTTGCCTGTCTGCAGGAAGACAGGTATTGAAAGCTCTGCCCTGCTGCCTCTACAGAAGCAGTTTGGCTTGTCACGTCTTGTGGGCGGCATGCTGACAGCTAGCAACAGCTTGGCTTTGGCAGCAAACCAGAACCGAGTAGCATGTGTCTGCGGCACTCAAGGTGAGGTGCTGCTTGGTCTAGTTGATTATTGCATCACAGTGTTGATTTCGAATTTCAGAGGTGCTGCCTCTCCCAAGCCTTGTGTTCAGTCAGCCAAAACGAACCAGCACTCAAATTACTCACAAGTCATGTGGTGTCCATGAAAGTGTTGGGTTAACCGCTATGGCTGGCCATGCTGATGGAGTGATTGATGAATGTTCCACAATACAGCTTCTGGTTGGGAGCTGCCCTGCAACGCAGTGTTGCACCACATGCATGTCTGCCTTGACCACGTGCATAAGTATCATATTTGCAGCTTGTGCAACAGCAGATGCAGCAGCAGATTTGACTGCATTTCACATGCTGCAGAGGGCACTCAACCACTGGACCGGTGGACAAAAGAGGGAGTTACCACGCTTCTATTCTGGGACTGAAGACGTGGGTGCATTGACCTCCAATATGCGCTCTATGACAGATAGGTAGCTCCCCCTGCATGTGCACAAGTTCATGAACATTGGGTCAATGTCGTCATTTTTCAGTGAAGATGTAAGACCCTGTTGGACTCTTGTAGCAGCCTCATCCCAAGATCAGCTGGGTCCAATGGCATCTTCAAATCTACAACGTTCATCAAATTACTGGGAAATGGTAAGTCCAGTGTCAAAGCCAGCATTCGGTTTTGCCAGCTCTAGTTGCTGACCTTTGCATCGCTTGCTGCTCTCATGATGGAGTAGCTCTCGACCTGCTTTTGACCGGCATCTGCGTAACGATGCTGTACATGTCAGGCTTGCACCTTAGGGCTTGGGTAGCTGCACTGAGTAATTACACGGTAATGTAAACTAGTCTTGGCCGCGCTCCTTGGACGGAACGACCGTCCACGACAAGGCAGCACCTCGGACATCACGCTGCCAAATGTCATCAGTTTGAGGTTTATGTCTAAGCTGGTCTGCTCGCCGCAACCGCTGCAATGCCCCGCGCCATGTGGGTTGTCTGGGCTTGCTGGTCCGCAGCCGTCTTAGCGGTCGCCGCCGCCCATGCTGACTCCGACACCCTCGCGCAAACACCTTCACAGGACTCCGGGCGACGTCTCAAGCTGCTGTATGTCATGGAGTACGACTGCCAGTTCGACTGGGAACCGGTCCAGCTCGAGAAGGGGTTGACGGACGAGGTGCTGGTTTGGCTGATGAGTCTGCACGACAGGCTGACCATGACCACCCAGCATCCTCTTGGGGAGGAGCTCATGGCAAGTTGTCTCCTTGTTTGGATGTGTTGGTAGACCACACTCACACTCACATCACTTGCTGAAGGAGTTTGTGAGGAAAGTGCTGCTATGCAACAAGGCCATGTACCTGTGCTGCAAGCCACAATCTTACCAATCTTTCCCTGTGCTAGCTTACAACAGCGTTCTGTGCCATGGAGCCTTTTGTGTCAAGTCCAGCATGCTATGCTGCGGCAGATACAGTCACAACCACCAGTTTAAAAACAGCCCGCCCCGATATCAGCAGATTTTTTGGCAACATTGCTGCCCGTATGTGCATGTTGTTGCAGAGACCACAGACCCAGCGGTGGTATTGCATGTTTTATGCACATCACTTCTTCAGGTTCTCTGACTTAGCCTGACCCGACCCTATCAATTCTGCTGATGGGACATCAACTGTTCACTCACTCACTCACTCACTCACTCACTCACTCACTTACTCACTCACTCACTCACTCACTCACTCGCTCACTCGCTCACTCGCTTACTCATTATACAGGTGTTCCAGAATGGTTGGCTAGGTACTTACTAGGTGTACATGAATTCAGACGGCATGCTGGCTATGGTGTGTGCTGGTTGTCGGCACCTGTCTGGTGTCACCTTTTCGCCATGTAGTATGTGAACCAGTGGGTTAGGGTTTAGGCTAGGCAGCAAACCCTACACCTTGGGGCAAGGCTGTGACGCTTGACTAATACAGGGCATCTGCCTTTGGCTGCAGATACCAAAGGCCTGGTGGGTGCCACCAGTTGCTGATGCAGCCAGAAGCCAGGGCAATGGGCGCAGAGAAATCAGCATGAAAGAGATTTTGGAACTACAGCTGGCTGCAGATGCTGCTACTGTGTGGCTTCCAAAGTACCTGCTGGTGGTCTATCAGCTGACCATGTAAGCTGTCTGCACAGGCCTAGACATTGCAGCCTGCATCACTGCTGATACTTATGTGTACAAGCTGCCTGAGTGCTCTCAAGCACATGAGCAGTGTCTAGTTTTCGCATGCTGAATCCACGTTGCTGTTGCTTCAGAGTAGGTTCTACCATCAGTATCAACACAAACAAGTAAATGGGTCTTTGGCCTGTGGTGCAGGTAGCCTCAAGAAGATGAAGCAAAGCTCAATGATATGTCTGGGATCAGCAGCCCATCCAAAGAGTAAACCACACTCTGCAGTCAGAGACACGACAGTCAGTATGTGCACATAGTTGCATGACCTAGTAAGCAGAACCATGGTGCATTCAGCATCCAATTTGTGGACGGCCAGGTGAACAAACAGAGCAGCATTGCTGCACTGTCAATGCACAAATGCAAAAGAACACATGTCAATGTGCGCTTGTTGTAACTTCTCAGACTGGTGCATTCTTGTAGCACAGTAAGCAGCAGCCGCACATTGTGAACAGAAGCCATCATTCTCTGTGCTTTGGAACATACAGTGCCACATGTGAAGCAGTATGACAAGACAGCAACCCATACCCCGCATGCTTGAGTGCCAGTGCTTGTCACATTGGCGTTGCTGAAGAATCCCTCAACTGTGATATGTGTTGACGTCCTGTTCACACTGACAGTCTGGACTTGGTTGTTCTGGGTGAACATAGTGTTAAAAGAGTTACCATTTTGCAGCGCTGTAACCTGCACATCACACAATGCTGTGAGTGAGTAAGCTGATGACAGGGCGTGCTTAGGGAACAGAAACTGTCAGTTGCAGCAAATGCCATGTACACCTATCATTGATTATGCAATGATGACTGCTAAATGGCCTGCGCAGATCACATGCATGCACAGATCTGAGACCTGAAAAGTGCAAAGCTGAGAGATGACTGCTACAGCTTTCACAGCAGGCATGTGCTTTGCAAGCTTTGCACTCAAGTCTCACATACCTCAATGCAAATGCAAGCAAAAGGTATCATGTCCAGAGAACGTCATACAAGTGCTTGCTTGGTACTCAAGGTGAAGATATGAGCAACTCACCAAGACTGGGGACGGAAGTAAATGATATTCTAACACATTTGTGACAGCCGTCGAGTTGGCAAACTTTGCCAAAGTGGTCCCAAATCCATTCAGGGTGCTTTGAATGCCAGCATTTGTCGGCGCAAAGATTGTGATGAAATGGTTTGGGTTGTCAAAATAGCTTGTCAAATCTGTGCTGTCCAGGAGACTCAGCAGGGTGGTGTATTGGCTGCTAGCTTCTAGGACATTGAGGGCTGTGTAGCACCCATATGCAGAGGGCCCTGGGGCTGGGGCGGGGGCAGGGGCACGTGCGGGGGTTGGAGCTGAAGCATGTGTGCCTGCTGATGTGGTCTGGGCAAAGGCATGGCCTGCATGACAGCTAGTTGTGAAACTGTTATGTAGTGTATATGTCTTGATACATATCTTGGTCAACGTTGATGGTGAACCGTTGCAATGATGCTGCCTGTGCATGATAGTGTCATGCAGATGGAGCTTCACAAGGAGGTGCGCAAGCGCTGCTA
>JAABUU010008302.1_pt1 | contig 10363 bp, 9 predicted proteins | sample 5559301 | NCBI WGS metagenome assembly JAABUU01 (sample SAMN10711884, study PRJNA513360) | rock metagenome | isolation source: Antarctica rocks | place: Antarctica: Victoria Land, Richard Nunatak white | reverse complement strand
ACAGCAATGTATTAACAGCAAAGCAGACTGTCAAGAAGATTTATAAATTATTTTACTTTAAAATTAATAATAAATTCTTATATGTTTTTGACTTTAATCTGAAGCATATTGAGAAGAATCATGACAGTCAATATATAAATTTAAATGAGAATAATGAATTTAAATCTATCAATATTTTAATTTTTCTCATAAATTAATGCTGACTTCAATTAGATTGATCAGATCATCTTTAAATAATGTAAATTTAAAAAAATTAAAATACAGTCTTCTTCTCTATATCTTAGCTAAGCATCAGACCTATTTTTTAATACATATTTTTAATAATAATTTTATTTCTTAAAGAAAAGATCAGCATCTCTTTTTATCTTTATTGTTTATAATTCTTCTTTATAAAAAAGCAATCAGAACTATTCTACAGTCTTTTAAAAAAATATTAATTTTTTATTTCTATATCTCTTATATTTTCTTAAAGAAAATCTTAAGATCTCTATCTGTAAAATTTTATAAATGATTAAATAACACAAGACTCATTAAGTTAAATATCATAAACAGCATCAATAATTAAATCTTATTTAAAATTTATTTTAAGTCAATTATCTTTCACTGTGCTCTGCATAGTTACAGCTATGAATTTATTATAATTTCTATTATTAATATAATCTTTTAAATTCTTCTTCATTAACATTACAAATTTATTCAAACAAGCAACATGAAACTCTGCTTATATTAATATTATGATACACTAAAACAGCAATAAAAACTTAATTATTGAATGAAGTCTCATTAAAATACTCTTAACATTCATTAACAGTCAGAATACTCAGACAGTATCACAGAAATATGTATGAAAAAGTAAATTAAAGAAAAAGATATAAAAAAAGATTAATTATTTAATTAAATATTATTTTTTAACTTATTTGAACAACTTAAATGTTGATAAGTCTGTAAGAACTATATATTCTGATATATTTGTAATCTTTAATGAGTTTAAGACTGTCTGTACAAAGATTAGAAATGTTTACAAGATATGAAAAAATAAAATTATTAAGATGATCAGATTATAATTTATAAAGTTTATTGAGATTAAGATTGATAAGAGTTTATTGATGATATGAGATTTTAAGACTTTAAGAAGAATTGTAATTAAGTATTATAAATATTATTGAGTGTAGAAGATATTCAGATTTAATAAAAAGATTATAGACTTTAATGAAATCTTAACTTTTAATTAATTTTAATTAAAATATAAAACTCTCTGTTTGTTCTTAACAAAGATTACACACTTAATATTGATGAAGTATTAGATACATTTATTTAATTAATGATTTATGTTAAAATGTGTTAGTTACAAAAGAATAATCTTATCAATTTAAGATTTATTAAATATAAATGTGAATATCTTTTTACTGTGTTTAACTTGCTATATATAAAGAAAAAGTTTGAAAACATCAGTCTTAAGAACTTTCTGTATAAACAAATTAAGTTAAGTCAGAAGAAAAGAAGAATTCTTATTGACTTAAATATAGATTTTAATAAGAAGATAAAGAAGTCATCATTGTCATTTAAGATTTTTAATGAAGAAAATGACTTAAAAGATTTCTGTGATTAATAGTTAGAGAATAACTCAGAACAAAAGATTAAGATGAAGATTTTTAATGATAGTAATAATTATAAATATAAGTTATAGAAATATAAAGATGATTGTGATCTCAATAATATGTTAAGTATAAATTTTAATGAGATATAAAATTAATTTCAGCAATAAATTCATTATCAGTAAGCTTTGATGTTTACTTTATTGATTTTGCTTAACATTTAAATATAACTTATAATGTAATGTCTAGAAAGATATTCTGTGTAGTTTGAATGATTTATTGCTTAAAAACATTTATGAATGTAAAAGAAATTTGTTTAAGACTTATATGCTATATATATATGTATGAAGCTTATATAATTATATATAGTTAGCTTGCTGAACTTTATATATATATAATACTGAATATTATCTTTCTCTTAATATTCTAATTATGACTTCTTGAAATATTGAAGCACTTAAAGTGATTAAATAATTTAATGAAGATATTAATTATGTTGATTTTTTATCTTAAAATTTAACAGATTTAAAATAAGTTTTATTTAATGAAAATGAGTTATACTGACTCTTTATCTCAGAATTTAACAAATTTAAAGCAAATCTTATTTAATAATACTATTTATAATGCTGACTCTTCATATTAAGATTTAATGAAACTGAAATAAGTCTTATTTAATAATATTAATGAGTTTTTAAAGTATAAATATCCTAAAATAGATAAGTATAGTGATGTTTATAATGAAGATATGAATAATACAGAGAATATTGAGAGTCTTTACAATAATGTAAGTATTATGTTTCATAAATCACTCTATTAATAAATTAATACAAATCAGATTCACAAAAACTTTCTGTCAATGTTTAATGTGAAGACACTGTCTACTTTATATGATAATTATTTCTTAAATATTGATATCAAAATGAAAACAACACTATATCTGAAATCAGCAGTCTTTCTTTAAGTAAAAAAGTATTTTCAATATTTTATATAATTATTAATTTATCTTCAACATTTTCTTAATCATTCTTTTACAAACATCTTAACAATATAACACATTCTGTCAATCTTCTATCATTCACATTACTTACACAAGTGAATCAATTGAAGAATCAAAACACACACATTAAAAGAATCACATCAGCTATCAAAAATTCACTTAATGCATATGAAAGAGCTCATTTACATCTTTAAACTCTTAAATATTTTCTCTTCATCATCATTTTTCATGATGACAGAGCTTCATTTTCAATATCTGAAAATTTTCATCACTACATCATACAATCAACTTCTTTCTGCATATATTCATCAATCACACAATGAGTGTAGCCACTAATAAGAAACAGACTTCATAGTTGTGTTTAAATTTATTTTATTTGCATTTTATATACTCATCATTTCTCATCATATCTGCTGCTTTTCAGTGCATTTAAGTGCAAAGCTCTTTGCACAATCTTCAGTTTTTGATGTTTCTGAGTTTTTGCTGATTCACTTGTCTATTTTCACATCAAAACAACTCAAAAACATCAACATCACAACACTTACACATTAAAACAATCATCTCAACTTCACTTTTGTGTGCACACCAACAATCAACAAAGATATCAAAAAATCAAGAACAGCAAATTTTTCACATCACATTCTTCTGTATTTCATAAATCAAAATTGTTTTCATATTTCATTTTATCAGAAAGTTATAAACAAAAACATCACACAACACTGAAAATTTTGATTTTTCTGACTTCTTGCTTAACAAAATGACACAGCAACAACATTAAAAAACATTACATTACATTAAAACATTTACAAAACATTAAAATCACATTTACATCACTATATTTCACTCTTAAAACACTACTTTTTCAATATTTTAAACTACTTTTCAAATCTTTCAGACTATCTTTCAAATCTTTTAGATCAAATTGAGTTCTTTTAGATCAGATTTTCTGTTTTAAGTCAGTTTTGCAATTTTTTTGTGCAGAAAGATTTCTCAAAAGAGAAAAAATAGAATATTAAAGTGTGTCAATAGATTATAAAGAATACATACTCAGAGCTAGAAACATTACTGAAGAACTTAATCTTGAGTATAAAGCATTAGATGTGTTGTTTCATTTAATTGCTGATAAAAAGCTCATTGTAGAATAACTTTACTTTGAGTGAATTGAGATATTAAGCAAAATTTAGAATAAAGAATTGAGACTTTTTTGCTTTAAATTAGAAATAAATCAAAAGAACTTAATCTAGAATCTTAAAAATGTTCAGTTTTATAAAAGCTGAGCAATTACTATTAGACAAGAAATCTTTTCATGAATTTGAATATGAATTTTCTCATGAAATTCATGATATTCACAGTATTCATCACATCAAAAAGTCAAGTTTATGACTTCATCAGCTTATCTGACACATTCACATAATCAGTTCATCAGATCATAAAATCTCTGAAAAAACAAAAAGTTATGAATAGCTCTATCTTTTCAACAAATTCTATTCTTAGCATTCACATCAATCTGCTAGACAACAACATCACAGCATCAGTCACTCAACAAAACAGTGATTAACTACTTTAGCAAGCTAGAATTCTTTTAAAATTAATCTTTCAGCAAATTAAAGTAGCAAATTAGTCAAAACTAGCTATTAACATTAATGCTATAGATGAAATTCAATAGTCAGAAGATCTCAGTTCTTTAATTACTGAAGAGAAAAACTTCAGCAAAGAACAATAAATAGTTCAACAATAGCTTGATCAATTTAAAAAAGAAGTGAACATCAAATTAAATTAAATTCTCTGTTAAACAGTGCAAACAGCAAAGAAATTCATCTTTTAATTAGAATTTCAATTTATGTTCACATTAAATGACTTCAAAATGACTATTATACATCTAAAAACAGTTATTAAAACAGCTCAAAAAACTGTTTTACAACATTAACAATCAAAATTCTATGCTGCTGCACTTAAAAAAAACCTAGAAGTCTTTACATGAACAACTGTTCAAAACAGCAAATTAAAATTCACTATTACATCATGAAACACTGCATTCTATAAAGATAGACATCTTATTATCACATCAACAACTGTTGTTAAGACACTAGACTTTATTTCTATAAGAAATAACAGCAATAATGTTCTTAAATCTGTAAACCTCAACATCATGATAGTCATTGTGACTATATCTCAGTCAAAATTCAACATAGTCATAACAATCATGTCTGAAGTTATCATAGAAGATCTTTTAAAACATTAGAAAATCTGACAACATATTTTAGAATTTACAAAGATCAAAAAGAATGAAAAATGATATAAAGTAGTAATACATAACATTTTCACAGCTATTTTCAACACTGTAAACAGCATACAACTAGTCAAAGAAGAACTAGAAATCTTCAGTAAAGATTTTAAATTAATCTGTCTATTTATATAATTAACTTTAGAAGAAGTTCAAAGTCAAAAAGCACATTTCTCAGTGATTTTAGTCTTTAACTCAGATCAAGAGATCAAAAAAGCTCTGAGAAATAGACTGATTATAACTGAAGTTTCAGTTAAAACAGCTGTCTATAATGTCAATAAGTCAATGAATCAATGCAATAAATGTCAGCAGTTTAAATATCACTTTGCAAAGTGTCAAAACACTGTCAAATGTCAAATTTATACTCAAGATCATAACATCAGACAACATGATTGCTTTTTATGCTCTTAAATAGAAAAGAGAACTACTTACATTCATATTGAGTTGAAATGCAGCAATTGTTAGAAAATGTATAGAGCAAATAGCTCAGAATGTATAATTTTCAAAGCATTACAGTTTATTTCTACTTTCTCAACAACAGATCATCTAGTCATGAAGTTATAATGAGTGATATATTTATATCACTCATAAACATCACAACATCAACATCTGAAATTCAGATTGTACAACACAACTGCACTAAAAATGTCAGTGTCATGCATTCTTTACTAAATTCAACTATGAATAAAGACATAGTCTTAATTTAAGAATCATGAATTTTCAAAGATAATAAAATAACTGTTTCACATTCAGCATTTGCTACTTTACTTTCTTCATCAAGTCTAGACATTAAGTCACAAACAGTGATCTTTATCAACAAAAATAGACAGAATTTTGTCTGTACATTAAGATCAGACATCTTTATGAATTCAGATTTACAAGTTATCATTATATTTATCAACAACTCTTCAGAAACTGTGCTACTTCTTAATATCTACAATGAGAAATTACAAGAAGAAGATAGTGATATATGAACAGTTAAAAGAAAGCTAAAAGATATTTAGCTTTTTTTAAAATTTATAATCTGCAATGATTTCAATGTACATCACATATGATGAAATTCAGAAGTTAAACATTCAATTAAAACTACAGTGTTGACTTAATGATTAGAAAGTCAAGACTGTGAATTTCTCAACACATTTAATGAACTTACATACACACATTACTCTCAAAATTCTTTCTATAATTGACTTGACATTTATCACATCAGCAATGCTTGTCTTTGTCAAAAACTGACAAATTGATAAAGAAATGACTATTAGTTCAGATTATAAAGTTATTTACTTCACAATATCAATAAAAGAAGCTGAAATGATTGAAAATTCATTAAATTCTTTATATAACATGATCAAAGCAGACTGAACAAAATTTGCAAAAGAATTACAACAGAAATCAGAAAAAATTTTGAATTTAGCAAAGAATTCAAATTTTAGTCTGAAAGATTTAAAAAATATAGTCATTTCTTTCAGAAATCTGATTGTTGACACTGCAAATCAATATATTTCAAAGAAAAAATCTTTCATAAAGACTAAAGTGTGATGGCATGACAATCTTAATGCATTAAGAAAGTCATTGGATTTAGCTAAAAGAAATTGAAAATTCAACAAAACTGAAAGTAGCTGAAAAGAAGTTGTTTTCTTTAAAAATAAATACTTTCATGTTATTTAAACAGTTAAACAAGTCTTATGAACTACTTTTCTTCAGAGAGCTGCAGAAAAAGATGTGTTTACAGTATATTACTTCATTAAATTTAGAAAAATAGTCAAAATTTCATCAATTCAGCACAAAAATAGTCTTGAAATAACTTTTTAGAAAAAATTTAAAATGTTTTTAAAAACTATGTTTTCATCATCTTCAGAATCAACAGTCACAGCTCTGAGATCTGATGATTCAGATACAATAACATGAAAATTAACTATCTTTAAAGAAGTTAAGCAAGCTATAAAGTTCTCATTACTCAGAAAAGCATCTAAATCAGATAGAATTTCTTTTTTAATTCTACAACAAGCATTTCAGACTATTTCAAGGCTATTTTTTTACTATATTTGCAAAATTACTGAATAACAACTATCATTCAATATGCTGATGTCAGACAACTGATGTCATTTTAAGAAAAAATGAAAAATCTAACTACTCTGCATTCAAGACATACTGAATCATCATGCTATTAAATTGTCTAGACAAAATATCTAAAAAAAATAATAGTTACAAAATTTTTTAAACTGACTGAGGTGTCTGATCTGCTTTATAAAGATTAAATGAATGATAGAAGACAAAGATTCACTGTAAATGCAGCATTATGTCTTATACATGACATTTAGCTGACAAATCATCATAAAAGAATTCTTTCAGTGCTACTTTTAAATGTTAAGAAAGCATTTAATCATGTTTCACTGAATCAGCTGCTGAAAATCATGCAAGATCTTTATCTATTATACATTCTGACAAAATGAATTCAATTATTTCTATTAGATCAAACTGTCAGCCTTGTCTTTAATGAAGAAAAGAATGCTGATTAGAAAGTTAAATCTGAAATATTACAGAGCTCATCAATTTCATCTATACTGTTTCTGATATATATCAGATTTCTATTTATTTAAGTTAAAAAACAATACACAGACTCACAAATCAAAATATTTAGCTATATTGATGATGTGACTGTGACAGTTAAGGGCAAATCAGCAGAAGAAAATAGTATAGTGCTTAAAAAAGTAGTTAAATCACTATTTTTATGGGCAAAAGACAATGCAATTGTCTTTAATGACAGTAAAACAGAGCTTATACACTTCAACAAAGACAAAGAAATAACTATTTCAACTGTTATACTTTCAAACAACATCATTATCAAATCTTCTGAAGTTATATGATGACTAGAAGTGTAATTTAATCAAAAACTCACTTTCAAAGATCATGTCAAGAAGAAAATAGTCTCTACAACTAGAACTTTATATTTGTTACACAGATTGTTCAGTTCAGAATGAGATTTATTAGCTGCTGCTGATAGATAGCTCTATATTGCATGCATTACATCTATTAGTGATTATGAATGTCAAGTGTGATTCAATAATCAGAAAGAATTTCTGAATTTCTTTCAGAAACTTCAAAATTCAGCACTCAGAAAGATCTTAGAAGTCTTTAAAACATCATCTTTCTCAGCAATGAAAATAGAAGTGACTATTTGTTCTTTCATAGTGAGATTTCAGAAAACATGCAGACTATATGCACTCAGAATAGTCTGCATGACTGAAAATCATTCTATAAGATAAAGAACTTCTATTATCTATTCATTAAAATATCAAAGCAGAGTGAATTTGAACAAATTAAATTTCTAGACTGAAATGAAATTAGCATTCAAATCATAAAGAAATACTCAACTCAATTAATTAGAATTTTACACACTCTATTTGAATTGTTATCAAACATCTCAAATTTGAAAGAATATAGCTCAGAAATTAGTCAGAGAGAATTTAACATGAGAGATTTCAACATAAGAGATTTCAACATGAGAGATTCTGACATGAAAGAAACATTTTTCAGTTAAAAGTCATGTGACATTCACATCAGCAAAAAAGACAAAGACTAAACAACAAAAACTTATCTAAATCTGAATTAAAGAATTCTTTTAAACAACTGAAATTTACAACACACAGTGATTTACACAGATAAATTCAAGATTTAAGACAATGTGAATGCAAGAATAGTCTATATGTGTGAAAGAAATAATGATGAAAAATCTTGAAATCTTGAAAATAGTTTAGAAGTCTTTGATGCTGAGCTATTTGCTATATTTCACATTCTAAAATGGACACAAAGCTTTGATTTAGAAAAAATTAAAGAAATCTGAATTTTTTTTAACAGTTAAGCTGCAATTCAAAGACTTCAGAACATCAAATCAGAACCTGAACAGCATTTAATGATTAACTGTCATTTAACAATGCATATACTCAAATCTTAAGATTTTACAACTTACATTCACTGAATTCCTAGCCACAAAGACATTATTGACAACAAAAAGGTGAATATAGCTGCACAAAAGAATGCAGAACAGAAGGTTAAAATCTGTTCTGAAAGATTTATCTTAATTAGCTATATGAAATGTCTTATAAAGACTGAAGCACTTGTCAGCTGAAAAACTCACTGAAATTTAGTCAAAAAAGAACACATCTACATCAAAATGAAGGTCAAACCACACTGAAATCAGAATAAAAATCTCAAAAACATCAACAGACTTTAGTTTTTCACATTTATTCAGATAAAACTAGATCACAGCTATTTTAAATTCTATCTAAATAGACTATCTAACTAACAAATTTCTCTGTTACCTGAGTCACTCACCTATTCAGGTTACCTTGTCACAGCAAACACTGCCACTCACCTTGCTGTCATCTTACATTCACAATGACTTCAGATAAACTGACTAAGTCAATTTCTGACATTGACACTCAATATATCTTAGCTCTAGCAGATTTAAATAGTAATTCATCAGTCTTTCTTTGCAAAATCACTTAAATCTATGATCTATCTCAATCTATTCTACAAGCTCAATGAAAAGAAAGACAATCAGCAAAGATCTTTTACATTACTTAATAGTGACTGTCAGTACATGAGAAGAATGCTCTGATTTAATGAATTGATACTATGACAGTCTGAAAGTGATCTTCATGAATTACTCAGCTGAAATTCATGACTAAACAGTTTATGAAGACTAAGAATGATCAGAAATCTCTAGAACACAACTGATATTTAAGTTTTTTGTGTTGACATTCAGAATTTAAGACTCAATATAGTTGCAATCTTAATCAGAATCAAAAGAACACTGAAAATATCAAATTCATTCAGAAATGATTTGATCTATACAACTTCACTTAAATTCAGCATGATATCTTGAAGTCAAAAATATACAACATGAATGAAAAGAAATTTACTATAAGCATTGTTGATAGCTTTAAAGTCTTAATACAACACACAGAAAGACAAGCTTTTAGTGTTCAAGCTGATAATTAGAACTGAGTGTTTCTTATTAAGTATATATGTTTCAATAACAATGTTCTTTTTTCTACTTCATCTTTAAGAACAAGAATATACAGCAGATCTGATTAGACTCTATTAAGAATGATAAGACTGTTTTATTAATCAGTGAAAATGATTGAATCATTAATGAACTAAAGCTTTAATGATTAAAGATCTTTGATCTATACATTAAAGCACAAATTAAAGAAACTCATCAACTCTTAATACTGAATGATTATAAAAGTTATGTATCTAGTGACTTTATTCAGTACTGCTGTGATCACAGCATCATTGCTTTGTGTCTTTCTTCTTATTCAACTCATTTGTTACAGTCACTGAGTGTTGAAGTCTTCAGCTCATTAATTAAGATCTATAAGAAACTGATGCATAAGCACTCTCATTATAATGCTGTCAACATCAGTAAGATGAACTTTCTGCAATATTATCAGAAGGTCAGATCAACAGCTATCACAACTA
>JAABUU010008301.1_pt1 | contig 10363 bp, 10 predicted proteins | sample 5559301 | NCBI WGS metagenome assembly JAABUU01 (sample SAMN10711884, study PRJNA513360) | rock metagenome | isolation source: Antarctica rocks | place: Antarctica: Victoria Land, Richard Nunatak white | reverse complement strand
TCCATCAGCCGCTCGGCGCCCGCGATCGTCGTCGCGGTCGGCCCATCGTAGAGGTCCGGCGCGAAGGCGACGAACCCCGCGTCGGCGAGCCGGTCGCACACGCTCGTGAACAGGTCGGTGAGTCCCCACCACGCGTGCAGGACGAGGACGCCCGGCCCTGGTCCCGTTGCACCCGGTGGGAGCGCCAGATAGCCCCGCGCTGTCCGGTCGCCTACCTGAAACTCGTCCATCATCGTCTCGTCCTCCCTCGCGCTCTTTTGGTGATCCAGCTACACTGTAGCAGGCAAAGTGGCCATAATCGGTCCTAATGACCGCCCACTTTGTGGGCCGAGGTGTCGCGCGATGGATCACCCGACGACCCGCGTCCTGACCGTCCTAGAGTTGCTGCAAACGCATCGACGCCTCACGGGCGCGGAGTTGGCCGCGCGACGGGAGGTGGCGCCGCGCACGGTGCGGCGCTATGTCACGCTGTTGCAGGACATGGGCATCCCGATCCATGCCGAGCGCGGACGCTACGGTGCCTATCTGCTCCGCCCGGGCTTCAAGCTCCCGCCGCTCATGTTCAACGACGATGAAGCGCTGGCGGTGACGGTGGGCTTGGCGACCGTCCGGCCCCTCGGACTGACGGCCGTGGCGCCGGCGGCCGCGGGAGCGCTGGCGAAGATCGAGCGCGTGCTGCCGGCGCCCCTGCACGAGCGCGTCCGCGCCGCGCACGCGCACGTCGTGTTCGCCTTCGCCTCACCTATCGGCGCGCCGACGACCGAGGCGCTGGGGACGTTTAGCCTGGCCGCGCAGCAACGCCGCCGCGTCTGGATGCGCTACACGACGTGGCAACGGGAGGAGACAGAGCGCGTCATCGATCCCTATGATGTGGTCTATCGGGACGGGCGCTGGTTTGTGGTCGGCTACTGCCATCTGCGCGCTGACCTCCGTGTGTTCCGGCTCGACCGCGTGGCACGCGCGCAGATGCGCGAGGAGACGTTCACGCCGCCGCCGGACTTCGACAGTTTGGCGTACGTCACCCGATCGCTCGCGACCGTCCCCGGCCGGTGGTCAATCGACGTGTTGCTCAAGACAACGATGGAGGATGCGCAACGACAGGTTCCACCAACACTCGCCACACTGGACCAAGAAGCGAGCGGCGTTGTGTTGCGCTGCTTTGTGCAGCGCCTGGACTGGTTTGCGCACGTCCTCGTGGGCCTGACCTGCCCCCTGGTCATCCGGCGGCCACCCGAATTACGCGAGGCGCTGCGGCAACTCGCCGCCCATGCCGTCCGTATCGCGGATGCTCGTGGCGAGTGAGCGATGGGCCTTAGCGTACGATACGGTTCCAATGATAGTCGGACCCCTTGAAGGGCGCGCTGGTCTGGGCGGATGTCCCGTTCGGGCCGACGCACGATCTCGACGCCCTGGCCGCGCGGCTGCCGCAGGGGTGGCAGGCGGGCCGGGCCGCTGGGGTCCTGCGCGAGCTGACCCTCTATGCCACGGAGACGCGTTACCCCGACCTGGGCGAGCCGGAGCCGACCGCGTAGGACGCCGCGCGCGCCGTGGAGCAGGCCGGGGCCGTGCAGGGGGCCGTGCGGCGCGACCTGGAGGCCCACGGCTTCCCCTTCACGCCGCACGCCACGGGCCGCGCGGGACCCGACACGCCGGAGCCGCCCGCCCCACGGCGCGATGGCGGCCACGACCGTTGAGCGCCCCCATGCGCGCCGGTGAGGCGCGACAACACAGGGCCGGCGACCGCCGGGGAAAGCGCGCCGTGGCGTGGACGCGCGGTACCACGGTAGCGTCCGTTGGCCTATACTACCCCCAACGATCGCCGCGCGGAGTAACGGAGTAGGAGTATAGGAGCAAGACGGCCATGCCGACCACACGCACCCGGCCCCCGACCGACTTTAAGCTACCAACCGGCGTGACCTCGACGCGGGCCACGCTTGCCACCGGGGCCATCGCCTACAGCTTCCGGCACGCCCACCTGGGGCTGCTCGGCCGGCTCGTCATCAGCGCGCGCGGCGACCAAACGCAGGTCACCAGCGAGATATCCGGGGACGCCGACGACCCCATGACCGTCGCGCGCCTGGCCATCTTCCGGCCGATCAGCGAGGCCCTGACGGCGATCCTCGACCACCGCAGCGGCGGCGATCCCGCGACCTACGCGGCGCGCGGCACCGACACGCCGGCGCCGCAGCCGCTCGGCCCGGACGCCAACCACCTCATCAAGAGTAAGGTGGTGCAGTGCGACCGCTGCGACGCGTTCGTGGCGCATATCGTCTTCGCCGACGAGGCAACGGGGACACTGGAGGACCACGCGCGACTGATGCACGGGCGCATCCGCGAGCTCGGGCTACCGGCGTGGGTGCTGGGGCCGATCCGGGAGCGCGGCCGCCACGCCGGACTGGCCGAGCTGCTGGCCGTCTACCCCAAGCGGGAGCCGGTCCGCTGGGTCACGGAGGCTGAGTTCGACGCCATCCTGGACGCTATCACGGGCGTCCACTGTGCGCCCGTGGAGGCCGACGCGCTCGACCTCCTGCCAGACCCGGCACACCTCGGACGCGGCCTGGACGTGACGGCGGCGGTTAACGCGCGGGCGCGGCGGCGCGCGGCGGCCCTGCCGCCGGCGGTGCGCCGCACGCTCGGCGACCCGGATCGGCTGACGCCCGAGACGTTGCAAGCCCTGCTCGTGCCGAGCGCCGTCGCGGAGGCCCAGGCGTGCTACCGGGCCAGCTACGGCCGCGGTGTCCTGCTCTGCGACAACACGGACGGCCGCGGCGCCGTCCGCTGTTGGTACGTGCGTCCGTGCGAAACGCCGGGTGTGCTGACCGATGTCCTGGCCGAGACAAGGGCTGATGTGGCCGCCATACTCCAGGTCTACGACCCGAAGGCGGAGGCGATCATCGTCCTGCGCCTGCCGCACGCCATCCAGGCCGTGTATGTCCAGGCCGACGGTACGATGCGCTCGGCCGGTCTACACCGGCTCGGCCCGCGCCTGGCGCCGTAGGCGCGGAAGGAGGACCGTCCGATGCCACGCCGCCGGAGCCCCACCGCGATCTATGAGCTGGAGGTGACGCTGCGCGAGAGCACGCCCCGCATCTGGCGGCGGCTCCTGGCGCCGGCGGATACGACGCTGCACCGGCTGCATGCCATCCTGCAGGCGACGATGCTGTGGGAGGACTATCACCTCTACGAGTTTCAGGTCGGCGGTGGGGAGGAGGGCGCGGGCGCCACCCGCTACGGCATCTATGAGCCCGAATTTCTGGACGAGGAGCCGGTGATCGACGCGCGGCGCACACGCCTGGCCGCCATCGCCCCCGCGGCCGGCGCGACGCTGACCTACCTCTACGACTTTGGGGACAACTGGCGGCATGATATCGTGGTCCGGGCGATTGAACCGCCCGATGAGCGCCGCTCGTCCCTGCTGTGCATCGCCGGGGCGCGAGCCGGTCCACCCGAGGACTGTGGCGGCATCTGGGCGTACCACGATCTTCTGGCGTTGCTGAAGCGGAGGCGCGGGGAGGCGTACGATGAGATGCTGACGTGGCTGGGCGGGGACTTCGACCCGGACGGCTTCGACCGCAACCTGGTCAATCGCCGCCTGCGGGCGTTGCGCTGATCGCTGTGACGGGCGACCGGGAGCTGGCGCTGACGCTGCGGCGCGCGGGAGGGCGGCGGCCATCGCGCGCTGACGCTGCGACGCTGCTAGCGGAACACCTCGGGGGTTGTCCGGGCGAGGTGGTGGATGCGCGCGATGGCCGCGCTCAGGCACCGCGCGAGGGCGGGCGGTCCCCAGCCCTCGGTGACGAGCGTGCGCGCCACGGTGAGGTGGACGAGCAGGGTGATCAGGTCGATAGGCGTGGCCTCGATCGCGCGCCGCGCCTTGGCGAGTTGGTCCGTCGCGTGCGGAGCCTGCGCGGAGGCGACACGTCCGGCGGCCACGGCCTGATCGGCGACGACGGTGAGCGCGTCCAGGGCGGCGCGCAGCGTGGCGCGATCATAGGCGCGCTCGCACGCATCCAGGGCCAGGGCGGCGGGGACCTCCAGGCTCATGCGCCTCTCCTCTGATGGGCCGGCGCGACGCCACGCCGTTGGCTAAGAGTCTGCCTTAGGTATAGCACACCCGTTCTATCGACAGCGTGGGCGGCGCGTGGCGCGCGATGGTCGCTGTAGGGGTCATGAGAGGTAGATATACCACCCTTTCTCCCGCGCGCCGCGCGGCCCTGTGTCGGCCGCGCCACACACGGCGCGGCGCGCGGAGAAACGCGCCGGCCAGCGCGTGCGCTCCCCGTGCGACCGCGTCGGGCCACGGTGCGCGATGACCCACGTCTTTCGCGGCGCGTCTGGGACACTAGGGATAGGGGGCCGAGGCCTCATCGGGGCACCGTGAGGGCGGCGCGCCGTGCAGGGACGAACGAGGAAGAGGGGACGGACAAGCGTGAAGGTGGAGTACATCCCATTGGGCGGCGCGGGCGAGGTCGGGGCCTCGTGCGGCCTCCTGCGGATCGGAGACCGGCGCGTGCTCATCGACGCGGGGATGCGCCCGGCGGCACGGGCCGGGCAGGATCGCCTGCCCGCCCTCGACCGGCTGGACGCCGCGCCGCCGGACGCCATCCTGGTGACGCACGCGCACATCGACCACACCGGCGCCCTGCCGCTCGTCTCCGAGATGTTTCCGCTGGCCCCGATCTACTGCACGGAGACGACCCTGCTCCTGACGCGCCTGCTCCTCGCCGACAGCGTGCGCGTCATGGAGGCCGAGCACCTGGCGCAAGAGGGCGAGACGCCGCTCTACACGGCCGAGGTGGTCGAGCGCACGCTCGCCCGCGTGCGGTCGGTCGAGTGGGCGCAACCGATCGCGCCGCTCCCCGACCCCGCCATCACCGTGCGGTTCCTGCACGCCGGCCACATCGCCGGTGCGGCCATGCTGCTCATCGACACACCCGTCGGCCGCGTCCTGCATCTGGGCGACTACTCGGTGACGGCCCAGCGCACCCTCCACGGGATGGACGTGCCGGGCCTGCCCCAGGCCGACGCCGTGATCACCGAGGGCACCTACGGCGACGCGATCCACGCCAACCGCAAGGAGCAGGAGCGCGCGCTGGTGGCGACGGTGGCGCGCGTGGTCGGGCGCGGGGGGCGCGCCCTGTTGCCGGCGTTCGCGGTGGGCCGGGCGCAGGAGGTGGCGCTGATCCTGCGCGCGGCGCGTACCGCGGGTGAACTGCCCCCGGCGGCGATCCACCTCGACGGCATGGTGCGCGGCGTGTGTGACCTCTACCAGGCGCAGGTCCACGATCTCAACCCGCGCCTCCAGAACTACGTCCGCAACGCGCGGCGCCCGCTGTTCGCCGACCCCTCGCTCGCCGTGTACGCCGTCACGGCGAGCCGGCGGCGCGGCCTGCTCGACAACCCCGAGGCGGCCATCGTCATCAGCTCGTCGGGCATGATGACCGGCGGGCCCGCCCCCCTCTACGCGCGCGCCTTCGCGGCGGACGAGAAGAGCGCCATCGTGTTCAGCGGCTATCAGGACGACGAGAGTCCGGGCGCGGCCCTGCTGCGGGCGCGGCAGGGCACGACCGTCGCGCTGGGCAAGGAGGAGCTGACCTTGCAGTGCGCGGTGGAGCGCTATAGCCTGTCGGCGCACGCGGACGCCGGCCAGATCGAGGTGGCCGTGGCGCGCGCCCGCCCGCGCGTGACGGTGCTCGTGCACGGGGAACCGGACACGCTGCGCGCCCTGGCCCGGCGCATCGCCCGTCATCACCCCCAGATCGCGGTGAATGGGGAGGCGGTCACACTGATTGACGCGCCGACCCGGACCGCGTCAGCGGTGCGGTCGGGAGAGGGGGCGCGCCTTCCGTCCCCCGTGGGCGGGACACCCGACGATGTACAGGGGGTGGACGGCGCCGTGTCTCCCGCCGACCTCGCCGCGATGCATCGCGCGGCGTTGGCGACGGGAGGGCTCCACCGCCCCTGGACGACGGTCGAGCTGGCGCGTTTGGCGACCGGGGCGCGCTACACCCCGGCCATGCGAGTCCACGTCCAGGGGCTGCTCGACGCCGACGCGGCCTACTTCGCGCGCAAGCGCCTGGGGGCACAAGATGTCTACCTCCCCCGCGCGCCCGAGGAGGTGGCGAAACGCCTGGCCACGCACGTCGCCCTGACGCCCGGCGACATTGTGATCGCGCGCATGAACGAGGGCCAGGGTGAGGCGCGCCTGGGCGTCATCACCAGCGTCGTGGCGCAGGGGACCGTGGAGGCGACGATCGCGGGGTGGAAAGGGGAGCGCTTCCCGCTGGCGGTGATCCAGCTCCCGATGGGGGTGCGCCGGCCAGCCTACGTCGCGCTCCCGCGTGACGAGCGGCGGGCCACGCTAGCCGCGGACCAGGAGCAGATCGCCGCCGCCGCGCGCTCCGGCGCGATCGTGCACGACCTGATGGCGCTCTGGGCGCGCGGCCGCCAGACGACGGACGACATCCTGGGGACGCAGGACACGGACGACGGGCGTCTCGCGCTGGCGCGCGATCTCGTCATGCGCGGCGTCGTCCTCTTCACGCGCCACGGTGATGTCTGGGAGCCGAAAGCGGAGCGGGACCTTGCGGCTCCCGAGGCGGTCACGCGCCACCTCGCGCTGCTGGCGCGGGGCGCGGGGGCAAGCGTCGCGTACCGGGACGGCCGCGGCGGCGTCCTATCCGGCCGCGGCCGCTGGGGACAGGTCGAGGTCGTACTCGACGATGGGACGCGGGCGTGGTGGCAGGATAAGGACGTGCAGGCCGTCGGATCGTCCGCGTCTGAGCGCGCGGCGGGGGTCGCGTTCGACGCCGCGATGGACGCCACGGTCGATGGCCTGGGACACGACGAACGGGCGGGGTGAGACCCGCTTGCCCGCGCCCCGCGCGCCTGGGTGCGGCTGTCCGTCGAGCGGCGCGCGGGGCGGGTCTCACAAGGCCGGCCTGGCGGCCGTGAGACATGGAGGTGAGGCATCTCGCGCGATGGCGGGCGACGGCGTAGACTCAAGGGGACGGGGGGCAAGAGGGCCTGTCGCCGGAGCGGGGGGCGATGACGCCGACCGGCGAACGACAGCCCACCCCCGGCAGGCGGACAGCACAGCAAGGAGGACCGATGGCCCCCTCCATCGACGACCAGGACGACCAACAGGTGCGGGACGAGCCCGCGTGGGGGAAGGGCGCCGACGTCCTCCTGCGCGACGCGGGTCTGCCGCTCTACCTGCGCGAGATTGGCGCGGTCGCGCTGCTGACCGCCGCCGAGGAACAGGCGCTGGCCGCAGTCCTGGACCGGGGCCGGGAGGCGCGCCGGCGTCTCGCCGTGGGCCTGGTGGCGTCCGCGGACCAGGACGCGGCGGCACGGCACGTCGCCCAAGGCGAGGACGCGCGGCGACGCCTGATTGAGGCCAACCTACGGCTGGTCGTCAACATCGCGCGGCGCTACCGCCAGCGAGGTCTGCCGCTGCCCGACCTGATCCAAGAGGGCGCCTTTGGCCTGTTCCGCGCCGTCGAGAAGTTCGACCACCGCCGGGGCTACCGCTTCTCGACCTACGCCCACTGGTGGATACGGCAGGCCATCAGGCGGGCGCTTGCCGACCAGGGCCGCACCGTGCGCGTGCCCGTGCATACGGTCGATTTCGCCGCGCGGGCGCGCCGGGTCGCGGGTGACCTGGAGCAGCAGCTGGGCCGGGAGCCGGGCGCGGCGGAGATCGCCACCGCGCTGGGCGTGCCCGTGGAGACGGTCGTCTACGCGCATGTGGCCCTGCAACCACCGATCTCGCTGGAGATGCCGGTGACGGAGGACGGCAGCCCACTCGGAGCCGTGCTGCCCAACGCGGGGCTGCTCCCGCTCGACGAGGAGGCGCAGCGGGGGGTGTTGCGCGCGCGGGTGGGGGAGGCGCTGGCTGGGTTGCCCGACGAGCGGGCGCGCCTGGTGGTGGCGCTGCACTTCGGGTTGCAAGGGCAGCGCGCGCATACGCTGCACGAGATCGGGGAGCGGCTAGGGCTCACGCGTGAGCGGGTACGCCAGATTGAAGGCGCGGCGTTGGCCACGCTGCGCGCGGGCACCCTGCGGGCGGAACGCGACCGCGACGACGGCGATGACAGCGATGTCGCCGAGCGCGCCCCCGGTCGTGGGGCGGCCGGGGAAGCGCGTCGTCGTGACGACGGACGACGCGACCGCCGCAGTGGCCGCTGCGCGCGCAGACGAACGCTTGTCCTATACTGACAGTAGGAGACAAAAACGCACGCGGCGCTGTCGCACGACGCCCGTCACACAGGAGGCACGACACATGGCCGGCTCATACAACAAGCTCATCGTCATCGGCAATCTCGGGCGTGACCCGGAGACGCGGATGCTCCCCAGCGGCGACAACGTGGCCACCTTCAGCGTGGCGACGACCGAGCGCTCCAAGAACGGCGACGTGACGACCTGGTTCCGCGTCAGTGCCTTCGGCAAACTCGCCGAGACCTGCCAACAGTATCTGCACAAGGGCAGTTACGTCTACCTTGAAGGCGCGCTCGCACAGAACGAGTACACCAACCGCGAGGGTCAGGTTCGCCAGAGCCTCGAAGTCCGCGCCCGCGAGATGCGCATGCTTGACAAAGCGGGCGATCGGGGCGGCGACACGGGCGGCGGCGACGATGCGGCGCCCGCTCAGGCGACGAGACAACCCGCGACCGCGCCGGCCGACGACGTCGATCCGATGGGCGACATCCCCTTTTAGCGGGTCGCCCCTGAAACCACGCAGGGATCGTGGAGAGGTATGGTCACCCCTTTGTGGCCCCCGTCGCATGGAGGAATGTGACAATCGCCGTAGGAGGGCACATGACGAAGGAGAGACATAGTGAGGCGAAGAGTCATCGGGTCGGGCGCGCGACGCTGGGGACGGGCGTGGTCACGACGGCCTACCGTGCCGTCGTCGCGCTTGAGTGTGTCCAGTGTGCCGGGGCTATCGCACGGGGCGCGCTCTTCTCGCGCCAAACACGACGCACCCCCCTGCATTCACCTCTGCACACGACGAGTGCGCTGGCCACCGATCCCGTCTGTGTCACCTGCCGGCCACTGCGCCTAGAGGACGCCGGTACGGCTGGAGACGGGTAAGGCGACCGGCGACCACGCGCGGCCCCTGTCACGGTGAGGGGTGTGACCATCGCCGTCGGAGGGGAGCGAGGGTGCAGCGTCGCCAGGTTGGCCCCGCGACGCTCGCCACCGGCGCGCGCACGACCGCGTAGCGCGCGGTCGTGGCGTTGGCGTGCGCCGCGTGTGGCTGCGCTATCCTGCCGGGTGAGATGTTCTCTCTCTCTCATCACGCGCTGCACCTGGGCGCGGCACGCGTCACACCGACCTGCACGCGCTGCCGCCCGTTGCGCCTCCCGCACGACGGCGAGGGGGTGTCGGCGGTCGCCTGAACCTGTCCTGGCGACCTGGGTCATCCGGCACGCCCCTAAACGTAGACAACGCAGGGAGGTACGGTGCCGGCCGGTAGAGCAGTGGCGTGCCACTGATGGCTGCGGATGTGCCGGGCGCGTTATCGCAGCTAATGGTCCATTAGGTGCGATAACTGACCCTTTTCGTGACTAGGCGACGCGTGCGCACGACCCCGCCACGATCGTGTAGAATACGTATTATATGCGATAGGGTAACGAGGGAGGGGTGGCGCATGACCACGGGAACCACGATCGCTCTTGGCCTCGTCGTCGGCGCGACCCTGAGCCTGGCCCTGCGTCACGTCGCCGACGTGGTCGCTGGTCTGGTGCTGGACGCGCGCAGGGGATGGGGGAGAGAGACATGGCCACCGCACCGGTGACATGGGCGGCTCCACCAGTCGCGCTGATCCCGCCGCTGCGCGTGGCCGTCGAGCGCTTTCTGGCCCGCTCGCGTTTCAGCACGCGCACGCGGGAGAGCTATGCCCAGGACCTTGCCCCGTTACTCACCCACGTCGGCGACCAGCCTGTCGCGACGGCGCTCACGCCCGCCGCGGCCGCCGCCTATCTCGCCGCCCAGGAACCGCTGGCGGCCAGCACCTATAACCGCCGCTACGCCGCTCTGCGCAGCCTGGTGCGCTGGTGTCAGACCCAGGGCTACCTCGCCGACAACCCGCTCGTCGGCCTGGAGCGTCGCCCCCAGACGCGCGGTGGTCCGCGTGCCCTCGATCCAGAGCGAGTTGAGGCGGTGCTGCGCGGCATCCGCGACGCGCGCGACCGTGCCCTCTTCTGGCTGATCTACGATGGCGGTCTGCGGTGCCGCGAGGCCCTCGCCGTCAACGTCGAGGACGTCGACTGGACGGAGCGCTGCCTCCGCGTCCAGGGCAAGGGCGACCGACCGCGCGAGATGTTCTTCTCCCGCCGCGTCGCGGGCTATCTCGACG
>JAABUU010008300.1_pt1 | contig 10363 bp, 13 predicted proteins | sample 5559301 | NCBI WGS metagenome assembly JAABUU01 (sample SAMN10711884, study PRJNA513360) | rock metagenome | isolation source: Antarctica rocks | place: Antarctica: Victoria Land, Richard Nunatak white | reverse complement strand
CCAAACCCTTCGCGCTCGATGCGCTGGTGGCGACCGTGGCGCGCTGGGTGACGTGAGAGGGTGCGTCACGTGTCAGGATGCCCCAGGAGGGCAAGAGAGGACGGCGCAAGGTTGTCAACTCTACGCCTCTGTATGACCCTTGTGGCCGCCTGTGAGAGCGTCATCTAATGGTCGGGTACGACGCCCCCTATGAGGAGATCGTCGCCAAAAGGGTCTGGCTCCTCCGACGCGGCGCTCTCGCCCGCCGTGGCCTCGTCGTCCTGGCCGCCAGTGGGTGCACGGCCAGACTCGTCGCCCTCAAAGGTGTCCGGCGCGTCGTCGTCGCGCGCGTCGTCGAATTCCGGGGGTTCTAGCGGGCCGTCCAGGCGCGCGGGGCCGAGCGGCGGTATCCAGCTCTCGCCCCTGACCGGTGCGCGGTCCCGGACCTCTGGATCGTCGTAGTTCGTAGTAGCGGCGTTGTGTGAGGCGCGCGGCGGGCTTCTGCGGCATCTTCACCAGCAGTTCGTCCGCCCGGATGTTCATCACCTCGTCGGGCGTCAGCAACGCCCGCTTGGTTTCCGCATTGCGCCACGCCGCCTCGATCATAGAAAGGCGACCCCAACAAACGGAATCGCCTTCTGTCGTGCCAAAACGCGCGTTTACGAACGTTTAGAACCAGCGATCTCGCTCGTGGTTGGTGGTCCGGGCCGCATCGCCCCGCGCGCGCTCCACGTCAGGGTCCAGCAGCACGTAGCGCGTCGTGCGCTCCGCGTAGTCGTAGACGTGGCCCCGCTTGCGCTCCTCGATGCGCGGGCTGCCCTCCTGGATTGCCCGCATCAGTGCGTCCTTGTCGGCCTCGGGGTGCGCCCGCGCCAGGTCGCGCGTCACCATCCAGTCGAGTCGATGGAGATCCGTGAGCGCGGCGTTGGGGTACCGCTCCAAGAGGCGCTGCGCGCGATGCGCGTACTCGCGGCCCAGGGGCGACACAGGGCCGCCCCCTGCCGGGGACCGGGAGAAAGCGGCCCGTCGCCCAGCCCGTTCCCGCGGCGACTCCCCCACGGGGTCGGCGCGATCGGTCGCGGCGCGGCGGCCCTGCCCCGCCTGCTCCCGCGCCCGGGCCAGAAGCACCGACGCCTCCACGGCGCGGGCACCCGACGCATCGCGCAGCCGGGCGTAGGGCTGGCGGCCATCGGGCTGACGGCGCTCCTCCTTCCGATTGGTGAAGCCGGCCAGCCGCCCCATGTGCCGCCAGTTGGCCGAGCTCAGGTCGCCGCCGAACCGCTCGGCCAAGTCGCGCGCCACGGCGGTCCCCTCCCCCTTCGACAGCGGCGCGTCCGATACGCGTACCCATGCCTGGTGGTTGCCCGGACTGGTCTCGATGACGGCCGCGGGCGTATAGCCTTCGGCGCGCATCCGCTCGACCGTCGCCGCTGGCACGTCGTCGACGATGTAGAGACCGCTACTCCCGCTCGGCCGGATGTAGATGTCGCGGCCCTGGGCGTTCATGCCCTTGAACCACCCGACCGAAGCCTCGACCTGGGCGGGCGTCCACTCCCGGCGCAGCAGCATGGCGTCGTGCTGTCGGTCGTACACGCCGATGTCGTACCGCTCCGCGCCCATGCCGGCGAGCTGCGCCCGCACCGCCTCGGCCGTGCGCTCTCCCCCTCCCTTACGCGCCCACCTCGTCGCGGCCGGTGCCGGGGTCATCCGCTCCGTCCTATCCGTCCTGTCCGTCCTGTCTGGCTGCTCTGGCTGCGGCTCCTGCGGCTCGGTGAGTGCGGGAGCCGGCCCGCGCGGGTCAAGCGCCACCAGCTCGTCATGCAGGTGGGGCCGGGCGCCCAACTCCCGGCCCACGTCCACCCGCCTGACGCTTTCCAGATGCTCCACCTGCGCCGCCAACGTCGCGCCGACTGGCCGCCCCGCGGCGTCCACGAACCCGTAGCGGCGGCCGTCGTCCGGGTGGACCCCCAGCGGGGCGCGCACCGGCTGTTGCGCGGCCTCGTCGCGCGCCGGGCGCGGGGACACCTCGACCTCCTGGCCCCGCGTCGCCAGGCGCAAGAGCGCGTGCAGGTCCTCTGACGGCACGGGCTCGCTGGTGAAGACCCACAGCCGTCCGCCCCGCGGCGCGCGCTCCACGGCCGCGTCGATGCCTTGCAGGGCCAGCCGTTGCCGCGCCTCCTGCAACACGGCGATGCCGTCCTCGGGCGCGCGGTGCGGCCGGCCGTCGTCGTCATAGGCCGTCCTGTAGCCGGCGTGCGCGACGAGGCCGACCGTGGCGCGGTCCTGGCCGTCCCTGAGATAGAGCCCGAGGGAGGCGTCCCCGCGCAGGTGCGCCCGCGCGGCGTCCCCGGTGAGGGGCGTCGCGGTCTCCTCGGGCGCGCCGCCGGCGGCAAGCCGGACGTGGCGCTCCCCGCCGTGGCCGAACCGCGCGGCGTAGGCGTCGGCCGTCGTGCGCCCGGTCGCCGGGTGGGCTGTCGTTCGTTCCGCTGTGACCATCGTCTCGTCCTCCCGCTACGCCCACAAGTCCACGTCGCGCCAGTCGTCCCCGTCGTCGTCGCCCTGCGTCGGCTCAGGGGTCGCCGGCGCCGTCGCCGCCTGGGTCGCCGTTGCCGTGCCTGCGTTGCCGTCCTGCCGCTTGCGTTTGATGCCTTGGAGTTGCGCGTCCAGCGACGGCGCGGAGCGCGTCGGGTGCGTGGCTTGCGGTGGTGTCGTCCTCGCCCGTGTCGTCGGGGCCGTCGCCTCCGTCGCGGGCGGCGGCGCGGTCAGGGCGAAGGCCACGGCCGGGACCGGGAGCGGCGTCGGGCGGGGCGGCCCCGCCGGCGGCACGACCGATCCATCGGGCAGGCACAGCAGACCCAACCGGCGCACACGCGTCGAGAATAGGCCTAGCCGCTTGCTGTACCACCGCACCTGCGTCACCACCACAGGCGGTCGATTGCCGCTCAAGAGGAGCATCTTGGTGGTGGGCATCCGCGTCACGTCGCCCGGCGTCATCAAGGGCTGGCTCGTTTCGCTGTAGCCCTGGTTGCCGTGGTCCACCAGGACGGCGCCGCGCTTGCGGCTCACGCCGGCGTTGGCCGCGAGCACCGTCGTCGTGCCGGTCTGCTCGCTGAACCACTTGGCGTCTTTGTCCGTCGTCTTGGCGAGCGCGATCTTGACGTTACATGCGCCCATGATGATCTCCTTGCCCTCCGCGCCGTACAGCTCCTCCAATTGCGCGAGCGCCTGCACCGCCAGGATGAAGCCCATGCCCGCCGAGCGGACGGTGGTCATCCACGTCGGGAAGTTGTAGATCGTGCCCAGGTTGCCGAACTCGTCGCAATAGCCCAGGATCTGGCGCGGCAGCATCCCGCCGGGCGAGCGATCCGCCACCTCGATCACCTCGTTGAACAGCTGGCTGAAGAAGCACGCCGTGAGCGGCCGCAGTTCCTTGCTCATGCGCCGGTCGAGCACCAGGAACAGCGCGATTGGGCGCGCGTCCCGGTCGGCCATCTCCGCGAAGGGCACCTCGTCGCAGCCCGTCGTGGCCTGCACGCGCGGGTCCGCGATGACCTGGAAGCGCAGGGGTAGCTCGATGAAGATGGAGCCTTGCAGCTTCTCGTTGCGCTCCAGGTCGCGCTTAAAACCCTCCATCGCCTCGCGCACGTCCCCAGCAGGGCTGTCGCCGAGCGTGCCCATGATCGTCGCGCTGCCCAGCATCAGGAACTTGCGGACGTGCGTGAGCGTCGCCTTGCCCCCCTGCGTGGCGTTCAGGTGCAGCACGATCGCCGTGATGAGGTACTTGGCCGCCGAGTCCCAGAAGGGCTCGCCGCTGCTCTCGCCCGTGTTGGCGATCCACGTCTGCGCGAACACCATCGCGTCGAGCGCGCTTGTGATGTGCGCGAGCGGGTTGTAGCCCGCGCTCGTCGCGGGCGACACGAAGTTGACCACGATCACGCGATGGGTGCGCGCCAGGGCGGCGTAGGTCCGCTCGGTCAGCTCGCCTTTGAGGTCCGTGGCGACGATGCTGCGCACGCCGCGCAACCGTCGGCGCATCAGCCGGCGCTCGGCCCGGTTGAGCGCCCCGGCCGCCAAGCGACGGTCCAGGCGCACCCGCGCGGCCAAGGCCGCGCCCTTGCTCTTGTCCTTGGCGCGGCTCGTCAGACTCTGTTGTAGCCGCTGCAGAAGCTTCGTCAGCGCCGCGCCCCGTCCGATGCCGCGTTCGAGTAAGAGGTTGGTGATGAACAAACCGACCGACTTGCCGGCGCGCGGCGGTCCCACGACGAGGGCGCTCTGATACTGCTCCAACCCGCGCAGGGCCAGCAGCTTGCCGTTGAGCTTGCCCAGGATGATTTGCGCGTCGCGCGTCGTCGCCTTCAGCGCGTGCAGGTCGCGCCACGTTCCCAGGACCGCCCCGCCCAGCGCCTTCGACGGCTTGAGCTTCGCCATACCCGTGGTCAGGTACCAGAGCGGTTGGGAGAGCAGCAACACGAGCAGCACGGCCGCGCCGCCCAACTCGCCCATGACGGCCAGCCGCAGCAGGGCCATGTCCTTGCCCGCCCGGTGGATGCGCGCGTACTGCCGCTCCGGGTCGCGCGTCCACGCGTCCCACGTCACGAGGCACGGCGATACCTGCGCCTGGCCCTCCTTGGGCATGCTGTAGAAGCCGCCCGAGGTGCGATTGTGGGCTTTGAGGTAGGCCCCCAGATAGATGCCGGCGTCCTCGGCCGGCCACGCCGCCGCGACGTAGGCCTGGTGGTAACGCGCCGTCACCTCCCGCACGCCCCGCCCATACCAGCCGCCTGGCCCCAGCGCCACGGCGGCCGCGGCCACCAGCGCCAGCACGACGACCATCACTACCTTGCGCATCGTCTTGTCCTCCCTCTGTTCGTCGTCTGTCATCCCGCGCGGACGCGCCGCTAACGGTCGCCACGCCCGTCGCGTTCGTCATCCGCGTGCCCGATCTCCGGTCGGCGGCGCCGGCGTTGCCACGGGTCCGCCGTCCCGGCCGCCTCGTCGTCGCGCCCCAGTTCGGCCGTGAACGCCTCGACGAGGCGACCGCCCCAGTTCACAGCCCGGTCGCCGCCCTGCTCTTGGTGGTGGGCCGCAGCTTCCCGCTGCGCGGCGACGCGCTCCTCGGCCTCGGCCAGCGCCCGCGTCGCCGCCGGCGTCACCCGCCCCGGCTCATCGCCCGCACCCTGCACCGTGACCAGGGGTACGGCCTCGGCCCCGTTTTCCCCGCGCGCCCCGCGCACCCCTGTGTAGCCCCCTCGCGCGCCCGCGCCGCCGTGCGCGACGAAGCCGGCGAGCGACCCGACGTGTGCCAACGCGCGGCCGTGGTCAGGGCCATACCGCTGCTGTAGGTCGTGCGCCGCCTGCGCCGCCACCTGGGGGTCCAGCGCGTCGGTCGAAAACCGGAGCCACGCTTGATAGTGCCCGTCCGTCGTCCCGGTGGTCCCCGTCGTCCCGGTCACGACAGCGGGCGCGTGGCCGTCGTCGCGCAGCCGGCGCAGGTCGCCGGCAGCCAGGTCGTCGAGCACGACCAGACCGCTCGCCAGGCCCGACGCGGGACGCACCGTGATCGCGTGGCCCTGGCCGTTGAGCGCGACCAGGCGCGTGATCTGGAGCATCGCCTCGTCGGCGGTCAGCACCGCCCGACGCACCCGCCCCGTGTCGCCATCGCGCACGGTGATCTCGTAGCGCGCGCAGCCCAGCGCCGCCAGGTGCGCCCGCGCCTCCTCGGCCGCTACAGCGGCCGATGGAGCCCATGCAGCGCCAGCGCCGCGACCAGGGCCACCGCCACCAGGCTCACCAGCGCGACCAGGACGACGGCCCCCAGCGCCGCCGTCCGCACCTGGCGCAGCGTCCGCGCGATCTCGCGCCCCTGCAGCGTGATCGTCTCCCGCGTCTCCTCGTCCGCCGTCTGGCGCACCGCGGCCAGGTCCGCCGCCAGATGTTCCAGTTCGCCCCGGATCGTCGGCAACGCCTCGGCGATCTGGTACCACTCCGTCGCCATCGTGTTGTGCGCCCGTTGCACCTCGCGCAGGTAGTCCTCCTGGCGCCGCGCCACGCTCGCCGCCCCCTGCACCTCCGCTTTCACCGCCCGCAACTCGACCTGCACCCCCTGGTGCAGCCGCTCCACCGCGCGGATCACCGGCGTTGGCTCCACGACCTTGAGCGCCGGCGGCCCCGGTTCCACTTGCTCCGGCGACTCCGCTGGCGTGGGAGCCTCCGTCGCGGTCTCCCGCGCGGCCTGGGTCGCCGCCTCCAACGCCTCGTCGAGCGACGCCGACGCCGGCGGCTCCCCTGCCTCCGGGGGCGCTGTCGCCGGCGGGATCGCGGCGGTCGCCTGCACCAGTAGCGCGTCCATCTTGCCCATGTACCCTCTCCTCCACGCGGCGCTCTAGCCGCATCCAGCTATAGTCCTTGCCGATCTGCGAGCCCTTGAGGACGGGCTGCATCGCGCCCTGATAATCGACCAGCTCGAAGCTCGCCCCGTTCACCCGGCCGGTCGAGGCAATGTTCCAGTGGGCCACGACGCCGACGCCGGCCAGCGCCCGGTCGAAGCCCTCCCGCGTCCCGTCGCTCCGCGCGATCGCCTCGTCGATGCGCGCGGCGAGCAGCAGCTTGGGCGGGACCTCGCCCCGCCGTTCGGCCAGCCCGATCTCATCGCGCGTCACGCGCGGACGGCCCCGGCCGTCGTCGTGCTCCTGGCGCATCCGCTCTGGGTCGATGGCGTGGCTCAGGCCGTACGCCCGCTCCAGGTCATGCACCACCCGATTGCTGCGCGGCCGGTCATCGTGGTTGCTCACCGTCGTCCCGTCGCAGCGGACGCGCGACGCGATGATGTGGACGTGATCCTCGGCGTGCCGCACCACGATATAGGGCGTGTCCGTGAAGCCCATGCGCCCCAGGTAGTCGCGGCTGAACGCCGCCCATTGCTCCTCGGTCAGCCGCTCGCCCACAGGCAGGCGTAGCGAACAGTGGTAGACCGGTCGGCTCTGCTGCACGTTCCGCGAGCGCACCCCGCCGAACTCGGTCGCCAGCGCGCGCGGCGTCGTCCCGTCGAGCAGGTGGCGCGCGACGATCCGCGCCTCGTCGTGGCCCTGCTCGACGCTCTTCTCGAAGACGTAGTTGAGCACGCCCCGGAAGCCGCGGCCGACCTGTTGCTTCTGGATCACGTCTCTCCCATCCCCCTCTACCCCTCGTCGTCCTCGGCCCCGCCGCGTATGAGCGCCGCACGCAGCGCCCGGACCTCGGCGGCCATGTCCTCTAGCGCGTCGGCCAAGCGCACCGTCCCCGTCGCGTCGAGGCGGCCCCCGCCGTTCAGGTGCGCCGTGAGCTGATTGAGGTTCGCGGCCGTACGTGCCAACTCCTGCCACGCCCGCACGTTCACCGCCGGTGTCCCCGCGCGCGGCGACCGCTGCGCCAGCACCGCCCGGCGCAGGTAGGCTCCCAACTCGGGGTAGCCGGCCCCGTGCGCCCGGCGCTCCAGCTCACCCCGCTCCGCGTCGTTCAGGCGCACTTTGATCTCATGCGTGCGCCGCTCGGCGTCCGACAGGGCGGGCCGGCCCCGGCCCGGTCGCCCTGGTTCATACCGGCCTTCGTGCTCGTCGATCATAGTCCTTACCTTCCCTTTCACACATACCCGCACACACCCGCGCGGTTGCCCGCTGCCCCAGGCATCGCCCCCAAAGCCGTCATTTTCCCCGCCGCGGCGGCGGCGCCTGTGTGCCCTGGATGAGGGGATGGCCGGTGGTCGGGCCGCCCCAAGCGCAGCGCCGGGGCGATTTTGCGGGGCCGCAAAAGATGCCTTGCTCCCCGCCCCACGGCCGCGCGCATCCCCGTCATGGCGCGGTGTCGTGGCCCCACACAGGGCGCCGAGGGCGCGCCGGGAAAAGCGGCCCGCGCCCGCGTGCCCCACGTCGCCGTCGCGGCCACGCGCGCTGCCTTCGGTAGATCCCACCGGCACCGCCATCATTGGCCGGCCCCTGTCACGACGCTCACCAGCGCGCGCACGACGACGGTGGCGATGCTGCCCGCCAGCACCATCCCCGCGGCCCACCACAGGAGCCGCACCAGGCGGTGATAGTCGTCCAGGCCCATGCTTGGCGCGGCCCCGCGCGCGAACGCCCGCCGGTCGGACCACACCAGGAGAAGCACCGCCGCGAGCGCCGCGATGCCCACGGCGAAGCCCCACCAGACGCGCGCTTGCAGCCCCGCGCCGGTCGCGCCACAGGCCAGAAAGAGGGGGGCCTCGATCCGGTCGATCATCTGAGTCAGGTCGCCCCTCTCCATCAGTCCTCCTCCTCGGCGTCGGCCAGCAGCCGGTCGTAGGCGGCGTCGGGGACCAGGCCCCGGAGCGCGGGGAGCGCCTCCGGGGGCAGCGCGAAGTAGTGCCGGCCGTTGTCGGCCTCGACCGCGACGACGCGCCCGCCGTCCGCCGGCCCGCCCACGATGCCGTCCTGGTAGGGCAGTGTCACCACGTCCATGTCCCACTCGCGCAGGATCGCCAGCCACTGCCGCAGCGGGACGCCACGCACCACCTGCACGGCCAGTTCGTCCTCCCACGCGCGCGGCACGATTCAATACACCTCCGGCTCTGTTCCGTCGGACGTCGGCTCCATCGGGGGTCCCTCCTCGCTCTTGGTCCACACAGGGATAGGTCTCTCGGCAACCATCATCGGGGCGACTCCTCTCTATCCAGGAACTCTCTGATCACATCAATCGTGCCGGGCAGGTTCTCCCGGCGCAGGTCCTCGTCGGTCACGACCAGCACCTCCCAGCCCTGTGCCTCAATGCGCTCCTTGCGCGCCCGGTCGTGCGCGGCGATCGTGCCGTCCGGGTCGAACAAGGGGCCGACGTGCACACCACCATAGACCTCGATGATCTGCCCGCGCTCCGGCCAGGCGACGTCGGCCCACACGCGCAAGGGTGCGACGCGGTACTCCTTTTCGTAGGGATCGACGCCGAGGTACGTGAGCACGGTGTGCAGGCGCTCCTCCTCCCGCGAAGGGTTGGCGCGTCGCCAGTCCGCCACGCGGTCCAGCACAAAGTCGGGGCCGTAGCGTGCGAGCGTGACATCGTAGCCCTTGCGGCCGGCCTCGGACAGGCTCCGATGGGTGCGGAAGGATTGGGCATAGCGCTGATAGGTGGGGTCCGTGAAGCGGGCCCGACCCAACGCCTTGAACCGCGCGCGCTCCTCGGTGGTGAGCCACGTCGGGTGCGACCCGCTGACGCGATCGGGTGGTCTGCGGTCGTCCTCGCGGCCACCCCCGCGGCTCATGGGACGCTCCTATGCAGCGGCGACGACGGCGCATGGTGCTCGTCGTCACGCGAGCCCGCGTTGTCTCCCCCCGTGAGAAGCACGGCGCGCGCGTGTCCGACGAGCCGCGTGAGTCGCCGCGTCTCGGCTTGGGCCATGGCCCGCCCCAGGGGCGTGAGGCGGTAGTAGCGCCGCCGCTCGTCATCGCCCGGCGAGGTGGGCCGCGCGGCCGGCGTGACGAGGTGCTTGATCATTCGGTAAACCGTGCCCGCGCTGAGTGCGGTCGCGTCCATGATGGCGTACCCGTGGCGATCCCCAGTGGCGAGCGCGAGCAGGATGTGGAACGCGACCGGCGTGACCGGCGTGACGGACACGCGCGCGTCGAGGTCGTGCGTCATCGCGCCCCTCCCCGCGCGGACGGCCTGGACTGCGGCGCTGGCGTAGGCGACCCGCCCCATAGGCGCGGGGTGCGCTGGGCCAGGGCGACGAGCTGGACCAGCCGCTCCGTCTCCGCGCGCGCGATCCACTCACCCAGGTCCGTGAGCCGGAAGAGGCGCCGAAGCTCAGGCGCGTCGTCGACCATGCCCCGCGTCTCGCCGATCAGTCCGGCCGCCAGCATCACGTCGAGAGAACGGTACAGCGATCCGTTGCCCACGCGCATGCGCCCCTCCGTGGACATGACGATCGCGCGTCGAAGGCCATAGCCGTGCCGCTCGTCGGCGGCCAGCACCAGCAGGATGTGGTAGATCGGGTGCGTCAGCGGGAGTGGCACCGTGAGGTCGTATGTACCCTGGTTCATCGCACGTCCCCCTCTCGCACCGATGGGGCGACGAGGGGCGCGGCCGGGCAATCTTTCTCACGCCCCTGGGGTGCCCCTGTGTCAGTTAGGGACACAGCCACATAGGAGGCCGCTGCACGGCAGGGAACGAGGGGGGACGTCGTCGCGCGGAAACGCGCGTTCGCGGGAAGTGGTCGGCGTGCGAGGGAAGGGGCACGCCGTGCCTGGTCGGATAACGCGCGCTCGTCGAGGCGAGAACCTACCGAGCGTGCGTCATCCGCTGACGTATGTTGGCGTGCAGCTAGCGGCGGGGTCGCTTGAAAGCAAACGCCATATACTTGGACGTCAGATCGTATGGTGTC
>JAABUU010008299.1_pt1 | contig 10364 bp, 15 predicted proteins | sample 5559301 | NCBI WGS metagenome assembly JAABUU01 (sample SAMN10711884, study PRJNA513360) | rock metagenome | isolation source: Antarctica rocks | place: Antarctica: Victoria Land, Richard Nunatak white | reverse complement strand
GCTTCATCCATGGCCGAATCAACGTTTCGCCGTCAGATACCCAAGAGGGGAGCCGAGTGCGCGAATCGTGCATGCTCGGATCTGACCGGGGGGCGGGCAGCAATGCCCGTCCCTACCGGACTAAAGCGAACGATCGGGCCGTGCGTGCGAGCGACGTTGCAAAAAAACGATGGCAGCTCGTAATAGTTCTGCTGCATTCGAATCAGACGCAGCCCCGATAGCGTCGGAGGCCGCGCCGCGGAACGTGCGGCGAGCATCGCGGCTAACTTCTCTTTATAAATCCGCAGACCCCACCATATCATATTAAGATTCCTCCGAGAATGCCGACCCGAGTACGAAGACGATGGAATCGAGGACGACGAGGTTATTCGCGCGAGCATTGCGCGGGTCGCCGACGATCGGTAGCCCCGAGGTGAGCGGATAGGGCGTGACGGCCGTTTGCGTTTGCGTCTGCGCGAGTACGGTTTGCGGAACCGCAGCGCCGAGCACGGCGACCAACAAGGCGAGCAGCCGGATACGGCGCGAGCACATCACAGAGACCACCATCCCCACACGCGCGAGCAGCGTACTCCGGCCGCGGTGTGCGCAGCTTTCAAAGTTTCGGCGAGGGCGCGCGGCCTAGCTCGGAAGCCATGCCTTGCTTCACACGCCGCCATCAGCATCGCTGCCAGAAGCGTCAGTAGAACGTGCTTGGCTCGCACTAACGGATCCAGTGTCCGATAATCTGGCGCCGATAGAAGAACGAGCTGCCACGCTCTCGCCGCGGTGGCCTGGATGACCACACCCCCGTGAGACCGATTAGGGAGAAGGTAGACGGAGCGTTTTGCCAGGCTTCCCATTTCCGGATTGTCCGAGGCAAACCAGAGCGGCGACAGAGAAACTCCGCAATCTCTCTGAAATGATGTATAGGGTTGCTTTATGGCCGTGCGCGTAGCCGTCGTCGATGACGAGCGGCATCGACCGTCACCCGATCGCAAGCACCGGCGGCGGCACGAGATCCGGCTCGGCGAGCGAACGCAAGTACTCCGCCAAAACGTCTCATCTTAGGGACCTGGCGGAGCTGGCGGCAATGTCGTCGCAAGCGCGTCGAAGGCGATCACCAACGGCTACCGCCCACCACTGAGGTACGATGCAGAACGAACTTTCCAAGCTATTACGCTTTGCGGCATGCTTTGCGTTCGTCGGAAGCACAGCCGCGACGGCCAAGGCTCAAGTGACCTTCGGCCCCGAAGTGAACAAGCCGGGACCCGCGCTCGCGGCGTTCGCCAAGGCCTACGATAACGTCAACGATTACACGATGACAGATACCGTCTCCGAACAAACCAACGACGGCGCGAAAAAACAGAACCGCGTGTACGCGTATAAGTTCATGAAGCCGCATTTGGTCGATTCGAAGATCGTCTCGGGTCCCGGTGCGGGCAGCGCCGCCGTTTGGCGCGGCGGCGACAAAGTGAAAGGGCATCAAGGAGGCTTGTTTTCCGCCTTGAAGATGACCGTTCCGATTACCGACGGCCGCGCGACGTCACTGCGGGGCAATACGATCGATAAGGGCACGCTCACCTTCGTGTTGCAAACGATGCTCTCGACGCCCGGCACGCTCGTGGAAAACCCGGGACCCGAAATTGCGGGCGGCCAAACGACCGCCGTCGAACTCGACGACGCGACGCCGCAACGAAACGGTGAGACGAAGGTCGTGTTGTACCTCTCGAATGCCTCGCACTTGCCGGTGAAACGTCAAGTCTACGCGGGCTCCGTGCCCGTCCTGACCGCGCTGTTCACCGACTTGAAAACGAACATCGGTCTGAAACAGGACGACTTCGACATGTAATCTTTGTGGCGAGCGCTTGACGTTGAAAACCGCGAATATCTTGCCGGTCGAACCGTCTCTCCACGCCAAGTTATTGTTCGTGGCATGAGCGCCGCCCGCAGTCGGTCTGCTCTGGACGCCGGGGTATTGGGGTTGGAGCGGCGGCGGTGCCTACGCCTGGCGTCCCGGCTACTGGGGACCGCACGTCGGGTTTTACGGCGGCGTCAACTACGGTTTCGGTTACTTCGGGACCGCTTACGTGGGCGGCGGCTGGTTCGGCAATGCCTTCCGCTACAACACCGCGGTGACTAACGTCAACACGACGGTCGTGCGCAACGTGTACGTCAATAAAAGCGTCGTCAACAACTATAACGACACGACCATCAACCGCGTCAGCTACAACGGCGGACCGGGCGGCGTCCAGATCCAGCCGACAGCGGAAGAACAAGCCGCCGCCCAAGACCGCCAAGCCGGTCTGAGCGCGGCGCAACGCCAGCACATCAAGTTCGCGTCGCGCGACCGCGACTTGCTGGCTTCGGTCAACAACGGCCACCCCACCCCAGCGGACTCGTCGTCGACCGTCCGTACACGGCCGTAAATCGTCCCGCCGGTTTCGCGCCGTTGCAGACAGAAGATTGGCAAAGCGCGAGCGATCACGTCGTCGGTCGCGCGACGTCGGGCAACGGCTTCGCCCCAACGCTGCGCCGCTCGAAGGGCAACGAGGTAGCGCCCCATCGAGCGCATGGGACCGCTTCAACGCTCAACGCGGCACCGGCCCGAGCGACGCCGCTGCGACGAACCATACTCAGCGCTACGGGAACGGCTACACGTAACAAGCCCGCGCCGAACGCTACCGACAACAAATGCCTCCGGAACGCTACGCACAACAAACGCATCCGGCCCACGACGCGCAACCGGCGCATGCGGCGAGCTACGGGCGACGAGTACATCCGCCGCTTCCGACGCACCAGGCGTCCGCGGCGTACGCGGCGCGCCCCAGGTCCAAGCCGCAATGAGGCGACGTCTCGACGCATAGCAACATGTGAGAACGGGCCGGCTTCGGCGTCGCACATCGACCCAGACGGCCGAGACGACCGAGGAAGGACCGCGATGACTATCACCCCGCCCCCGAGCGACCCCACTGTCAACCCCACCCCGGTGCCGAGGCGTAGAGTCGATCCCTCACCTTCGCCGCGACGCAAAGCTGCCGCGGTCCACTCGATCCGGCGGGCGAGCAGGAAGGGACGCCTCTGGGTGGCTGCGGTCGGATTGCTGGCACTGACCAGCGGTGCAGCCGCGTGCGGGGCAACGAGCCGAGCCGCCCCAGCGGTCACGGGCTCCCCCAGGCCGGAGCTGTCGGTCGGACCGGCCGGTGCAGCGTTCTACCAGCCCCCAGCGACGCTCCCTCCTGGCCCACACGGAACGCTCATCTGGGAACGCCCGTTCCATGGAAGTGCCGCCCTCAGCGGAGCGACCAATACCCTGCTGCTCTACACCCAGGTCGGGATCGGAGGCCACTTGGTCGCCACCTCCGGCTACGTCGCCATCCCCCGCGGCACGCCGCCCACGGGTGGCTGGCCGGTCATCACCTGGGGTCACGGCACTACCGGCATCGCCGATCAGTGCGCCCCCACCATCGCTGCTAACCTGCGAGACACCGCCACCAACGATCCCCTGCTCGAGAAGTGGATCACCGATGGATACGCCGTGGTTCGCACCGACTACGAAGGTCTCGGCACGCCCGGCCCACACCCCTACCTCATCGGTCCCTCCGAAGGACGAGCCATGCTCGACATCGTCGACGCCGCCCGTCAGTTCGCTCCCGCGCTGAGCGACCGCGTCCTGATCGCCGGGCACTCCCAAGGCGGCCAGGCCGCCCTCTGGGCCGCCTCACTCGCGCACGGGTACACCCCTGATTTCCGTGTCGGCGGTACGGTGGCGTTCGCTCCCGCCGGTCACCTCACGACAATCCTAAACCTCATCCGATCCGTCAGCCGTCCCGGCAAGGCCGGCACCATCGCACTGGCCCTCAGAGGCGCCCAGATCGCCGATCCGTCACTCGACGTCAGCTCGCTGCTCACGCCCGCCGCCCGCAAGCTGTGGCCCCAGACGTTGACCACCTGCTCAGCGGGCCTGAACTCCACCAGCTCCTTCGGAGGACTTTCCCTCGACCAACTCCTCAACCCAGCTGCGAACATCACAGCCCTCGACAACGAACTCGCAGCCTACGAACCCGACCACCAAAAAATACCGGACCCCGTACTGATCGAACAGGGACTGAACGACACCACCGTCTACCCCCAGCTCACCCAGCAGCTGACCCGCAGCCTCGCAGCCATCGGCGACAACATCACCTACCACACCTATGCCGGTGCCACCCACGCCAGCGTCACGAAGGCCGCAGCCGACGACGCCACCGCTTTCCTAAAACGTCAACTACCCCGATGACCGGGCACCGCCCAGGCACGGCGCCTCCCCGGCCCGTCACTGCCGAGAGGTAGAACTAATCATGGCCTCCACCCGGACTGCCCGCACCAGACCGTCCAACCCGTCGAGGCGTGCGGTGGGGGCAACGGGTCCGCCCACCCGGCCATGACTAGGCCGGCGGCGGACCATGCTGTGGTGTACACCTTCGGGGTGGCCGGCACCCAAGGGCCGGTCATCCGCCCGTATGATGGCCGCGGTGCCGAAAAGCCACTTTTCGCGACTCAGGAGTAGCGGCTTCGAGAGACGGCAAATCGAACACACGTTCGATGCCATCGCGTCCGCACAGTGCCGCCTTCCTCGCCGTGCGAACCGCGCTGCTCGCGCTCGACAACGTCGATCGTCGACCAATCGCGCGGCTGTTCGGCGCGATGCAGGTTCCCGAAGCCGATCTCACGCCCGGCACGATCGCGCTGCTCAGGACGATCGCGGATCTCGACGACGCGGATCTGCTCCGGTTCGGCCGATGGTTTTGGCGCTACCTTAGCCGATGGGGCGATGTGCCGAGCGCGGCCAAACATTCTATCGAGAGCGGCGCCTCTCGCGGCCACCGAGAAATAGCATGGCAATGCGCTCAAAGCTGGTCAACGATTGCGGGCGCGTGACGCAAGCTGCCGCATAGGTGCGAATTCGATGACGAGCCCGGAACGGGCGGGGGCTACGAACACACGCATAATCGGCTGCTCGACGCGAGCGACGGTATCCGTCGTCGGATTGTGTTCCGCTTCCACGGCCGCCCGGTCAATCGCGTATCGATCATCCTCGAGGAGCTGCGCGACGGCATCGTCGGATCGTTGATGCGGTATGACGACTCGCACGGTTTCTTCCACCGGCACATCCCGGGCTGGCCGGAGCCATCTAAAGAGCACGCAGAACGCTTCGACGACGTCGAACCGCGAATGCGAGCCGCGTTTGCGGACGAAGATATCGAGAAGCGTTATACTGCGTGGGAAGTTGATGTGTTCGGCCTGATGAGGGGAGACGAGTTGCCATGATTGCGAAAAAGCCAGAAGCGACTCGGATGCGTCCGGTAACCGACGACGACTCACAGGCGGTCGGGCAGATCCTCGCCCTGTACGTGGGTGACGAACCGTGGAGGCTCGACGATCTTATACCGGCCGGCTCGACGTATCACGGCGTGGAGATTGCGATCGATGGCTCATCGGCAATCTTCGAAGTGTTTGGCGCCGATGATTGGGGTCTTGCAGGCACGCCCGCGCTCGGTCGCGTGCTCATCCCGCCGGAAGCGATCTGGACGATGCGTCGGGTGACGACCAACGATGACTCGTTGCTTGCTACCGAGATCTTGGAGCGCTACGTCGGCAACGAGCTGTGGAAGCTCGACGAACTCATTCCAGGCGGGCTAACATTCCGCAGCATTAAAATCTCGACGAACGGCTTGGCCGCGCTCTTCGAGGTATTCGCCGAGACCGATCGGGCGGTGAACGCGCCGTCCCTAGGCCACGTTTTAGTAACGACCCGGTCGGCCGCCCCTAACGGAAGCCGTACATGAGCGAAGTTTTCGAATTCCTCGACTTGCAAGCTCTACGCAGCACCGGATCCTCATCTCGAGCCGTCACGGTAATGCCGGACGGCACGATGGTTGATGGAACTGGAAAATCACCGGATGGCCTAAACTGTATCCTCAAGATCGAGGAAGTGAGGATGCAATCCGATGCGGCGACTGGTCCGCTCTCTGAAGACGCCGCCTACGATCGCGTTCATCGAGCGCTCGCATCGGTGCATCCCGAGTGGATGAGGACGCCCGGGCGTATCGGCGGGATGGGTTGTCGATTGATGCCGCGCGGACAGCTCTGGGACGTTCTGCTGGCACATCCCGACGACGATCTCGTTGATGAATACCGTGCCGCGCTCGCGCGTGAGCTCGGCTTCTCATTCGGAAAGCTTAGAGTGATCAGCTAATCTTCCGTTAACGGAGAATGCCTGCGGGGCCTACCCGGCTTGTGCCTTAGAATCGGCAAACGGGCCTACGTACTGGAACTCGACACCCACCCCAATCATTCATCTCAACTCGCGAAGGCCAGCGGCTGAAGAGGCCGATGCTCGACCGAGAGCTTGCGCTGGCGACCTAGGACTTATGAGTCCCCCGGTCGAGTATGAGAAAGCTGAAGTGAGGGCTTGAACAATGGAACTACTCGGCGAACTTATTGGCATTTCATCATCACCGTCTTCCCGGTGTGCGCCTGTAAGATCGCTTCGCGAGCTGGCTACGGCTGGGCGTGGGGGCTTCTTGCGGTCATCCCGTTGGTAAACATCATCGCTCTTGGACTCTTCGCGTTTCGACCCTGGCCACGAGATCGATCTCTACTCATAAGCGAAAACTCGTAGTGGAGGCTAACCCGAGCGCTTCTGCGGCCGGAAAAATGCTGTTTGAGCCGAACCATCACGACTGTTGAACTCGCGTCGACTAAGTTGAATCCGTCATGAGCGCACGAACAGGCATCGTTGCACTCGTGCTGATCGCAATCGTCATAGCCCTGGCCATATCCATGAACTCGCACACGCGGCCGTACAGCGCCGCCGTCGCGTTTGTTAATCGACGCGCCGGATGATCGAATCTGTGGCCGACGCAGCCATTCTCAGGCACGGCAACCGCAATCGATTTCCGACGAAAGAAGAGCAGATGAGCCGCCTTCGGACGGCTATCGGGTCCGAATTCTACGGAACGGCTCTCGCCCCAACGCGCTCGATCGTCATTCGCCCGTACGCGGCCAAGACGACGAACGATTCGAGTAGGGCCTGCTTGACGTGACCTCGATGCCGTGCTCCCGCAGCTCGAAGCGCTCATGCATCCGGGCCCATACAATCGCGGCGTCGAGCTCACCGAAGACGGCTTCTCGATCGCGCGTTAGCGGTATGCGCAGCAGGTCGCCTCGGGCGTCTTTATCCCGATGGCGGTCTTGGACGTTCCGTCTACGGGCTCGCGTAATCGCGAACTCGGTGGCAAGATGTTGCGCCGCTATGGCCGCGAAAGTTGCACCTCCGGTTGGTGCGTTGACACCGAGGGCAATCCGTTCCGAGTTCATCAGAGAACATAGCGCCTCAACGTCCTTTAGTCTGTGCGTTCGATGGTCTCACAAGGGGTCTCTTGAGGGACGGATTAGGAAACGCCCTCCGCCAAAGCCAAAATCTGCTCATAATGGCTAAGGAGTGATTTCGAGATGAGCCTCATTTGATACGACAGTAGGTAAGGCTTGGGTCCGATATGGCGTCCATGATACAAGTCGACTTGGGCGTCGCGAAGCATGAACGAGATAATGGCCGGGGCGGAGATTATAACGCTCCTTTAGGTCTACGATACTGTAACTCGGACATTGTGACGAAATAGGTTCGAGCCGGATCTGAGAGATTTGTGTCAGGTAGCCGGTACGATAGGGTTCACGTTGTCCTGTTTTTTCGTCGTCGACCTGGATATCGTAATTGCCGGTCGGCAAATCGCCAAGAAGTTCCATTGGCTTATCTAGGACTTGGAGTCGCAATGCGACGCCAATCGACGAGTTTTCGGAAACCTTAGCTTGCAAAAGAGATAGGGAAAGAACGAGGTTGCCGTTCAAGGACCCGTGGTTCAGATACTCAGCATGAAGGGCCGATGACGGCGCGGCATCAGTACACTCGGCGCTTACCGCTTGAGCCGTTGTTTGCGGAAAGACGCCGGCGGCGATTACAGCTAGGGATATGAAAGTGGAGTGATGTGCCATGTTGTCCTGTTGCCGTTGCTTGCGAGCGCACGAATTGCACCGGTGGAGTTTTGGAACGTTCCTGGCCACGTAGGCAGGATCGTCGATACTGTCGCGGGAGGATTCGTCGAGTGTACGTCCAGCGGAGTCGTGTTTGGACACGTCCCGACGCTGTCAAGACACCACAAATTGTTATTAACGTTGACTATAGTAGCGCCGGCGTTCCAGCTCCAACTCGCCGTCTTTAGGGTAACCCATACGCCGTGGGAGTTAGGCATATACATGAAATAGTCTGTGAAAGAATCACTATTCGTTTCAGTCGTATAGCTATTACTTAGGCCAATGCCTGGCGCATCGATCGCATTCAGTGTCGTTCCGGTTGGCTCAGAAATGCTGGCATAGTTCGCGTCGTTATCGAGCCACAGTTGCCCAGAAGTCGCTTGTACCGTAGTGTCGTTTTTAGTATACGTGCGGTCGATGAGCTGCGTCATAGCGATCGTCCCAGCGAAACCGTCGTTGTTTGATACGTTGTATGCAAAGTTGATCGCTGGATTGTTCTGATCCCCCCACGTCAAAAACTGACCGGGAACGTCGCTTCGAGTGCCAACATAGATTCCTGGCGTTGTCGGCGTTGTAAGGGTTACGGAGCTTGTCGGGACCTGGACGTTGTAGTTCGCGTTCATTTGAACGTCGGCAATTTCGGCGTTGTCCGATCGCGTTAGTGTGCCGCTGACTGTTGGCGGTTCCGTTCCGCCGGCGATCCAATAGAATGCGACGTTGGGTGTCTGCAAGTCACTCGACCCCAGAAGAACGGGCTGTGTGCCGTCTCGGTTGTATGTCTTTATCGTTGTCCCTGGATGCTCCATTGGATATTCGTCGGGACGCCATACGACGGAGTGCCGGTATCCGGATCCCACGCCGCTGTTAGGTTCGCCTGTTCGCCTACCACTGTGTTCGCAGTAAGGGGCGGCGTCCCGCTTACGACACGGCTCAGATTCGCATCGGTGATTTTGAGCGCGGGACATTGTTTATTATCAACCGAGCACTGCACGTAGATTGTAACTGGACCTAGATTGTCAGGACCACAATAGTGGTTAGTACAGTCGGGATTTGAGACGGTTCCGTCTAAGGTAAACGTTGCGTAGCCGACGGAAACGGATGACGCAGCGACGGCTTGGACCGTCGTCGCGTAGGGCGGACTACTGGATGAAGTGGGATTAACGGAAACGGAGATACCGTTGGTTTGCGAAGATACGCTATACGTCACGGTCGAGCCAGCATCGACAGGCCAGGTGATTGGCCCGTACTCCATTGTTTGCCCCTGGATCACGCACCACCCGGTGCCAAGGCACTCATCAACCGTGCTATCGTTCGACGCGGTTGACGCGGCCATAGGACGCATTCGGGATCTAGGTGGAGCGGTGGGAACCGATCGAGGCGTAACGCCGGACGCGGCATGTTCTTGGGGCAGAACGCCTGAAGGAGTTGGTTGCCTGGAATCCGACTGCTGACCTTGCGGCAGCGACTGCGGAGTGCTGGAACTCCCTGCCCCGCCGCAGCCTGCCAAAAATGCGACAACACACGGGATCGCAAAGATACGAAAAAGACGTTGCATGTTACACGAACCTTTTAGCTAGGCAGTTCCTGGCTGTTAACGGGTAAAGCTGGCTGTCCCTTATATAGAGGGGGTCTTCCGAGCACCGCCTGTCAAGACGGTACTGAAGCCCGTGCTGCTGATCACTCCGGGAGATCGTGACCGTTCCGACGTCGCCACCCGGAGTTGGTGGTTTCGTATTGCTCTACCAGCAGTGGCAACATCAGACGGGAAAGTGGGAAACTCTGACAAGCCTTCCATCCCCCGCAAGATGGGCGTACATAGCGTTATCATTCGGCGACCGTGCCGAGCCGCGGTCCTTGGCAGTTCGAGCGCGTCGCGCAAGCGCGCTCGGGAGTTTACGAATCGCGGAGCATACCGGGTTCGCCGCTGACGGAAGCCGATCGGGAAACGATTGACGCGGGCGATTGTTAGCACTCGCTTCGAGCCTCGCCGTCCTCGATCCGCACGAACGAGACGCCTTTATCCGTATGGTTGTCGCGATTGACTCAGAGCTTTGAGACTGCAGTGCCCTCAGGAGTCGATTCTAGCGGCCTGACGTCATCTCGGCGTCGAGTGCGTCGACGGCGGCTTGCAACGCGTCCCCGACGCCGACGATCAGGCCGCGAATGATGTTCGGCCGTGCCACGCCTTTAATACTACTGTGTCATAAACAGTGAATTAGTGGTATACATTATGCATGAGTGCAGAGCAGAAGCATGAAGCAGCGGCTACCCGGCGTCGCTTCAAGAAATACGTGGACAACTTGGCAACGGCTTTG
>JAABUU010008298.1_pt1 | contig 10365 bp, 9 predicted proteins | sample 5559301 | NCBI WGS metagenome assembly JAABUU01 (sample SAMN10711884, study PRJNA513360) | rock metagenome | isolation source: Antarctica rocks | place: Antarctica: Victoria Land, Richard Nunatak white | reverse complement strand
GCCCCCCGTCTTCATCGACGGGTCCACCGGCGCCGAGGACCCGGCCCATGCGGAGCCCGTCGACCAGCCGGAACGCCCCAGCCTTCGCCTGTCGGACGTCGGCGGGATGGAGCATGTCAAGGAGCGACTCGAGGCCGCATTCCTCGCGCCGCTCCGGAATCCCGAGCTGCGCAAGCTCTACGCCAAGAACCTGCGCGGGGGCTTGCTCCTGTACGGGCCGCCCGGCTGCGGCAAGACCTTCCTGGCTCGCGCCGTGGCCGGCGAACTCGGGGCCGGCTTCTACAGCGTCAGCCTCGCCGACGTCCTCGACATGTATATCGGGCAGAGCGAACGCAACCTGCGGGCGGTGTTCGAGACAGTCCGGCGGCACACACCCTGCGTGCTGTTCCTCGACGAGATCGACGCGCTCGGCCAAAAACGCAGCCAGGTACGCGGGCAGGCCATGCGCGGCACGGTGAACCAGCTGCTCACCGAATTGGACGACGTCAGCGCGAACAACGACGGCGTGTTCGTGCTGGCCGCCACCAACCATCCCTGGGACATCGACAGTGCCTTGCGCCGACCGGGCCGGCTGGACCGGGCCCTGCTGGTGCTCCCGCCCGACGCGGCGGCCCGCGAGGCGATCCTGGTGCACCACCTCAAGGACCGGCCGCTGGCCGGGATCGAACTCGGCAAGCTCGTGACGGCAACGGAGGGTTTCTCCGGGGCGGACGTGGCGCATCTTTGCGACGCGGCGGCGGAAGTCGCCCTGCTGGCCTCCGCCCGCTCCGGCAAGGTCCGCATGATCGAGATGGCCGATTTCGCCCGCGGGCGAAAGGAGATCAGACCCTCGACGCGCGCCTGGTTCCAGGAGGCCCGCAACGTAGCGATGTTCGCGAACGAATCGGGTGAGTACGACGAACTGCTGGCCTACCTTCGCAAGCACAAGCTGGCCTGACCCCCAGGTCAGAACGGTGTAGGACTCGCCCCCGCCTTGCTGCCCTGGGGAAATTGGCTCGAGTTGAAGGTAAAGCGGCCCGCGCCGCTACCGTTCCCCGGTGACCCTTTCCTTCGGCACCGCCGGGGTACGCGCCCCCCTCGGCGACGGTCCGGATCGGCTGAACGACGCGACCGTCGGGCAGGTCGCGGCCGGCATCGCCAGTTGGCTGCCGCCCGGGGCCTCAGTCGTCATCGGGCACGACGCGCGGCACGGCAGCGCGGGATTCGCCGCAGTGGTGGCCCGCGAGCTGCGGGCCCGCGGCGTGATCGACGTGATGGCCGGGCAGCTGCCCACCCCGGTACTGGCCTTCGCCACCCGGCGCGGCGACTACACGGCGGGCGTCATGATCACCGCCAGCCACAACCCGGCCACCGACAACGGCATCAAGGTCTTCGACGGGACGGGCGCCCAGCTCGACCTGGAGCAGACCGCCGAGGTGGAGGCAGCCATCGCAGCCCCGCGCGAGCCGCACCCGATGGTGACGATGCAACGGCGGACCCTGGAGACAGTCGGCGCCTACCTCGACGCCCTGCCGAGGGTTGCGGCGGGGCCGCTGGTGCTGGCCTACACTGCGCTGCATGGGGTTGGGGGGACGGTTTTCGCGCAAGCGCTGCGGCGCAGCGGGTTCGCGGAGGCAATGGTGGTTGGCGAGCAGGCCGAACCCGACCCCGACTTCCCGACCACCCCGTACCCGAACCCCGAGGAGCCGGGCGTCCTGGACCGGCTGCGTGTGCTCGCCGCCGGCGCCGACCTGGGCCTGGCACACGACCCGGACGCCGACCGGGTGGCCGCGGTGGTCGGCGCCCGCCTGCTCAGCGGCGATGAGGTGGGGCTGCTCCTCGCGGAGGATGTGCTCAACCGGACCCCAGGGGGGCTCGCCACCACCGTGGTGTCGAGCTCAGCCCTCGGCGTACTAGCCCAGCAGCGGGGAGTCCCGTACACCGAGACTTTGACCGGTTTCAAGCATCTTGTGCGGGCCCACCAAGGCGACCTGGTCTTCGCGTATGAGGAAGCACTTGGCTACTGCGTCGCGCCGCTTACGGTCCGCGACAAGGACGGGATCAGCGCCGGCCTGCTGCTCTGCGCGATGGCGGCGCAGGAGAAGGCCAACGGCCACACGCTGCTCGACCGGCTGGCCAGGTTGGAAGCCCGGCTCGGCGTTGAGGTCGCCACCACCCAGCTCGGCGTGCGCTCCACCGACCCGGGCGCCTTGCTGGCCGCCGCGATAGCTGCTGTGCCGCAGGGCTTCACGGTCACCCGGGAGGAGCCGTACACAGTGCTCGACGGGGCACGCCGGGTAATCCTGCGGGTCAGTGGAACCGAACCGAAGCTGAAGGCGTACCTGCAGGCCGAGCGCCGGGCCGACCTACCGGCGCTACGCACACTGGTGGAACGCTGGCTCAGCGCGGCCACACCTCGTGGCTGACCTCGACGACGACGAACGGCTGCGCGGCCGGCTGGTGGACGGGCTGCGTGCGAGCGGCCGGATCCGCAACGAGGCTGTGGCACAGGCGTTCCGCACCGTGCCGCGGCATCTGTTCTTGCCAGCGGTTAACTTGGCGAGCGCCTACACGGACGAGGCAATCGCGACCAAGTGGGACCAAAGCGGCCAGACGATCAGCTCCGCGTCCCAGCCCGCAATCATGGCGATCATGCTTGAGCAGCTTGCGGTCGGGCCCGGGCAGCGCGTGCTGGAGATCGGTGCCGGAACGGGCTACAACGCGGCCCTGCTGGCTTTCCTGGTCGGGGAAACCGGAACGGCCCGGGACACGGGAGCGGTGACCACACTCGATATCGACGCGGACCTGGTCGATCGGGCCCGCCGACACCTGCGCGCCGCCCACGTCGAAGGGGTCAGCGTGGTGGGCGCCGATGGCGCGGACGGCTGGCCGGAGTCGGCGCCATACGACCGGATCATCGTGACCGCCGCCGCCTCGGACCTGGCCCCCGCCTGGGTGGCGCAACTGGCCATGGGCGGGCGGCTTGTCCTTCCACTGTCCCTGCGGGGGGTGCAGCAATCGGTGGCCCTCGAACGCCACGCCGATCACCTGGCGAGTCTGTCGATCGTCGGTTGCGGTTTCCTGCCGCTGCGCGGCGCACTGGCCGGACCAGATCTGCTCCGCTCGCTCGAGCCGGGCGTGTTCTTAAAGATCGACGAGGGGCGTTGCCTCGACCCAGAGGCGCTGCGCGCCGCCCTGTCCCGGCCCGGCGAGCAGGTGGCGACCGGGGTGTCCATGACCGCCGCCGAGGCCATGGACGGCCTCGCGCTATGGCTGGCGCTCCACGAAGCCGGCGCCGGCCAGCTTTCCGTGCTCGGGTCGGTCGCCGGCCGCCTCGGCCTCGGACCCGGCCTCGTCAGCGTCGCCGGGATGGCGCACACCACGGCGCTCGTCGGCGAGGGGGGCCTGGCGGCGCTGGTCCGCGGGCAGCCGGAGCACGGGCCGGCCTTCGGCGTTGGCGTGGTCAGCTTCGGGCGGCCGGGCGCCGACCTGGCTGGGCTGGCGGATCGGCTGGTGGCGCGCGTTGGCGAGTGGGCCGCTCGAGGGCGCCCCTCGAGGGACACGCTGCGGATCAGGGCCTACCCGGCGGCCAGCCGTCCTCTGGGGGGCGCCGCCGTGGTGCTGGAGAACCCGCACACCCGGCTGCTGCTCGACTGGTGACGCGTCGCCGGCGAGGACCTTAGTAGGCCCACCTAGACGGTGATCCACAGAGGCGGCGCACGCCGGAGCGGGTCAACCAGGCGACGGCCGCGGCGGCAACGGCCAGCAGCAGCCAATCCAGGTCCGCGTCGCTGAACCGCCGCCGCCCGTCTGGGCGCCGTTCGACGCGGTCGAGCAGACCGATGCGCTCATACCAGCGCAGAGTGTGCTGCGACATTCCGCCTTTGTCTGCGGCCTCTCGGATGGACCAGCTTGCCATGCACCCAACCGTAGGTGTTAGAGCGCACTCCAACGCAAGGGGTGCGCGCCTCGCCGGGTCACACCGCGCCGAACTGCCTGTCCCCCGCGTCCCCGAGGCCGGGCACGATGAACGCCCGGTCATTCAACTCCGTGTCCACCGCGGCGGTGACGACGTCAACCCCGAGGGCCTCGATCCGGGCCAGCCCCTCTGGCGCGGCCAGAACGCACACCACGGTCGTAGGCCCAGCCCCCCGCGAGGCCAGCAGCCGCAGGCAATGTTCCAGCGAGCCACCGGTGGCCAGCATCGGATCCAGCACCAGCACCCGTCGGCCCTCCAGCCGGGCCGGTAGCGACTCCAGATAGGCCCTGGGCTGGTGGGTTTCCTCGTTACGTGCCAGCCCGACGAAGCCGACCTGTGCCTCGGGCAGTAGGCCTAGCGCGGCATCGACCATGCCCAGCGCGGCGCGCAGCACCGGCACGAGCAGCGGCGTCTCCGCCAGCCGCAGCGCAGGCGCGTCGGCCACCGGGGTACGGATCGTCACCGCCACGGTCGGCAACTCGCGGGTCGCCTCGTACACCAGCATGACCGCCAACTCCGCGAGCGCTGCGCGAAAGGCCTGCGGGCTGGTGGCCTCGTCGCGCAGCACCCCGAGCCGCGCCGCCGCGAGCGGGTGCTCAACGACGCGGGTGCTCACGGCGCACACCGTACGGCGATCTCGACCGGTAGCGTTTGCCGGTGTTGTATCGAGCCACCGAGCTGATCGTCTATCCCCTCGTCCGGGGGTATTTCCGGCCCGAGGTCACCGGTTCAGGACATGTGCCGAGACGCGGTGCGGCGATCCTGGCGGCCAACCACCTGTCGGCCGCCGATGAGGTCTTCACGCCGTTCTCGGCCCGGCGCCAGGTGATCTACTTCGCGAAGGCGGACTACTTCAACCGGCCGGGATGGCGAGGGCGCCTGCAGGCCCGGCTGTTCCGGGAGCTGGGACACGTTCCGGTGGAACGGGATGCCCCTCGGGCCGCGGCATCCACAATCGCGGTCGGCGCCCAGCTGCTCACGGCCGGTCAGGTCCTCGGCATCTACCCCGAAGGCACCCGTTCGCCAGATGGTCGATTACACAAGTTCCGCACCGGGGTAGCCCGCCTCGCCCTGCGCTCCGGTGCCCCGGTCATCCCGGTCGGCCTGATCGGCACCGATCACGTGTTACGCCCGGGAGACCGGCGGTGGCACCGCGTCAAGGTTGCCGTGCACTTCGGTCGGCCGCTGGACTTCTCCGGTCGCGCTGAGGACGAGCGTTCGGCCCGGGTCCTGCGCGAGGTCACCGAGACGGTTCGGGCCGCGATCCAGCAACTATCCGACCAGGAGTACGTCGACGCTTACGCCCGGTCCGCCGAACAGGGCGCGCCGCACGTGTAGCCGGGTTGAGGTTCGCCTCCAGGGGCGCGACGGCTCCAGGTCCGTCGTGATCATGCAAAGTGGCTGCTAAATTGCCGAATCACCACCATTTTGCTCGATCACGGTGAAGGTGGGGGGAGGCGGGGCGACGGGTAGGCAAACCGGTTAGGCGACGGCCAGGCGTTCGGCATACCAGGGCTTGACGACGCCCTCGATCAGCGCGAGTCGCTGGTCGAACGGGAGGAACGCGGATTTCATCGCGTTGATGGTGAACCAGCGCAGGTCGGCCCAGCCGTAGCCGAAGGCCTCGACCAGCGCGGCCATCTCGCTGGTCATGCTCACCCCGCTCATCAGCCGGTTGTCGGTGTTGACGGTGACCCGGAACCCGAGCCGGCGCAGCAGGCCGATCGGGTGCTCGGCCAGCGACGCGGCGGCGCCGGTATGCACGTTCGAGGTTGGGCACATCTCCAGCGGCGTGCGGGTATCGCGAACCCATTCGGCGAGCTGCCCGAGCACCGGGTGCTCAGCCCCCGCGGTGATGTCATCCACGATCCGCACGCCGTGCCCGAGCCGGTCGGCGTTGCACCACTGCAGCGCCTCCCAGATCGAGGGCAGCCCGAAGCCCTCCCCGGCGTGGATGGTGAAGTGCATGTTGGCGCGCTGCATCCGCTGGAAGGCGTCCAGGTGCCGGGTCGGGGGGTTGCCCGCCTCCGCGCCAGCGATGTCGAAGCCGCACACCCCGCGGTCCCGGTAGGCCACCGCCAGATCGGCGACCTCCACCGATCTGGCTGCGTGCCGCATCGCGGTCAGGAGCACCTGCGCCTTGAGCGGGAAGCCGCCGGCCCCGGGCACGTCAGCAGCGTCGGCGAAGCCGGCGAGCACGGCGTCAATGACCTCAGTCATGGACAGGCCCGCATCCACGTGCAGCTCCGGCGCGAAGCGCACCTCGGCGTAAATCACGCCGTCGGCGGCGAGGTCCTGCGCGCATTCCCTGGCCACCCGGCGCAGCGCATCGGGGGTCTGCATGACCCCCACCGTGTGTACGAACGTGTCGAGGTAGCGCTCCAGCGAGCCGGAGTCGGCCGCCTCCTGGATGCCGGCGGCGAGCTTGGCCGGGTCGTCAGTGGGTAACCCCGCGTAACCGGTTTCGGCCGCGAGCTCCACGATGGTTCCGGGCCGTAGGCCGCCGTCGAGGTGGTCGTGCAGCAGCGCCTTGGGGGCCGGGCGGATGTCGTCTGCGTTCACGCGGCGAAGCCTTTCACCGGCAGGTCGGCGGGGCGCTGCAGCCAGTTGTCCGCGGGGTAACGGGCGCCCGCCTCGACCACGTGCAGCGAATACGCGTCCCGAGGCCGGTCGCTCGTGTTCGGTGCTGACCAGTGCGGCAGCAGCCCGTGCAGCACCACCAGGGTGCCCGCCTTCGCCTCCAACGGAACGAGTCCGTCCGGCGGGGTGGGCAGCGCGGAGGGCGCCCCGACCTGCTCGAAGGCGCTTCCGCCGCCGGGTGCCCTGATGAACCGGCGGTGCAAAGGGGTAGAGCGGTGGCCGCCCGGCATCGCCCACAGGCAGCCGTTCGAGGTGGTGGCGTCCGCCAGCGCCCACCAGAATCCAGTGACCGTGATCGGGTCGGTCCACAGGAAGGTGGCGTCCTGGTGAAGGTCGACCTCGCCGCCGGTCCGCGGCGCCTTCACCAGATACATCGACTGCAGCAGAGCGGGTTCGGTCAAGCCGACGTCGGAGGCGAGGGCGGCCAGTCGCGGGTCGCGGGAGAACCGGGAGAACACCTCGTCGCGGTCATGCAGGGCGTGCCCGATCTTGTTGACGCTCACCCCGTCTGGCTCGTGGAACAGCCGGACCTCCCCACCGGAGCCGAGGAACCAGTCGTCGCTGACCCGCTCCTGCTCGGCGGTGGTGAACACGCTGACTTGCCCGCGGACCGGCGCGTCGGCGATAATCCGCGCGGCCCGCTCGCGCAGCGCGTCGCAGGAGGCCGGGCTCGCGAAATCGGGCAGGACCAGGAACCCGTCGCGCTCATACGCCTCGATCATCCGATTCGCTCCCTGATCAGCGGCGCCACTGCCGGCGCCGCGTCCGCAACCTCCCACCCACCGTGCAGCGCGTCGAGCGCCGCGTCCAGCCGGCGGGGTTCAGCCGCGTGCAGGGCAGGATCGACATGCAACGCGATTACGGGGTCCCCCGGCCGGACCCGATCCCCAGGCTTGCGCAGGCAGGTGATCCCGGCGGTCGCCGAGACCGGTTCCTCCTTGCGCGCGCGGCCGGCACCCAGCAGCCAGGCGGCCACCCCAACGGCGCGGGCGTCCAGCCGGCTGAGCACCCCGCCCCGCTCGGCCCGGATATGCACAATCTCCTGCGTCACAGGCAGTTTCGCGTCCGGGTCGCCGCCTTGGGCGCGGACCATGGCCCGCCAGCTGTCCATCGCCCTTCCGTCGGCGAGCGCCTTGACGGGGTCGGAGGCGGAGTCGAGGCCTACCAGGGCAAGCATCTCGCGGGCCAGCGCGACGGTGAGCTCGACCAGGTCGGCGGGGCCGGCGCCGGCGAGCACCTCGAGGGCCTCGCCGACCTCCAGCGCGTTTCCGACGGTCCGGCCCAGCGGGCTGTCCATGCCAGTGAGCAGCGCGGCGGTGCGCACGCCCTGCGCGGCGCCGAGCTCGACCATCGTGGTGGCCAGCTCGCGGGCCTCACCGATCGAGGGCAGGAACGCGCCGCAGCCGACCTTCACGTCGAGCACCAGCGCGCCGGTGCCTTCGGCGATCTTCTTGCTCATGATGGAGGAGGCGATCAGCGGGATCGACTCGACGGTGCCGGTCACGTCGCGCAGGGCGTAGAGCTTGCGGTCGGCAGGGGCGAGGGTGTCGCTGGCCGCGCAGATGACCGCGCCGACGGCCTGCAGCTGCTGGCGCATCGCGGTGGTCGACAGCGTGGCCCGCCAGCCGGGGATGGCCTCCATCTTGTCCAGGGTGCCGCCGGTGTGACCGAGACCGCGTCCGGACAGCTGCGGCACGGCCGCTCCGCAGGCCGCCACCAGCGGGACCAGCGGCAGCGACACCTTGTCGCCCACCCCGCCGGTGGAGTGCTTGTCGACCGTCGGCCGGCCGATGGTCGCAAGGTCCAACCGCTCCCCTGAGTCGATCATGGCCGCGGTCCACCTGGCCAGCTCACGCGGACTCAGGCCGCGCCAGACGATGGCCATCAGCAGCGCCGACATCTGCTCATCCGCGACCGCCCCGCGGGTATAGGCGTCGATCACCCAGTCCACCTGCGCGTCGGTGAGCTCGCCGCCGCCCCGCTTGACCCCAATCACCTCGAGCGCGTTCGTCACGGCAGCTCCTGCCGGGCATCGGAACCGTACGGCATCCCCTGCCGGGCATCGGTACCGTACGGCAGGTCCTGCCGGCCGAAAGCCTGCGGCAGCAGGGCATCCAGCCGGGTGCCGTTGACCGTGCAGCCTTCGGCCGCGTGCTCCCACAGCAGCTGCCGGCACCGGCCGCACGGGGTGAGGTCCTCCCCCGAGCCGGAGACGCAGGCGACCTCGGCGAACCGGCCACCGCCGGACAGTGTCAGGGCCGAGACCAGGCCGCACTCAGCGCACAGGGTCAGCCCGTACGAGGCATTCTCCACGTTGCAGCCGGTCAGCACCCGGCCGTCGGTCGTGCGGCCCGCGGCGCCGACCGACAGGTGGCTGTACGGCGCATACGCCCGCCGGGCGGCCTTTACCGCGGCGCCCCGTAGCTCGACAGAACTCACCCTCGGTCCCCGCGCCGGAAGGGCAAGCCGTCGGCGGCGGGCGGCCGCAGCCGCTGCGCGGCGAGGGCCAGCACCAGCAGGGTCACCACGTACGGCGTCGCGCCGGTGAGCTCGGGCGCCACCTGCCGGGTCAGCGCGAAGGTGATCAGCGCGGCCGCCCCCGCCGCCCCCGCGGCGGCGGCTGCCGCGATCCGGCGGCGGCGGATGAGCACATAGCCGGCGTAGGCCAGCAGCAGGAGACCGGCCAGCAGCAGCAGCGCGTGCACCGCGGAGGCCTGCCGCAGCTGCACCGCGTCGGAATAGCCGAACAGACCGCTGCCGAGGGCGAGGGCGCCGGGCAGCCAGTTGCCGAAGATAAGCGCGGCCAGCCCGATGAAGCCGCGCCCGCCAGTCTGGCCCTGTTGGTAATGATCGGAGGCGACGGTTACCAGGAACGCCCCGGCCAGCCCGGCGAATGCCCCGGAGATCACCACCCCTAAGTACTTCATCCGGTAGACCCCGACGCCGAGCGATTCGGCGGCGGCCGGGTTCTCCCCCACCGAGCGCAGCCGCAGCCCGAACGCGGTGCGCCACAGCAGGAATGCGGAAAGCGGAACGAGTGCCGCCGCCAGGACAGTGAACCAGGAGACGCCACGCAGCAGGCCGCCGAGCAGGCCGGCCGCATCCGAGAGGGCGAACCAGCGGTGCTGCTCCAGCGCGGCGAGCGCGTCGGGCGAGCGCCAGCCGAAGATCCGGCCGCCGGCGAGCACCGGAACGGTTGCCGTGCCGATGTGCCCTACGTTCGGCGACTGGGTCGGGCCGCCGCCGGAGACGTTGGCGTAGGCGGTGACCGACAGGTACCGGACCAGCCCGGCGGCAAGGATGTTGATCGCCACCCCTGACACGATGTGGTCGACGCCGAACGTCACGGTCGCTACGGCGTGCACCAGGCCGCCGACCGCACCGCCGATCGCCCCGGCCAGCACCGCAGCCCACGGGCCGTGCTGGTAGCCAATGTAGGCGCCTGACCAGGTGCCAAGGATCATCATGCCTTCGAGGCCGATGTTGACGACGCCGGACCGCTCGGCCCACAGGCCGCCGAGCGCGGCCAGCCCGATCGGCACGGTGAGCCGCAGCGCCCCGGCCGCCGTACCGCCGCTGGTCAGGTCGGTGGCGCCGGTGACGGCGCGTACGAGCGACAGCACCAGGAACGCGCCGAAAACCACCAGTCCCAGCCGAAGTCGCCGGTTGCCAAAGACAGGTGGCGCCGTTCCCGCCAAGGCCGGGCTCTCCAGCGCCGCGGTCACGCCGGCACCGGCCCGATGTGTGCCCGCGTCACGCAGGCACCG
>JAABUU010008297.1_pt1 | contig 10365 bp, 10 predicted proteins | sample 5559301 | NCBI WGS metagenome assembly JAABUU01 (sample SAMN10711884, study PRJNA513360) | rock metagenome | isolation source: Antarctica rocks | place: Antarctica: Victoria Land, Richard Nunatak white | reverse complement strand
TGCATAGTCCACCTGCCCCTTCACACCATCCCACACTTGCGGCAGCGTGTACTGATTCACTGGGAAGTCCCTGCAACATTACCATACATTTTAGGAGATTTAACATGCTATGCAACACAACCATGGACTCGCGTCACTGGGAAGTCGCTGCAACAACCCCATATGTTCAGCAGATTGGTGATGCTATGCAACGCAAACTTAGACCTAAGGCTGATGATTCATGCTAGAGTGCAAGTCCAGTGCAAAAAGGGCAGACCAGAAATCCTAAGCTTGCCCAAAAAGCAAGGAGAGGGTAAGCACTGAAGTCTGCTCAAAATAATACCAAAAGCAAGGAGAGCTGCCGGAAAGCAGTGAGAAAGTAAGAACAGGGGTCGGGGTAAATAGACATGTTTGATATGGATTTTGTTCTCTCATTGTGTTGAATGATGACATGCTGCCAGACCTGGAGTCAGTTCGAGATCCTTGACATGGCGCTAGACTCAAAGCAGCGTACACAGGTTGACTAATCAGGAAAACTCGTGCTGGCAGCTGGACTGTTTGCAAAGGCAGTCATGGTCACAGACACAAGTGTCCACTGATTGCTTACCGCCCTGCAGACCCAGTAGCAGCATCTGCTTTGTCTCCATTTGGCTCCTTGAACTGGAACCTGCCGCACACCACATCTGGCGTACTGTCACTCTTCTTCTGCCCCAATGAGTCATTCCCGCCCTTCTCGCCCTGCTCACTCGACTTTTGACCTCCATTGACACGACCGGTGCCGTTGGATTCCGAATGGGCATCTAAATGCTGAGCCTTGCCATTGCAGTTCTGGTCATCAGCCTTGGTGACAGGTTTCAGAGCTGATGTGGAGGGTTCAGGAAGGGGTGGAGCAGGGTAAGGGTGCGCTGGTAAGTCCTTTGGACGCATGAAGTTACGCTCCCTTACCAAGGTGGCATCCAAGCCCAGGTACCCTGCTACGTGCTCAACCACCTGTACAAGCAGTGGCCAATCACCTCTACAAGACAGGAAATACAAACAAACCTTGAAATACAAGTGGACCCAAAAGTACAAACAAAGGTTTCCTCAATATTTTGTGTCTGATGCTGCACAGGCAGCATGTGTACTGTGCACTAACTGGTTCCTGCCACCGGCAGCATGATCATTAAACGTCATTGCATACTGTTTAGGGTAAACCCTAAACCCTCAATATTGTGCGCGATACTATATTTTGAGCTTGTCTGCGTCCTGACTGATGTGATATCATGCAGTGTGTTGGGCATCACCACAAGCTACTGCTCAGGAATGTCAATAAAAACACTACACAAGACAACAAGTTGTGAACATGAACGCAGTTGCAGCAGGGCTCAAAAGAGGCCTGAGGCATTTCTGATGTCTACCGCACAACCTTGAGGGTTTTAGGGTTTACGTTTAGGGTTGAGAGTTGTCTGCCGCACGACCTTGAACCTATATATAGCTTTGGCTGGCCAACTTTTGGGCTCCAATCAACACAGTCGAAGCGCGTTAAATGCAGAGAGTCTAACCTGCATGGTTTTAGCAGCACGGAGGAAGCTAGTTTGAATGCAGGTCAAGATGCAGATGAGATGCAGGTTAGACACAGAGGGTTCAACCTGCTGCATGATCTGAGGAAGCCAGGTTAGATGCAGGTTTACATAAAGGTTAGACGCAGGTTAAGATGCAGTGGGTCTAACCTGCTCCATGATCATGACGGCATTGAGGAAGCCAGATCAGATGCAGGGTTACATACAGGTTAGATGCAGAGGGCCTGACCTGCTCCATGATCATGACAGCATTGAGGAAGCCAAGTTACATGCAGGTTAGATGCAGGTTAGACGCAGAAGGCCTGACTTGCTCCATGATCATGACAGCATTGAGGAAGCCAGGTTACATGCAGGTTAGATGCAGGTTAGACGCAGAGGGCCTGACCTGCTCCATGATCATGACAGCATTGAGGAAGCCAGGTTACATGCAGGTTAGATGCAGGTTAGACGCAGAGGGTCTAACCTGCTCCATGATCATGACAGCGTTGAGGAAGCCAGGTTACATGCAGGTTAGATGCAGGTTAGACGCAGAGGGTCTAACCTGCTCCATGATCATGACAGCGTTGAGGAAGCCAGGGCCTCTGACGATGCTGCGGGGCATGAGGTTGGTTCGGCACATCTTGCCCTCCAAATGCAAGTTTGGCACTTCATACACCTGCGTTTGGCAAGAGCAAGGTTTGGTTTAAGGACACAGGTTGATAATACAGGCGTGCGCCTCAGGTTCATGCTGCCACCTCTGATGCTGTGCAAGTATGGGTCAGCATATGCAGCTGACAACATGGTGTAGGGTTTTGCCACTGATGGCCATTTTGAGGCACAAAACATGGTGTGCCTTTCGCATGCAAGGTTCGTAACTTGTACCCCTGCAGTACCCCTGCAGACGCATAAGGTGCAGACGACCGACCCTGCTGGACTGTGCTTGGCCCAACAGGAATAGATGCAAGCCTGTGCCAGTGTCGCTTAGGTAGGCTTTGGGGTTTGATTTAGGCTCCAGGGATTAGGCGCTGACTGTGCCAATATTGGCTAGGTAGCTTTTGAGTTTTACAGCAGGGTTAGGGGTGAAAGCTTGACTAGTGCTTGGCTCTCTGGCAAGACTTCGACTCACACAGGCTTATCTACACTGCCTCACTCTTGCTTTGAGTTGTGTCATGTTCAAGTTGAGAGCAAGCTGTGATGAGGGGTGCAAGACGCTGACATATGAGCGGTGACAAACACTGATGTATGGGTTAGGGTTTAGGGATTGAATTTTAGTAGGGCCTGCGGCTAATTTTGCACATTTGGTCTTGCAAATCACATCAAGCATCTGCACATGTGTGCACGCGCCTTCAAGATCTAATCAAATTATCCATGATGTCATGCTCCTATGACTCACAAATCAAGATGCTGCATCTCCATGCTGACTGATCATGAGAACCCAGCAGGCAAGTGACCATGTACATCATCTCACAAGTGTGCACATGCCTCATGCCTTCAAGCTGTAATCCAATGATCCATGATGTAATCATTCTATTCGATATTCAATATTCGATGATGTAATGATTCTATGACCCATGACTCTTGACCCACTATGCCATACGTGCATGCTGATTGGTCATTTGGCCCCAGCAGTAACAAGAATCATTTTATGAATCTAGATATAACAAAAGATCAACCGGGAACTTACCATGTCCAGGCCCGTCATGACGCCGTAAAGGTCGTTCCAAGCTAGGTCCATGAAGGCTCCAGCCAAGCACCAGGCCTTGCAGTCCAGTGCCGAGATGATTCCGTTACCATCAAAGCCCACGCTGTACTCAACCTCTGTCTCTGACCGACCTGCACTAACATAGTCTGTTACATCGTGATTGCATCAACCAAAGATGTGTCTGTAAACCAGCACCAGGCCTTGCAGTCCAGTGCTGCTGAGTGGGAGTTTTGGTTGCATCAAAGCCCACACTGTACTCCATATCTCGACCTGCACTAACATAATCTGCTAGATTGTGATGAGATCAAGCAATGCAATGCCTGTAAACCAGCACTTGGCCTTGTTGTTCAGGGCTGAATGATGATTCCGATGGCATGACACCTGACGCTGTACTTCATGTCAGTTTCTCACCAACGTGCACTGACATACGCCCATGGCATAAGCTGATCGTCGCTGCCATTCTGTCCAGCTCTCTTTGCTTTGCCTTCAGACTTGCCCTGAGCTCAAAAAGCCGCAAAGCATAAGCTTGTCAGCAGCTAATGCCACATCACATTGCTTCCTTCTTCAGTGACTGCCAACAGGCACAGCTCCAATTGTCTAGTGGTTATGACTATTACTATTAATAACAAACATCATGGTGTTGTTGCTGTTGCTGCTGCTGTTGCTGTTGCTGTTGCTGTTGCTGTTGCTGTTGCTGTTGCTGTTGCTGTTGCTGTTGCTGTTGCTGTTGCTGTTGCTGTTGCTGTTGCTTTTGCTGTTGCTGTTGTCACTGTTATCATCAGTTCGATTGGTATTGTTAATGCTTATTATGGCTAGCAAGGATTTATAGTCACTGTTACGATGTCTCACAGCTTGCTCAGAAGAAACAGCAGGCTGACCTCCGTTCTGCCTAAAGTCAGCATTCCTGTTGTATGACAGCCGCACTTGCTTCCCTAGCTTGTGTGCAGCAACTGCGCAGGCAGCTGCCACAGGCATTGGCCGGGTGGCTTTCCCGCCAAATCCACCCCCAACGCGTCGACACACTGCAGCAGCACAAAGAGATGTTGACTTAGTTCGTCATAAACAAACTTGAGCAGGAAAATTTGAATTTCCCCCAATGGAATCACCGCATGACCAGAAACTTGCCGTCAAATCGGACACCACTGTGCTGATTGGGTGCAAGGCTGCCTAGGTAATGCTGCATTTGTACATAGTATGCACTGATTAACGATGAGTGCTTGTATCATGCCACAATAGCAGCTAAAGTCACAGAAGTGTGCACAGGCATGGCTTTGCCACAAACTGTATTTTGCTATATTTAGGGTAAGGATTTAGGTTTTAAATCTGAACCTGCACAGCTGTCACATAGGTTTCATGTAACAGTCCACGTCACATGACACAAGAGATGCGTGCTTGAAAGAGCAGACACAGGAAGAACTGTCCAGCAGGCAAATAGGTTCAGACCTGCAGTGACCTTGTGCCAGGGTATGCCTAGGGTTTCTGCCACCGCCTTCTGGACAGCATCCAAACACTGAGTGGAGGAAGTCACGGTGAAGGTGCCGGCCTCATCAGGCAGTACCAAAGCGCCCTGGGGTTCCATGTAGAAGTGCTGCTGGGACGGCAGCTTGTATCTGCAAGAAGAGGCAGAAGAAGAGGGATCAGCACAGGTGAAAGAAGAAAAAGTGCATAAAAGCTGCGGTCGGTGCCAGTGATGCGCCCTAAGGCTTCATGTAGAAAAGCTGCTGGGATAGCAGCTTGTACCTGCATGGTACAGAGCCGTGAAAAAAGGAGAGGCAGAAGAGGAGGCGCACAGCACACTGGGACAAAAAGAGAGAAGAGACTAAGAAGAAGACGCGGATAAAGAGAGACCAATGGGAAAAAGCAGTGATGATCACGGCACCACTGAAGTGCACTGAGACTTCAGAAGTGCTGCTGGGGTGGCAGCTTGTACCTGCACGGTATAAGGGCAGGAGAAAGAAGAGGCAGAAGAGGAACAGCCAGCACAGGGCAAAAAAAGAATGAGGAAGAAGTAGAAGAGGAAGAAGAAGACTGAGAGGACGTTTTTCATGAGGTGACAGCAGCACTCAGCTGGTCAGCTCAAAAACGCAACACAAGCATCGCCACCAATGCCGACTTGCCTGGCGTCTGTGATGATGTGCTGCGCTTGTGTCATGGCCGTTTTGGCATCTCCAACGTTGGTAACCAAATCCATGGGAGGGTTGTAGTACGAGCCTGCCTTGATAGCGTCCCTAATACACAGCAGTGGTGAACCCAAATTGGCGTCTTGAATGTACTCCACTCGGACAGCTTGCGCGCCTCTTTCAGCCTCCACCTGTTGGAACATGGAAGCATGATCAGCAAGCAAACAGATGGATCGTGCTGCAGGAGTCTGTCATGAAAGCATCTGCAAAGCAATGGTGAACCCAGATTGGCGTCTTGGATACATTCCACTTGGACAGCTTGCCCGCCTCTTTTGGCCTCCATTTGTCTGAACATCAAAGCATGACCAGCAAGCAAACAGGCCAAAGGAGTCTGCTATGATTGATTGATTGACTGATTGATAGACTAATGGATTGATTGGCTGATTGATTAATCGGTTGATCTGTCAATTGAGCGGATGGATGTTTGTTACGATAGTATCAACATTAGATGCATACATGTGACCTCTGTTACAGGCAATGGCAAAAACGGGTTTGCACTTTGAAAGTTCTGTCTTTGGGCTATGGCCTATGGGCTCAGCTCCAGGCTGCCACCTCAGGAGGCTCCCATTGTAGCCAGCGTTGTAAAAGGCATAGAGTTTCCATTTGCTTTATGACTGTAAGTACTGTACTAGCAATGCTTGGGCCCCCCTAAGAGACCTCAAACTCGTTGGATAGCAAGCAGAGTCAGTAAAAAAAGGCGTGTGTCCCAGTAGCTGTCTCGAAAGCAGTGCTGATGCTCAGCAGTGATGAAACCAGACATCAGGCATGTCATCAAAGGTGACAACAACAGCCTCAGCAACAAACATGACAATAAGTCACTGCTACATGTTGCCCATACTGAGCAATGACAGAATGGCAGAACGAGGCAGATGGTCTACCTGAGATTTGGGTACAGCAAAATAGCTACATGACATCAAGCTACTACCACACGTTCCCCATACTGAGCAGTAAGAGAATCGTATCATGGGGCAGATGGCATATTTAAAATTTGGCTACAGTGAAATAGCTATGTGACATGTAGTTACTATTACTGTACTGAGCAGTAACAGAATCGTACAATGGGGCAGATGCCCTACCTGAGACTTAGCCACAATAAGGCCAAGGGGCTGACCATGATACTCCACCTTGTCTTTTGCAAACAAAATCTGCCCAAAAACTTTGGGATTGCCCTTCTTTGGAATGTCATCTGGCCCTGTTATGGCCAAAAACACATTGTTCAGCTTTTGCACGTGTCGCAAAAATGGCTACGCAATCGCGTGTCAGCCCATCAAAGCATTCCTCGAGAACACACATTGACAGACGTTTGACTCACTTCGCTTTGCTGACTGCAGCAAGGAAGAAAATCCCTGATGTCAATGTCAGCGAAACATGGAAAATTTATTGTAATGCACCCGAGTGCAGATCGTGACATTGAGATCACATGCCCAGGAGTCAAGACTCAGCAATGAGTCACCAGTGACTTAATGATAACTCACCAATGCGATAGGCAAGCCTCAGGCAGCTTGAGGTCACATGCATCGTCTATGAAGCTGAAACTTTGCACAGCGAGAATGAAGAGGATCAGGAGGGGATGGCCATAGAAGAAGCAGAAGCAAGGGGATGAAAGGGCTCACCAGTGAGAACTGCAAGGCTGGGCAGCTTCAGAGCAGATGGAGGGCATTTTTTGTCTGGACACCAAGCCTACAGAGTGCAAAACAAGAAGAAGCAAGGACACAAAGACAAAAGAAGGGAGGTAGGAGAAAGAGAGAGGGAGGGGAAAAGACAGAAGAAGAAGATGAGTTTATGACAGAGGAAGAGAGGATGGAGATGAAAGGACAAAGAAGTGTAGGGAGAGAGAAAGAAGACTAGGAAGGATACAAGTGAAAGAGGAAGAAGACAGGAAATGAGCCACATACCAACAAAGGCGACAACGCCAGGCAGCTTCAGAGCAGGGGCGGGGTCCACCTTGCCTAGTCTGGCAAGGGCTTGGGTTGACTCCACCGGAGCTGCAAAGAGCTCCCGGGTGCTGACTCCCACATCTGCCACATAAACTGCCTCCCCACTTGTCTGCAATGCATGCAGGGTATGGGAACAGCGCTAGGGTTTGTGCATTCACATAAGTCGATGTTTGAGTTCATTCTAGTGCAGGAGCCAATAGCTCCCGGGTGCTGACTCCCACATCTGCCACATACACCCCCTCCCCACTTGTCTGCAATGCATGCACAGGGTATGGGAACAGCATCAGGGTCTGTACATATACACTGCACAGAGTATGGCAACAGCGTTAGCGTCTGTACATATACACTGCTCCAGGTGTGAGACCATTCTACTGGAGCAGGTGATAGCTCCCTGGGGTCGATTCCCACATCTGCCACATACACACCACCTCCCCACTTGTCCGCATCGTATGCACAGGGTATGGGGGCTCTTTTGCGTGCAATTGTGTTGTTCATTCGGCATTATGTGTGATGTTACATGTGTGATATGCAAGTACATGGTGACCTAAATGCAATTCTTATGAGTATGAAAGCAGGGCAGGCAACCTCCGAAACACGGCTGCTGGTGTTGCTCGAGACGCCTTGACTACACGAAAGTCTGATGTCCCACACACACCACATGACTATGTTGTGAGTGAGTTTGTAAATCCTGGAAAATAAACCCTAACCCTTTGACTTTGTATGTTCCTATGTGAAACAGAGCAGCTTCTCCACGGGTCAGGTATGTACAGTTGCTATGAATAGTTCCCTGTATGAGGTCATGCTTTGGCAGTCAGTGTACCAGCAACAAAATCACAAATGTCATGCTCGTAGTCAACAGCAGGTGTGCTTAGCCGGTTTTTGCCAATTCCTTTGCCACGAACGTCACGCCATGCTGGCAAACAAGACTCTCTGACAGACCGGCAAGACCATCGCGAATGACACTCCATGCTGGTCGACAAGACTCTCTGACAGACCAGCAAGAGCATCACAGATGTCATGTCAGGGTGGCAAATAGGACAATGACACATTACCTGTAGCCTGACTCTATCCTTCTCCACAGGGAGGGCGATGGGCGCAGCAATGGTGGAGTAGTCTGGGAAGGAGTGGCGTGTGACTGGGAATGGCGGCTCCCCCATGCTGTGCACCCTCAGCAGCTTCTGCAGCGCTGAGTTCCCCTGCAGAGAAGACGCAGAGGAAGAAGAGGAAGAAGCAGGTCGGGAAGAAGAAGATCAGAAGAGGAGAAGGAGGAGGAGGAAAATGAGAAGGAGCCGCCAGTCTCGAAGTTTTTGGGTCCATGCTGCAAGGAGGGTCAGATGAAAAAAATAACATGAATAACGACAGCTGTGCTCCAAGACGTTGCCCTGTCAATAGTCTGCAGTGTGTAATGTTTTGAGGAGGAAAAGGTCAAGGCAGGAAGGAGGAACAAACCCAAAAGCAGAAACAAAGACAAAGAAAGAAGCAAAAAAAGAGCCCGTTGCTAGCCAGGACAGCTATGGCAAAGCACAAGAACAAAATTTTGCAACTGAACAGTACTGGCAACTTGTGATTGGGGTTCAACATGACAGCTGCAGATACACAGGTCCTTAGCTCATGTTGCTTCAGTACAGACACACGCACGCATGCACGTTAACACATACACAAGGATTCATGAACAAGGTTTCCAGCCCTTTCAAGTGTCAAGGGCATCTCAAGCCCACCTGAGCAGAGGGAGTTTGGGCCACATGGGGGGGCAAGGGCTGTCAGTAGCAGCCCCTCAGCTGTCCCTGATACAAAGTCTGATGTCACTCCTGCAAAAGTGTAACATGATGTTCAGTGCAGAAGCCATAAATTAGCAGAGTACCGAAGCAAATCAAAAAACAAAGTCTTGCAATCGAACATAAGTCAGCTTGCTGAATAAGTTTTCCCTGCACAGATAGAATGGTATAAGCAGGCCAGGGCGAGGTACCTGGGGTGGGGGTGGGGTGCAGGTCTTGGGGCAGGGCTTCTAAGGCTTGGATGAGGGCATCCACATCTAGGGCCCTTCCCAGCAGGGCCTTCTCCACTGCCCTTGCCCTTTGCCCCTGCCAAGCCCCTGCAACAGCACACAAGGTTGGCCCTGATTAGTTTAGGGGGGAAGACAACCAGACATTCTGTGTTTCTGTGTCTGCTTATGCTCCCTGTTACTTCTATTTGATTTGCGCATTCATGCATTAGACATGTTTCTTCCCCTAGGGTCAGGTACATACAGCCCTGAGTAGTTCACTGTATGTTACTGCCAGAAGCGTCTACAAAGCACGACAAAAGCTGACTCGCCTCCATCTTTTGCCCTTGGTGGGCAGGAAACCACCTCCCAGAGTATGGGAGGATTCTGGTGACTATCAAAGCTGACTCACCTCCGAGTTCTGCCCTGGGAGATCCAACCACCACCCGCACCTCTGCGATGCAGTTAGCAGCATCCTTAACCCCATTCACCCCCAGACGAGACTTGATAGAAGAGGCAAGCGAAGCCTGCTCTTTGCGCAGCCAAACTGCCATATTAAGCATGGCATGCGCGTTCCAGAAACGCTGAGACAACTGCACAAGAAAAGAAAAGCGTTGAATCTGCAAAGCACATAACCAAGTCCAGAGAGATGTAGAAGAGGGGTTAAATGGAAAAAAAAGAAAAAAGAAATAGAAGAGGGGTTACACATACAAGTCTGATAAGGATCGTCACCTAAATTGATTATAAAGAGACGAGTACCAGATTAAAGCACTGAGACCACTGTGTCAGCAAGACAGCAAGAAGAGCTGACTGTCACAGCTATTGTGCATTGTGACAAATCCAGCAGCAGCCTCAATCCTGTTGTTGCTCAATGTCAACAACAACAGACAGCAGCATTCACATACCGCTTGCCCATTCTGCCACAGGAGTAGCATGACCACTGAGTGCAGCATGCACAGGCAAGTTGTTGATGTAGGATTGCACCTTTGGCGAGAGACAATTGCACAGCCTACCTTGTGGGACCAGAAGGTTTCATTGGCCTGAGGGA
>JAABUU010008294.1_pt1 | contig 10367 bp, 10 predicted proteins | sample 5559301 | NCBI WGS metagenome assembly JAABUU01 (sample SAMN10711884, study PRJNA513360) | rock metagenome | isolation source: Antarctica rocks | place: Antarctica: Victoria Land, Richard Nunatak white | reverse complement strand
CGCAGGCCACGGCGCGGTCGCGGGAGTTGTATCAGGCGCTCAACGCGCACCAGGACGAGCTAGTGCGGCAAGGGGTCAAGGGCGACGCGATCGACCGCGCGATCCAGGAGGAGAAAGCCGTTATTGATGCCGAGGTGGAACAACACCGAGCACGGGAGTGGCGGGCGCACACTACCAGCAACCAGGAATGGCGCAAGCACGAGCGCTACTGCCGGGAGCAGCGCGATTTGCTGCGCCAACTGGACGACCTCGCGGCGAGCGAACGCGCGATGCACGAACTGGACAACCGCAAGGACCAGATCATGACGGTGTACAAGGTGACGTTAGCAAACCTCGCCCTCTGGACCCGGGACCACTACTTCCCCGCGACCTACAGCCATGCCACCTGGCAGCGCCTCGCGCCGTTCTTTCGGTTACCGGGGCGCGTGACGTGGGGATCGGACGCAGTCTACGTGGAACTCCGCCCCTTCAACGATCGGCCACTCAATCGCGACCTCGCCGCCGTCTGTGCGCGCATACAGGACGCACAACCCCGGCTGCCGGATGGGCGACGGCTCGTGTTCACGCTGCCGGGTCAACAGCGTCCAGTTCTACATGCGCAACAACAGTGCGCTGCGTGAGGCCCTGTCTGAGTGGTCAAGTTAATGAGGAGGGCCTCCTAAGTCATCTAACGGTAGCCAAGGTTAGTAGGGAGGGACGTTGTGATCCGCACGGAGGATGAGTATCGGGTGGGGCTTCGGAGAGTGGAGGAGAGCAAGCGCGCCATCGCGGACACGCACGCGGCCCTCCAGCAGCAGGGTCTCGACATGGCGACGATCGACATGTTCCTGGCATCCATGCGCGTGTTGCAACGGGATGTCCAGGATGAGGTCACGGCATACGAGAAGGCGCGCGACTTCGACTTCGGACAGGTCCCTTTCACCGGACTCGGACGCCTACTCATCGGCTTGCGTATCGGGCGGCACATGAACGTGAGCGACCTGGCGGAGGTGCTCGACGTCGATAAGGGGAACGTGTCGCGCGACGAGAAGAACGACTACCGCGGCATCACGCGCGACCGTATCGAGCGCATCCTGGCCGCGCTCAATGTCGAGTTGATGATCGTGCCCGTGCGGAAGGAGATGATAGCGATGGGGGCGCAGGATGCTGCGCCGCGCGGCCAGGTCAGCGTGACGCCGCCGAGCGCAGTCGCCACGTGGGCTGCTCCCCCGGAATTTGTACCGGAGCAACCCATGGTCTGGCCCGCCGAGAACGTGCAACAGCCCATGCCCTATGGATATGGAGCTTTGTACGGTTACGCGCAGGTCACAAATGGCGGGGTGGGGGGGCACGCACAGATGCGCAACCCGGCTGTTTCTCAGCAGGCCCACGCCAATGTGGCCTCTCACAGCGTGCTCGCGGAGGCGGCGTAGCGATGGTCACGGATGCAAAAATCCTTACGTCCCGGCGGGCGTATGACTATGCCCCTGACGCTATCCGTCTGACAGTGTTGAGCACGCCCGGTGTCCAGCAGGTCATCCAGCAGCTGTTCGGCTTCCAGGCGGTGCAAATCGGGACGCCGCCCGGGTTATTCGGTCCTGCCCCCTTAACCGCGCCGCCTGGCCTCGTCTTCGCGATGGGCGTCCATGCGCTCCCGGACAACGCGTTCATCCCGATACGATCCTTGCAGATCGAGCCACGCCGGATCATTATCGATGTCGCGGGGCCATCAGCGGATATCGACCCCGTTTTCGCTCGGCTGATGGAAGTCTTCAGCGCCTGGCGCGCCCAGGACGGCACTCCCATGATTGGGGAGCCGTTGCGCATACTTGACTACTCGGAGGCGAGCGCGCATTTCTCGTTCGCGCCGGACGCCATCCTGCCGATCCCGTTGCGTGCTGTGCTCGCGCGCACGCTGGGGGTGGGCGCGGACATGGCGCTTATCCCCCTTCTAGAAATACGCACCGCCCTGCCCGACGCCGAATACGGGGGGGCCGCGCTTGTCCCGCAAGCTTTCCATCTGGAGTTGCGCGCGGGGGCAACTCCGACCCAGGGGTTGTACTTTAGTGGGGCTCCCCTCTCGTCCGCTGCGCACCTGGATCTCATCGCCCAACTAGCCGCTCTGTTCGCGCCCGAGGGGCAAGAGGACAATGCCCGGCCGTCGGCCTGATAGTTGACAGCCGAGGACGCAATCGCCCATACTGCCTCTAGCATCTCAACTGTTGTGAACTATCCTTCACATAACCGAGAAGAGGTAGGTACTGCCCTTGATTCCTGAGTAACAGTGTGAGTCAAGATGGGCGATATTGGAATAGGCTGCAGAAGGTGTAAGGATTAATGAGCACTGATTACATGGCTGGCTTATTCGCGTCTTCCCTAGCAGGTGACCGGGATGCCGAAGGGGCGTTAACCGCGTCACCAGTCATCACCAACATCTCGATTAAGCGACTCTTCGGAAGGTATTCATACAGTATCCCTACTCACGATACTAGCGGGGAGCCCGGCGGCCATAGAAGGCTTATGTTGCTGTATGGAGACAATGGTTCGGGTAAGACAACGATCCTACGTCTCGTCTATCATCTACTATCGTCGGCTGCCAGGCGCGGACATCGCAGCTTCATAGCGCGAACGCCTTTCGAGGAATTATCCGTGAGCTTTGCGAACACTATGAAGATTTCTGTGTCGCGGCCGGAAGATAAGCTTAAAGGGTCGTTTATGGTTACAATAACCGAAGCAGGGGTGTCAATCGAGCACATTTCGTTCATCGCTGACGAGGAATTGGAAATTCCTAGCGAAGTGCCGCCCGAGCAGGAAGCGAAGCACCTAGAGCTTTCCCGGCAGTTGGAAAGGTTGAACCTAAGGCCCTACTATTTGGCAGACGACCGCAGCATAACCAGCGATTTGCTCGGGGACGACGACGAGAGGCTAGGTCCACTCGATCGAGACCGAGAGCTGTTTTATGGTAGCTATGTCAAATATGCCAGGCTGGGAAGAGAGGAGTTGCTACCCAAGGAAATACGGCAGGGACGAGAGCTTTTCAGCGCCATACGTCGGGCCGAGGAGTGGTTGCGTCAACAAACTTTCCGTGGTACGAATACCGGTTCGGCAAACGCTAACGGACTCTACCTGGATGTCATGAGGAGTCTTACTACATCGACAAAAGTGTCGCAGCGCGAACCTGCTATCACCGCTGACAAGAGTATCGAGCAGCGACTTATAGAGTTGGCCCAGCGAACGGCAGCATATGCGGAGTTCGGCCTGAGCACAGCCCTCCCGGCTGGTCAATTCCTGGAAACATTGTTGCAAGCACCGCCTGATCGGCGTCCGTTGCTCGAGAATGTGCTCGTGCCATATTTAGATGGGATCCAGGCGCAACTTGATGCGTTAAAGGATGTCCAAGAGCTGCTTGTCACGTTCACCTCGGCAGTGAACTCTTTTCTTTCCGACAAGGCGCTCCGATTCACCCTGCGTGATGGAATCTCTATTTCTACTAGTGACAACGACGAGCTATCCCCCATGGCCTTATCGTCCGGAGAGAGGCAACTGGTCCTGCTGCTCTGCAGCGTGTTGGTCGCTAGGGACGACACCCATCTTTTCATCATCGATGAACCCGAGATATCCCTTAACGTGAAATGGCAGCGTCAACTACTTGATGCCTTGCTCGACTGCACTGCCGGGACGGACATGCAATTTCTTGTGGCAACTCATTCCATAGAGATGATTGCCGGACACCGGGAGAGCGTGGCGAGGCTGGTGGATGAGCGCGAGTAAGAAGGGCGGTGATGAGCGTCGCACCATCGAAGAGTTGCAGACCCGCTATCTGTTGGAGCCAAGGTTAGGTGACATCTATGTCGAAGGGTGGTTCGACGTAGGCGTGGTTTCGTGGTTCCTGGGTGCCCACCGCCGCAACTGGAAGGTGTACCCTATCGATTCGGTCGATGTTCCCGCGCAGCAGGTGCTCGCGGGAGGCCTCGACGATGGGGCGCGTGGCCGAGTGATAACACTTGGGCGAGCACTCGAGCCCACTTTGAAGGATGCCGACGTTAAGCCTATGTGCATCGCGGATCGCGATTTCGATGCTCTCCAGCAGCCACCTAGTCGACAAAACGATATCTGCTTGTTTACCGACTTCAAGTCGATGGAGTTGTACAGCTATGATCTTAAGGCCATAGATAAGCTCTTAAAACTGTTTCTCCACGTGCGTGATCTAGCTGCTGATGAGGTCATAAACGCACTCACCCCGGCACTCGTCGACCTCGGCCTACTTAGGGCTGTGCTACATGGGAACGGCCACAACATTGCTCTGCTCAATAACGTAAAGCGCTGTTGCAATAATAGCGGTGGTACCGTCAGGCTGGACATGCGAGAACTGCTCCGGCGATCCATTGATGAGGCAGGTAAAAGGGTACCAGGGCGTCTGCGGCCCAACGCAGACATCATATTGGCAGAGGTAGATGCTTTGCGCCGGACGATGACAAGCGATATCCGGCTGGCCATCCACGAAGACGATTTCGTTCAACTGCTCGCATGGTACTTAGAGCCCCATGTGCGGGGGTCGGAATACCACCGGACCGAAGTGGTTAGACGTGCTTTAATGTCCTGCCTCGAATCCGCGGACCTCGCCCAATACCCCTTGTTCGCCGAAATCCTTAAACGGACTGCGGCGTAGAAGGTGAAGAGAGATAAGAGATAGTGGTAGTGCTAGGGGAGGGTGGCCCTGCGTCTACAGTTGCGGTTACCACCGCGCCGACAATACCGGCTGCAATGCTCGTAGTCCTGCCAGCACCGCGCCCAGTTGCGCTTGACCCGGCTCGAATATATCTTTCATCTCTACGGCCCACTGGACGGCGCTCCATGGCTGCACGACTGCGCCTGGTCGCCACCCTGCTCGGCGTGCCGGTGGTTGATCTCGTGCGCTGGGAAAGCCTGCGCTTCGCCCACGTCGCGGCCCTGGTCGCGCACCTGGCCGCGCCGGTGCGCCCCACCGACGGGAGCGACCCCGGCCTGGGCCTGTCCCCAGCCTCGGTCAACGCGACGCTGGCCGCGCTGCGCGGGGTGGCCACGGCGGCGTGGAACCTCGGCCTGCTCGACATCGAGGACCTCGCGCGCATCAAGGCCGTCAAGCCCATCCGGGGTGAGAGCGTGCCCGCCGGCCGGGCCGTCGCCGCAGGGGAACTGCGCGCCCTCGTCGAGGCCTGTGGGCGCGACACGGGCCTGGCCGGCCCACGCGACGCTGCACTCATCGCCCTGCTCTACGTCGGGGGGCTACGCCGCGCCGAGCTCGCCGCCCTGCAGCGCGTCGACTACGACCCGGAAATGGCCACGCTCACTGTGCGCGCCGGCAAAGGACACAAGGGTCGCATGGTCCCCATCGAGGCCGGGGCTGCGGCCGCGCTCGCCGACTGGCTGGCCCTCCGGGGGCCACGCCCAGGCGCGCTCTTCCTGCGCGTCAACAAGCACGATCAACTCTGGGGGGACGGGCTCTCGGCCCAGGCTGTCTACGCGATCCTGCGCAAGCGCGCCGCCCAGGCCGGGCTGAGCAAGCCCGTCTCGCCGCACGACCTGCGGCGCACCTTCGTTGTTATATGTACACACTGTGGCCATCACAACGTCGTTGATCGACAGCGGGCCAGATTGGGCGGTGTCGTCGTACCCGAAACGATTCAACCCATGATAGAACCGGCCTAAGAGATACGCTCACGACCCCCTGTCACAGGCGTATATGAACCGAATGGTGTGTCGTGCGCAGAGCCCGTGTGAACGACGGAGGCAAGGCCCTGTCCCATCCGCCGACGTATGACGTATGCGAACGCTTCCGCCACGATCCGATGCGACATTTTGGACTGGCCAAGGCGTCGATCCGGGAAGACGATGGGCAGTTCCGCGATCCGAAACCCGCGCTGATGCGCTTGGTAGACCGTCTCGATCTGGAACGCGTAGCCCTGTAAGGTGATGCGGTCGAGATCGAAGGCGGCCAGGACGGCGCGCCGATAACATTTGAAGCCGGCCGTGCAGTCGCGCACCGGCAAGCCAAGCACGGCGCGGGCAAAGACATTGCCTCCGCGGCTGATGAGGCGGCGCAGCACCCGCGAATCGGGCGTCGCCCCACCGGAGACATAGCGCGAGCCGATCACGAGATCGTCGCGTTCGGCCTGGGCAAGCAGGTGCGGGAGGTACGACGGATCGTGGGAGAAATCGGCGTCCATCTCGATGACGCAGGAGTAGTAGTCCGTCAAGTATGGGCTTGACAGTAGGTGTTTCAATGGGGCATCCTCAGGCGTAGTCGTACGGTTAGCGGAGGGAGGATGCCGCGTGAATAAGAAGTATATCGTGACGCTGACCGCCGAGGAGCGGGCCCTGCTGGAGGAACTGACCCGCACCGGGACAGCGGCGGCGCGTAAGATCGCGCACGCGCGTATCCTGCTCAAGGCGGATGTGGCGGAGGGTGGCCCCGGCTGGCCGGACGAGCAGATTGCTGGGGCGCTGGACGTGAGCGCGAGCACGGTGCGCCGCATGCGGCTGCTGTTCGTGGAGGAGGGACTCGACGTGGCGCTCAACCCACGCCCCGCCCAGCGGGTGTACCCGACCACGTTCGATGGGGCGGGCGAAGCACACCTCATCGCGCTGACCTGCGGGCCGGCCCCCGAGGGGCGGGCGCGCTGGAGTCTGCGCCTGCTCGCCGCGCGCGTCGTCGCCCTCGGGCAGGTCGAGGCGGTGTCCCACGAGACCGTGCGCCAGACGTTAAAAAAAGCGCACTGCAGCCCTGGCTGAAAGACTGCTGGTGCATCCCGCCGCAGGCGAGCGGGGCCTTCGTGGCCCAGATGGAGGAGGTGCTCGATGTGTACACGTTGCCTGAGGACCCGGACTGCCCCCTGGTCTGCATGGACGAGGCCAGCAAGCAACTCGTCGGCGAGACGCGCCTGCCCCTGCCGACACGCCCGGGCGCTGTCGCCCACCATGACTATGAGTACGTCCGCAACGGGGTGGCTAATCTGTTCATGTTCTTCGCGCCGCTGCTGGGGTGGCGGCATGTCCAGGTGACGGAACGCCGCACGCGCGTCGACTGGGCCTATGCGATGCGCGACCTGGTCGATGTCCACTTCCCGACAGCCACGACGATCCGCGTGGTCTCCGACAACCTGAACACGCACGACCCCGGATCGCTGTACGAGGCCTTTGCGCCAGAGGAAGCGCGGCGTATCCTGAATCGGCTGGCGTTGCACCACACCCCCAAGCACGGCAGTTGGCTCAATATGGCCGAGATCGAACTCAGCGTGCTCGGGCGGCAGTGCCTGGACCGACGCATCCCCGACGCGGAGACCCTCCGGCGCGAGATCGCGGCCTGGGAGGCGCCGCGCAACAGCCGCGCGGCGACCATGGACTGGCGCTTCACCACCGCCGACGCGCGCATCAAACTCAAGCACCTCTACCCCGTCACGACGCGGCCGGCCCCGGCCACCCCGCTCACTGACACCGCCCAGCCCACGGCTCAGGTCGCCTGACATGCCCGCCCCTCGGACGCGTCTACTGTTCAGAGTTCGCTTGACGGACTAGTAGTCCCGCGTGAGCGCATACCGAAAGCCGGCGACGTAGGCCGTCCCGAGGCCGAGTTTCCCCGCGCGGTGCATCACATGGATGCCGCCCAGAGTGCGATTGAGGTCCTCCGCCAGGTGGCCGGTCCCATCGGGAGAAGCGTCATCGATGATGAGAATGTCGATCGACGGGACTGCGGCGCGTATCCTGCGCACAAGGGCCTCGATGTTCTCGGACTCATTATAGGTCGGCACCACGACGAGGGGGCGATGCGCGTCGCGCGCGCCGTGATCCGTCGCCACCGGATCGTACGCGGCTACCGTGGAGTCAGTGGTCAGGGTCTGGGCTGTCATCGTCTTCCTCCTACCGTTCTACCATTGGGCGCTTGGGGGAACGGGGTCTGCATCCCGACGCGTCCGCGCGGCGGACCGCCGGATACTCCGTGGGCATCTGTAGAGCGACATGATCAAGGTGTGCGCCGAGGCGCGTCATCGTCCAGGTGAGCCGCGCGTTGAGCGCATAGTTCCAGAGCGTCCCCGCGCCGATTCCCCCCAGATTCGCGACGAGGTAGTGTACATGCGCGCCCACCGTGAGCAGCGCGAGGACACCCAACGACAGCGTCGCCCCCGCCAGCGCGATGCCCTGATAGCGCAGCACGCGGCTCATCCAGGGGATAGACGCGGGGAGGGAACGGAAGGCGCACCGATCATTGAGTACGAAATTGCTTAGAATCGTCATTTCGGTCGCGACCAACGCGGCCACCAAATGGGGCCAATGCCCCTCACGGACAAGACCATACAGGATGGCCATATTGAGCGCCGCACCCAAGCCACCAACGAGCCCAAACCGCACAAACCAGGGGGCGTGTGCCCGGAGACGCCGTCCATAGTGACGCATGACAGGGGCGCTGACCGGCCCCGTCCGCATGGTCCATGCCCCTGTCTCGCGCGCAGGGATATGGGTAATCATCGGAGTCCTCTCATTGCTCGCCATGTTGGCGGCGTCAGGCGGTGTGCGCTCGTCGTCGCAGGAGATAGGAGGCGGGCCGCCTGAGAAGACAGTGATCGACGGGGAGCTCGGTGATAATGAGGGGTGGCGGGTGGCGGGGTCCAGTTGATGATGACCATATTCGAGTAACCATAGGGATAGCTATTGGGCTTGGCGATCCATGCCTCGTAGTACAACGGATCCGACTGAAAGGACGTGTCCGTGACACGGAAATGCGCGATACCATTACGGTCGGTAAGGACCGCGACGGGGGTTTCCCCGATGTTCCCGGCATTAATCGTACTCTCCGCGTCAATGAGCGAATCCTGGTTATAAATAACCTGACCCAGGGCCACGGGAACGCCGGCCTGATGAATGTCGGCGCCGTAGTGATTGCGCAACTGCACCTCGAAGTGGACGGTCTGTCCAAGGCGCATGGGATGATCGACGTGACTCGGTGTGAGAAACCCGGCCATCTCCTGGGGGATGATGATCTCTGAACTGCTGATCGTGCCAGGGGAGGGCGTCACGACCTGCACTTGGAAGGAACTCATGACGGGCGGCATGGAGTCGATGTTGGGGGCAATCAACGTATACGCGGCGGTTTGATGTGCATGGAGCGTGGATGGACCCTCCACGATATGCCAAAAGGTCGTCATCTGTCCCGACGAATTCATGGCGAAATGGGGTGTGAGCGTCCGGCCCGAGTGATTCTGAACGACCGCTTGTAACTGCTGAACCGCGCCCAACTGACCATTGGTGCGAAAAGAGGTGATATGGATCGTGAGCGGGGCCGGTGTGGCTAGGGCCATCAAAAGAACAGCGCCGGCCGGGATAAAGGAGGCCGGCGCCATCCAGCGGGGCCAGGTGATGGCGCGGCCCTGATACTCCTTGATTGTGAACGCCCCAACCACGGCCGCCATGATCAGCACCGTAAAGTAGCTCGCCAGAGAGCGCGACGCAAAGAAGAGGAACAGCGGCGGAAGAAAGAAGGTGGCGTGGCGTAAGGACCGGTAGTAGGCCACATACAGGACCATCATTGCGACCAACAGCAACAGCGACGCGTCGGTGTAGAGGTCAACATGCCCTCCCCCAATGTGAAAGAAGATCGACAGATCGACCAACCCCTGCCCATAGGGAATCGCATGCTGTGTGATGGGCAACAAAATGCCCTGGAACCAGACGCGTGGGTTCCAGAAGATAAAAGGCAGGTTCAGCACCAAGAAGGTGACGGCCGCGATGAGCATGTAGCGGATGCAGACCCGCGCGGCCTCCTTCACGGAGCCTTCCACCTTGGCCTCGAGAAAAAGACCGATCATCAGGAAGGGAGCGATGAACCAGGGCAATTGTTTCACCGCGCACGCGGCGCCGAAAGCGGCCGGCCCCACCAGCGCTCCCCAACCGACCCGGGTATGGTAGCGGTCCCAGGCGAACGCGGACACCATGAGGAAGGGCAAGTAAATAATGTCGTTGACGCCGCCGAGCGTAAACGGGAAGAGCACGGGGATCCCGATACACAGGAGCACGCTCAAGAGACGGCAACGAGCAGGGAAGAGCCAAAACCCTAGCACCATCGTGATGATCAGGAACGCGAGATTCACTATGACCGCAGCTTGTGTCGTGACGCCCAGGAGTAAAAGAGGGGTGATAAAAATAAACGACAGCGCCGGGTAGGCCAGGCCGGTCGAAATCCCTCCGTCCATGGTGTAGGTCGCGAACTTATACGGAACGCGAAACTGGTCGAAGGCTGGTAAGAGATCATGGCCATACGGATTGACCCCATGCGCCACGAGTTGCGCCGCGTACTGAGAGAACGCGATCTCGTCAGTTCCATATGCGGGCGAAAAATACAGCGAGCTTGCACTCCA
>JAABUU010008291.1_pt1 | contig 10368 bp, 8 predicted proteins | sample 5559301 | NCBI WGS metagenome assembly JAABUU01 (sample SAMN10711884, study PRJNA513360) | rock metagenome | isolation source: Antarctica rocks | place: Antarctica: Victoria Land, Richard Nunatak white | reverse complement strand
GACTACTCACCGATAATGGGTTTGACACCGGTAGCGGGATTCCTCGTCGATGTCGGCTGGGGCACCTACGGCTACAAGGCCGGCCCGGTGGCCGGTGAGTCGATGGCCGAGCTGGTCGCGACCGGCAAGACGCCCGAGATTATCCGCTCCTTCGATCTAGCTCGCTTTGCGGTGGGCCGGCTGGTGGGCGAGAAAGGTGCGGCGGCCGTCGGTCACTGACTGACCACGCACCGACCGCACATCCCTCAGGACCAGAGCCATCCGCGTCGACACCTCAGGAGTACTGCCCGGTGATCCGCATTCCCTGTCCCTACTGCAGCGACCGCAACTCCTCGGAGTTCCGCCACGTCGGTGAGGCCAGTTCCAGGCCCGACCCCACCACGACCACGCCCGAGCAGTGGCGGGCCTATCTCTATGAGCGGTCCAACCCTGCAGGCTGGACGACCGAGACCTGGTTCCACACAATGGGCTGCCGACGGTTCATACGGGTCGAACGCAACACGGTCACCAACGACATTAGGTCGGCGCAGCCGGTCGGCAGGAGCAACCCGGAGCTCGCTTCGGCGCTGTCCTCGCGCGGCGACGCGGGCTCCCCCGATGCCGGAGGCCAAGCCTGATGAGCACCGCATCCACACGGCGCCTGCCGCCGCAGATCGGCGAGCTCGTTGACCGCCAGCGGCCGGTGTCCTTTCGCTGGGACGGCCGCAGCTACGTCGGGCTGCACGGCGACACCATCGTCTCCGCCCTGATGGCCAACGGCGTCGACGTCTTCTCCCGCAGCTTCAAGTACTCCCGACCGCGCGGCGTCCTGACCGCGAGCTTCGTCGATCCTGGTTGCTCGGTGCAGGTCGACGACGAGCCCAACGTCCGCGCCGGGCACCGCCGAGTCGCGGAGCGCATGGACATCCGACCGCAGAACGTCTGGCCGTCCCTGGCCTTTGACGTTAAGGCGGCGAACCAGCTCGTCGGCCGCTTCCTGACTGCTGGCTTCTACTACAAGACCTTCATCAAGCCCAAGCGGTTGTGGCCGGCCTACCAGCAGGTCCTGTCGAGGTTTGCCGCTGGGGGCACCGCGGCCAGGGACAGCGTGCATGGGTACTACGACAAGCGCTACGTGCACGTCGACGTCGTCGTCGCCGGGGCCGGACCAGCAGGCCTGGCCGCCAGCGTGGCCGCGGCCGACAGCGGTGCGAGCGTGCTGCTGGTCGAGGAGGAGTACGAACTCGGCGGCCACCTGCGCTACGGCGGCCAGGACGGGCTGTCGCTGCTGTCGGACCTGCGGGCACAGGTCGCGGCGCGGCCGACCATCGAGGTCATGACCGACTCGGTCGTGACCGGCCGCTACGACGACAACTGGGTCGCCGTGCTCCAGCGCAACCTCAGCGGCTCGATCGAGCGGTTGGTCAAGGTGCGGGCCGGTGCCCTGGTCGTGGCTCCCGGTCTAATCGAGCGGCCGTACGTGTTCGCCGGCAATGACCTGCCCGGGGTCATGCTGTCCACAGCAGCCCGACGACTGGTCAACCTCTACGCCGTTAAACCGGGTCAGCGAGCGGTCGTGCTGACCGCCAACGACGAGGGCGACGCCGCCGTCGCCGACCTGGCCAGGGTAGGGGTCCAGGTCGTCCGCGTCGTGGACGGTCGCCAGGGCGAGACGATCCGACGGGCCACCGGACGCGGCCACCTGCAGGCTGTCGAGCTCGAGGACGGCACCGTGCTGCGGGCCGACCTCCTGGTGACGGCCACCGGCTGGACCGCTCCGACCTCGCTGATCAACATGGCCGGCGACCGGCCGGTCTGGAATCAGGAGGCGGCCCGCTTTGTGCCCAGCGGGACCGGGTTGCCGGACACTGTGCTGGCTACTGGTGGACTCGTCGGCGATGGGACCCCTCAGGAGCTCGTGGCGCACGGCACCGCCGTGGGCACCTTGGCAGGAAACCGGTCGAAGGGCCGCTCCGGCACCCACGTGCCCGCCCTTGCATGCGCGCCCCACCCGGCGATCTTCCGGGCCTCCACCCATGGCTTCGTCGACTTCTCCGAGGACGTGTCGAGCAAGGACATCCTGGCGGCGGCCAAGGAGGGCTACGACTCCAGCGAGTTGGTCAAGCGTTTCACCACCGCCACCATGGGGCCCTCGCAGGGGAAGCTCGAGACGATCAACACGGTCGCGATCCTGGGCGAGGGGACCGGTCGTGCGATCGCCGATCTAGGCACCACCGTCTGGCGCCCGCCGTATGCGCCGATGAGCCTTGGCGCACTCGCCGGCCGGGTCTTCGAGCCGATCCGCGTATCACCCATGCAGGGCTGGCACGAGGAGCATGGCGCGGTGCCACTGCTCGCCGGGCAGTGGGTCCGTCCCGACCACTACGGAGATCCAGAACAGGAAGCCCGCAACGTTCGGGAGCACGTCGGCATCATCGATGTCACGCCTCTCGGCAAGCTCGACCTACAGGGGCCGGACGTCTCCAAGCTGCTCAACCTCGTCTACGTCAACAAGTGGTCGGCGCTCGACATCGGCTCGGTGCGCTACGGCGTGATGTGCGCCGAGGATGGCGTCGTCATGGACGACGGCGTCACCGGCCGGCTCGGGGAGAACCGCTACCTCATGTCCACGACGTCCTCCGGGGCGGCGTCGGTCTGGGAGTGGCTCGAGAACTGGTTGCAGACCGACCGCACGCACTGGCAGGTGCACGTCACGCCGGTCACGACCGCCTACGCGAGCATCAACATCGCCGGGCCCAAAAGCCGCGAGCTGATGGAGCGACTCGTTGAAGGCGTCGACCTCAGCAATGAGGCGTTCCCATACATGCGGGTCCGCGAGGGCCGGATCGCCGGTGTGGATGAGTGCATCATGTGGCGCATTGGCTTCACCGGTGAGCTGTCCTACGAGATCCACGTGCCGGCGTCGTACGGCCTGCATGTCTGGGAGGCACTGCTCACAGCAGGCGCCGACCTCGGTGTGCAGCCCTTCGGCGTCGAGGCGCAGCGCATGCTGCGGCTCGAGAAGGGCCACCTGATCGTGGCGCAGGACACCGACGGGCTGACCCGGCCGCACAGCGCCGGGCTCGGCGGCCTGGTCAAGCTCGACAAGGACGACTTCGCCGGCAAGCCCGAACTTGCTTGGCACGAGCAGTCAGCCTGGGCCACCGCGCCGCGCCTGGTCGCCTTACAGCCGGTGGACCCAACGGTCGTCCCACCCGAGGCCAGCCAGATCATCACCGACGCCGGCGAAATCCTTGGCCGCATTACCTCCAGTCGCATGTCACCGACCCTTGGTCACGCGATCTGCCTCGGCCAGGTAGACCCGCTCGTCGCCGCACCGGGGACGGTCGTCACCGTCCGGCTTCCAGACGGCCGCGACATCAGCGCCACCGTTCGTGAAGACCTCGCGTTCGTCGACCCGGAAGGGGTGCGTCTGCGTGCCTAAGGTCATCGTGTCCCCACCCGTCGCGAGGGGCCCGATCGCTGTTCCAGGGTCGACCGTCGTTGCCGGTGGATGGGTGGTCAGCACCCGCCGGAGCTCTGCTCGTCTGCGTCTGTGCGACGCGAGCGCGCTGGCCAAGGTATTCGTGACAGGTTCGGCAGACGGCATTCTGCAGAAGGCGTGGGGGGTCGGCTTTCGCAGCAGCACCCAACGGGATGGCGCTCTCGTCGTCGGCAGCGGGCCGGGCGAGTGGCTGCTGCTTGGCGCTCCCGGGGCAGCCCGGCAGCTGACCGAGCAGGTCCGCAGCCAGGCCGGCGAGGAGTTCGTGACGACGGTCGACGTGACGCACGGTCGGGCGCTCATGCGGCTCACCGGTGACGATGCCGCACGGATGCTGTCGAAGGTGTGTGCCGTCGACGTCTCCAACGCCGTCACCCCCGATCGTGCGGCGTTCCGGACGTCGGTCGCCAAGGTTTCCACCGATGTGGTCCGCGACGACCTGGGCGCCGGCGACTCCGCGCCGTCCTACCTGCTGCACTGCGAACGATCCTCAGGGCAGTACCTGTTCGATTGCCTGCTCGACGCCGGCAAGGAGTTCGGTATCGAGCCGGCCGGTTCGAACCTCGACGGAAAGGACGCCTGACGTGGCTATGCCATCGGACCTGCAGATCGCTCGGGGCGCTTCGCTGAAGCCGCTCAACGAGATCGGGCACGAGATGGGCCTTGGCGACCACCTGCTGGAGCCTTATGGCGTCGGTGTCGCCAAGATTAAGCTCGAGGCCATCGAGGAGCTGAAAGACCGCCCGAAGGCGAAGTACGTGGTTGTCACTGCGGTGACGCCCACGCCGCTCGGTGAAGGAAAGACCACCACCACCGTCGGGCTCGGCCAGGCCTTCCGGCACATCGGTAAGAAGGCGACGATCGCGATCCGGCAGCCCTCGATGGGCCCGACGTTCGGTATCAAGGGGGGCGCCGCCGGCGGAGGGTACAGCCAGGTCGTGCCCATGGAGTTGCTCAACCTGCACCTCACAGGCGATTCGCACGCGGTGACGGCGGCACACAACCTGCTGTCCGCCATGCTGGACAACTCGCTTTACCAAGGCAACCCGACCGGTCTGTCGCAGCACGACGTGACGTGGCGGCGGGTGCTGGACGTCAACGACCGGGCCTTGCGCAACATCGTGGTCGGGCTCGGCAGCAAACTCGACGGTGTTCCGCGCGAAACAGGCTTCGACATCACTGCCGCCAGCGAGGTCATGGCCGTTTTGGCCCTGTCCACGTCCTTGCAGGACCTGCGCGTCCGGCTCGGCCGCATCGTTGTGGGTTACACCCCGACCGGTGAGCCGGTGACGGCAGACGCGCTGAAGGCCGCCGGGGCCATGGCCGTGATTATGCGGGAGGCGCTCAAGCCCAATCTCATGCAAACACTCGAGAACACGCCCGTCCTAGTTCATGCCGGTCCCTTCGGCAACATCGCGCACGGCAACTCCTCCGTCGTCGCCGACCTCATCGGCATCTCCGGTGGCGACTTCCTGGTGACGGAGGCCGGCTTCGGTGCCGACATCGGCGCCGAGAAGTTCTTCAACATCAAGTGCCGTGCGTCCGGCCTGACGCCCGACGCGGCGGTCGTCGTCACAACGATCCGGGCGATGAAAGCGCACTCCGGCAGGCACAAGATTGTCGCCGGTCGAGCGCTGCCGCCGGACCTGCTCAAGGAGAACCCGGACGAGGTCCACATGGGTGCGACCAACCTGCGCAAGCAGATCGAGAACGTGCGGCTGCACGGCGTCACCCCCGTGGTGGCCATCAACGCCTTCCCCGATGACTTCCCCTCAGAGCACGTAGCCGTACGCCAGATCGCCGCCGAGCTCGGGGTCCGCGCCGCCGTGTGCACCCACTTCGTCGACGGTGGGAAGGGAGCAACCGACTTGGCCGAGGCCGTGGCCGAGGCAGCCAACGAGCAGTCCAACTTCGCCTACCTCTACGCCGACGAAGACTCCCTGCGCGAGAAGATCTCGGCGCTGGCGACCAAGGTCTACGGGGCGGACGGCGTTGACTACGCCCCGAGTGCGGCCAAGCAGATCGACAACTACGAGAAGAACGGCTTCGGCACGTTACCGATCTGCGTGGCCAAAACCCACCTGTCGATCTCGTCGGATCCCACGATGCTCGGGGCGCCGACTGGCTGGCGCCTTCCAGTGCGGGAGGTCCGGGCCAACGTAGGTGCCGGCTTCATCTACCCGATCTGCGGAGATATGCGTACGATGCCCGGCCTGGGTACGTCGGCCGCTGCCGAGCGCATCGATATCGATGCCGACGGCGAGATCGTCGGCTTGTCTTGACGCTTTCCGCTCCAAGACGCGCATGACCTACAACTTCATGGCCGAGCCGCTGTCGGTATTCCTCGACCGGGTCGCCAGCGATGCGCCGGCGCCGGGCGGAGGCGCCTGCGCAGCGGTATCCGTGGCGATGGCGGCTGGGCTGTGCGCGATGGCGGCGCGGTTCAGCGCGGCGACCGTTGCAGATGCTGCGGAGGTGGCTGCCCGCGCGGACGTGCTGCGCAACGAGGTGGCGGCCCTGGCAGCGCAGGACGCCGAGGCCTACACGCAGGTGCTTGCGGCCTACCAGCTGCCGCGCGAGCCTGATGCCGCAGGCCGACGGGACCGGATCCGACAGATGCTTTCGGCCGCTGCAGAGCCGCCATTTGCTGTGGCGACGGCTGCTGTTGAGATTGGGGCGCTCGCCCGGCGGCTGGCCGCCGAGGGCAATCCCAACCTGCGGGGGGATGCGGTCACGAGCCGACTGCTCGCCGCCGCTGGCTGCCGGGCTGCCGTCGAGCTGGTCGGCGCCAACCTGCTGCCCGACGACCCTCGGCTGGAGCGGGCCCACGAACTCGCTGATTCTTGGGGTGAGCCGGCGTGACCGCCACCGTCATCGATGGGACAGCGGCGGCGCGTCACCTTCACGACGACCTCGTCCGCGAGGTGAAGGCGCTGCGCGAGCAGGCCTTGGTGCCGGGTCTGGCAACGGTGCTCGTCGGCGACGACTACGCCTCGCAGGCCTACGAGCGGCGCTTGCAGCAGCTCGCCGAGGGACTCGGTTGTTACTACGTGAGCGCACGCCTGGACAACGAGGCCGAGCAGGCCGACCTGCTCGCGCTGGTAGGCGGCCTCAACGCCGACCCGCGCATCTCCGGGATCTTGGTCTTGCGTCCCTTGCAGCCGCACCACTGCGAGGAGGACATCTTCCGGATGCTCGACCCGGGCAAAGACATCGAAGCGGTGCACCCGCTCAACGCCGGTCTGCTGGAGCTCGGGCGCCCGCGTTTCATTCCGTCCACCCCCGCCTCCTGCTTCTATCTCCTCGATCATCACCTGCGACTCAGCGGGATCGATACTGACGCCTTCTATGCGCGTAGCTGCGTGGTCGTCCTTGGCCGGTCCAACAACGTGGGCAAACCGTCCTCGCTACTGGGCATGCAGCGCGGCGCCACCGTAGTTTCCTGCGACGTCAATACCTCCAAGGCAGGGCGACTGCGCGAGTTCACCCGTCAGGCGGATGTGCTGGTCGTGGCTGTCGGGGTTCCCGGCTTGATTCAGCCAGCAGACGTCAAGAACGGCGCAGTCGTCATCGACGTTGGGATCAACCCGGTTGCCGGGCCGGACGGCCGCACCCACCTGGTTGGCGACGTCGACCCGTCGGTCGCCGGCGTGGCCGGTGCGCTATCACCCGTACCAGGTGGGGTCGGACCGATCACCGACGTCTGGCTGCTGCACAACGCGGTCCTGGCCGCCACCCTGCGGGCAGGGGCGGAGCGGGACGACCCGACGCTCGGCCGGTCCGCTTGGGCGGCTTCTGCGCATTATGGCGGCGACCTCGCGTGGGGCCTGAAGCGGTAGGATCGCGAGTCGCGTCGTCCCTTGCTGTTGTGGAGCATCTCGCCGCGCGACGGAGAGGCGCGTGGAAGGGGGTCGCACCGGGGTGCCGGTCCGGTGCGGCTCCACCGGCCCGGCCGAGGGTGAGCATCCAACGATCGGTGGGCGCTGCGCCAAACATTGGCCCGGGTTCGTCCCGCAATGAGAGGGCGTGGGCTCAGGTCCAGCTAGGTCGGGAGGGCCGGCTCGGGCGACACGTGCGGTAGGAACCGCACGGTGGCTGTGCCAAGCAGCAGCACGAGCACGCCGTAGATGCCCAGCGCGGCGGCAGCCGCGGGGCCGAAGGCAGCCGTGGCAATTCCGGCAGCGATCGCGAAATCGCGCATGGCGACCGGCAGCAGCACTGAGACGGCCCGAGTACGGGGGAGCCGGTAGCTGACCAGCGCACCGAGGGCGGTGCTTGCCATAAGGAACAGCAACAGCGCCAGGCCGGCCCGCAGGTAACTCGCGCTCAGCCGCACCTGCCCCGCAACCAGCCAGATCAGGACTAGGACCGCAGCTGAGCTTGCGATGGCACTGGTGGCATCGGCAAGCGGTGCCAGCCGCTGCGGCAGCCGAGCGCGCACGAGGCCGGCCAGCACCAAGGGGATCGCCACGATACGGACGAGGGACAGCAGCAGGCCGGTACTGGAGAAGGTGCCAGCCGAGCCGGCCAGCAGATGCAGCACCGGGCCAGCGGTGGCGATGCTGAGCAGCGTCGCGCCGACGAGGACCGCCGCAGTCACCGACGCCTGCCCGCCGGCCAGCGCCGCCAGGGCTACTGCGGCCACCTCGCTGGGCGCCACCCCGGCAGCAAGCACCCCGAGCCGAAGCTGCCCGACTGGGACCAGGCGCGATGCCAGCCAGGCGAACAGCGGCAGCACGACGGCACCGACGACCACTGCCGCAAGCACCCGACCGAGCTCCTCGCGGGCACGCGAGAGCGCGGTCGTCGGCAGCCCGAGGCCGACTGCTGCCACGAGGACGATGAGGGCGAGGTTGACGCCGTCGTGACCGACAGTGGCGCGCGGGGGCCCAGACCACAGGACCCCCACGGCCGCAAAGGTCAGCACCAGGGCCAGCAGCCAGCGGTCAAGCAACCGCGCGGCCGCTGTCACTGCACGGTCTGGCTCGTGGCCTGTTCGTCGTACTGCGACAGCCAGGCGATCGTCTGCTCCCGGAACCGCGACAGTCCCTTGTAGTCGATGAGCTCAGGAGGCAATGAAATTAGCACCCGGTGCAGCCGCTGGCCCCAGCCAGGGACGGTCACGAGGTCGCGCAGGCTGATCAGGTAACAGCGGATCGGGAAGACGATGCCGTTCGACCGCGGCAGCCGGAAGAAACTCTGCAGTTCCACCCGCAGGTGCACCTTCTCGCCGAGGTTGTCGGGGGTGACGGTGGTGCGGTCCACACCCCACTTCGGGTAGTTCTCCGGGCTCGTGTCCAGTCGCGGATTGATCGTCATCGTCCAGTTGAGCCGGCGCACCGGGCGCCCCTGCTGGAGGTTGAGCAGGTATTTCAGCGCCCGGTCGAACACCCCGAGCTCGTGCGCCAGTGGCACCGGACCGTGCCACTCGTGGAAGCTCATCCCCAGGTCGAAGTCCAGTGACCAGTCGGCCTGGGTCGTGACGATACCGGCGTCCATCCACAGGTCGTCGTGACGTTGGTCGAGCAGGCAGAAGTCGCCCTGGCTCTGCCGCGTCGCGTACTCCATGGGCCCCAGCGCGTGGCCGATCGGGCCAGGAAGCGCGGTCGTCGTTGAGGGCAGCGAGGCAGTGTCACCGAAGGTGAACGTGTCCTCCACGCCCAACGGCCGGTTGCTCCAATGCCACTGGTCTCCGCTGCGCTCGAGGGTGAAGTGCTCCGGGTAGTCAGCTGCCATGTTGGTGAAGAGCAACTCGAGCAGGTCCCAGCCGGCGAGGTCCATGTGCGGCAGTGACTGGCTGCGCAGCGAATCCTCGGCGAGCACCAGCGCTCGGTCCAGCGTCTCTGCGACGTAGTGCTCATCGACGTCGATGGGGAACTCGAAGACCGAGCCGACCGGCCCGGGTGTGTGCGGCTCGATGTTGACCGCGTACCTGTAGGCGTCTTTGTCGAAGGGGAACGGGAAGCGCCGGACGGCGGCCGGGCTGTTGAAGAACGAGAAGTCATCGCGGAACGTCTCCGAGTTGAACACCAGCGTCATGGTTGCGTTCCTTTCCTACATCGATGAGCTCATGGCCTAGGCATGCGGTCACAGGTCGAGGGTCAGCGCCTGGCCGCGAAAGCGCGACATGCAGATCATCAACGAGGAGCCGCTGTCGCGTTCTTCGGACGTCAGGTAGTGGTCGTTGTGGTCGAGGACGCCTTGGCAGTGCACCACCCGGGTCTCGCACTGACCGCAGGCCCCCCCGCGGCAAAGGTAGGGCGGTTCCACGCCGGTCGCCTCGACGGCTTCGAGGATGCTCTCGTGCTCACCGACCCGGACATCCAGCGCCGAACGGGCCAGTCGCACCGTAAAGGGTGCGCCTCCAGGTGGGGCGAGGAACCGCTCGCAGTGCAGGTTCTCCTCCGGCCAGCCGGCCTGCCGACCGGCCGTGAGCACACCCTCGATCATGCCGCCGGGGCCGCAGACGTAAAGGTGGGTGCCCAGTGGTTGGTCGTCGAGGAGCTTGCCCACATCGATCCGTTCGCCGAGGTCATCCCGGTAGAGGTGCACCCGATCCTCGTAGCGCTCGCACAGGGTCGTTCCGTAGGCGCCCGATGCCTCACTGCGCATCGCGTAGTGCAACTCGAAGTCGTGGCCCAGGCGGGCCAGCTGGGCGGTCATTGCCATGAACGGCGTGATCCCGATGCCGCCGGCGATCAGGATGTGCCGACGGGCGAGCTGGTGCACGGGAAACAGGTTGCCCGGCGGCGTGATCCACAGCTCTGTGCCGACGGAAACCTGCGTGTGCATGTAGTGCGACCCGCCGCGCGACTCGGCCACCCGCAGCACACTGATCTCATAGGCGTCGCAGCGCTCCGGCGAGCCCATGAGTGAGTAGGGGTTGC
>JAABUU010008289.1_pt1 | contig 10368 bp, 12 predicted proteins | sample 5559301 | NCBI WGS metagenome assembly JAABUU01 (sample SAMN10711884, study PRJNA513360) | rock metagenome | isolation source: Antarctica rocks | place: Antarctica: Victoria Land, Richard Nunatak white | reverse complement strand
CTTTGAGTTGCATTGGACCAGATGTGACACCTGAGACATGGTGCTGTTTGCATCAATGTCACTGCCAATTGCATGCATGATTTTGCCAAGTAATGTTTGCATGGTATCTTAAGCCATTTCTGCAACATGCATGTCACACCTTTACAATATTGTGATTGCTGCAGATGCTACCGGTGGTTGTTGAAGATGATTTTGATGAAGGTCCACCAGAAGAGCATGCTGACCAGGACGATCTAGCCAGCTCAGCTCAGCTGAATCCTGATTCAGCCATTACTCATCCTGAGTCACTCATGACTTATGCCCACATTGCCATGACTGACGCTGGGCCCAGCACAGCACTTGACGAGGCCTATGCAGCTTCAGCAGAAGCTGCACCGCTGTCTGAGAAAGAAGCACGCAAGGCAGAAAAGGCTCAAGCTGCTGCAGCAAAGCTGTGCTCTGTGTGTGGCGAAAAAGCTGATGCCAAATGGTTGACCTGCAGCTGTTCTGCTAGAACACATATTGAGTGTCTGGCCAAGCGCTTTCTTCAGGTGCATACCATCAAAGTTGCAGCTTGAGCCAATGTACAGTGCTATATGACCTATGCTGCTTTCTTGGAGACATCGTGCGCCTGGCAGACGTCATAGAACATCTGCATGCTACGGATTGCTGCTGAAATTGAGGCCTTCAGGCTGATCTCAGCTCCATTGCTTGCAGGCTTCATGACATGCTGTACACAGGGCAAAACTCCTTGCTTGAGAGCAACTGCATTGGCAGTGTCATTCTCTTGAGCCTTGTAGCAGAAGGTTGTGATCACAGATTTGGTGTGCAGGAATCTGGAGAGGAGCAGGGCCTCCCTGTACAGGGCACTTGCCCTGGCTGTGGCGCAACCCAGACTTGGGGGGATGTCCTGTCAAAGAGCGAATCGGTGCCTTGGAGGCAGAGCAGGTACTTTCACTATTTCACTATTTTATTCACTTATATGTTGTGCAACGAGCAAACATGCCCATGCGAGTAGTGCATCTTGCTGTGAAGTATTTGTATAGTAGCATTTATCTCTTTTTATGAGGTACACGAAGAACATACAACAAGGGTATACAGACAAGGAATAAACAGCATAAGAATTGGATCCCCTCCGTTTCTTCACTTGTGTGTTTGATGCTCTGAGGCCTGGGCTAATGAGTCAGCCAAGTTGTTGAGCAAACGTGTGTCTGTCAATTCATGGACATCAGCTTCAGGGCTAAGGCAGCTGATGCTATTGTGAATTGTGCCTGTTTTGTTCTAGTCAAGCCATGATCATGTCCAACAGCTCAGCACTTGCAAGTCCTAATCTGACAGCTTGCCGCAGGAGAGGAAGCCAACCTCACTAAAGGCATCGTATGTGTGTTGCAACATACAAAACTGGACATGTCAAAAAAAGCAATATGACCCTTGTGGCTCTTTCCTATGCTACAGGAAATGCGTGCAACTTGTTACTGGCTGCATGTCAAGCCTTGGTCACTGCAGCTGTCATAGCTGTGTTGCAGGCCACGCACCTTCAACAAACGCATTGGCTTTTGGAACGTCACTGTAAGCAAAAGGTATCAATGCTGGATTGCCTGACTGCAGCAGGGCTAAGCAACCCGCCAGGAGAAAGAAGGCAGCTGAAACCACCAAGCAGGCGTCTGCAGAACCAAGCTTGCAGTCTGCCACTGCTAAAAGGTACTGTGCACTGCCTAAGTCAGCTCTCTTTCCATCCCAGGCATGGGCATGGTGCTGCGCTTATGTCTTTGTTACCTGCGCAATATACGCAGTTGATTTGGGATGTATTTGATTGCAAGGGCGGAATCTGCACTGTCACAAGAGTGGGTTATACTTGCTCCTGGCCGCTGGTCTTATTTTGCGTCTGGTTTCCTCCGCAACATTGATGCAAAGCAAACATACTGGCTGAACGCTATGCTTCCTATAGACATGTACACATGCTGCATCTTGTTCGCTTAATAAGTGGGAGGTGTGCCTCACCTTGTTCCTCAACGCCATACATCCAACTTTTTTTTAGATGTGCAGGTACTGCAGTGAGTGCCTAGTGTTGGCTGGCACAGTTTGACATCAATGGATCAATCAGTATCTTGCACCTGCATGCACAGCATTGTGGGTGGCGGCATCCAGCCATTCTGACTGACATACACAGGGGTACTGACGTGTGTCGTCACATTGCAGTAGCAAAGGCAGAAATCGTGTCAAAGCAGCTGAGCCAGCTTCAGCCTCAGACAGCACAGGTGCATCAGATGCAACCCTAGCACCTTCTGCCAACAGAACCCTGGCAGAACCAGCCAACCCTAGTTTGGCCTCCCCTGCCAAGAAGCCCAGAGGTCGTCCGTCAAAGACTGCTGCTGCAGCAGCTGCACAGTCCGCTTCTGTAGCAACTGCCACAGCACCATCTGCAGAAGCAGGCACTGAGACAGCGGCATTGCAGGCATCACCCAAGGGCAAAGCGGTCAAGCCAAAAGGCAGAAAGAAGAAGGCAGAGCCTGTGAAAGAGCTGGAGTCAGCTGAGCTGCCGAAGGGCCCAGCGTTTGCCTTTGAGATTGACCATGTGCTGGCACTGGGCTCTCGGTGTGGCCTGCCTATGGACAAGGCTACCAGAGACGAGATGTCAGTTCAGCACCACAAGGAGATCAAATGGAAACAGCAACAGGTGCAATCAGCCCTCTTGGACAGCCCCAAAGCCCCAGAAAGCAGCAGCACCATTGCTCGCAAGCAGTCTGTAGCATTGGACAATATTGCTCAAACTGGTTCTGCCCATGTTGCTTTCAGTGGGGCTCCCAACCCTAGCAGAGACAACATCATGATCAGTGCAGCTCAGCAAGAAGCATGGCTTTCGGCGTCACCTCCTGTGCCTGATGCAGAGCTGCCCTTGCGCGACCGCCTGCACAAGATTCAGCACCTGCTCTTGCAGGCTGGCTTGTCCCCCGCCCAAGCCTTGCTGGCAGCAAGCCCTGCATCTCACAGCAAGGCTGCTGCTTCTGCACCAGATGCCTCCAGCAGCCTGACTGCTGCAAGCGTAGTGGACGCAGCAGCTGGGGTCGGCAAGCAGCAGCAGCAAGACGACACCATCGATCTGAGTGATGCTGATCCGTTCCGCACAGGGTTGACACATGGTGCAGGCAGCAGTACAGCAGCTGCCGGTTCGCTGAGTGTGAGCACACCCATGTGGTCACATGGTTTGACTTATGATGAGATGATCTGCTTGGTCGGCCCCTCCCCTGTTCCTCTTCATCAGCGACTGGACGACAGCAAGGTTCCTGACTCCCCCTCCCTGCCTTCAGATTTTCAGCCCCTGCCTGTAGACACCCCCCACAGTCCCCCTGCAGCGCCCAGTCTTCTTCCTCAGCGTGAGCAAAGCCCGGTCCAGTCACACAAGTCTGTAGAGTTGGTCAGCTCATCTAGTCCTCAGAAGCAGAGCTCTAGTCAGCAGCCTGCATCCCCAACTGCACATTTTGGCCATGGGGGATTTAGAACAACAGAGGGAGACAAAGCGCTGCTGGACATGCAACAGGACGCACTGTCAGCTTCTGTGCACACCATGGATGAGTCAGAGCTTAGTCACAGCATGCATGGCAGTGCCAGCTGTCAACCCTCTGCTGCTTCCATTGGATCCATCCCGCAGACCAAGAAGAGGAGCAGGTGAGTGTGCAGGAAGATGCTCCGATGAATGCTCTCCCGACATCAAGTCTTACATACCGCTCTACGTGTTTTTTGGGTGAACCTCTTGCGTTTGCGCACAGAGGGCAGATTCTTGATGGCGAAAACTGCTTCATGATGTGTTGCCCAGGTTTATTTGGCGTCAGGCCTTTTCTGATGGCACAGGTGCATGTTGCAGGTCTGTGCCTAAGGCAGGCTCCCGCAAGCCAGCTCCTGCTGCAGCCCTGCAAAGCGCAAGTGCAGAAGGCACACCCTCGCCACTAATGGAGTCTTGCAGCAGCGGCATGGAGAGCAGGATGTCGCAAGCAGAACAGCCGCAGTTGGTTGGTGACACTCCCCGCAGCAGGACTGCGTGTAAGCTGGCAGCATTGCAGGTTGACAGTCCTGGTTACACCCCCTCACCCATGCCTCTGAGGCGTCGGTTGAAGAACCGCGCCGGCTTGCAGCAAGCTCCGGAAGACAATTGTGATGTTATTTGTATAGACTGCTAGTGTGATATATACTTGCTTTAGCTTGAACTCAAAGGAGTTGACTTTAATCCTCAGCCTATGTTCAACGTCTATTTGATCGTACAGAGACATCATCGCTGTGCATACTTGGTTGTACGTTTGTCAAACTTACTCCTGCTGAGCACATCAACATCAAGCTGAGAGCCTCAGCGTCTGAAAATGGTTGAAGCCAGTGCTTGGCCTACCATGTTCTATGTGAAGTACAACTTGATGCAATGGATTGAACTGGTGGTGATCCAAAACAAACTGTTGCATATATGAATAGTTGCCTACTGACTTTGTGAGATTCATGCTTAGTGGCGGCTATGCCATGGTTTGTCATGACACATATGTCTAGATGCATGTGTCTGAAACCTTGTCAGAACAGGGCCGTGTGCACAAGATGATTTTGTTGTGGCAGCCGACTAGGCTAATTAGTCAAACTACCCTCGAGGGTGGTTTGGGTCTGCTAGCCGCATTACTGCCTCGTCTTCTTCCTCAGGGCTGCACGCCCCAAAGCAATGATTGAGCTCTGCATGCACATTGTTGGTACGGACTCTCAAAACCTGTGCCTTCTCCAACGTCAAGATCTCAGACTGCCTAGCAGAGCTTTGTGCGACCAACTCAGATTTGATGCTGGGCGATTTAGATCCTCGAAGGAGTCAGTTTGAGAAGGGTTGAACCCCATAGGGACATGTTCCAAAACGAGAACCCAATGGGCATCTCTTCGCTGCTTTTTGTGCAGATGATTTGTGCTGACAGGGTTGGTGAGGTCTATGAAAGCCTTCAGGTGGCAGTTGTGCACCTGGAAGGGACTAAGAACCTCTTTATGTAGAGGCAAATAGCGCCGGTGCATCAGTTCCTCTCATGACATGCCCATATGTGTCTCCAGCAAGCCCTGCATGCAGCGTTAGTACCCTTGACAAGTCTCCTCATCACCCTCCTGCTAGGGCTTCGTGATCAGTTTGCACCACTGGTCTGGGTAAACAAATATATCAATGAATGAACAATCAAGTAAACAACTATATAAATAAATATGTCAATTTGAATATATTTTTTTCACTAAATAAACAGACAGACAATTGCATTAGCACCCTTCTCGGTACTTCGTAGTTGCAGGGGGTACAAGCTTGTTGTCAAGTTCTGTCCAAATGAAGCAGAAAACATGGCACCAGTGGTTGCCGTAGTCATCCTGCAGCTGCCTAAAACCAAGGAGCAGGTATGCTCTTGCATTGTGACATTGCAACCGCAGCAGCTGCTGTCATCTGGTGCTTGCAATTAAAGTAGGCAAGCCCACTGTGACCTGCTGCATGATGAGCAGCCTTGACAATGGTATGATCATAGCTTGCAGATGTGGGTCCAACAGCTGGATTGCTCCTGCCATTTAAGCTGCAAGCGCAGGTTGCTTGCTCAGTTGCATGTTGCAAGTTCAATATGCCAGACTTTAGGCTACAGCTGCAGTACAGACTGCATATGGACTGCAATGCTCAGAAAAAGGGGGAAAGTCTATGCTTTTCATTGATCATAATGGGAGCCTCCTCATAAAGGCAGTATGGACTGAGCGCTCACATGTGAGGTGCACCTGCCACCACTGACTGGCGTGCCAGCAGTGATGGCGTTTCACAGCATGAGACTCCAGATCATCATACACATTTGCACAAACATAACCCTTCAATTGACCTGCTGTGTGATATCATGGACTGTTGGACAGTGATTGTGCTGCAGTGAGCATGGTGAACAACATAAGTTGTGATGTGGACTCACTGTGACATCAAGCTGAGCACACAATCACCGTGACAGCAAGTGCACCACTGGTGCCTGCAGCATCAGAATCACTTGGGAAAGCAGCCAGGAATCTTGCTGATTTGAGCCATGAGGTTGATGCTACTGTCAAGCTTCTGAGCGCTCATGGTGATCACCACAAATATTGGGAGGGGCGCGATGCTGATGCTGTCAAAAACTACGGCATAGCAGGCCATGTGCTGGGGCCTCTCACATTGGGCTTGGGCTACACATTGTGGCTGGCAGGCGATGAATACCAGAGGCGAGCTGATAATCATGCACAGTCATTGCGAATCATCAAGGACGTTCACGGCATTCTGCAAGACAAAGTGGGTCCTGTGTTCCAAGAGGCTAGTGCAGCCATGAATGCAGCTGCCTTGTTATTTGACAGACTAGCAATCAAGCTTCAGCAAGTGCAAAGCATGGGTGCTGAGCAGGCTACAGCACCAGCATCTGAGTTGCACCTGCACTACAAGGAGATGCGCGAAGTCATGAAGGAGTTGCGCGATGCTGTGGAATCACTGTCAGCACGTGTGCGCCATGAGGATCGCAGCATTCAGCAGAGTTGATGCAGCCACTGCAATGAACTGCTTGCTGAGTAAGCTTGGCCTGCTGTTAGGCTTTCTTTCAATGTGATGTTTGATACGCTTTTGACTTTTGTGCAGGCTTGCTAGCACCCAAAATGTAATTTAGAATTGCTCATCTGCATAACACAGCAAGCCAGGCTTTCAACACGGCTGCTGCGCCATGTCGGCAAAGAATGACGTGTACTGCGAGTCTTGTGCCTGATCAGATCACACACTAGTCATCACAAGAAGGTGCCTGAGCAGCTGAATGCCTGCAGATGGTTTTGAGTACTATGATGGTATGCATGCACGCATGCATGTCACCAGCACTTTGCATGCAGAAGTGCAGCAGGGGTCTCGGCGGTGATCAGTGAGTTGACTTGACTGGCATTCACCAATGGCTGCAGTGCTGGCCTGACTGAGTCAGAGTGGCAGCAGGGAATGTGAGTCCAAGGCGCTGTACCAGCCTGGGCCAGCTTGATGGCCAACTTCCTGGCAACAACACTGGAAGCTGCTGTGCAGCATCCGTCCACATCTGAAAGGCAAACGGCTGCCTACATGGAAAAGTACTGAAAATCGCTGGCATTGAAATGCAATTAGCAACTCGATCGTTGTCAATGCAGCTATTGCTCCTTTGGTCGCGCAGCAGCAGCAAAATGTCATGTGTACTTGATGCGTGGTCATCCCGGCTGTGTGTCTATACAGGTGCATTCAGGCATCTATGCATGTTCAACTTGCTTAATATCTGGACTTTCTGGTGGACAACACACAGAAGTTCGAATCCACTTCGCCAAAATCGGGGTGCATCGTGTGATTTGTGAGTATGCTCTACCTATAATGATTTATCTCACATACATGGCAAGCCTTTAGGGATCAAACATCAGAGTTGCAAATCAGTGTGAAGCGGGGGTTCACAGTGAACTGTGCATCATGCAACTGCAACACTACAGAATCATCCCCCAGTGTGAACTGCAAAATGGGCTCGGGTACCACACAGCTTGAGCATATGCAGTTGCCTTCATACCACATGGCATGTTTACACAACAGGTATGCTTGTGCACACTGCACTCACCCATGCTTTTTCCAAAAGCAACTATCACTTGAACAAGCTCTGAACACAGCAGGCTGCAGAGTTTGCCATACAGGCCTAGATCAAAAATTGTTCTGGCCAGGATTCTACTGATTTGAATGAAAAGCAACATTGGTTAACATTGCCTCCTGCATGAAGTGCTGTGTGGAGACAAGATCGCTGATAAAGCTTGGGGATCGGAAAGAGTGACCTATGCGTGTGTTCTGACATTGCGCAGCACCTGCAACAAGCCCAAACGACATGCCTTTGTTAATTCCACAAAAAAGTTGGGAGTGCCACATGTTTGACAGTTCCACTGGCATGCATGCCCAAAACAAACTTGGGTGTGTTTGCAGTCAGATACGAATACAATTTGCTTGTGTGCATACAGGGTACTTGGCATGTGTTGTACCTGGTACTCGGTGTCATCACCAAAAAGAATCTTCATGCCAATGCCTAGCTTCTTCTCTTTGCCATTTTCCAGCTTCTCACCATCAACAGTCACACTCTTTTCACTACTGACATTCTGCATAGCCACAAACGCTGCTGATACATCAGGCAAACGAAGTGCGCAATTGGTGCTCATATGTGGTGCTGGCAAGCCTCAGTCACAACTGTTCGCCGTGATGCAGTGCAGGGTTCACACTAAGCCATGATGCTGTCCGCAGAACCGAAAGCTCGCAACTTGCGTGTAAAGTTCTACCTTGATTGCAAGGTCTGAAGGTGAGTCGGTTGGGTCTGACTCGCCTGAGGCTACAAACTCGACGTGAATGCCCTCGATGTCGGGAAGGCTCTGCACAAGATCTACCCCGTCAGAAAGACGCTTGAGGTGCGGACACGCAGGCCGTTTCATCAAACCACGGATACTGCTGCACATGGCGCAATTTGGTCCAAAACGGCCGGCGCGTCACAGCATGCACCTTATCCTGGTCTGAACTTGCACCTCCCACGCCGCAGATAGACTTCTTGCCAACTGTGTCGGTCAGCTCAATTTCCTTCCCCTTGGACATCAACGACCACAAGGTGGCGTTGTGCACTTGCAGTGCCCCTCTGGAACGCACAGTGTGCTTGACTGATGGCCTGAACGCCACCGGTGTCACAAACTTGGAGGACAAGGACAACCTTGCAGTGTTGAAGCTCATGTCTGCTGCTGTATCGAGAAGTGGGCAAATTGAACTGGTGTCAAAGCGCTGTAGAAATTGGGCTTTTGCTGGCTGGTTCGCTGCACGGCATCCGCTGCGACAGGGTAGGGCGCTTCGGACCATTAGTACTTAATCGTAGCCCTCATGAGCACCTCGTGAGGCTATTGCTTGGTCAAGACTGGCCTACCAGCCCCTAGTGGCATGTCTACAATAATGCACAGCATGCTCAAACATATGCAAATGAAACCAAAAGTAGTAAAGCCAACAGTGCGATAGTCGCTAGTTCTAAGCCTGAAACATGTATCTTTGCCTAGTCATGGGCCAAAAGGTTTGAACGGGCATGCAGAGAAGCTGTGCTTCACTGTAAAATTGCGATCATGCATAAAAGCTGTTGGTCAGCTTGCAGTGCCAGGTCCCACCGCTCGCGCAACTTGCTTGCATTCATTGTCGACCAAAACGAGGCTGCAGAGCTGGCAGCGGTGGGTCGGCAAACGTAGGTCCTGATTGTTGTACTTCGACGGTGTCCTCGACAGTACGCAAGCAATGCGCAGGCAACGCAGCTTTAAGCGGAGCACCACTGCCGAGGACGGAGACATGGCATTGGCGCTTGCCTGGGACCAGGTTGAAAGTCAACGGGCCACTGGTTCGGCTGTTGAACGGCCTCTGCACCGCAATCCTGGGTCAGCGTTAACCACCTCCTCGTTAACCGGAGAGCTTTACCATAATCCTGGTACGTGCCGCTTCCTGAGCAGCATTGCGATTTAGACATGTTCAGATTGCGAGGCTCGCCTTGCGCGCGCTTGCTGCAGTCAGCTCAATACGGGCCACAACTGCTGAGCCTGCACCTTGGATAGACGACGATGACCGCCTTCAGCGTGCTTTCAGTCACAGGTTGGGCAGCGTAAAGTATTCGAGGGTGCGTTTTGCAAAGCTGTAAAGTGTTCTGACAATAGCTGACCTCTGTGTTGTGTTGGTTCACTCACCTGGCTTACTGTCACTGCAGCATCTGCCGCGAGTCAACAGCCAACCGCTGAGCCCTGAGGATTCAAGCACTGCAAGAGCAAGGTATGCTTGGGTCACACTTTATCTTTCTGCCCCTCTGCAAGCCCATTGAGCTTTCTCAATATCCAATACCTCTCATGTGTCTCCAGGCTGCTGTCACGCCTGGATATGTATGGCCTGTGTGAGGTGGCTGTGCATGGTGACGGCAATTGCCAGGTGGGTGTTACACGTCACTTTGTGAGTGTGACCTGCTCAAGGTGCTTATATTGCATGCAGAAATGAAAGCAACCACATGTTGCCCCACAGACAGGCTTGGGCTCTTGACTGTTGCAGTTTCGCGCCTTATCAGACCAGCTTTACAGGACACCTCACGAACATGGCTACATCCGAGCAGCAGCTATAGCACAGCTTCAATCATACCCCAATTTGTATCGTGAGTACATTCCTGAAGATTATCGGGAGTACTGTCAACGTATGCAGCAGTTTGGCATATGGGGGGACCATGTGACTCTCCAGGCCGTGGCAGACAGTTTTGGGGTGCGCATAGCTATCATGACATCCTATCAAGATAGCTGTGTGATTGAGATTCAGCCTCAGGGCCAAATTCAGAGCCAGCGGGTCTTGTATCTGAGCTTTTGGGCTGAGGTGTGCTTGTA
>JAABUU010008288.1_pt1 | contig 10368 bp, 7 predicted proteins | sample 5559301 | NCBI WGS metagenome assembly JAABUU01 (sample SAMN10711884, study PRJNA513360) | rock metagenome | isolation source: Antarctica rocks | place: Antarctica: Victoria Land, Richard Nunatak white | reverse complement strand
GTGCGATTCCGCGGAATCGCACCCCGCGCCAGGTTAAGCAGGTACAGCGACCATCGGCGTATCGCTTCAGTTTCCCGTGCCATGTTCCTGCTCCCGTAACTTGTCCCGGAGTTGCCCGAGCATCGTGCGGTAGGTCGCCAGCTCCCGCACCTCCTCTTCTAATCGTTCGATAGTCAGGGCGCAGCGCGTGTGCTCCTGTAGGAGCGCGTGGTGCTGGGCGTCGCGCTCGGCTCGTGCCAACAGCTCAGTCTCGAGGCGGCGGATCTTGCGGATCAGGCGGGCTTTGGAGTAGTTCTCCAACGGATCGCGCTGGCGAGGGGCGGTCGGCGGTGCTCCGGGCGAGATGCCCGATGTCGCGGTCTGCACATCGCTCGCGCTCGGCCGGTGGTGCGGCACCTGCCGTCTCGACCGGTTCGCCTGCAGATGGGTGCTGTGGGCGCGGAAGAGCGCGTAGGCCTCCGGGTTGCGCGTGATGGTGCGCGGATGGAGGTGCGTGACCTCGCGAATCGTCTCGAGGCTCACCTCTCGCCGTTGTCTGGCCAACTGCGTGAGCCCCTCCTCGAGGCGCGCGAGGGTCGACACTCTTCGTGCTGCGCTCGCCTGGCGCAGGTGGGCGTGGGGATCAGCCGTCGATGCCGCTCGGGACATGGTCCATCTCCTTCGTGTCGGTGCCGAGGACCCGGTCGACGGCGGTGCCTTCTTGTCGGTCTTTCCAGGCGACGAATTGGACGCGCATGACCGCCGCCAACCCATCGAGTGCCGCGAGATGTCGCCCGGCCTGGGTCGCCTCCGTCTGCAACCCCTGCTCCTCGGCCCGTGCCAGCATGCGCCGGTAGATCTCTCGATAAGGGGCGATGTTCGCGAAGCGTCGCCAGTCGGGCTGCAGATATCCGCACCCGAGGCAGTGCCCGCGGTTGTCGGGCCGGATACAGAGACCCGGGGCGCCGCACCAGCCGAAGGTGACTGGCGCGATAGCCCCCCACTGCTCGAATACGGCGTGGAAGTGCTTTTCCATCGCGGCGAGATCGCCGGTGTCGGGCATGACCAGGATCTCGCCCGCGCCGACGTTGTATCGGGTCTGGAGCGCGTAGAAGAGCCCCAGGCGATCCTGCTCGGGCAGGCGCGTATAGTAATCGGTGAGCGCCGACGTCACATACTGCCGGGGGGCCATCCCCTCCGCGCGAACGAGCTTATGGTGGAGCATGTGGTGGGCGACGATTTCGGCCGGGACGCGCTTCGACTGGCGCGCGTGCGTCGCCGCGATATGCCGGAGGAGGTGCATGGCTACGCTGACGGGTTCGCCTTCGGCGGTGAAGACATGCAGTCCGTGGAAGAGGAAGCGCAGCAGAAGCTGGACATCGTGCGGGCTGAGCAGGCCGAGGCGCCCGTCGGCGCTGGACGCCCACTGCATGAGGTAGCGCTCCGGCTGCAGGTCCTCGGCCTTCGAGTTCCGGTCCGGCGATACGACCGGGACCTCGCCGTGCGCCGACTCCAGGCCGATGGCGACCTCGTTGAGGAGTTCGGCCACCTCCGGCAAGATGAGGAAGAGTTGCCGCTCGGCGTCGTGCGCCGCCCCCTTCGGGAGCAAGTGCTGGAAGAGGCATGGCGCGACATTGCCGGTCTTCCGCAATTCCGCGTCGTACTCGGGTACCATCTCGACGACATAGCGCTCCATGCTCAACTGCAGGAGCTCGCTGACTCGACACGCGTTGGTGAGGGCGACGCTGGCGATGGCCGCGCCGTAGAGGACGCCGCGATAGAGGCTCTCCGGTTCGAAGAGCTTCGCCCCATCACGCCTTGCCCGAGCAAGAAAGTGGCACTCGTCATTCGGTGGTTGCAAGAGACCCGAGCGCGAGACGCCGAAGAGATTGACATTGCGTGTGCCGGCATCGAATTGCTTTGTACCGATCACATCGCCAAACCAGAACAGGTCGTCGGGAGCCCTCACATATTCCAGGAAATAGTGCTCCTTGTCGACGGCGTAGCTGGAGTAGGGATAGCGGCCGAGGGCCGATTTCCGCGTGACGTAGCTATAGAGGGCGGGATGGGCGATGACCCAGGAGCAGCGATCCCAGATGGTGAAGGACAGTTCTGCCTCACGCTCGACGAAACACGCCTCGGCGAGCACGAGCGCGTCATCGCCGATGGTGCGCAGGGTCTCGCGCATCGTGAAGGCGTGCGGTAACGATACCTCGCCCCGCTCGACACGGTCGCGCTCGACCCGGAACCGCTCGACCAAGCGTTGTGCGGCCTGCTTGCGCACCTGCGCGAGGGCGACCAGCAGGGGATAGAGCGGGATGAGGACATCGGTGCTCGCCTTACGCCGCGCGCGGGACGCCGCGCCCGTGCGCACCCACTGGTTCCAGCGTTCGTGGAAGCGCGCTGGCGGGCGCGGGAAGGTGCGCGGTGCCCACGTGCGCCGGTCCGCCTCGCTCAGCGTCTCCAGCCAGGCCGGGATCGCCTCGTCGGCGACGCTGGCGTAGGCGAACAGCCCGCTAACCTCAGCAGGGGATAATTCGCGCCCTGCCACGTAGCGGTCCCACGTGTTGGACGAACCGAATTCGGAGAGATGCTGGACTCCGTGTGTATTGCGCAGGCGCCGGAGTAAAGTGAAGAGGTCGACGCCCTTATGGTACAGCGAGGATCCTCTGGTGCCGGTGGCGCTACATCCTAGCGCCAGTGCCAGCGCTTCGGCGTCGACCGAGTAGCCAACTGTATTGATGAGGTAGTACATAACCGCGCTCGGGAGGCAGTCCCAGTCGATCCCCGGCACATCGTGGAGCGTTGCAGGTAACCACGCAAGGAACGTGGCGACGTGCGCCGACCGCTGCGCCGGATCGGCGAAGTTGACCTTGCCGGGGGGCCCAATCGCGTCTTTCGGCGCGACCGTCGGAGATGTCGCCCCCGCGGCTTCCACACCCGTGCCGCCGCTCATCGCGCACCCTTAGCCGCTCGGTCGCCCTGATAGCGGGCAATGCGCGCGAGCACAGCCGGATCATAACCCGGTACTGCCACCGAGGGCATGGCGACCGCGCCTCCCTCATTGGCCGTCGCCTCCGGCGGTCCTTGCGTCGCGGGTTGTACCGGCGACTCCTCGCCGATAGGGGTGCCGCGCTGCTGGGCGGCGAGCAGCCCCCAGGCATCCACCTCCTCGATGGCGTGGTCGTACGTCTCGATGGTTTGCGCGCCGCTCCAGCCCATGATGTCGCGACCGAATATCGTCTTCTGCTGCAGGCACCAGGCGTCATCGTGGCCGCCGGCGCGTTGCTCAGCCCGGAGGCGCAGCAAATAATCCGTCACCATCGCGTGGCGGATATCGTGCGGGCCGATCGGTAACGGGCAGAGGTGCGCATACGCCTGGTAGCGGCGTCGCCAGTGGTAGTAGAAGGCGTCGTAGTTGTACGGCTGCCCGCGCGCGGTGACGAAGAATGGCGCGGCTTCGGGCACAGCGGCGAGGGGCACGCCCGGTGCTCCTGTCCAGCGCGGGCGCTCCTCCACGAGGTAGCGGTCGAGCTGCTCTTGGACGCGCGGCTGCGCCGCGAACGCGAGCGTCTTCACGAGCCGACCGTGGGCACCTTTGTTGGTGACGCGGATCTGGCCGCTGATCCCGCGCGCGCGATAGCCGCCCACCGTCATGGTGATGGCCTCGAAGGCGCGTGGGCCGGTGTAGCGCAGCAGAAGGAGGATTGCCTTGTCGCGCGCGGCGACAGCGGAGTCGGCGACGATGGCCTCCACCACGGCGAAGATGCCGGCGAGCACGGCGGGCGTCGCCAGGCGATGGTCCAGACGCCAGGGGTACGTCTTCTTGGCGCGTACGAAGGCCGACGGCTGGCGTGTTGCTGCGCCCTCGGCTGCATCCGGCAACGACATGTCACCCCGCGCTCGCGCCTCAGCACGGACCCGGTTGAGGTCGAGCAATAACTGTGAGTCGAAGGGGTTGGCATGGCGGTAGAGGCCGATCTCCTCTGCGGCCAGGATTGCGTAGAAGTCGCGCAGCGCGGCACGCAGGACGTTGACCGTGCTCGGGCTCACCGGTGTCTGCGCGGTCAGCGCGTAGCGGTGCCCGTCAAGCGTGTCCCGGCCGACGCGCAGATGGAGTTTCCGACGCAGGAAGCGGACGAAGGCGCCACGTACCACCTTCGGCTCATCGTTCCAGCGCACCCCCTGCTCGCGGAATGCCGTAAGGACGACGAGGATGTGCGCAAGGTACGTATCGCTGGTCGAGCGCGGCTCATTGCGCTCCGCGCGCAACCGATACCACTCCGCGGGTGCCGGGACCGGACGACCATCTTCGTCTAAGCACAGCACCGGATAGTAGTCGCCAGGGCGTCCGGTGACGCGCCTAATCCTGCCCATGCCCGCGAGGATCTTGTCCTGCTTCGCCCCCCCCATCGGGCCCTCCCGCCTTTTAGCGCGGCCGTCCGCGCCTCCGCTAACAGCGTAGTGCAGGGCCAAGCTGTTGTCGAATGTCTATGGCAGACATCTTTGAGGGCTTGCATAGGGCTATTAGACACCGTATTCTAAGGCAAAGTCTAAACTCACCCTAACAAGCACATGTCATCGACAGTCTCGCGCAACTGGGGCTCACGATTGCCCCGGAGCGGTGCCGCCAGGCTCCTCCGGAGCACGTGCGGCCACGGCTTCCGATACACCTGTGGGTAGCGTCGTCGGCCGAGCGGGTCGCCCGCCGACTCGGGTGTCAGCCGTGCAGGAGTGTGGCCAGGTCCTCGCGGCACACGACGCAGTCGCAGGTGTTCTCGGCGTCGGCCCAGGTGCCCAGCGGCCGGGCGATGTACGCGACGATGTCCGTCCACAGTCGGAACTTCGCGTGCAGCTCCGCCGTCGCCACGAAGGCTTCCACCAGCGCCGCCAGCGGCGGGTCGACCGCCCGAAGCTCCGGTAGCAGTCGCTTGCTGCTCACCTCCCACCGGCCCTGCAGGCGGCGATGATGGTCGAACAGCTCGGCCAACCCCAGGTGCATCGCCAGCAACGCGGCGGGCGGATCGCTCTCGAGGGCGCGCGCCACCTTGTTGTGGGTGTGGAACACGAGGAAGCGCAACAGTTGGTAGTCTGCGGGCGTGGCACGTGGCGGCGTGGCCTGTCGCGCCCACGCCCGGAGTTCCTCCAGGGTGACAGTCTTGTCGAAGACGATGACCGACTCGGCCAGCATCGGGACCCGCGCCGCTCGCGCCACCTCCCGCTCCGTGTCGCGGCGCAGCTGCGCGAGGGAGAGGAAGGTGAGGTCGAGCTTGACGCCGTCGATGACCGGATGGTTGATATTGCCGCAGGGGTTGTCCTGGTCGACGATCACCTTCACATCGAGATCGCTGCGCTCGGTCGCCTCGCCCCGGGCAACCGAACCGAAGATGAATGCGCCGAGATAGCGCCCCTGTCGCTCCAGGCACCGGACGCTGTGGTATGCTGCCGCGAAGCGCGCCGGGACGGTCACCTGTATCACCATGACGTTACTCCCTTATCCCCGGCCACATCCCATCAAGCTACCACACGCCAGCTCACGCCTCCGATGGTGTACGTATACTTCTATCGGGGCTTGACAGGGCTGTCAAGTGGGACACATCGGCCGACAGCACTACCCACATGTGTATCGGAAGTCGTGGCCGTGCGTGCTCCGGGGCAGTTCTTTTGTGCAACTGGGGCTCAGATTTCGTGCAACTGAGGCTCACCATCATGTGCAGCCGATCCGTGTGCCTTTCACCAGGGGATGCAACTGAGGCTCAACCGACCCACCCCGTATGTCCCTTTCAGCATGGGATGGAACTGCGGCACTTTGCGACGTTGCGGTGCAACCGGCTGACACGGTCAGTCGGCCTTCGTGCGACTCGGACACCATGGTGGCTACACCACTTTACCTGTCGCTCGGTTCTGTGAACGCGCGGATACTTGTGCGCGTGACGTATCCGAATCGCAGGCGGTCGCGTGGTCCCGGGCTTCGGTTGCGCCAGGTCACCTGCAAGCCCACACTGCGAGGACTCCCCAGATTCAGCAGCAGGGTATGGGTGATACGGCGCCGTATCAGAGGCACCGATGGATCGGACGGCGGCGCGGCGGTGGTATAGTGCACCGGTGCGCATCCGTGCGGCGAGCCAGCGACGGAATGCAGGGAGGGCAGGGCATGGACGCATCACCACCCCGCGAGAGTCCGTGGCTCGTCGCCCTGGAGCGCGCCCTCGCATCGGGGGACGGTACGTCGCTCGACGCGTTCTGGCGCGCGGTCGCTCGAGATGGCACGCCGCTGATCGAGCCCATACCCGACGACCCCGACCAGGCGCTCGTGACCTTCCTTCTGGCGGGCGACCACGCCGCTCGCGAGGGCGGCCGTCTTCCCCCTGAGCCAAGTCCTGGGCACCGAGATCGCCGAGCACCGTATGGCGCGCCTCGGCGACACCGATGTCTGGTACACCACCTGTCGCGTCCGGCGGGACTTTCGCGGCGCGTACCGCCTGTCGCCGGACGACCCGCTGACCTCGTTGCGCGAAGTCACAAGTCCTGCGGGCTGGCGGTCCCGCACCGCGATGTGGTGCCCGGACCCGCTCAACCCGCGCCGCTTCGTCGTCCCCGACGACGAGGAACGGCCGGAGCAGCCAGGGTTCCAGGCCTCCGTGCTCGCGCTCCCCGGTGCCCCGCCCCAGCCGTGGATCGATGCCCGTCCGGGGGTGCCCGCCGGGTCGGTCACCCTGCACCGCTTCCGGAGCCGGATTCTGGGAAACGAGCGGCGCCTCTGGGTCTATACCCCGCCTGGCTATGCCGCGGCGGGCGCGCCCTACGTCCTGCTGGTCCTCTTCGACGGCTGGTCCTACACGCAGCTCGTGCCGACGCCGACGATCCTGGACAACCTCATCGCCGCCGGGCGCATCCCGCCCCTGGTCGCGCTGCTGCCGGACAACCCCGATCAGGCGGCGCGCACCCGCGAGCTGCCGTGTCACGAGCCCTTCGTCGCGTTCCTTGCCGACGAGCTGCTCCCCTGGGCGCACCGGCGCTATCATCTCACCACCGATCCGACGAAGACGATCGCGGCGGGGTCGAGCTACGGCGGCCTGGCCGCGGCGTTCGTCGGCCTTCGCCGTCCGGACCTCTTCGGCAACGTCCTGTCGCAGTCCGGGTCGTTCCGCTGGGCGCCGCCGGGCGATCCCGAGCACGAGTGGCTCGCGCGGCAGTACGCGGCGCGGCCGACCGGGCCGCTCCGGTTCTACCTCGACGTCGGCGCGCTGGAACTCGGGCCGCGCGACGCCGGGCCGAACCAGGTGGTGGCTAACCGGCACCTGCGCGACGTCCTGCGCGCTCGCGGCCATGCGCCGCACTACGCCGAATACGCCGGCGGCCACGAGTATCTCTGCTGGCAGGGCACCTTGGCCGATGGCTTGCTGGCGTTGCTTCAGCGCCCGCCAATCAGCGCATGATTGCAAACATACCCGGCTAACGCCCTGAGGGGGCGTCCGTCAGCCTCTGAGACTGCTGAGGCGTTCGGCTCTTTATGGGACCGGTGCCATTTTCGCCCCATAGCTGGGACTGAGGCTCGCCCCGGCAACGTCTATGTGGGACTCAGGCTCAGGACGACGCAGTCCCGTGTGCTCATCGTCAATGCGCGGCCCCGATTGCTCATCCGCCCGGTTTGCGGGCATCGTGTGGATAGGGTGTGGAAAACCCTGTCGGTAGCAACACTTCTTGGGTTTGGCCTGTTATGGCGCGCGCGCGCCGCCCACGGCGAAGCCGCGGCAGAGCGGGCTTTCCTGCCCCCTTGTCCTGTAGGCCTCGGGCGGTAATCGTCACGATGGCCGGGCACCGCAGGCGCGCGTCCACCGAGCGCCCACGGGGGGGGCGGGATCGGGGGCCGATCGTCCGGTGCCGCGCGGGCGAGGCGGCGCGGCGGCACGCCGAGCCGCAGCCCGGAGGCAGGGCTGCTATACTCCGCCGTATGGGAACAGGCACCCCCACGGAGCAGGCGGCGGCCGATGTCGTGCGGCGGCACCTCGGCACAGAGCCGGTGCGCGTCGCCCGCTTCCCCACCGGTCTCGCCAACCACGTCTACGACGTGGTGACCGCCGATGGGGAGAACGTCGTCGTGCGCCTGGCCCGGTCCGGGCACGGGGCGCGCTTCGCGGGCGCGGTGTACTGGCATGGCCGCCTCGCGCCCCGCGGCGTGCCGCTCCCGCGCCTCCTCGGCCACGACGCCGCGCCCGCCGACGCGCCCTGCCCGTTCATGCTCATCGAGCGCCTGCCGGGGCGGGACCTGGCGTTCGCCTACCCCGACCTCTCGGCGGCCCAGCAACGCGCGCTGGCGCGGCGTATGGTGGCGATCCAGCGGGCGGCGGCGACGCTCCCGTCCGGGCCGGGATTCGGGTATGCCCTCTCTTATGACGACACGCTGCACCCGACGTGGGCGGCCCTGCTGGAGGCGGATCTGGCGCGGAGCCTCCGGCGGATCCGGGCGGCGGCGCTCGTCGATACGCGCGGCGTCGCGCGGGTCCGGGCCAAGCTCGCCACCTACGCGCCCGCCCTCGCGCGCGTGACCCCGCGGGCGTTCCTCGACGACACGACGACGAAGAACGTCCTCCTCCATGACGGGCGGCTGAGCGGCATTGTGGATGTCGATGTCGTCTGCTTCGGCGACCCGCTCCTCACGCCGGCCCTGACGCAGATGGCCCTGCTCAGTCGCGGCTACGACACCGCCTACATCCGGTACTGGTGCGAGGAACTGGACCTGCGCGCCGAGCAGGAACGTGTCCTCGCCCTCTATACGGCCCTCTGCTGCGTCGCGTTCCTGGGCGAGCTGGGCCAGCGGTTCAACAAAGACGTCGCCCCGCCGGTGGAGGAGGGGATGGTCCGGCGGCTGGTCGGCATCCTGGACGAGCTCCTGGCCCGCTGCTGAACCCCGCTCGCGCTCACGCCAGGGCGGCAACAATGGGCGTCACCACGCGCGCAGGGCGCGATCGAGGAGCGCGATGTGTTCGCGCATCCCGTCCCCAGGTCCGCTTTGCGCATACCACCGCATGTACCCGAGGAGATTGAACCGGAAGTAGAACTCTTCGCGCGCCCGCTCCTCGCCACTGAGCCCCAAGAGCGCAAAATAGGTCGCCGTGGCCGCGGTCGAACACCGGACGAAGGGGTTCATGCGCAGGCGGGCGAAATCGAACAGCGGGTCGCCGTAGCGGGCATAGCGCCAGTCGATGATCCCCGTGAGCCGACCGGCGGCAACCAGGACGTTGGCCGGGTTGCGGTCCCCGTGCAGCAGGTGATAGCGAGACGGCTCGGGGAGGGTCTCTAGCTCCGCGAGCGATCGCGCGACCGCGCGCCGCAACACCCGGGCGTCGACGAGCGGGCTACGGGAGAGGTGTTCCCAGGCGAATTCCTCGTCGCGCCCGGTGAGGGTATCGCGCAGGTACGTTTTCCAGCGGGCCGGGGCGCTGCCCCGCACCACATCGCGCACCGTGCCCGCCGCACCGATCGTCGTGAGGCGATGGACCAGGCGCAGCTGCGCGACCAGTGCGGGGCGATAGCGGTGCTGATCGGGGACGGTGGCGAGGTCCACACCGGCCACACGCGTCATGACGACGGTCGGGTAAGACTGGCGATCCGCGACGATAGTGCCGCCCGCCAGGGGCCGGGGCACCAGGACGGGGAGATCACGGAGCTGGTCGAGCACATAGGCGTCGGTCGCCGCATCCTCGCCCACCTTGATGACCACGCGCCCGCACCCCGGGGCGGTGGCGAACACCACCAGATGATCGGCACCGAACTCCGCCGCGCGGCCATCCGCGAGCGGCTCGCCCAGCAGCGCCGACGCCTGTTGGCGCACGACAGCGAGAGCGATCTGCGGTTTCATCGTCCGCGCATCCGGTTTCCGGTCAATCCCGCCCGCTCATGTCCATCTGGCCCGCCCCCGACCGCATCACCTGCGCGAGCCAGATCCCGGTTCGTCGCGGAGCCTTGACAAGCTGCGGTCGTATGACGCCCCGCGGGGCGACGGAGACGCCGTGCGCCGCTGCCGAGGCGTCGGCGGATCGACGCGACTATACCGAAGCGCCGGTGGGATACCCATACCTTGGCGTGGCACCAATGGAGTCCACCGACATGGCGAGCCTGCTATTCGCCCCATCCATGCTTCAGCGTAGGTCCGGCGAGGAAGCATCGCCCGCCGGCACAGGGCGTTGCGCATACCGGGCCATGAGCTGACGCAACCCGGTGAACCAGTCGGTGAAGTGCTCGTCGCTCGCCCAGTACTCCTGCCCACGAACCGTCGCCCATTCGAGATTGGCCGCCATGAAGAAGAACGAGTTTGCCACGACGAGGGCTGGTAGGGCGGCAAGTTCGGTCGCCATCACGGGGCGGACGGCATGATAGCCGGCAAGG
>JAABUU010008287.1_pt1 | contig 10369 bp, 11 predicted proteins | sample 5559301 | NCBI WGS metagenome assembly JAABUU01 (sample SAMN10711884, study PRJNA513360) | rock metagenome | isolation source: Antarctica rocks | place: Antarctica: Victoria Land, Richard Nunatak white | reverse complement strand
ATAACAAGTACAACAGTTACACAAACAACAGGAACAAGGGTGGTAGAAGCGGCAGCAATGGTGTGAGCAGCACAGGTCATGGGCCAGCAAGGCAGTGTCCCTACTTCCTTGCGCATCAACTGCCTAGCTATAATTTGCAGCTGTGTGACAATGCCTCATTTCATGCTTCCAAGGCATGCATGAAAATGGGTGCTTTCATACACCCAGCTCAAATCACTATTGCACAAGATGCATGCGCCCCCAACACCACAGTAGCAAACCAATCCACATGCAGAAACAAGGTGCACTACAGCATCAAAAACAGCAGACAGAAAACCTTCTAAAGCTTGCAGCTGCTGCTGAGTATGAGTGACAGCAACCAACCATGAGTTTAACATCTTTGTCATCTAGGAGAGAAGCTGCCTCGTAGTAGTTCAGGGCAGCAGACATCAGGCTGGAAGCTGCTCCCAGACTGCCTCCCTCCAACTCACTTCTGGCAGACCTGCATGACACAAAAGAAAGCGTGCTTTGTCATACACAATCTGTTTCTCAGTGCAAGCTCAAAATGCTTCCACATTGACAGACAGCTGCACAGCGCTGGCTGTTCGCTGCCAGTGTCACACTCCAAATAGAAACTTGGTAATGACAAGTGTAGGGCGCTAAATGCCCTCAGTATAGACGCAAAGGTTGGCGTGAGCTTCTACAGGCTGATTTAGACCGCATCAACATAAGTCGTCGTTGGTGCGCTGATTGCCAAAACAGGACCTCATGAGTAAAACCACTCGGGACTGTGCATATCTGACCCTGAGGGAAGACGCATGTTCAATAAACAAATGGGTGGACAAACACTCGACACCAGGTGCCTTGGATGCAACACAGGCCCGCAGACAATGTACATGTACAACGGTTTCAACAGCGCTGGTGCGCTGGTGCGAGTGCCATGACACATGTGAGTCACCTGAAACATTCCTGACCAGCTTGTAACCTCTCCTCGAAGCTCATCTGCTCAACCTCAAGGGGCGCAGCCTCCTCAGAGTTGTTGAGCTCATTCTGATAGGAAGCTTGACTGGACTCATCTTGTCCCGCAAGAGCCCTGCCTGGGGCATCATCAGCACTCAACTTCTGTGCTGCCTGAACTGACGCAGCTTGATCCTGCCAGTAAGAAGTTCCATTTGTCAGTCCAACATCATCTGCAGCAGATGCTGGATTGGATTGAGAACCCTGCTGCTGTGCTGCCTGAACAGATACAACCTGGTTGCCCAAATTTGATACATCAACAGACGACTGCTGGTCATCAACAGGCGGCTCTTGAACCATGTCTCCAGAGTCTCTGCTCCAACTATTCAACCGAACATCCTCGTCTGTCCGGTTGGACGAAGCACCTGAGCTCTGACTGGAATCGGCATTGATCGATTGATTGAAGCTATCATCAGAGACTGAGCTGGGTTTACTAACCGTTGCCTGACTGTTGCTGCTGACTGGCGGCTGACTGGACTGACCGACAGAGGATTGCTGCTGCTCTCCCAATGCATGGGGTCCACCTGCACTGCTGCTAGCATCAACACCACCACTGTCAGCATCTGATGGTGACAAGGCCGAGGCTGACTGCTGACTAGACTGCTGTTCTAGTCTCTGATCTGACTGGTTCTGTTGTGACTTGATCGACTGATCAATGTCTTGTGCAGATCTCTGATTTGACTGCTGATCCATCTGTTGCTGTGACCTCTGCCCTGTTTGCTGTTGGGACTGCTGGTCTAGGCTTGGGTCAGGATCTAGGTATGACTGCTGCTCCCACCACTGTTCTTCTGTCGTCTCCAGAGGGACTGCACCAGCAGCAGCTAAGCCAGCAGCGAACATGAACTGCTCCTGAATGCCTGATGGGTTGCCGGGCTGCTGCCTGGGCCCGGCACTCTGACCTGCAAGACAAGCAAGACAGCTGTGAGGGCTGGCAGCAGCAGCAGAAGAAGGAAAGGTGTGATATCACATGCCTGATGAGCTGCTGCCTGCTGTCCTGTAGGCAGTGCGTTGACCTGCAGAACGTACAGCATTGCCATGAGAAACACACTCCTGACATCAGCAGGAACATCAAAAACACTGATTTGGTGATCCCTGATGGGTTGTCCGGCTGGTGCCTGGAATCAAAACCCCGATCTGCAAGCCAGGTCATATGGCTGTGAACAGTACACAGCGTAATCTGGCATCGGTACAGGAAGCAGAAAAGTAGGCAGCGACTTCCAGTGCTGAATGGATGCAGCGCTGGGGCCAAAGAACAGCAGTCCACTTTGTACACTGCGTGAATGGCTTGGTGCCGATTGTAGGGCATGCATGACATGCAACTGCTGTGTGATGGTTTCTGCTGCCAACAGCCTGAGTTATCTCTACATTCCCATATATGGTTGTCATTGATACACAATCATTTGGAGAGTCGCATGCAGTATCAAACATATGGTTGGTAAAAGATCACAGTGGACAGATAGCTGAATCCAAGTGTGCATGATGACACATCACAGTCACCAGAATGCAGCCAAAAAAGTTGATCATGACAGGTCAACCACCATGTGCATCCATGACAATAGTTCATTGCTGCCTTACCTGCCAGGCCTGGAGTTGGATCATTTTGACCAGATGTAGAGGCACTGCTGTTGCTGCTGTTCCTTTGCTGCAGCAACACCTGCACAGCAGCAGAACAACAACTCATGAGAAGAAAAAATTTCACAAGACAAAAGTATGAAAACTAGTAAAAAAAACCTTTGCGGCTTGCATGGGTGCCCCTGTGTTTCAGCGCTTTCAACTTGCTGATAGCACAAGCGCAGGCATAGAGCTCAAGGTGTTTAAATGGCTGACAGGACAGCTATCTTCACAAAAGCTTTGTCCAGCTGCCTGCCATCAGGATTGCCTAGCTACAAGAGCTACAATGTAGCAATAGCAGATCAGGCTATCAGCTAGAACTACCTGCACACGAGCTTATAACAAGGCTGTGCAATTGTGACCACAAAATACATACAACCATGAAGAATCTGGGAACAAACAAAGCAATGTACTGAAAAGTCCTTGGACATAATCAAACCTGGTAAAATCACATATATGTTGCGGTGACCACCTTCCTCACCCTTGGTGATACTGTACATGTAGGCTGTCAGCTCATCCCCCTTGAGCACCAGGAAATATTGCTGAGCTGTTCTTGCATGCAAGGCCAACCCTGTCATCTTCCTGACAGCACTGATGCTTGTCATCAAAGCCTGTTTCAAAGTAAGGCAGCTTACTTGCATCCGCTCATAAGCTGTTTCTTTGCCGTTCTCAGGAACCTGGATTGGCTCCTGTGGGTTCTCTGCAGACCTGGCCACAGCCTCTTCCACAGCTTTTGGCATTTGATCGAAAACGCCTGCTGCATTTGCAGGTGATGGGGAGAGTGATTGTGCGGCTGAAAGTTGAGCCACTTTCCCTGCTATGCTGTCAACCTGCTCTGTGAGGCGGCTCTGAAACACCTGCATGGCAGAGATTGACACTTCAGCTGCACCTTGATACGCAATGATTACCATTGGCTTTGTACTGCTGCCTTAAGTGCACTGCAAAAGCACAGCCGGCAAAGCAGCTGCAGGCATATCTTCTGTGGAGGCGTGAATGGGTGACTGGGACTTCTATTTTGCGCAGAGTTAGGAAAAAATTGAGAGACACAGCAGAAGCGTCTGACCTCCATGGCATCGAGGAGTGATTCTGTATTGACCAGAACGGCTTCCTGTTTGCTTGTTGCTGCCTCTTGATTGGAGCCTTGATCAAAAGGCAAACCCCCTTTGCTCAAGGCTGCCTGAAGGGCTGCCAGATCCCCTTGAATGGTCAGCTGAGTCTGCTGCAGCTCTGCACAGACACGGCATCATTCAGAGCTGGTATGTTAATTGCTGAACGCGTGGCAGGCTCAGATCTTTCCACCAAGACATGTCTTGACTGCTGACTAAGTCCTGTCTGAGTCTCATCTGAGTCCTCAATCCTGACTGAATCCTGCCTGAGTGTCCGAGTGCTAAGTCCTGAGTCATGCCTGAGTATTGTCTGAGTCCTGAGTCCCGTGAATGCTGACTTGTACAATCAAAAGGCAACTCTTGGCCAGCAGCCTGACACGTGCACCGTAATCAAGGTTCAAGCATGCTGTAGTACCTGTGCCTATGCAATGATGTACATACACAATTCCATGCAGCTAGCACCATGCCACTCTCGCGACTATACTACTGCACCAGCACTGGGTCCATTGCACGATGTTGACAGGCATGTGCCGCGACACAACACATATTCGGACTGCATGTTCAGCCTTGACCGCATTCATGTGCAGAACAACATGACAAACATCTCAGCCTTGTCAGTACCTGCCAAGGAGCTGTTGAGCTGCTGATCAGAGGCAGCTAATGGGACACTCACAGGCACAGCAGATGCCTTGTCCATCAGGTCGCGCAAGTCTGCCTGTGCCTGCGTGATGCTGCTGGCAGCTGAAGACGCTGAATCTACTTCTTCATAGGCGGACTGAAGCAGCGAGTGCACTGCATGCAGCGCTGACGAGGCATCCTGTGCTCTGCCTGCAGGAGTCGGTGCCTGCAGCTCCTGCATAGACGCCAGTTGGTGTAGGCGCGTTGGTTTGCATGGCTTTGTTGTCAGTTTGAAAACCAGGATGCAGGCACCTTGTCCCATCCAGCAATGCGTCATGTCATGAAGGAATCTGCACAATGAGCCACCAACTGCTGAGCTACCAACTGCTGAGGTAAACCTAAGACTCTTTGGAACAATGATGTGTTGTCTGATGTTAACAAGTTGAGATTCAACCACTACATTTGTAGTGCTCAGAACAAGCCTGTCTGGAGGGAACTGACTTGCGTTGCACGCACCTGATGCCTGTTGGCTAAGCCTGTGTTTCAATATACTATTGTTATCATTAACTGATGAGTTGCTAAGCATTGTACCATCTACGGATTTGCCAAACTTGGAGATGTTCATTTGAGCTGGTTTCCAGTGACCTGCAACAATCTGAAACAGGGTGTGACCATTCCATTCTTTCATGGGTACTGACCTGCAATTTGTGCTCTATCTGCGTCAGCTTTTGAACAAAAATCTCATCCACTGCTGGCAGAAAAGCCTGTGCAGTCCCAGCCTGTGCATAACAATGACAGCATTGTGCATCAGATATTGTGCTAGTTATACACATCTGTACCTACGTATCATGAGGATATGTATCCAGCAGCATGCATGATCCAGAACACATGAATGGCAGAGTCAGAGGGCTGTTGGGAATGGTTAAAAGCATGCTCTGTCATCAAATGTCGGGTTCCTAGATGACATGATGCTGACATGTAGCACCTGATCAGAAAATAGCTTGTACTGCAGAATTGCACATGCATCCTGCTGCACATGTCCCAACACAGCCCCATCAAAAGATATTAGTCACAACACGGCAGAGCAGATACAGTTACAGGGCTTCAGGCAAAGTACCTGAGCCGTTGCAATCTTCTGTGTAGCCTGAGACAGCTCTTCAGCCACAAGTTGTCTCAGCTGATCTTGAGTATCAGTGCTGAATGAGCCCACTTGCACTGCAGCTTGCCCATTGACAGAACCAGGTGACAGCCCTGGTTGCTGTGCCAACAGAGATGCTGTTGCTTGTGGCAGTGTGCTAGCCGACTGTGTGATGTGCTCAATGATGATCTTCTCAGCGTCCTGGAAGAAATTAAAAAAACACCTGAGGGCAGTTGTGAAGCACATTGTGTGAGCATGCAACTGGCAAACATGGTCTTGACGCGTCAGCAAAGTGATTAGCGAGTCTGTGCAATGCAAAGCTGCGCCCATTTGCATCACATACACAATGGGACAGCGAGGCAATGATCAATGCTTGATTGGAATCAGCAATGTCACAGAATTGAACTTTTGGCCACATCAGCTGTTGACTTCGGAGTTCACGCATGACAGGACACTTTATTGTAGAGGCTGTAAGGGTGTGGATAATCACATGAGCAATGGCAGATGAGCAAGAAACACAGATCCCAGAGCAATGGAACAAGCACTCAGAGAAGGCTTGAGACCTGTAGAGACTGGCGAGAATGATCAAAGGCAATCTGTAGGCTATTGTCAGAGGCCTCAAAAACCTGCTTCTGTGCGCTTTTTAGGTCAGCCAACTCACTTTCGACAGAGCGAAGTTTTGCATCAAGGCGCTGCAAAGCTGCCAACCCATTGGACTGAATCTGCAAGTCATGTTTTCTGTCCAGCCCCACTGACTTTGCGTTGTTCACCTTGTTGCAAATCTTGCCTGATCTCATGCAGATGGACACAGTGAGTCAGAAAAGACACAAGTGCAGTGACTCAGACAGTACGTGTGCACAGTGAGTCAGACAAGACACATGCGCAGTAACTCAGACGGTACACATTCACAGTGAGTCAGACAAGACACACGTGCAGTGGCTCAGATTGCACACATGCACAGTGAGTTTCCTGCTCCTTGTCCTCCTGATTCCCCACCAATAGACACAATGTATGTTCAAGCAGTGATGTAGATCATGCTGACATTTCAAGTAACATGTGGACATACTGATGCAGTGAAGTCCTTGAGCTGTGCCTGTGTCCTCTGAGCAACCTGGTCACTGCATGTGCTGACCTGCCGGGCAGCTTCCTGAGCATTCAACCCTGCTAGCATAGCAGGTATGATCACCAAAATGAGATCAGCTATGCTCAGATCAGTAAGCTACAGCCATGTTTGCACAACTTGATTGATGAACTGGAGAGCAAGCTGGACAGGATGAGCATGCTGATGCAAGACAAATTTGGTGCCAAAGAAGCTTGCCAAGCTGCAGAAATCTTAAATGCAAAAGCAGGCTGCAAAAGGAAACCTGATGCAAGAGCTCTCACCGGCAGTCAAGACAGAGCCTTCTAAGGCATTCAGCTTTGCCTCAATGCTCTTGACATGCTTTGTGATGACCTGCTGCTGCTGTGAATCCTTCTGCAGCTGCTGTAGAGCATGTGCAATGCTGTCTGAGGCTGCAGTAGGTGACATGCTCTGCACCTGCCATGTTTTAGCCGCCCTTGCAATTGCAGCCTACAAACATGAAAAGCAGTTTGTGACTGCCCACCAAACAATGGAAGGCGTAAAGTTGTATGCTCTTTGAACAGGAGTGACACTGTGAATTGCCCCCATTGACATTTGGACAGCATCTGCTGGCATCTAGTACACTGGGTCACAGACTGGCATGATAAATTGTCTGCAATGAGCAAGCTGATACATTGAGCTGCCTACCTCAGTTTGGAGATGTTCCTTTTGTCTGCCAGCATACCACGCTACAAGTGGTAACACAATGGGGATGCCCGCAAGCAAAGCTTCGGAAGTGACGATGAAGGCAAGCGCTCCAGCGATGGATCCTAAAGTGGCTGCTGCGTCTATTGCAGTCCACAGCCCCAGCTGCTGCGCTGACCTGACCGGCCAGTCCTGAGACCGACCACTGGCACGGCTGGCAATGGAAGAGGGTCCATTGCCCCGAGGCTGAAGTGCAATTTTGCGCCAGCGCGTGGCAAAACACCGAGCGGAATTCGGCCGCTTGCGCTGCTTTGCAGAGTGGACAGCATCTGCCGTGGCCTGATAAAAGCGACGAGTAGAGCAGACGAGCATGACTCACGGAGCGAGCTTTAACCCAATGTGCTGCTCGTGCACGGATGGTCACGATGTGCCTGCATCGTATCGTGCCCGAGCACGACCGGAGCAGCAATGCCTGCAGCAATGCGAAACGCTCACAACGTTTGTCTTCTTCACAACCAGCAGGTCAACATTGGTCAACGTTCGTCGGTGCGACTTGTGTGTGAACCTGGGTGTGAACGTTAGCGCGGACCTGGAGACAACGCAAGTTTATTGTCACGACAGCTCATCACTGGAGCATCTGCGTCCGCATCTTCAGGATACATTGTCGTCCGGTCGTTTGGACGCCCCACACAGCTTAGACCTAAATTGGCAGTGTTTATTCCTTCCGCAGTCCTCTGTATGACTGTCAGACCAAGACCGATCCCTCCAGCACATCCAAACTCGTGGTCAGCGTGGGATCGTGCAGTGTCCATTAAACTGTTCCATGCCTCATCTCGCACGATACCTCGAAAATACATGATGCTACTGGAACACAGCGGCAATGGACTAGTATGGCTGTTTGCAGCCCTCACGATATGGTTTATGCCCAGCATCACACCACAGCAGCGATGCGCCATTACCAATTTCCTGCTGGCGTTCGTCGTTGATCTGATCTTGGTGGGCTCCCTTAAGTCTCTTATTCGCAGACCCCGACCAATTTACAACAGCAGCGGAGATTTCATTCTTGTGGTTTCTGTGGATCAGTATTCATTCCCAAGCGGCCATGCTTCCAGGTGCAGCCTGATATCTGAATGTTAGCTAGCGATCCTGGTGAAAGCATAATACACATAATCTCTGATGTATGTTGGCAGCAAGTACCTTGCCAGCCTGACTAAAAGGCACAAACCTCCACAAACATCGAGGGAGCCATGTCTGCAGGGCGTTCTATGTCGCAGCTTTTGCATGCGTGTACTTCGTCCATTGGAGCTATCTGGTGTGCTTTATGGCAACCATATGGGGAGTGGTGACAGCTCTGTCCAGAGCTGCCATGGGCCGCCACTACGTTGGCGACATATGTGCTGGAATGCCACTTGGCATGTTGACAGTTGCACTCACCACAAAGGTAACAAGTGAGGCTGCTATGGTCCTGAAGGCGTACTGATGAGGCAGCACAGTCAGCATGCTGCTGGCTTATAATCTATATATTGATGATTACGCAGGGATGCTTCTCACTGGATAGCATGCTGGTAGATGCACAGCAGGCACAGCGGCTTTATGAGAATGTCAATGCCTGCTTTGCTTGGCCCAGACTGTCAAATGGCCTCACACATCTGGGATGATGGCAGAGTAGTCTTGGCCAAAGAGGGCAGCCAAGGTATCTTCGCCTGCTCTTGCTCTGCGTTCGGAAGCACAGTGTAAGATTGCGGCGGTGAGCTCACATGAGCTTTGAGCCTCATGCAATATCGCCACAGTCATTGCGCCAATGGTATTTATATTCACACAAATACAGCGCATACTTATACAGGGTCGTAAGTAGCAAAAGTGTGCGGGTCGGCCTTGCGCACCGCACATCAGGTCCTGCATCACCAGCAACCAGATTTGGGAGTGTGTTGAGTCGTGTTGCAGCAGTGCTGCTAGTAGGTCCCACGGTCTCACGAGGGGCTTATTGACCAATCAAACTTGCCCTTGTGCTGTGTGGGGTACCTCGAACACTTGGGCCGCATCTGTGACACACTCAGCACCTTGAGCTGTTGATTGTCCAGGTGAGTTGCCGTTGTACTTTGTGCTGTAGCATGCACAGCAAGCAACCCTGACTTTTGACGCAGCTGCTCCTTGCTGTCCTCGAGGTTGTCGGCAGGCAGCCCTGTTCTCGTTTCACAGTGCTAGTCACGACACTCCCATTGTGCTGTTTCCAGACAAGCCAGCTTCTGCAGGCCGGAAGTCGGCGGTGTGTAGGCCTTGGCCTGCACAGCGGAGCTGCAGATGGGAAGCTCAGGGGATGCTATCTCGAGTGAGCCTGCTCGGCAAGTCACTGCTGAAGACAATGCGGAGCGTGACAAACGCGAAGCGGAAAAGAATGCAACGAAAGCAAGCCTCAACCTGCAGGCAACAGCTGGACCAGCTGCTGTACCTACAGCTAGTAAGTTTTGGTTGACAACTGCTGCTCTTGCTTTGCTGTTTGCTAACACAGATGCATACATGTTACAGCTGCAAAGACAGAATAGCACATGTAATCACAGAATTCGAGCAAGTCCTGCCCATGCAGCTGGAAAGGAGCCTATAGAAACTGCCCAGGCAGAGGCAGGTCCAAAGAATTACCAGGCTCCAGCGTTTGATGCCCCTGATTCTGGAAATCCCAAGAAGATTACTCCTATTCTCGAGTCAGAGGCTGAGTTTGTCCGGTACAAGCGGCAGAGAACGGTATGAGTCATGCCTTGCTGCCTACTTGCCTACTGCAAGCCACATGTTGTCCGAGTTGAGTAGTCTGATCAAGTACAGAGTCTGATCAAGTACAGAGTCTGATCAAGTACAGAGTCTGATCAAGTACAGAGTCTGTCTGCAGATCCGACATGAACACTCACATACACACACACACACACAACATGTCATGCTATGCAGGTCAACTGGATGGGCATGTCCGTGTTTACTTTCTACATCTGCGCTCTTGGCTTCTACTTGTGGATTCGTATCGCCAAGACTTTGGATCTTGGTCAGTACCTGGGATATGGTATCTTTGTGCTGTGTGTGGAGGTGATGGGAGCCACAACTGTCATTTTGTACGGCACCAACCTGCTGTGGAATCCAGTGAATGAGATT
>JAABUU010008286.1_pt1 | contig 10370 bp, 9 predicted proteins | sample 5559301 | NCBI WGS metagenome assembly JAABUU01 (sample SAMN10711884, study PRJNA513360) | rock metagenome | isolation source: Antarctica rocks | place: Antarctica: Victoria Land, Richard Nunatak white | reverse complement strand
CCTCCCCATCAAATCCGCCCAAACCCCCTTCCCAATATCCCTCAACGCACCCGCCGACTCGACAACGGGCCAAACGACACAAATCAACATGCTGACCCAGACCCAGAGAAAGGAGACGACGACCCAGCCGGTGAAAGCGGGCTTGGAGAAGACGTAGTGCGTGCCAAACAGGGTAAACGGCACGACGGCGACGGCGACGACGAAGAACGAGGCGATTCCTACCGCCGCCAGTCGCTCGCCTCGCTTCACGAGCAGCGGGTCCATGGGCTCGATCTGTTTTGCTTCGAGGAAGTCGACGACTTCGTTGCCGGTTGGGATGGTGGTTTTGGGGTCGGGGAGGGGGGTGCTGTGTGGTTGGTGGTGTTTGCATGTACCGCTGATGGTGGTGGTGGTGGTGGTGGAGTTGGGCTCCTTCGCTCGCGGAGGGGAGAGTCGGATGCCGTTGATTTTATGGCTGCGAGCGACGTGGTCCGGGTCGGTGGGGTCGAAGTCATTGGGGAAGAGGAGGGTGAGGACGAGGGCGGCGAGGGCGCCGCCGGCGGAGCTGGCGATGTTGCCTGCCACGGCATTGATGGGGTCGCCGGTGGTGAGGACGGAGATGGCGCCGCTGCGGGTGGAGGTGGTGACGAGCCAGGCGGTCAGGCCGAGGGCGAGGCCGATCCAGGGCGCGAAGCGGACGGCGGTCGTCGAGACGCGAGGCCACAGGAGCACCAGGCCGGAGGAAATGGAGCATCCGCCGACGATGACGCCGAGGACGGTCAGGAGCCAGGTCAGATTGAGCTTGACGACGTTTGAAGATGCAGCAGACGACGGCCAGGACGAGGGCGTAGATGACGATGCCGTAGTGCGAGACCCGGACGAGCTGGCGGGAGGTGGCGTTCGGCTTGATGTAGGTTTTGTAGATGTCGAAGGTCAGGAGGGAGGAGACGGCGATCAGTTCGGCGGAGGTGGAGCTGATCACCGCCATGAACAGGAGGAGAAGCATGAGCGCTGCCCCACCGGTCCCGAGGAGGGCGATGGCTGTGGCGGGCGAGGAGAGTCCGGCGCCGTTTTGTTCCGGGGTCAGTCGGTTGGGATAAGTCGGGAAATACTCGGTGTGGGTGAGAGCGGCACAGCCAAGCCCCATGGCGGTGGCGAAACCAAAGGGTACGCCATACCATGCCAAACCCCCTAACAGGTACGCTTTGATTGAACTCTCAGGGCGGGAGGCGATCGCTCTTTGCCAGTAGGCCTACATGACCGATCCGATCAGCTCTCTCAAAAATATGTATCGAAGGAAAGAATCTTCCATACCTGATCCAGCCATACCGACGAGAAGCCCGCAACGAGAATGTCAACGGCGAAAACGAGACCATTAATGGACTTGAACGTAAGGTACGAGCCATTGTAGTTGCCGGCGATCGGCATCTTCTCGGAGGCGTCGACTAGCAAGTCATAAAACTCCGAAGGACTGCCCGCATCAGCCAGGTGCGACAAGGGGCCCCGAGAGACCTGGAACACACATACCTGCCAATCGGTCCACTGGAAGTATAAGCCACGAAGCCAAAGACGCAAATCGCGATGAACAAAATGACCGTGTGCGTATAATCCGCAATAAACGTACTCCGCAAACCGCCCGCGATACATAAGCCGGACCAGGCCTTGACGGCGTTGAAGCATTGCTGGAAACTGCAGGGCCTGACTGAAGAACACGACCGACGGGATTAAAAAGCAGGCCGCATAAACATCCATGCCCGTCATCGCCCCGACGATCTGGCTCCCGCCCAGCACCAAGCACGCCCCGACCAGGACGTTGGTCAACAGGCCGTGATACAAGAACGTCGCGTGCGCGAACCTCCCGTGCCTGGCCAGCACGATCTCGGGAAAAGTATGGGCGCCCGGCGCGGTGGCCTTGATCTTGACGGCGACGAGGGCGAACAGCAAGATCTGGAAGGTGCCCATGGCGGCGTACCACATGGGCCCGCCGATGCCGTAGCTGTAGGCGAAGGTCCTGCTCGTCAGCAACGTGGCCGACCACGTGTAGCTCGACACGATGCCCGCCGCGATCAGGCCGGGCTTGACGCTGCGCGACGCGGTGTTGAACTCCTCCGCTTGGCCGGTCGAGTAGGCCGTGTAGCGGTTCTGCAGGTGGGTGATGGCCAGCATGAGGGCGGCGAAGAGGCCGCCGATGCCGATGACGAAGCCGTAGCCGGCGCCGGGGGGGAGCACTTGGATGCCGGCGGGTGTGGACATGTTGGGGGGACGGCGGTGTTATGGGTGCGTGCAGGTATTTGTATATAGTGAAAGGATGGCCAAGCGTCAAGTTGTACATGGAGGGATGCGAGGACATGTTATAGAACACAGATAATGGCTAAACAGGAGATTGATAGTCGTTGCTGACATGCTGTGGATATGGACGCTTTGCAAGCTCGGGTTAATTGCCCGCGCGATAGAAGTAAACACTCGCTGCTAGAGCTGTCTAAGAAGGAGGAAGATAAGTGTCGGCTCTGCGTGTCAGGGAGCCTGTTTCCGGAACAGATTCCGAACGGTAGATAAGGGAGATCTCTCGATGTTTGGAATGGAGGATGTACTGTAGTGCTTGCAGCTGTCGATTACCTGAAATGGGTATGTGATGGGCTTTCAAAAAAACTAAAGGTAAGGCAGCAACCTGCGGTACTTTATGCATCATGTAAGCAGAACTGGGGTATTGATCCAAGCCTGAGGTTGCAGAATCCGGAAAAGGGTTCCGGCATGTAGTATAACAGTATAGGGGACAATGATTGCGAGTACTAGCAACGGCCTCAGCGATGACTGGATTGAAGTAAACCGAAGCGCTGCATAATAAGCATGATCCAGCTGATATCGAGGAAGTGCAGGCACAATGAAGTAAATTTGAGTCTTACGCGCTCTGTGATATCAACATATTCCAATTATGACAGCTATTTGGAACACTTCGTTGCGTTCATATACAAAAAGCACGATGATATCTCCACCGCCATATCGACCCATACCCTGATATCGAGCTGTAGATAGGAGGATTCCGATGCCTGCGTCCCCGCCAGCCAGCCAGCCGGCCAGCCCGGCCAGCCAGCAATCCGTTCGTTCAGTCGAATGAGATAAAAAACCAGGAAATGGTACTCATGCGCCAGAGTTGAAAGATCCTCACCACGATATCCAGAACGTGTCGAAGACCGACTGGCCCGCTGCGCCGAAAATGTGAAGAAAGATGAACACCAGAGACGGAGCAAACATGTATATCGGGGACGAAAATAAAGTAAACCTCCAGCACGGGGTATGAATCCTAGATCGCAACTTAGTCCTTCTGACCTTCATTAATAACCAACTCAACAACAAGCTGCGTGCGTTCATGTTCCGGATGCTGTAAACTAATCTTCACCGTACGACCTCTCGCCTCAGCGCCATACGCATTAGCAACACCCACTTGATTCCCGTTCCCACCGAGGCCGTCATCAAGACACTTGACGTCACGACCGGCAATAACCTGACGCAGCCGGCCGTTCTGCGCGTTCCTCACCTCGACGAAATCGCTATCGAACAGCAAGATATAGGGCCCGTAGACGGTAGCGGCCTTGGCCTTGCCGACAAACTCCATGATGACGCCGCGCGAGACGTCGCCGTGCTTGTTGACGTAGACGGCGCACTCCTCGTAGGCGAGGAGGAACTCGCTGTCGCTGAGCCGGAACATGCCGAGGGGTTTGAGCTCCTTGATGCGGGCGGCGATGGTGCTGACGTGCGGGGCTTTGGTGTCGGGGATGGAGAGGGGGAGCTTCTTGTCGAGGGTGAGGACTTCGATGCCGCGGGCGGTGGAGATGGCGAGGGAGGAGTGGAAGAGGTTGAGGGTGTAGGTGTCGGTCGGGATGTAGAAGTCGTCGAAATCGCGGAAGAATTCGGTCGTGCCGCGACGGGATAGAGAGGAGGTGAAGCGGGAGCGCCGTTCGGTGGATTTCTGGTAGACTGGTTCGAGTACCTTGGGAGAGAACTTAGTGAGTGTCGTCAGGAATGAGATATGGTTGGGTAAGAATATACTTTAAAGATTGAGGAAGCACCCTCTCGCTTCTTATAAAAAACGAGGGTGCGATCTTTCATTCGGCCTGTTGCGAAGAAGCCGACGTCGCGATTACCAGACAGCTTTTGTGGTGCGCGACGGGCAGAGTCGTTTTGTGGTTGTTGACCATTGACTGGACAGACAGCATCGAGATGATACGCTATGAGGGATTTATCCGCAATGAGCATAAAGAGACTGAATTCTTCCAGCACCGCTATCTGCGTAACCCGTGTTTGGGGAATTGCCTGGTCCAAACATCAGCATAGTTGACGACAATTTCCATGAGATATCTTACCCTAGTCCAACCTCGTGGATTTTGATATTCGGAGATGTAAACGCCAAAATCAGTTCCAACTGCTACCATTTGCTTCCCTTGAGGTTGTACAAAGGTAGTAGCGCAATTGACAACCGCTCGACAAACAGGGAGAGGTCTCTCTGTGCTGTTGTAGAGCTTCTCCACATTTCGAATAGCCCTATCAAGCGGAGTGCCCCTGATGACTACTTGCTTTGCACCACCGGACATGGTGTCGTACGCGAAAGCAGTGTCGGCCAAGACTTTCAGTCGCATGGGCTCGGCATTCTGCAAAAACAACGACGCAGCGTGCCTAGTTTTGGCTTCAAGGATTTTATCACACCAGTCCTGTCGGTTTTGCGCCGTAGGAGCATAGAGAGTGTAGACTTCGGATTTGCCAAGATGCTTGATGCGGAAGGGATACAAGACCTTTTCATCCTTGCCTTCCAGTGTGGTGTTGGACACCAAAAGCTTGCCTGATGCCGTCGTACTAACAGAGGCAATCGATGTACTGGTGTTGTTGTGAGTCAGGGTTCCAGGGCCGGTGCCGTTTTGATTGGAGATTGTTCGTGCTAATCGACTCTCTTGAGGAGTTTGCACTTTGGGTGTAACAGTTGTAACGGCAATACCCTTCATAGACGACTTTACTACCGGGTCATCGTTCGTGTGTTCGAGCACCAGAAGATCCATGGGTATAGGCTAGAATGCAGTTAGACCGTGTCATAACCTGCAAGGGCGTACTCACCAGTTTCGAGACGTCATATTTCTCGTACTTCAGACCTCCTGCAGCATCTCGCTGAGACGATGCCTTGGCGAGGACCAGATAGTGGTCGAAAAGAATTGCGTGCGTTTCCAACCAATTGATGCGTTTGTCCCCTAATCTTTGCAGGTCGCCCTGGAAGATGAGTTCTCGGCCGAGATGGGTCAGATTCAGCTCCACGCCGACCATATTGGCTCTCAAGACAAGCTTGGTCGCCAGTTCCGCCAGGTCAGTTTTCTTTGACATCTCAGCGACTCTAGCATCGCATTCAAGTGTGACGGATTTTATCTCTTCAATAGCTGTTTGGAGGTTATGCTTCTCTTCCGTGTCTTGCACCATGTTCCTATGCACCGTCGAGAGAAGGAGTCCATACCGCTGTAATCGAGTTATGGGCGCCTTAAGATAGGTATCCCATCCGAGTCTTTTGGAGCGTTCATTGTCCCGCATTTGATCCAAAAACTGCCGGAAGAGGATGTTTCGCTCTGCTTCTTTTCTGACCGTTGCCGTCGCATTTGGAAAACTTGCAGCATACTCGACGTAAGGCCCCTTGGCTTTGCGAATCCACTCTCTGAAGATATCTGCAACACCAACGACCCACGGCCCCTGCTCTTGCTGGCGATATTTCAATTGTGCAAGGAGAAAGTCTTCGTTGACCTTCTTGATGGCATCCACCTTGCCAAATACCTCTCTGATAAAAGTATCTATCCGTTTGGGAGTAATGATCGGTGGTTGCCACTTCTGCAGTTCGTCCCTGTACAAGACCCGTAAAACATTCAGCTGATCCATGAAGATATCCTCGCTTGTCACAATCTCGTGCATGTTGTTTTGCCGCTGGATTTCCTTGTTACTGATGCCCTCAAGGGAGTCTTTGTTAATTTTATAGAAGGTAATCCAGTCTTCTGCCTTCCTTTGTGGTCCCAGAATTTGGGCTTGTAGGTTGATCTTCTTCAAAGTTCGCATACAGTGGTACGAGTAACACCTGCCAGGCGTATTAAGAATGTGTAACTGAGGGGCGTAGCAGCCAGTCCCCGTAATCTGGTATAGAACTCCTGACATCATCTCACCACTGAACCTCACCCATTCCTCCTCTTTTATCAGTGTGCCTGCGTCAAACATGTCTCGGACGACACGAGCACCAAGCGTCTCGGCATCTGCTGTGTTCATGGTGGGCACCTTATGCGTGAAGAGGGCAACGATGCCGTCAATTAAAGCATTCTCTTTCAGATCAGCTTCATCCTCGGTCATCTCCTTCATCCATGTCACAATGGAGCTCAACGCCCAAGGTTCTGTGCATTTTTTGAAGTCCGAAGTAGAAAGCTTGGCAGGATTGTACTTCTTCCGCTTGCCTGCGGGAATCGCTGGTAAATCTAGCGTGACAGAGCTTTGAGGTGTTGCCGAATCGTAATCGAAATCCGAGGGAGACATCCCAGTACGTGTTCCCTGTTTCATGAGCTTTGCCCGGCGTTCTTCCGCGTCGGTTTTCGACCGTATTGGGGGCACAGTCTGCGGTGTATTGCTATGACTTGACAAGGAGGAAGATCTCGGTACAGGAGCTCCTGAGGGGCTTAACAACGTCTGAGCGTAGCTGTCCGGCGCTACGGGGTAAACTGGACGGCCGAATTGGTCTACCTGCTGGCTATGTGCATTCCGCTGATATGTCCCGGCAGGCATCAATTGTGGTATCCGATTGTTCGTCATTGATCTTCCGGGCGCAGGTGGTAGTGGGCGCTGAGAGGTCGATCCAGGGTGATAGAACATCTCTGGTAGGGCCTCCTTCGCTGGACTTTGACTTCCTGATCTCTGGCTCATCTCAGAGTCTACTAGATTAGCTTCATCACCATCGTCGAAACTCAGCCTTCGTCGATGTGGACTCGGTTCGGCGAGCCCACCCGTGCCAAAAGTATCCACCCTCGCACCAGCGCCGAAGGAGGGAAACGGATGGATCTCATCTTGATCCGGTATTAGATAGCCATAAAAGTCACCACCTTCCACCATATCCTCGGCCGACATCTCGGACCTGCGCCAAGACCCGGGTGTAGGCAACGGACGGCTTTCGTCATCCATTTCGCTGATGTTACCCTGGCTGCTTTGCTGTGAGGTTGGAACGTCGCCATATGCCATATGACCTTCATATCCACCTCCGTAGAGATCCATATCCACGTTAATGTCACTCTCACTGCTCCGCTCGGTAGCGGAAGAGTCTGGGGCTGGTGCTGTTTGCTGAGAGCCAAAGGTACCGAACAGGGGGCCCCCACCGCTCTCTCTCCGAGCCTCATCAGCTGCCTCCTGCTCTTCAGCCATTTGCATCGCTGCCAGCCCGGCCGCTGCTTCCGCATCACTCTCGTCGCTATACGCATCATAATTGACATACTGCCCGGTGCCAGTAGCGATGACGTGGCCGTTGGTATGCACACGCTCCGTGTTTGGTGACACCGATGTGCGTCCCGCAGCAGAGAAGAGCGCTGTGGGTTCGTCCTCTTCGTGAATTGGTGACTGATGACTGATCCTCTCGGCTCGAGGACTCCGTCGAGAGGCCACGGAGCTACTGCCGGTGTCCATCACTGCAGCCTCGATTTCTTTCATGAGCTCCTCATACCGTAAATCCTCCTCCGTTCGACTGTGGGTATCGCTATCTCCATTATTGCCATTAAAATAGTCCGGATCAGGGTCCGAATCGGGTGGTGGTCCCGGAAGGGGTCTGAGCTGAGGATGTCGCCCAACAGTACCCATGCGTCGCGGTGAGTGTTGAGGGGGTAGTGGCCCAGGTGTCGGTGGCAGCGAGGCCCCTGGTGAGTTTTGTGGAGAGGTAGAGATACGGCTCGTTCGGCGTGACGGGGAGCTTTGGCTGGCGTAGCTGTGATAGTCAGGGAGCGAGGGTAGACGATGCTGAGGTGATGATTGGCTGTTTGGCATCTGCATATGCTGGCTGTTACTGTGTGTTAGATTTTGAGACAGTGGTCGTGCCTGTGCGGTTCGCGTGTCATCCATCGGACGTGACCCTGCAGCCGGTGGAAATGCTGGTGCAGGGGGCGTAGGGGGGATGAAGGCAGAAGGACGCGGCGGAAGAGGAGCAGATCCCGGTGCTTGGATGACTGGAGATGAATAACGGTTCGGGGAGTATGTCTGATAGCCCGAGTGTTGTGATGCCATGTGTTCATACTGTGACCCTGTCCATCCACCAGCTACTTCTTGTTGGGACCGGGGAGGAAGCGGAGGTAGACGGGGTGGCTGGATGGGCGCTGCGTATGAGGTCGGTGTCGCATAAGCGGTTGGTGGCGGTCCAGCGTAGGTGGAATGACGCTGGGTATTGGAAAGCGTATAAGCAGCGGGATTGTAGGGTTGTTGATTTGAGCTATAGGCCTGGCTCGCCCTACTGTACGCCGATGGATTGTACTGTTGAGATTGGGTTGAAGCGAACTGCTGAGGGTTGTAAGTCGACTGGAGCGGAGGTGAATTCGGGGGTTGGTGCTGCTGTTGATAACCTGACAGTGCTAGACCGTACGTAGCCGTCCGATTCGGAAGAGTGGAACTTGGTAAACCAATGAAGAGCTCATCAAGTTGTGTATTGCCGCCAGCGCTCGGCGTATATCCTCCGACTCCTCGACCATGTCCTCCATGTCCTCCATGTCCCGGAACATGATTCGCCCCGTCATCGGCTTCATCGTACAACAGCGCATCATCCCCAGTATCGAAGCTTGACGTTCTTCTCACATACTGATCTTGCCCCAGACGAGAAGGCGAATAGACCGCGTGGTGACCCGAACTGGGTAGTTGCGCAGTACTCTGCTGGCCATAGTAGTGTTGCCCGTTCTGAGAATAAGCCATGGTAAAGGCGAGACGGAGTCAGGGCCGTGATGGTCAGGAGTGCTGTAACTGGCGTGCTGTTGCTGCAACGCAAGAGGGGTTGACGTTCGCAATTGCTTATCGGATGGCGAGTGCGTTGGCCAACCCTGAGAACATCACCTAAGGCTCGTCTCGCGCATTGGAAGGCTCAGATTGAAGATGACCACAGCCGCCTGCGCTCGGGTAAGTTGGATTGTGTGGCTTGACTCTTGGTGAGAGGTAACAAGCCTGGATCAGGCGCGCCTCATTCCCGAAGTCCGACAGTGGAAGACTCCAGATATTGTGTTGCGATTGATCGTCGTAGCTGTATGGGCGGGGCCAGATTCTTCCGACAGTCGAATCTAGCTGTGACCGGGGGAAGCGACTTGTGGGTAAAGTACCTACCGACCTGAGGTACCCAAGACACGAGTACAGGTCTGTACGGCAGCCGGCGGGTTGCGTTACCAAGGCTCTGGAGCTCTGTGTCAGAAGTCAGTCGAGGACCTCACTGAAGGGAGTAGTACTTCGATTCGGCACCGGTCACTTGGCTGTGGCTGAGGCTGTGGCTGGGGCTTCATGCTTACATAAGTCGGCCAAGGCGTCTGGTATCATCCCGACTCGGAAGCTTTCTGATAACTTAACGTTATCGAGGCGGACATTTTCAAAACCCATACGGAGAATTGAGTGCAGAGTCTCAGGTATCGAGTCATGACTGGATCTATCCCTTACGACGGACACTTCTAACAGGCTCTGACTATACTAATTTACCTACAATATCCCATTGTACGCCTTACGCGTGGGGGCAAGCGAATCCTCCGTCCCAACTGACCAACGTGCCAACCAGATTGAGATGCATACCTTAAGGCTGTGTTGTGAGGATCCCATCGCATCCCAATTCTTACCTGACGTGTCACCACCTGCGGTCATTCAAGCCTGAATACAAGGGTGGAGTAAAGTCAGCAGAGTTTACTCCGAAGTCGAGTCCCACGGCATGGTTGACTCTACCTATAAGGTAATCAACGGTCTCCAGTAGATCTTGAGAGCTGGGGCATGGTAGAAACATATATCCCCTACTATCCTTATCCCTTCAGGATCCATACTATCATGATAACCTACCCAAGGTACATTGAGTGCCTCACCCAGCCGCTTCCTTCGATAAATGTTGCTGGACCGGGTTGTTTGGTTGCCGTTGGTTGGATACCTGGTACCGTATAAAATGGAAATGATGACAAAGGCGGGGAGGGCAGCCCCACCGCAACCTCCGAAGGACGAGCATCCACCTGTAATCTCTGCATCCATTACACAATTACACCTCCTCAGAAAAGCACGAGAATAACAAGAGAAAACAACTATCAAGATGGTCAAAGCAGGTGAGTCTCGACTTTACACATTTCTCGAGTCAATCGCGAGTACCCCACATCCTCGCCATGTGGGGTGGGGCGGGAGTCAGC
>JAABUU010008278.1_pt1 | contig 10377 bp, 9 predicted proteins | sample 5559301 | NCBI WGS metagenome assembly JAABUU01 (sample SAMN10711884, study PRJNA513360) | rock metagenome | isolation source: Antarctica rocks | place: Antarctica: Victoria Land, Richard Nunatak white | reverse complement strand
GCATCCCGCGGATGCTCCTTCTGAGTCGGTAGAACGTGTCCTTCGCAAGCCACATTCTCCATACACAGCAGGGCATCCGCGGTCTACGACATGCCAAACCGCCCTATCGCAACGGTGGATCCAGGTTGAGACGACCGGCTATTAGGTGCTCGCCGAGCAGGCCTGCGAGGTGCTCTCGGTCGGCGTCGGATGCACGGATGGCTGGATCGGTCGCCATGGGCTGTGAAAGGTACGCCTGCCGGGCCCGTCCCCTCGGGGTCTCGCTTGACTCGGATCGTCACTTCTTCTGTACAGCAGATGAGCGTTCCGCTCGCCTAAGAGAGTTGTCGTAGCCATGCCGGTAATGCCGAGCATCTAGCACGTCGAGGAAGGTCTCGGCGTCAGCGACGGCTAAGACCAATTTCCCTTCGCGGACGACCGTTGATGGATCCTGCCCGGTCCGCTCGAGGTAGCTCACGACGTCCGCTGGGGTGAGCGTGGCGAGGTGCGGCTGGTTGGCAATAACTTGCAGTCGGCGAGCAAGTAGTCGACGCTGTTGACAGGCCTCCTGGAGCGCCGCAAGGGCTTCCGGCGCCAGAGGGAGTGTGGAGGTGTTCAGTCGCTCGACTAGAGCAGGGACCGCTGCGGCTACCACGTTGACGTCACTGAACAACTTGGCAACGATGCCCTCCCGCAGTGCGACGATCTCGGTTGCCCGAGACGAGCAGATCGAAGTCGTCCGCGAAGATCATTACCGGCTGGTCGAGGCGTGTGAGCGTGTCGCCAAGCAACCCCAGCATCCGGCCGGATCTTGCAACCTGTCCGGGGTTTGACCCCTTCACCATGGCGACGACCGGCGCGTCAGCGTCGGCGGGGTCGCGGAAGGTGGCTGCGTAGAACAGAAACCGTCGTCCATTTCGAACCTGGTCCGCACTCACCTCGTCCAGGACTGACGGCCGCCCCACCAGGTTGACGAGAGCACTCGCCTGCTCCTGCGGGGCCGCATCCTCCTCGGGTTCGTTCCGTCGCCGACGATCCAGTGGCCGCGTCGGCAGGGCATCTAGGCTGAACGCAAAAGCCTCGTCCTCCTCGAGATGAGCGGTGGGCTCGTAGTTGCGCTGCCGAAGTGTCCCGAGGGCCTGCTGGGTGCGGGTGGCCGCTGCTCGTAGATCAGTGGCGAACGAAGTGCCGATCGGAACACGAGCCGCGCGCGGATTCCGGCCCTGCCGCCAGCCCACGACGAGGCTGACTTCCTGGCCGAGTGACATCGCTGCCCACTCCTCAAGACTGGCCACGCGACCCCCCTTCGAGCTTGATGAACACTCCAGCGCAGGAGACGGCCTGAACGTCTTCATCGGGCCGGGGAAGTGTGCGGGCGATCATGTACTGAGGGGCGCTATTCCTCTGGCCACTGACCGCGACCTTACCGATTCGGAAGCCAAGCACATAGAGCAAAGGATTAATACGGACTAAGTCGCTGCGGATAAACACGATGAGGACGACGAACAGGTAAATGCCGTAGCCAATCAGGTCCCTAACGTGAGGCTCGGTACTGGTAACGAAGAAGACGATGTAGGAGGCCAAGAAGCCGCTGACCTCTGCTCCGGCGTCCTCGACGGTGGTAAAACGCATCGTCAGCGGTTCGCGGCGCTTTCGCGACGTGTAAAGCACGGCCGGCGCCTGGCTGAGCCCAGCGAGCGCGAGAGCCAGGCAGGTCCAGCGGAGGGAGCCGTCGAACCTGACGGCCGCGATACCAAGGCCGGGCGCGTACGCGCTGGCGAACAGCCGCGCGCGGGCAGCGGCGCGGGTCACCTCCGTACGCCTGCTCGGCCCAGGGCCGGCCGGCATGGTGCTCATTGGCCAACGGTAGGACGAGCCACCGACAGTCTTCACCGGCAGTGGTGAGGTGTCGACCTCGAAGCGCGCCAGCAGCTCCCGACACTCGGCCGTTGTGGCGGTCCTCGCCCGTCACGCGACTGGGTCGGCTCGCAGCCTGCTGTAGGTGGCGAGGTCGTGCCACGCCCCAGCCCTGAACTGAGCGTGTCGTGCGATCCCCTCACGGTGAAACCCGGCCCGTTCGAGCGCCCGCTGCTCGGCGATGTTGTCCACGTCTGTGCCCGCTTCGAGGCGCTCGACCAGTGTGTTGGCGAACAGGTAGTCGGCGAAGCCGGCGTGGGCGGCTGAGCCGTAGCCGCGGCCGCGGTGCTCGGGCAGGAGAAAGATTCCGATGTTCAACGCTCGGGCCGTGCTGGAGGGCCCATGGCGTACGGCAAACCAATCCACACTGCCCAGCAGCATGCCGTCCTGCGTCTGGACGGCGAGCTGGCCGGCGTCATCACTGATCAGCCCATCCGCGGCGAACCGCCGCTCCAAGCCGTTCACTGACCGGTGGCCGAAGAACCCGAACGGGTCGTCGTCTTGGGGACGGACACCGAGGGCCGCCAGATCATCCGCCCGGATCGGTCGCAGCTGCACGGTGGCCACCTCCTGACCGTAACCGGCCATGAGGACCCCAGACGTCCCTTAGCGCGATTGCCTACCGGGCAAGATCGTCAGTTTCGGTGCAGCTTGGTGCCAGGTCGCGAAGCGCTGCGAGAACCGCGCCACCTACCGTTAAGGGTCACAGGTCCGATCCCTTCGTGCCGTTGCGATAACGCTCGTCATGCTTATCCGGTTCCCTCCGCTAGCATCTTGGGGGTGGCCCGGCTGGACTTCCCGCGCAGCATTATCGAGTTCCAGCACTGGTTCCCCGACGATGAGGCCTGCCGTGACTACCTCATCAGCTCTCGCTGGTCCGAGGGGTTCCGCTGTCCTCGATGTGCCGAGCAGATCGCGGTGCTGCTGGCGAAACGACTGCTCTGGCAGTGCTCCGCCTGCCGCTACCAGGTCTCGCTGACCGCCGGCACGGTCCTACACGGCACCAGGACGCCGCTGCACTTGTGGTTTTGGGCCGCCTATCTGATGAGCACCGCAACCCCTGGCATTTCTGCGGTCCAGCTCCAACGGCAGCTCGGGATCAGGCGCTACGAGACCGCTTGGATGATGCTGCACAAGCTGCGCCGCGCCATGGTCAACCCGGAGCGCACGCCTCTGACCGGACCGGTCGAGGTCGATGAGTGCTTCGTCGGTGGCTTCGAGCACGGGCTCCGGGGAGGACGCCAGCTCGGCACAAAGGCGCTAGTGTCTCGCGTCAATAGTTCCTTTACATTGGGCTGGTTTCGCGTCACGCTTTGGCATGGCGCTATTGACTGCAGAGGTGCAGATCCCTGACGAGGACCACGCGACGCTGGTGAGTTGGTCGCGGTCGACGTCGATCAGGGCGGGATTGGTGACGCGGGCCAAGATCGTGCTGTCTGCCGGTGAGGGCCTGGGGACGTCAGCGATCTCCTCGAAGCTTGGGGTGTCCCGTCCGACGGTGATCCAGTGGCGCGAGCGCTATGCATTGGACGGTCTGTCCGGCCTGGGGGATGCGGATCGCTCGGGTCGTCCGAAGACCGTCGATGATGCGGTGATCATCGCCGCCACCTTGGATCCACCGCCGGATCGGCTCGGGGTGACGCACTGGTCCACGCGGCTGCTCGCGGCGGAGCTCAAGGTCGGGGACGCGACGGTGGCGCGGGCCTGGCGCAGGTACTGCGTGAAGCCCTGGAAACGGGAGACGTTCAAGTTCTCGACCGACCCTGAGCTGGAGGCCAAGGTCCGGGACGTCATCGGGCTTTACCTGAACCCGCCGGAGAAGGCCGTCGTGTTGTGCGGCGATGAGAAGAGCCAGATCCAAGCGCTGGACCGGACGGCGCCCATCTTGCCGATGCGTCCGGGGCTGCCGGAAAAGGCCACCCACGACTACAAGCGCAACGGCACCGCGACGTTGTTCGCGGCCCTGGAGGTCGCAACCGGCAAGGTGACGGACGCCTGCTACGAGCGGCACGGCAAGGCGGAGTTCCTGGACTTCATGAAGCAGGTCGCGAAGGCCTACCCACGCCGGGAACTGCACGTGGTGCTCGACAACTACCACACCCACAAGCACCCAGAAGTCCAAGCGTGGCTGGCGAAGAACCCCCGGATCACACTGCACTTCACGCCGACCTCAGGGTCGTGGATGAACATGGTCGAGATCTTCTTCGGGATCATCACCAAGCAGGCCATCAGGCGCGGCACGTTCGCCAGCGTCAAAGAACTCATGAACGCGATCAGCTGCTTCATCGAAGGCTGGAACGACCGCTGCCACCCATTCAGCTGGACAAAAACAGCCGACGAAATCCTGCCCCACGCCATCCGTCAAACAACTTCAGACGCGCGACACTAGTTGTCGTGGCCGTCGAGGTCCGCGGCACCGGGTCGGGTCGACTGCGGATGCAGGTCATCAACGACGCCTCGGCAGACACCCTGTGCGGTTTCGTGCAGGATGCCGTCGCGCCCGGCGCCGACGTGCACACCGATGGCTGGCCGTCCTATCGCAGGCTGGCCAGGATCGGTTACGAACACCACCCCCGCACCCAACGCCCCGGCCGGATCGCGGTCGAGGACCTCGACGACATCCTGCCGCGCGTCCACCGGGCCATCAGCAACCTCAAGGGCTGGCTGCTGGGCACTCACAAGGGCGTGTCCGCCGAACATCTGCAGGTCTACCTCGACGAGTTCATCTTTCGGTTCAACCGGCGACGGACCCCAATGGCTGCCTTCCAGACCCTGCTTGGTCTCAGCAGCCACCAGCAATCAGCAACCTACGAGGAGATTTACGCCGTCAGGGCCCGTCCGAGGCCCGTACTTGATCCCTCGATGCCATAGTCCTCGGCGGCAGCGGAGGGAACCGGATAAGCATGACGCTCGTTTGTGGGCCGGTCCGGGCTCGCGCGGCCGATCGACTGGATGCGGCCGGCTGGTGAGCGTGCTGCAGCGAGGGGCAGTGTGCATAACTGGTGTCCGGAACCTACGTACCGCGAATAGGGCGTGTAGGAGTTTGCGGTACGGTTCGATCGTGGCGCACCTGCTGGGCTCGCGCGGGTGTCGACGACCGAGCAGAACCCCCCGCGACGTCGGGGTCATCAGCTACGGCGCGGCCCTGGCGAACGTCGTCCTGAGCCGCTTCACCTTCACTGGTGGCCCCGCCTGCGCCTACCAGGGCAACGCCCCGGCCGGCAGCTTCCACACGGTCGAGTAGAGACCCAGAACGGGCGCCCCCTGCCCGACCAGTGACCGGGGAGGAGCGCGCACCGCCCCTCGGGGGGTTGTCCCGGCTCGGCTAGGGTCTCCCGCAGCGACTGCTGTCTCGGCCTACGCAAAGTGCAGGTGAGGCCCGCGTGACCATTCCTCGCACGCTGCAGCGCGTCATCCTGCCGCTGACCCCGGCGCCGGACGTGATGCCGCTCTACGTCACATCCCCCGAGGACGAGGCGACCCGCGAGAGGGACGGGGTGTGGGAGCCCGATGCCGTCCTCGGGCGGCGCCGGCTGCGGGTGGCACCAGGTCGGACCGCCTCGTTCGGGACGTACTTCAACGCGTTCCCGGCAAGCTACTGGCGCCGGTGGACCGGACTCGACGAGGTCGAGCTCCAGGTGAGCGCCGCTGGCCCGGGCACGGTCCGGCTCTACTGCTCGACCAGCGACGGCCAGGCGAGGCTGTCGGACCGGCGCGAGCTCGGCGACACACCACTGCGCTTCCCGGTGCCGCTGAGCCAGTTCGACGACGGTGGCTGGTGCTGGTTCGAGATGACCGCCGGCGCGCAGCCCGTCGTGCTGGAGAGCGCGGAGTGGATCGGTGGCGACGGTGCCGCCCCCGCCCCCGCGCCCGCGAGCGTGGCGGTGGCCATTACGACCCTCAACCGCCCCGGCTACGTCATCGACCTGCTGCGAGTGCTGGGCAGCGAGAGCCTCGTTCGCGCTGCGATCAGCACGGTCGTCGTCGTGGACCAGGGCGACCAGCGGGTGCGGCAGCACGAAGGCTTCGCCGCGGTGACCGAAGGCCTCGGTGACCGGCTCCGCCTGGTCGAGCAGGACAACCTGGGCGGGTCAGGCGGCTTCGCGCGCGGGATGCGGGAGGCGATGTCCGTGGCCGGCACCCGCCACGTCCTGCTCCTCGACGACGACGTCGCGCTCGAGCCCGAGAGCCTGCTGCGGGCGCAGGTCTTCGCCACCCTGTGCCGGCACCCCACGATCGTCGGTGGTCACATGCTCAACCTCCTCGACCGGTCGCGGCTGCACACCTTCGGCGAGGTGGTCGGGCTCCGTCCTTATGACTGGGGACCGGCGGCCGGTGTCCAGGAGGACCACGACTTCGCCGCCCAGTCGCTTGCCGCGACGGCCTGGATGCACCGGCGGATCGACGTCGACTACACCGGCTGGTGGATGTGCCTGATCCCCACCGAGGTGCTCCGCGACGTGGGGCTGGCAGCGCCTTACTTCATCGCGTGGGACGACGCGGAGTTCGCCCTGCGCGCCGGCGGCCGTGGCTACCCGACCGTCACGCTGCCGGGCATGGCCGTCTGGCACCTGCCGTTCACCGGCAAGAGCGAGCTGAGCGACTGGAAGGTCTACTTCAACCATCGCAACCGGCTGATCACCGCCCTGCTGCACCACCCGCAGGTGACCGCGACCCGGGCTTTCCGGGACAGCTTCGTCGAGCAGCTCCGCAACGCGGCCACGATGAACTATGCCGCGGCCCACCTGCGCCTCGCGGCGGTCGAGGATGTCCTCGCCGGCCCCGGCGAGCTCTTCCCCGGGCTGGCCAGGAAGCTGGGACAGGCCCGAGCCATCCGCGACGGCTATCCCGACGCGGCCATTCGCCCGGCCGCGCAAGCATCAGACCCGCGCACGCAACCGCCAGTCTCCCGGCAGCCACGCGGAGCGCCGTCGGGGGGCGCGCTAGCCAAGGGGCTCAGCGCCGGAGCGGGCCTCGCGCGGCAGCTGCGCCGCGTGCCGCACCCGTCACGCCAGGGCCCGGCGCCCCTCGTCGCCGACGCCCGCGCCAGCTGGCGGCTGCTCATGCGGTCGGACAGTGCGCAGGTATGGACCTCGGACCGGTCGGGCGTCCGCTCCTACCAGCGGGACCGCGCGGTCTTCCTGCAGCTGCAGCGCCGCCACGCCCTTGCGCACCTGCGACTCCTGGTCCGCTGGGCGGCGCTGCGCCGGCAGTACCGGGACAGTTGGCCGGAGCTGACATCGGACACGGCGTGGGCTGCTGCGCTGGGTGCCGGTCAGCGTCCCGGCTTGAGTGGCCGCCCCTCGGTGAAGTAGGGGGTCAGCACGTTGTCGACGACGGTGAGCGCCGCCGCGATGGCCATGTGCATGTCGAGGTACTGGTACGTGCCGAGGCGACCGCCGAACAGCACCCCCGGCTCGGCGTCCGCTCGGGCGCGGTAGCGGCTCAGCCGATCCCGGTCGGTGGCCGCGTTGATCGGGTAGTACGGCTCGTCGTCGCGCTTCGCGAACCGTGAGTACTCCCGGACGATGACCGTCTTGTCCGTCGGGTAGTCGCGCTCGGGGTGAAAGTGCCGGAACTCGTGGATCCGCGTCCACGGCACATCGGTGTCGGCGTAGTTCATGACCGGGGTGCCCTGGAAGTCAGGGACCGGCAACACCTCCTGCTCGAAGTCCAGCGTCCGCCATCCGAGCCCCCCCTCCGCGTCGTCGAAGTAGCGGTCCAACGGGCCGGTGTAGACGATGGGGACGCCGACCGGGAGCTGGTCCCGTACGGCGAAGAAGTCGGTGTCGAGACGGACGTCGATGCGCTCGTGGGCCGCCATCCGCTCCAGCCAGGGCGTGTAGCCGTGGACGGGGAGGCCCTCGTAGTCGTCGCTGAAGTACCGGTTGTCGAAGGTGTAGCGCACGGGCAGCCGTGAGATCACGCTGGCGTCGAGCTCACTGGGGTCTGTCTGCCACTGCTTCTCGGTGTAGCCGCGGATGAAGGCCTCGTAGAGCGGTCGTCCGATCAGTGAGATCGCCTTGTCCTCCAAGTTGTTGATCGCGGCCGGGTCGACTTCGCCGGCCTGGGTGCGAATCAGCTCGCGCGCCTGCGCGGGGGTCAGATGCTGCTCGACGTACGCGCAGATCGTCGCGAGGTTGATCGGCAGCGGGTAGACCCGCGCGTTGTGCACCGTGTAGACGCGGTGCTGATAGCTGGTGAAGTCCGTGAAGCCGTTGACGTAATCCCAAACGCGAGAGTTGGACGTGTGGAAGAGGTGGGCGCCGTACCGGTGGACCTCGATGCCGGTCTCCGGCTCGATCTCGGAGTAGGCGTTGCCGCCCAGGTGCGGTCTGCGCTCCAGCACCAGGACGCGGCGCCCCAACTCGCTCGCGACCCGCTCGGCAACCGTGAGCCCGTAAAAGCCGGAACCGACGACGACCAGGTCGTAAAATCCGTGGTCGACCCCCGCGCTGCTTCCCATGTCGTCCTGGCCCGGCTCAGGCGGCGTCGACATGGAACAGCGGCGGCGTCCACGCCGCCGGCTGGTCACCGTCGGACAGCGAGATGACCCGCTGGCTATACCCGCGAACGAGCGGCTGGTTCCGGGTGAGGTACTCGCGGACGCTCCAGTAGTTGATGTGGTGCCCGAAGATCGTGTAGTCGACGACGTACTCCAGGCGTCCGTCGCGCGCCGCGGTGCCGATGAGCAGCTCGTCGACGTCGGAGACGTTCGGGAACAGGCTCGCGTAGTCCCGCGCGCGGAACGCCATCGCCGCGCAGGACACACCCCGATAGCGGTCGGGCTCGCCGGACAGAGACGGGACGAGCCCGTGCTCCTTATAGGCGTCCACGCCTGAGATCCGCGCCTGTGGCGTCGCGTCGGACTCCGTGCTGCGCGCCAGCGCGGCGGGATCGGTGCCATAGATGGCACGCAGCAGGTCCGGTCGGGCGTCCTCGCCGGACTCTGGGTAAGGGAAGTGCCACATGAGCGGGTTCCCGGCCGTCCGCTCGGCGAGATCCGGCCAGTGCCGCTCGAGATACCAGCGTGTGGTGAAGTTGTTAATGGTGAGGTTCGAGATGAGGAACTGGCCCGCACCGACGTTCCACCGGTCCTGCTCAGAGCAGAGGATGACGTCCTCGTCCAGCTTGAGGATCGTCTCGTCCGGCCAACGCATGCACAGTGTCATCACGGACGTATGCACCCAGGTCACCGTGTTCGTGCCGTCGAGCGGCAGCCCTCTCGGCCGGAACGACTCGACCCCGAACCGGTGCGAGACGTTGCTGACGGCCAGCGAGCGCCGGAGGGTGTTACCAAGGTTGACGACCACCGTGTCCGAGGGGCGACCCAGCGACGAAGGGCCGTCAGGGAGTCCTCCAGATACACCGGCTCCAGACAGCCAAATCGCGACAGCTTTCACGCAAGCGACTCCTCGGGTCCGGACGCCTACACACTAGTCTCGGTGCCGTGAAATGGCGTCCCCATGCCAACCGGCTCGTGGAGCTGCACATCACCCTGCGTCTGACCCTGTGCAGCCGGTGTGCGCAGGGCCTGCCGAGGCTGAGGTCGCACGGACGGTTCTGCTCGCGGGCGTGCGCGCGGGCAGCGGCGGACTGAGGCTGCAGCCCGACTCGGTCGCGGCGGTCAGCAGCCCGCCGCGACCGGGTCGAGCAGAGACGCCATCCGGCGGGCGTGAAGACCTCAGGCGGAGCCGGGCAGGGCAGCGGCCACCACCACGTCCCGCTCGTGGCGCAGGCTGGGCCGGTGGAAGTGGGTCTGGTCGCGCGTTCCCCGGCTGGGGGTTGACGCTGGCTCCGATACGCCGTCCGCGGCGGGTGATCGACGGCGTCTCCGACGATGTCGCCAAGCTCGCCCGCGGAGCAGACCGTGCGTTCCTGCGAGCGGCCCGCCGGCCGCTACCGGCAGGGGAGCGGGAGCCACGACCTTCAGTCCGTCAACGGCGACAAGACCGTGTGGTGCCGCGATGGCGGCCACACGCACCCGGTCATGGCCGTCCGTCTCGGTTCGCCCACGCCCGTACCTAGGTCTGACCTGTGGAAGTGGCTCTCGGCGCACCTCTGCGAACCGTCCCAAGCCGCCCTGAAGGTGCGGCGCCGCGACGTTGGGCGGCGCCTGCGGGACGACTCGCGAGCGGAAGTGCCGAGAGGTCGATCATCCCCGGACATCGCCCCCGGCTGGCCCTGGATCTTGTGGCGAACCGGTGAATGCTCTCAGCCGCCAGGGCAGAGTGACCACCGAGGAAGAAGACCGCCTGGCGAGGTGCCAGCGTCAGCGCCGTCGTGGTAGGAGTAGTGGGTACCGCTACTTCGCGAAGACCGCAGTACGTTCGACAGGGCGGATCGGCGGAAGGTTCGCGACCTAGTTGAATCGCACTCGCGAGCGCGAGCCAGGCAGCGTTGGCGTTGAAGTCGCCGGAGGGAAGGTGAGCCATGGCGCTGTTCTTCAGGTCCGCGATGACGGTCTCGATCACGGCGTGC
>JAABUU010008276.1_pt1 | contig 10379 bp, 6 predicted proteins | sample 5559301 | NCBI WGS metagenome assembly JAABUU01 (sample SAMN10711884, study PRJNA513360) | rock metagenome | isolation source: Antarctica rocks | place: Antarctica: Victoria Land, Richard Nunatak white | reverse complement strand
CAGGAGGGTCATCATACGATAGACTGCGGAGGGCATCAGGGAACTCCTTTGGATCGGACGGTCTTAGCACCCGCACTCTACCAAAGGCGTTCCCTTGCTGCCATGCTGTGAGCGAAAACTAGAGTTGGATAGCGTGCCACCCATGGTGCCCACACATGCCGACGGAGCCTGCGAAGAGATCAACGGCTGTTCACGTCGTATGATGATGCATCGGTCGCATGACGATGCGCTGCCTATCGTGTCTCGTGGCAGCGTCTGCCGGCCACGGGTACAGCGTGACGACGCGCACGCGCGGTGTCGCTGGCCATGATAATTTTCCAGGTAAACGGCCATTTTGGCCATCTTCCCTTTCCACTTCGGCCCTTTCGATTCGAGCGATATATGACGCCTTACTCACTCAAGAAACGCAAGCGGTCTCTTCGCTATGCAATGCCATCACCGGCTTTGCCCATAAAGTACATGCGTTCTAACTTTTTCCGAACGATATCCACTAAACCAGCTTGAATGGGATGTCATTCGGACTGTTTGAATGAGGCCGACAACTGTTCGGCCATGGTCGACTTTATGGGCAAAGCCTGCCATCACCCAACATTGGTGATGGCGAGGGTGGAAAGGCGAAATGACCAACTCACCTGAAAATCGTTCCTGACGTCACGCCGCTGGCGCCTTCGGGGTGAGCGTGACCTCGTAGCCGAGCGCTTTGAGCTGAGCGAGGGCACGCTGTTGCGTGCGGGCGCGCCGACGCTCATCGAGGTACACGAGTTCCTGCTCCTGGTACGTCGTCTCCTGGACGAGCAGGTAGTGGGCGATGCGCAGGATGGTGTGCCCGACCGCGACGGCCGCCTTCTTCTTGCCGCAGCGCACGACCAGTCGCCGGTACTGGCCGCGCAGGTAGGTCTGGTCTTTCTTCTTCGTGCGCGCCGCCGCGTGTGCCGCCTCCGTCAACACCCGACGCAACGCCTTGTTCCCCTCCCGCCGCTTGCCGCTCTTGCGCCTGCCCGCGCTCTCGTGGACACCGGGGCACATCCCCGCCCACGAGGCGAGGTGGCCCGCGCTCGGGAACCGGCTCATGTCCAGCCCCATCTCGGCCGCGAGGACCTCAGCGGTGCGCCGACCCACGCCCGGGATGGACTCCAGGCGCAGGAGCGTGGCTTCGTAGGGGCACAGTCGCTCCGCGATGTCCGCGCTCAGCCGCGCGATCTGCTCGTCCAGCAAGTCGATGTGTTCTAGGTGCAGCGCAATCAGCATGCGGTGATGGTCGGCCATCCGCCCCCGCAACGCCTGCTCCAACGCCTCGTGTTTGCGCCGCAGCTTGCCGCGCGCCAGCTCGGCCATCGCCGCCGCGTCCAGCGCGCCCTCTAACAGGGCCGCTAGGATGTCGCGCCCCGACTTGCCCATGATGTCCGTCGCCACGCCGGCGAGCTTGATGTTGGCGTCCTCCAACACCTTCTGGATGCGGTTGACCGCCGCCGAGCGCTCGTCAATCAGACTCGTGCGCGTGCGGGTCAGATCGCGCAACTCGCGCTGCGCGCGGCTGGGGATGAAGCTCGCGCGCAGTAACCCATGCTGCAACAGGTCGGCGATCCACTCGGCGTCGCGCACATCCGTCTTGCGGCCAGGGACGGCGTGCATGTGCGCCGCGTTGACGACCAAGAGCGTATAGTGCTCCTCCAACACATGGTAGATCGGCTTCCAGTACACGTCGCCCATGATGTTGCCAAAGAGAAGTTTGGGTGGGAGTATGTGAGAGCGATCCTGCGGACGCGCCTCCGCAGCGAGGCGCCACAGGGTAAGGTTAGCGCTGCTGCTCAATCGGGGACATCCGACGCATGACCTCACCGATAGAGGACGCGCGTAGGTCGTCATGGCCGCATAGGAACGAGTGCTTTGCTGCGCAGGAGGACAAGGATGTGAGGTGTGGGCGTACGCCGGAGGTCAGGGACGCCCGACGGCGCGGATACCGTGCGACGGGACGTGTGGAGAAAGGGCGGCTGACCCTGCGCGCCTTCGCTCCCCAGATCGTCACGCTAGTATTTCCAAATACTAGCGTGACGATCTGGGGAGTTGAAATGGTGGGCAACGGCACGTCCCGTCGGCGGCGACAATCCAGCCAAGACCTTGTTTTGATAGGGGGCGCTGCCGCACCCCAAAGCACTCCGCTGTATGAGGCAAGATGTCCGCAGGTACCGGTGCATCGGGGACAGGAGGAACCCATGTCTCATCAATCCCATCGCACGATGGCTCCGTTGGAGGTCACCGTGGTCTACGAGCCGACGCGCGCGGCGCACGACACGCTCCGCAGCGCGTACGCCATGCTCTTGTCGCAGCCCTACCGCAGACAGCGGTGCCGTGAGCGGCACGCGGACACAACAGAAACAGAGCGCCCGGATGAGCAGACAGCGGAAGGGAGGATCTCATGACCGAGATGCAGGTCGCACTGTACGCACGGGTCTCCTCTGACCAGCAAGCCGAGGCCGGCACCATCGCTAGCCAACTCGCCGACCTCGAGGCCCGCATCACAGCGGACGGGTACGCGGATGCTGTGGTCCTCCGCTTCATCGATGATGGCTACAGCGGCGCTACCTTGTTACGGCCTGCCTTGGAGCACCTGCGCGATGCAGCGGCGGTGGGTGGGATCGATCGGCTCTATGTCCACTGCCCCGATCGGCTCGCGCGCAACTACGCGCACCAGGCCGTGCTCTTAAAAGAACTCCTGCGCGCCGGGATCGAGGTCACGTTCCTCAATCACGCCGCCGACGGCAGCCCCGAGGGCCACTTGTTACTCCAAGTGCAAGGCATGATCGCCGAGTATGAGCGTGCCAAGTTCCTGGAGCGCAGTCGCCGTGGTAAACGCTTCGCGGCCCAAAGCGGCCGGGTCAGCGTGCTGGGCCAGGCCCCCTATGGCTATCGCTACGTTCGCGCCGACGAGGGCGGGGATAGCGCCCGGTTCGAGATCCTGCTGGAGGAGGCCCGCGTCGTGCGGCAGGTCTTCGTCTGGGTCGGCCACGAGCGCTGCACCATCAGCGAGGTCTGTCGACGCCTGCAAGCCGCAGGCGTGCGGACACGGACGGGCAAGCCGGTGTGGGACCACAAGACGATCTGGGATATGTTGCGCAACCCTGCGTACAGGGGCCATGCCGCCTTCGGCCGCACGCGCAAGGCTCCGTTGCAGCCGCGCCTGCGCGCCCCACGCGGACGGCCACCATTTTCGCGGCGGGGCTACACGCTCCGCGAGATGCCGCCGGAGGAGTGGATTTGTATCCCTGTCCCCGCCTTGGTGAATGAGGATCTGTTTGCCGCCGTCGGGAACCAACTGCGCGAGAACCAGCGTCGGGCACACATCCCAGCCAAGGGGAGCCGCTATCTGTTGCAGGGATTACTCGTCTGCGCCCAGTGCGGCTATGCCTATTGCGGGCGCACGAATGACGCGCGCAACGCCTACTATCGGTGCAGCGGCTCGGATGCCTCCCGCTTCGGCGGGTCCCGCCTTTGCTACAATAAAGAGGTGCGGATGGACCGGCTCGATCAGGCGGTCTGGCAGGAAGTCTGCCGGGTGCTTGAAGAGCCGGAGCGGGTGGAGCAGGAGTATCGCCAGCGTCTGCATCCGACGCAGGACCCCGACGAACGGCGTCGCGTGGACGCGCAGATCGCGAAGGTCCGCCGGGGCATCGCGCGCCTGATCGACGGGTATGCCGACGGGCTCATCGACAAGCAGGAATTCGAGCCACGCATCGGCCAGTTACGGGACCGTCTCCACCATCTTGAGCGGCAGGCAGAGGAGATCACGGCGCTGGCCCAGGAAGACGAGGAGATCCGCGTCCTCTTGAGTCGCTTGGAGACTTTCGCGGCGCGCGTGCGCGACGGATTAGCGCAGGCCGCGTGGGACACGCGTCGGGAGATCATACGCGCGCTGGTGAATCGCGTGGAGGTTGATGAGGAGCAGGTGCGTGTCGTCTTCCGCATCAGCCCTACGCCCTCACCGCCCTCACCCATCTCAGTGGTGTCCCATGTGCAACATCATGGGGGACGTGTACACGCCCGTCGCTTCCATCGCGACATGGGTGCAGCCCGCCGCGCTCAACCAGTCGCGCAACTCCTCGAGTGCGCCCAGGGTCGTGCCGAAGGTCCGGATCTCCTTGCGCTCCGCCGCCCCGTCGGGGTGCAAGAGGCAGGCCACCACGGTCTGCTTATGCACATCCAGTCCGGCGCAACACGTATACAATCGCTCCATCTGTCCCCTCCTCACACAACGCCATATGTCTCAGCGGGACAGGCGGCCAGACGCGCGCTCGGTTGAAATCTCACCTTCGTGCTCATGGCACACACGCTTGTGCTCCGCGCGCCTGAGGTCACCCTACCTGACGGGCTCGTAGCACCACACGGAACCCGACCACTCCTGCACGCCCTCCCCCCTCCACCATAGTGCATGCCGCCCTTTTCATGGCCGCTGGTCGCGCCGCAGCGCGAGAATCTCTACCTGGAAAAAAGAGATGGCCAATGACACGCGGCGCGCGTAGCGCGCGCACATAGTGTATGCGTCGCGCCCGATGTTTACATGGAGATTTGGGTCCAAAGATCTCACTGTGAGTTGTCACCGGGTTGTAGTACTTCGGCGAAACGACTTCATGCTAGCGCACACAGCATAAGAGGTCGCCCACCAGCGGGAAGCGCCGGCGTACGTCGAGCGGTCAGCCGATGCACACTGAGAGGTTGCCCACCGCCCGCCGCACCCTCGCTGGCCGCGATGGCGTCCAGGCGCTTCCCGGTCTCGCCAATGGCCGTGAGCAGCTCGTCGAGCTACGGATAGGGTTGGACAAGCAGCATGCGCTATTTCCTCCTGTGTGATCGCGTCTCGTCTAGCGGAGGAACGCGTCGCTTAACCCACCGTCGACGGTGATGATCTGGCCGGTGGTCTGCCGCAAGCTGTCGCCGAGCAGCAGGAAAATGGCCTCCGCCTGGTCCGCTGGCGTGATGGGACGGCCCAGTAGGGTGCGTTCGGCATAGAAGCGCGCCAGCTTCGCGGTCAACGCCTCGGCCGGCTCGTCCTCGGCGTACGCGATCTGATACTTGGACAGCGAGGCGATGACGCGTTCACGGGGGAACATGGCGCTGCCCTCCACGACCGTGGCCGGCGCCACGCCGTTCACCCGCACCAGCGGCGCCAACTCGATTGCCAACTCGCGCACTAAGTGGTTGGCCGCCGCCTTGCTCGTGTCATACGCCACACTGCCGGTCTTCGCCACGACGCCGTTGACCGACGTGGTCAGCACGAGGACCGCCGGCAGGCCCTGCGCCCGCCAGATCCGCGCCGCCTCCTCGGCGACGAGGTAGAGTCCGGTCACGTTGATGGCGAACGTCCGCGCCCACCACTCGTCGGGGATGTGTCCCGAAGTGTCGGGCGAAACGAAGATACCCGCTGTGACGGCCACCGCGTCGAGGCCGCCGTAGGCGAGCACGACCTGCTCCAGCATGGCGCGAATGCGCGCGCGGTCCGTGATGTCGACGGACAGCCCGACCGCTGGGCCGCAGCCCGAGAGGCCGCTGCCCGCCACGCCGATGCCCACGCCGTGCCGCTCCGTGATCGCGGTCGCCGTGGCGCGCGCACTGGCCTCGTCCAGGTCGGCGCAGGCGACCTGCGCGCCGTCCCCGGCGACACGCAGCGCGACCTCACGCCCGATGCCGCTGCCGCCGCCGACGACGGCGATGATACGGCGCGCCAACTCTTTCTCCGCAGGCATACGCTGGAGCTTGGCCTCCTCGAGCAGCCAGTATTCGATGTCGAACGCCTCCTGCGGGGGCAACGCCGTGTACGCGTCGACGGCCTCGGCGCCACGCATGACCTCGATGGCGCAATTGTAGAACTCGGCCGTGACGCGCGACTCGCTCTTGTCCTTGCCCCAGGCGATCATACCCAGCCCAGGGATCAGCATCACCGTCGGGTTGGGGTCACGCATGGCCGGCGAGTCCGCGTGTTTGTGCGCCTCGTAGTAGGCCGCGTAGTCCCGGCGGTACGCCTCCAATCCTTCGTCGAGCTTGCTCTTGAGCGCCGCGACGTCTCCACTCTGGAGGTCCCAATCGACGTACAGGGGCTTGATCTTGGTACGCAGGAAGTGGTCGGGGCACGACGTGCCCAACGCCGCCAGGCGCGGCGCGTCGTGGCTATTGACGAAGCGCAGGATGGCGTCATCCTCCTGCACCGTGCCGACGACGCGCTTTACCTGGCCGACCTGGCCGCGCAGCCAGGGCAGGATCGCGGCGAAGATGGCGTGCCGGCGCGCCTCGTCGAGCGCCGGGTACTTTTGGCCGCCGAACGTGGCCTCGCCCCGGTCGCGCGCCTCGATGTAGCGCGCCGCCCGCTCGATCAGGTCAAGGGTCAACTCGTAGCACTCTTTGTCGTCGTCGGCCCAGTTGATCAGGCCGTGGCCACCCAGGATCGCGCCCTTGGCGCGCGGGTGGTCGCGCACAAGCTGCTCCAGCGTGAGCCCGAGGTCGAAGCCAGGGCGCTGCCATGGCGTCCACACCACCGCGTCGCCGTAGATCTCACGCGTGAGCCGCTCAGAGTGCGCGGCGGCGGCGATAGCGATGATGGCGTTGGGGTGCATGTGATCGACGTGCCGGTAGGGCACGAAGGCGTGCAGCGGGGTGTCGATCGACGAGGGGCGCGGGTTGAGGTTGAAGGTGCAGTGGGCGTAGAGGCCCACGATGGCGTCCTCGATGGGGGTCTTGGGGCCGCGCACGGGCGCGTGGTGGTAGTGGGCCTGTAGCCCGCGCAGCTTGTCCATGTACAGGGACGAGAAGTTCTCGCGCCGAGCGGTGCGGAGGTCGCCGCCCGAGCCCTTGACCCAGAGCACGTCCGTCTCGTCGCCGGTGAGCGGGTCGGGCATGGTGAGCTTGGACGAGGTGTTGCCGCCGCCCGTGTTGGTAATGCGCCCGTCCGCGCCGAGCAGGTTCGAGCGGTACACCAGCCGCCCGACGGCGTCTAGCCCGTCGGCGTACGCGTCGTCCCACCCATAGTGGACATGCGTCAATTCTCCCCGTTCTGTCGTCATCATCGTCCTCTCCAATGCTCCATGGTTGCTGTTAGCGTAGGCGTGCGTGCGCGCCGACCAGTGCGGTGGTGACCTGTGCGCCTGTGCGGATTGGCCAGGCCCTGGGCTTGGTCATCATCCGCTCAAGCCTTCGGCGCGCGTCGGGAGGGCGCCCAGCGCGAAGCGGTGTCCAAGATCATCCAGCGCCCGCGCCACGCTATGGTAGAGCCGCACGCCGCGCGCGCGCGCATCGTCAGCGGCGCGCTGCTCCTTCTCTCCCGCCACGAGGATCTCGTCGACGTCCGGCGCCCGCTCGCCCGCTTTTAGGCGTCGAATCAGGTCGCGCGCCCGCTCGTGGAAGCGGTCAAGGGGGCCGAACGCGGCCGGGTTGAGCGCCAGGAAGAAGTGCCCCAGGTCGCTCGGCGCCGTGGCGTCCCACAGGCCGGAAATCAGCGGCCCGTACAGCCCACCCGCCAGCACGCCGGTGAGCAGGTCCACCAGCATGCCCAGCCCGTAGCCTTTGTAGCCTCCCGTTTCCGCCGTGCCCCCCAGCGGCAACAGGGCCCCGGCGCGGCCCGCCGTGGCGTCGAGCGTCTCGTCCCCCGCGGCGTCGATGGCCCAGCCGCGCTGCAGGGGCAGCCCCTTGCGCCCGTAAACCTCCAGCCGCCCGACCGGGACGGTGCTGGTGGCCATATCCAGGACGAACGGGTGGCCGTCGCCGGTGGGCACGGCCACGGCGATGGGGTTGGTCCCGACCATGGCCTGTCGTCCTCCGGTGGGCGCGACCAGCGGCGAACTGTTGGTGAGGGCGATACCGATCAGGTCGTGGTCGAGGGCCAGCATGGCGTAGTAGCCCGCGATGCCGAAGTGGTTGGAGTTGTGTACGGCAACGACGCCGATGTCGTGGTCCCGCGCCTTGGTGATAGCGAGGCGCATGGCGACGTCGCCGGCGATCTGGCCCATGCCATTGTGCCCGTCGACGAGAGCAGTCGTGGTGCCCTCTCGCTCGATCGCCGGCGCTGCGGCGGCGTCGAGCACGCCCGCGTCGATGAGAGCGACGTACTGCGGCAGGCGCGCCACCCCGTGGCTCTCAATGCCACGGACGTCGCTCGTCACCAGGACGACCGCCGCGATGCGCGCGCCCTCCGCGGATAGGCCGGTGCCGCGCAAGATCGCGGCCGTATAGTCCCGTAACGCCCCCTCATCAACGCGCGTATACTCGTTGGTCATTGGCTCCCAATCCTCCACTGTATCCTTGATTCCATCACGGCGCGCCCGCGTCTTTGCCCCTCATGGACCGCGCACCTCTTACGTATGGAGTCGCAGCGTGTGCAGGCGTGCCGCACGCTCGTCCCAAACGCCGACGTCGTGCGGCTCGTAGAGCGCGGCGTGGGTGGAACGGCGCGCCACGTCATGGGCTTCCGCCAGGTCGCGTATCTCGCCCGCCCCTATCGCCTGAGTCAGCACGTTGCCCAGCGCCGTCGCCTCGACGGGGCCAGCCAGGACGGGCCGTTGGCAAGCGTCCGCCGTGAGCTGGCAGAGCAGCGCGTTGCGCGCGCCGCCGCCCACGACGTGGATCATCCCCACGCGGACGCCGGCCAAGCGCTCAGCCCGCTCCAGCGCCACCCGGTACGCCAGCACCAACCCTTCCAGGATGGCGCGCACGAGCAGAATCGGGCCGTCGACCGCACTCGGGTCCTGCCCCGTGCGCCGTAGCTGGCCCGCGATCGCCGCCGGCATGTCGTCCGGGTGCAGGAAGGCCGGGTCATCCACGTCGATAACCACGCCTGGCGACGGCGCGGCGGCAGCGCCTGCGGTCAACTCCTCGTAGTCCCAGTCGTGACCGGCGCACGCCCAGGCGCGGCGACACTCCTGCACGAGCCAGAGCCCCATGATGTTGGTCAGGAAACGGTAGGTCCCGCTGACGCCGCCCTCGTTGGTGAAGCCGGCCAGCCGGGCCTCTTCCGTCGGGATGGGGTGGTCGAGCTCCAGACCGAGCAGCGACCACGTCCCCGAACTGATGTAGGCGTGATCGGCCCCGTTCCCCCTGTGCGGCGCGGACGGGACGGCGGCGACGGCGCAGGCCGTGTCGTGCGTGGCCGGGAGGATGACGGGCACAGCCCCGAGACCGCACGCGGCGCGCACGTCCGCGCGCAGCGGGCCGAGCGTCGTGCCCGGCTGGCTCGGCGGCAGCAGCAGGTGCGTGGGCACGTCGAGGCGCGCCAGCATATCAGTGGCCCAGGCCCCGTCGACGCCGAGCATGCCCGTGGAGGTCGCGTTGGTGTACTCAGTGGCGCGCTCACCCGAGAGCCAGTAGTGCAGCAGGTCGGGCATCATGAGGAGGGACTGGGCCACCTCCAGCGCACGGTCGCCGTCCCGTCGCTGCGCCACAAGTTGGAAGAGCGTGTTGAAGGGCAGTTGGGCAATGCCCGTACGGGCGTATTGTGCGGCGGCGGGTACGACCCGTGACGCCGCCTCGCGCATGCCGTCGGTGCGCACGTCGCGATAGTGGTAGGGAGCGCCCAGCAGGCGTCCGGCGGCGTCGAGCAGCCCATAATCGACGGCCCATGCGTCGACGCCGATCCCCGCCAGGTCCTGACCATAGCGTTGCCCCGCGACGCGCACCCCGACCAGCGCCTCCTGATAGAGGCGCAGCGCGTCCCAGTGCAGCCCGTCGGGCGTGCGCACGGGCACATTCGGGAAACGATGCAGTTCCTCTAACTGGACGCGCCCGGCGTCCAGCGTGCCGGCGATCACGCGCCCGCTCTCCGCGCCCAGGTCGATGGCGATATAGGTCGGCATCGTGCTACCAACTCATCGAGCTGCCGCCGACGCGCACTTGCTCGATGCGCTCCTGGTAGCCACTAGCGGCATAGGCGTCGAGTGGGTCGGCCGCGCCGCCCCGCCCCTCACGGACGTGGGCGAGCAGCGGACGCACGTCGGTCTCGAACGCGGCCAGCAACGTGCGGTGCGCGCCAACCACATCGCCAGCCTCCTGCGCCCGGCGCAACGCAGCGCGGTCGACCAGCAGCGCTTTGGCGTAGGCGGCCTGGCAGTTCATCACCGAGAGCAGCATCGCCGGGATCTTGGCCTCGACGTTGTGGCTCTGGTCAATCATGTAGGCCACGGCGCGCGCCGTGGCCGCGACGGCCGGATCATCGTCGTCCTCGGCGGCGGCCAACTCGTTATAGATAAGAAAGAGTTCGAGCGGGTTGGTGGTCCCGACGATCAGGTCGTCGTCACCGTACTTACGGCCGTTGAAGTGAAAACCGCCCAGGCGCTCCTCGGCCAGCAGCGTGGACACAATCTGCTCGATGTTGACGCCCTGCGCGTGGTGCCCAAGGTCGACCT
>JAABUU010008275.1_pt1 | contig 10380 bp, 10 predicted proteins | sample 5559301 | NCBI WGS metagenome assembly JAABUU01 (sample SAMN10711884, study PRJNA513360) | rock metagenome | isolation source: Antarctica rocks | place: Antarctica: Victoria Land, Richard Nunatak white | reverse complement strand
TGTATTAGGGCGTTGGTGGAGGGGGGTGTTAGGGTGGATGAGGAGATGGTTATGAGGGCTTATCGGGCGAGTTTGGATGTGATGGATGAGGAGGGGGGGGATGTGGAGAGTGGGTCGAGGGATTATTTGGGTGGGGAGAGGGGGCGGGACGTCGTTGCTGCTGTGCTGGGTGGGATGACTGGGTAGATGGGTTCAGTCGACCGCGACGCCGCGACGGTCCTGCTGTTCTTCGATATGGTGTTCGCCTCGAGTGTTACTTCATGCCTCGACTCGTGATTGCGAATCCGGACCCTATCTACTCCTCGCTAATGGCGAGAAGGTACGGGACGATGTTGTCAGCTTGGTTCGGGCCATATCGGGGGAGTACAATGGTCGGCATGGAGTCAACCTCCGAGTCGCCGGACTGAAACCCTCTCACGGCTTCAATGGAGCCGGAGGTGTCGAAGCATAAAGGATTCCAATGGCTACGATAGAAAGAACTCATGGCGTGAGTCGTGGAAGACTTCTGCTAAAGGCTTCCTTCAAGTATCGGAGGATGGACATTCATCCAGGATCGATCAGTGCAGATTCTGAATGTGCAGCTCTGTCCCTCGCGATCCTCGGCCAGTCATTGCGAGTCTCCAAGTACGCTCCCCCACAGTGGCGAAATTCAAGCATCTGATCGGACGTTTCATCAAGACTCGGTTCACGTGAATTCGATTTCACATTGAGATGGAAACACGCCGAGTGGGATGCGAGGATGTACTCCAGTTTCACGTCGGCGGGAATCACAGATACAGAGACTTGACGAAAATATCGTCCTCACGAGAGTATAGGCTACGATCCAGGTAGATTTACAGATTCAGTCCACCATGATCTCCAGATCAGTACCAAGCAAACCAGCCCTGCACCACCATCGTCACGAGCATTTCAGAAGCTGATGCAATGAGCGCAATACCAAATCCACTCCTCACAGCGCAATCCCGTCCACAAGTCCCAGATCCTCCCACACCATCCACCACCTACAAGCGCACAGCACCCCCCCCTCCCGCTCCCCCCTCCCCTTCCACGAGCAATCCATCCCCCTCTCTTCACCGCCCTCTACGTCTCCGCCTTCCCAGACCGACTACCCCCCATCCCTCCTGTCTCCCTTACGGAAACACCATCCCAGCCCTCATGTCTCGAGGTCCGCGCTCCCACTCCCAATTCCCTAGGTCCCGCCCAGAGCCGCATTTCCCCTTACATGCCGGGTGCTCGCGCACACGTCGGGACGCGGATGAAGTGCCGGTTGTATGCATTGGCTATGGGGATTTTGACGGCGTAGGCGGTTGGGAAGGGGGAAGGTGGATGGTGATGCTGGCGGGCTTCAGTGTCCTGTTCGAGCTGAAAAGAAACCCCCCACCCAGTAGAAATTATGAGGGTGGGGCGGGGGAAGTGGTGTCGAATGATCTCTCGTCTTCTCGCTCCGGAGCGATATCATGTATGTCCTTATTTTTGATGCTTGACTGCTCGTGCGGGGAAGAGCTGGAGCCACAGTCTTGTCGTCCATTAGTCTATATATTTGCCCCCCGTCCTCCATCTGGGCAGATATTTTCACAGCACACGAGCTCAAGCTTCCTCGCCCCAACGACATAGACCTCCCACCACGGGACTAGATAAAGAAATTGAACTTTCAACGCTGGAACGGAAATCTTGGCAGAATAGGCCCCTCTTCAACTCGTACATTCACCGCGCGTTACGCGTTTTGGCGTCTACTATCACTGGATTGGGGGTGTTCTAGTTCGAAAGCTCATATGGTCGCGATGAACGCGAACTCTCCGCCACCTCGAAAACCGCAGCGTGCCCGTGCTCTTGCCCGATCTCATTGACGGCCACGGGCGCTGACACGGGTGCCAGCTGCGGGGCGGGTGTTACTTCGCTCTCGCGCTCAAAGGGAGTGTCCCGAGACGGAGGGGAGCCGTATGTGCGATCTGCACGGCCATGGCGAGCACGGCGGTAGATGACCGATGCGTAAATGAGGGTTGCGAGGCACGATAGTCTAGGGTTGGAAATCAACAAAGCGCTAAGGACAAGGGGATTGTTGAGGGCAAGACGGGGGTGCGTACAAGATAACGACAAGTATCGCGATACCGATTGCTATCGCGGGCCCTTCCCGGTATAAGGCAGCAGCAGTTGCCTGAGCGACCATGTCGATGATGAACAGGACCAGCCAGAGCGTTGTCTTGATGACTTGCGATATCAAGTAGAAGAGCGGCTTCAGTTTGCCGGCGCTGAAGAGGATGATCTCGATGAGGTCGAAGACGAGAAGGGTGCAGCTGAAGCTTAGCACGAGGGCGTAGCCGCTGAGTTGGTTGGTCAGACTTTGTGATGGCTTTCTTTTTGTTGAGAGTGGTCTGATAGGGGGGGTAGAAACGTACCCTCCTAGCGGCTCCGAAGCGTAGTGTATCACTAGGGATGTAGAGATGATGATCCAGAGCAAAAGGATAACCTGGATGACCCAGAAGGGGATGAGGACTCGCTTGTACCACAGTTGGTACTTTGGGGAGATCATCTTTACGGAGATGGAAGGCGGCGGCGCCGATGCAGAGCGTGTCGTTGTAGTAGAAAGGTGCCAGCCGTTTGGACTTCTCCGACAATGTCCGCAATTGAGAGGGTCACGGCGGTCCTTACAAAGTACTGTCTTGTATTGATTCGGAAGAATGATATCCGTTCAATGGACCGATGTGAAGAGATCTTTCGAACAAATATAGACACAGTGCGAAGCAGAGTAAACACAGTGGATGAATTTTCGAGTGAATCTCGTCAACAGCTCAAATATAGCCAGACAAACTTGCAGACGGACTGCGCCTCTTCCTCAACGTCTGCACGATCATGCTCTTTAATGAGCAAAGCCCCGAGCTTTTGCGCGGGGGAAGCCACGGCCTGAGCCTTGCTGGTTTCATGGTAGCCGTCTGTAGTAAAGGACCAATCTTATTGGCTGGGGTGTGACCTGAGGCCGCTAAATGTGCAGTCGGGTCTGAGTTGCGTTTTCATTGCGGTACAATTGAGTTAGAATCGTCCCCAGATGGATAACGGGTTGAAGGGCGTTTGAGCCCGCATGTTCAGGCGAGCCTGGTTTGGGCTGTTGACGTTTTGCGTCAATTGGGCTTGGATGGGCCCGCGTTTCTATATTTAGTCATTCTCGAGTGTCGAGGTGAAGACAGAAGCAGAAGCAATCCTGGTAATAAATCAATCTGATATAGCTCTTGCAGTATGCATGAGCTTGACATGACATCAAGAGCTCTCTGCCCGCAAGAGTAAGGTGGCAAGTGGATTGGACTGTGGTGGAGCAGCAGCTAAGATTGAGCCGATGAACGTCTGATGCATGCACGACTCTCTACAAGGCTGGACGGCTCGTTTGGGGCTGATGAAGGCTGTTCTCCCGATCGACTGTTCGATCCCTCATGTCATGTCTCATAGACTCAGGGTCCCTCCCTTCATCTGATGGTTTGTTTGCGGAGAAACCTGGAATTCTGACTAAGCAAGATCTCTATGCAAGGCACTTGCTCAGGCACTCGCTCAGGCACTCACTCAGGCACTCACTCAGGGACTTGCTTAGGGGCCTTGCTTAGGGGTCTCGCTCAGGGGCCCTGCTCAGGCACTCCCTCAGGCACTCCCTCAGGCACTTGCCTAGGCTCTCGCTCAGGCACTTGCTTAGGGGCCTTGTCTAGGGGTCTTGCTTTATAGTGATTATAGTATAGATGTGTCAAAAGTCACATGATCTCAAGTCATATTCTGTAGTTCTACAACAGTGAATCGCTTAAAGTCTTGGAAGTTAGGAAAATAGTATATAGACGGTGGCGTGGAAGGCTGTGTGGGTGTGGGTAGGTACAAGTAGTCGTGGGCAATAATCCGTTTGAGTCCGGCAGGCTATGGGGAGGTTGCATGTATGTAGTTGGGCTGGGTCAGAGAGGAAAAGGATTGGGGTGAAGGGACAAATAGCTGGGTGTCAACTCGATGCAGTAGTCACGCCGCAGAAGGCAACGAAGTTACCTTCAACCCACGAAGAGCAATTCAATCCATCCGCTTGCTGTGATGTAGTGTTAAAGTATGAGTAAGTAACAGTACGAGTGGCCAGTACTCCACTCAACCAACTCCCATCCAAGCCCCTTCATATCCACTCACGACAAGTACAGCAGACGCCCTACTCCGAGCCAACAGACCGTCGTTCTCCGCCGCAGAGCTCCGAATGTGCACCCTATGATCCCGACTTTCCCCCACTCCCTCCAGCCTTCGCAGGGAAACAATGACCGCACCAAACCGCGATGAAGCCCCTCCCTTCGCACGTCGCGCAATCTGGACCTCTATCGCCCACGTCAGCAGTTGGTCAAGGCATACCAGGGACATGCTCCAAAGCCCGAGAAAGGAAGTTGAAGAGGATGAATATGGAATGGTAATCGAATGGGTCAGAAAAGAGACGAACCGTGGAGGATTCCCGGCACAGGAAGCGCAGGTCAGGATGGTGCGGCCGCTGATGCATGATTTGTGTTTTGGATCCTTGTCCGTGGTTGCTGAAGAGGAGGGTTGGGGAAAGGGGACGGTGTGGGCCATGGTGGGGGGGGATGAAATAGAATTGAAGCTCTTGAGACTCGTACGTAAGGGTTGGCGGCTAGTGAGTCAATGTTATGACTGGACTTGAGGAGTCGAGAATAGAATCTCGTAGTCTGTTGTTGATTGGTTGAAGGCTGATTATGGCCGCTGCTGGAAGAGTCCGGTGATTCTGGAATATGTGATTCCAGCGCCATGATCCCTCCAAAAAGCTTTCTATATGAGTATTCCTTATACGGGCAAAACGTGGTATCGAAAGGTAGCGATGTCGGCGAGCCCTAACTCCTTCTGTTCGAAGGCTTTCGCAGTATCAACACGCGTTGGTGTTACCGTGCGACGAGGCGACCGAGGTCAATAGCCTGATAGAAGACTGGTGATTGAATCTGCTTCGTGCAATGTAGTGTCTAGGGTTTCAGTCCCATGTTACCGAACCAAGTCGCCGAGTCGCATAGCCCTGGCACCGCACCGTACCATGTTACCGCAGCTTGACGGCTTCGTAGGACAGACTCGGGACTCGAACGAGTACGTCAGGGACAGCGAGGGAGCAAGTACACGTACATTGCAACGAAGTCGATGGTCATACTGACTTTGTTAGAAGTAGATTGTACTTCTCACCGCCCGCACGGCGAGCTTGCCCACGGACGGCATGGCGTTCGCAAAAGTCCCTGATTGGAAGAATCCGAATGGCATCGTGACAGGACAGGCCTGTCATCTTTCACGAGAAGTGACGATGGCGCTATGCTGTGTCAAGCAATCTCGTATCTAGGATGGCCTGTCAAGCGTAGACTGCACCGGTGGCCCAAATTCAGAGCCCTGCAGGACGATCGGCCCGACTTCGGTACCCCTTCGAAACGATCGGTACTGATGTGTGGGACGCGGGTAGGTCTGACAGTCGCGTACGCGGGTATTTCTGGAACCCACGCAGGAAGCCTATCCCTCCTGAGAGAGCTATATCTCCGTTGGGGTTTGCGCGTGGTTGTAGGGTGCCTCGTGTCAGATCGGAATCGAACACGCCTGGCCGTCTGTCTCGATCCTTTGAAGGGTGTAACTCTACACCATGTGCTAGGCCTGTAAGACGGGTAGCTGGAATAGGTTTCCTCGGGAGAACAAGAAAGTAACCTTTCTTTACATGTAATAGGAATTGGTAAGGTCGATTGGTACATGAAGCGTATCCTTCACTATCTCAGTTTCCTCAAGGAATTCTGTGGTTCATTCCATGAGATGTTTTGGCGATTACACTGCCCTGCACTTATCGACAAGTCAAGGCAGGAACGCGGCTACTCGACGGTTGAGCTCGAGGAGCTCAAGGCGGTTGGGCGAGCCCAAGCATGAGGTCGGAGATGATGCGATCACGTATCCAGGAGTCGATCATCACCTTCGGGTCACAACGTCTGCATGCAACTAGCCGTTGTCCAATAACCTACCGTGTACGCCGACGGATGTTTAATGTACCCTGGGAAGAAAGGCTGAAAGCGGACCTCTGCAGGTGCGGTTCATGGCAGCCACGTGATCGTATCATGCTGTGCTGGCTCGCCTCGAGTGGCTCTCTCTGATTGGGACCATGTTGAGCAGTCACTTCGCGAACAGAGCAGGCGACCTCACCGCTCAAAGCTCCGGCCAGACGATGACGACGCCGGTTCGCAGTGGAATCAACTGTACAACAGATCCCTGCAGATCTGCAGGTCTGCAAAGTGCCAACATGCCGGTCGAGGTCGTTAAGGCACATTCATGTTCGAGTCTAGTTTCACTCTCTGACAGTAGGACACTTGGCGATGGCCATGCATGAACATCCGCTAGTCGTTCTGTTTGTAACCTTTCACTGAGGGCCGAAGCATAGCAGCTAATGGGAGCCATTGAAGGAGAGGTGTTTGATCGCTTTAGAAGCCCACAAGTAGTACTGGCATTAGCTGAGAAGCTCGTGCTAGGAGGCTCGCCCCCTCTAATATCAAAAAGCAAGAGAGAGGGTGAGGCGATCGATCAGCCAAAGAGCCAAGGACAGACTTGATAGACCGATGGACCCCACCAGAGGAAATTCGTAACATTATATCTCGTGATGATCGTGAACGTACGCCAATACGAAGAATCATAGATGACCAATCAAGATCCCACCTAGCGCGCCCCCCTGTCACGTGTCTGTCTAAACACCTCATCACGAATTGTGTAAATCCCGGTAAATTGGCTGAGAAATGTGAAAGATTAAAGCTCAATGCGATGGTCACGCTAGCCCCATTTCGCGATCGATTTCGTCCCAAACGGACTGGGGAGCAGTGGCGGCGATAGTTACCACGGCACTAACGCCAAGCAAGATTGTAGTACCAATCCATTTGGCAATAGTCTTGACTCTTTTGGTGGGCCGTCGGTCTCGGGTGGCTCCCGTCACATCGAAGCGACTCGGTACCAGTGAAGATTCCGTTGACTGGGTGGACTTCAACTGGGTCACCAACTCGCTCATGTCCCGGGGTTGAGCGTCTGGTAGGCTGAAATCGTCTAGAGTAGACTCTGTCCCCCTAAATTGAGACATGTAAGGTGAGGAGATCGACTCATCCTCCAGATCATTCGATATCTCGTCCGCTTTTCTCTTGGTTCCAAGCACGGTTGAGGGGCTTTGTACGGATTCAGTTACAACAATATTGCCGATTGAGAGTCCTGTTGTTGCTCGGTTCGTTGCTGGTGAGGAGTTTGGTTGATCGTAAAACTTGCGTGTGTTGGTAGGAGTGGCAAATGACATGGCACTTCCAAGTCTATTGGTTGGGCCGTGAGAGTACGGGTCAGCGGGGAGGCGTTCATGTCCTGGCTGCCTCGAACCTTCCTCGTTGAAGAACCTGTCGCAGGTTCCAGCAACTCTGCTTTCATGGTCGAGCAGGTGTGCATCCTCGCCTCTAGGATTTGGTGTATCAGAAGCTGTGTCCTGAGCGAGGGGCTTGGGCGTGCTGCCGACGCGCCCAAACGAAGAGGGAATACGATTGGCGTCGTTTCTGAACGGCCCATCACTGTAGTGTGTTTGATCTCTAGTAAGGGCTTGCCAGGTTATGCTATATTCAGGACTAGTGCCGTAGCTGATCAATGGAGGGTTTCGTGTAGTAGGATATAAGATATCCTCGGTGCTAGTAACCGTTTTATTACCAACGGATATCGGTCTGTCATTGTGAGTGTCCTGTACTGTCCGTGCGCCGTTCTGACCATGTATGTAGCGCGCACTCGGGCTGAGGACAAGCTGTGAGTCCTTCGCGGAGCTGGTCTTGGCCATAGCAGCATCGGAAGGGCTCGGGGCTCGCTGCGATAGCTTTGGGAGGCCAGGTACTGCTCTATCATGCAAAGGCAGACTGCCATGACTGCTATGACCGCTACCCAGAATAGGGCTTGTGGCTGCTTCCGGAACACCATAAATCTGGTATTGTGTATGGTCAACCAAGAGGTCCGGATAAGAATTCGATTGCAGTGTGTCCAGATGATGAGCTAATCCTTTCCGGATATTTCCATTGTTACCCTTTCGTAACGCCGATTGACTCGGATCAACAGCCTCATCCTCGGTTTCGCCTATCGAGCCGCTGGCATCTTCATCCTCCTCATCTACTTCAACGTACGTCGATTGGTAGACCTTGTTTTGCTCTCGATGATGGCGAAGAACTTGATCGGTACTTTCCTCATCGGTATATTCAAGATCGTCTTCATCACTCATGTCTGCGACCTGGAACCCATCAGAGTCCTCACCAACGTTGGCCGTAAAGTCATTCGGTTGCCCATGGATAGCGGCAGGTTCTGAGATGTAGCCATACGGCAGAGGTACAACCTGCTGTTCGGGACGGACAACATCACACACTCTAAGACTGCTGACAACCTCAGGTGCTTCTTCGTCACTTTGATCCACCACCACGTCTTGTACACGGTTATCATTATCAAGCTGTATAGGATTGTGCTCGGAGTTTCCAACTCCACTTCTGGCCACATTGTGCGGATCATCCTGTCCATTATCTGTCGTTTTCGAGGAAGCGTCTTGATCGATGACCTTTCCCCCTTTCGTCAAATTAGTTGAAGCTTGTAATCTAGAGTACGTAGGTGACGGTGACTCTTCTTCCACTTGACGAAGAGCCTCTAAATCATCGTCATGAACCTCTTCATCCAGGTCGTCTTCTGCAATACTTCCAGCGACAGAGGAGTTTGATCTCGGCATAGAGGAGTCTCGCGACGAAGGACAATGGAAACGGATGGACGGCTCATGTGAGAGCTCGGCGTCTGGAGTGTCGTCAGGCATCGCATAATGGGTAACGTTGGGACTAGATTTCGCCGGAGAGTTCGACTTTGGGGTCGGTGGACTGTGACGTATGATCGTTGAGCTCACATGACAGCAACAAGGACAATAAGACATAAGAGAAGACTAGCTTACATCCACTCCTGCCACTCAAGGTTGACGCGGAATGCCTTTGCGGGGAAGGTTTCTATAAAGCCATCAGGTTAGTGTGCGGCGGGACATATATGCATCCATTTGACAGCAGCCTCCATTGCCGAGTTGTTACAGGTTACGGGAACAAGGCCGGTTTGATGAGACTGGCAGATATAGAAGTAGACGTACCTTGTGCACGAGTCACTTGGATGCCGAATGTTACTCTATCTCCGTCCTTCAGTCGATGGAGGATGTTCTTCCGAAGCCGCCAATCCAGCACATAGGTACCGTGCATAGATCCGACATCCTCGAGATAGACGGACTGAGGCTTACGCAGGTCAGCCTTGTGACAACACTCAAAGATCCGATGGCCTTACTAGCAATTCCGATGGAGATACCCAGATTTTGGCATGTTCCCGAGACATGACAGGGCTGTCGAACCAGGCGTTATCCTTAGCTGCTGCAAGGTTCTTAACTTCGCTCTTGGAGGATCTGCCGATCGGGATGTTCGTCAAGGCGGGTGTAAGTGTGATCACTCTTTTGCGGAATTCATCTGGACAGTTGAGTGCCGTTAGGGTAATGACGACTGTTCGTAGTAGTCAGCTCACAGAGCCCTGAGTTCGGTCGAGAGCTCTTGATCAAGGGGGACTGTATTCAACGAGGATAATGCTAACCTTGATGACTTGCCGCCATTGTCGACGAAGAGATGCTGAGCTTTCGACTGTGAGATGTTGTGTTAAGAGCAGCTCTCAGTGTTGGGACGTGGGATATCCAGGCTGGGTCAAGTGAGGTGAGACGCGACCGGCACCGATACCATGACTCTAGCCAAGGAACCCGAATTTGTTACAACACTGGCAGCCACCGACACAGTCTCTGACTAGGTAGGTAGGTAGGTAGGTAGGTAGGTAGGTAGGTGGTGAAGCTCTTCAGTTAACACAGTGGTGGCGGCTTAACAAGTGGAAGATGGTAAGCTTAGATCAAGGCTAGATTGCGAGAGGGGGGAAGAGGAGGACAACAGCTTCGAGGCAACAGCAGACAGGTTTTAGCGCGGGGTCAAGCGAGGCGTGTCGTCCCATTTATGGTTTAGCGGACACCCGATTACGATACCTTACCTTAACACATGCAACTCGTACGAAAAGTGACATGTAACATCCCAAAAACCTCACCTACAAACACCTTTACCATTAAGGGGTTTGTACCATACCCTACTTGACAATATCATGAGTCATAGGTACTGTGAGTGCTGTATCGTACTGAGAGGGCAGTGCAGCTGGGATATGATTGTCCCGATATCTTACATTGTCGTAACACCTCAATGACAGGTTAGACTGCTATGCTATCCAGCAAGCTAGGCTGCTGAACGACTGAAAACATGATCGAAGGAGAGAAGTAGGTACAATCCTGTTAAGAAGTCCACCTTTGGGGGGGGGGGG
>JAABUU010008270.1_pt1 | contig 10383 bp, 9 predicted proteins | sample 5559301 | NCBI WGS metagenome assembly JAABUU01 (sample SAMN10711884, study PRJNA513360) | rock metagenome | isolation source: Antarctica rocks | place: Antarctica: Victoria Land, Richard Nunatak white | reverse complement strand
CACATCGACCCCCCCCCCCCCCCCCCCCCCTTTCCACGCCCCTCTTCTCACAGAACACAAAAATCGGGGAACAGAAAAATTACCTACCACAATTGGGATTGGATCGCTAGAGCCCGTGGCGGGGTAGGAGAGAGAGAGAGGTAGACGATGCTGTGATGTGATGTGATGGTTGGGTGTAAGAGAGAGAGAGAGAGAGAGAGAGAGAGAGAGAGAGAGAGAGAGAGGGCGAGAAAAGGAGGGGATTCGTTGTGGATGGGAGTTTGAAGAAGGGGGTTTTGGTCTAAGAGACTTTTTCGGTATCTGCGCCTCTTGTGCTCTTACAGTCAGTTCTCGGCGGTTATTATCCGTGATGGAAGGGGAAGGCTGTTGAGAATGAATGCCCAGGGTCAATTCATGGTTGTGATGGAAGCGGTGGGAACAAATCTCCTTGATACTCTAAAAATAAAATTTACTAAGTGATTTTCTGATTTTTTGGGTGTGGGAAGCGTGCTGGAACAGGGGGGATTTGGGGGTGGTATGAGGTTGATGGAATTATATGGAGGGTTTGATTGTGGTGGAGAGCATGGCTTCGTTCGTTTCTGTTTCGGTCGACTTTCACCCCTTCTTACTATGATATCATATCAGACCATCGGACTGCGAAAGCAAGTATTGGGTATGATGTTGCATTAGGTCATGCTGCGTCTTCCATCTTTCCACTTCTGGCTTTCGCTTATTAATTGCATACAGCTCCTCTTTTAGGGCCCAAAATCTCCTCCGGTGACGGAGGGACGATGTCATGAAAACATAAATCCGCTTGTCTCGATCCAAGAAGAAGAGAAAAAGATGGTTCGTTATATCCACCGAGTTGGCTGATGAGAGCCCGTTGCAAAGCATAAGAATGCGAGAAAACCAACAAAACGAAACAAACGCCGAATGCCCATCTTCCTATGCCTCTCAAAAGCGCCATGACCTTGCCCGCGCTTTTTGAGAAATCCGGAACGCCATGCGGAAACGTGGAGAAGTCGAGATAGATGGAGGTTGCGATCAAAAGGCGTGAGGGGGTATCATAACTTTTGTGTGTGGGATGGATTCAAACACCGCCGCCCAGAACGGCCCAAGATGGCACAGCATGTCGTAAAATCGTGGCAATATCCGAATGGAAAGAAATGCAGAGAGGCCCGCGCTTAAGTAATCCGTGAGAAAGGCGAGGGTAAATATGCTAAGTAGGGAGCGTTGATAAATTAACCAAATAAGAGGTGACGATGCGATTAGGCGTAAATATCGTGCAAATCGGTCCCTGTGGATGTCGCTATGTACGCTGAAACGTAGGTTGTACAAACATGGAGGAAACAAGCTGATCACTGCCAATAATGGTCACCAGACATTCTTTCGCTGGGTAATTGAAAGTCCAGAAGCTTGTTATCGTCGAAATAGAATTGCGTCTGGTCGTAACTTGGTGGTTGCTCGTTCAGAGTCATGGCATTTAGGTAGGAAGAGATCATCGTCTGTGGCGGCTGCTGTACCATCTGCGGTGATTGGTAATAACTGTCGTTGTGCACTGGCTGCATTGGAAGGTATTCCATCTGGTTGAAATGCTGGTCCATTTGAGCCTGCTGCTGCTCAATCCGGGCTTGATGGTCGACTCGGGCTTGATGATCTACTTGCGCTTGGTGGTCAAGCCGTGCCCGCATGTCGACTTGAGACTGATGATCGAGTTGCGCTTGTCGGTCTATTTGAGCCTGGCGATCCATTTGGATTTGGTGGTTGATCATAGCTTGCTGTTCCAAGTGGGTTTGGCCCATTTGACCTTGCATGACCTCAGTTGGCGTATGTGGATAAACTACGGGGTGGGCTTCTTGGGACGTTTCGCATGGCAAGGGCCAATAATCACGACGGTAATTATAGTTTCTTGGTCTCAAGACCATCTTGACATCTGGTGCAGCAGACACAAGTTCGACACTGGCTTCTGGTTCTGCTTGTTCAGCCAGTTCGTCGTCGGACTCTGCGTCCGGATCGGATTCTGAGGCCTCATCGTCCCATTTGAATTCCACTTCTTCGGCGACGACTTCTCCTTGATGACATTTCTGGATGTGCCTGGTCAGGGTTGTCTTTCGGCAGAATCTGTGAGCGACATCAATCGAACGCTCCTTGCTACTGTACTGAAAGATATTGTACTTACTGTTTCCCACAGTATGTCGGGCAGGTGTAAGGCTTGGTGCCATTGTGTATCCGCCGGTGCCTCGCCAGACTCGACGACTGTATTCCGTCAGCCTGCTGGCTAGAAGACTGTAGTAGTAGTTGTAGTAGTAGACATACATCTGAAAATTTCTTATCGCAACCGTGATGCCCGCACTTGTGCGGCTTCTCGCCAGTGTGGGTACGTTTGTGGACAGTGAGCGCGCTTCGCTGTATGAAGCTTTTCCCACAGTCGGCAAAGTCGCAATAGTAAGGTCGCTCGTTAGTGTGGATCCTGTAGTGCCGTGCGAGATCAGATTTACGATTGAATCTCTGTTGCGACACGGCGGAGAGTTAGCGGAATCGGATGTCTCAGCTGTCTCAGCTGAACCGGGGGGTTGCGGCAGTGCGACAGCATGACGAAGGGTTAGGATGGATCGTTCTTACCTTGGAGCAATGAGGCTTGTCCCACGAGCATTTAAAAGGACGATCCAATTGAGAAGACATGTTATCCAGCAAGTGGTTGTTCTTGTGGACAATGCCCATTGCTGGAGCACACACCTTCTCACGAACTACTTGGTCGTAGCAGTAAGTCGATGATAACGTAGTGCGGTACTCGTAGTGGCCCGCGAATCCTCGGCGTGTATTCCGTATTGAAGACTTAGTTGCAAGCACGGGATCTTCCGTCCTGCTCAGTAAGCCACAGCCGATTGGGTGACACCAGAAGAGAGATGTTGGACAGCCAGTAAGTACGGAGTAGGTAGGTGGTCGGTAGACTGTAGTAGTGGCCGACGAAGAAGGAGGCTTTCTCCGCCTTTTTTTGGATTATTAGAGCAGAGGGAAGATATACCAATCGATTTTTCTGGAGTCCGAAGATGATGGAGGTAAGAGATGAATGGTTAAGTATAATGGCTAATAGGGAGTTGAAAGGCCGACCTTAGTGGGTCGGATACCTACCTTACCTTGGAGCCACAGTTTGAGCTGGGTGTTAGCCTTCTGCGAGTGAACCTTGTACAATATGTGCGATCTATGCGCACGCGACGATTGCAGGCCTGTCCTCAAGCCGACTTGGAAAACTGGCTTGCAGAAGATTGCAATCGGAAGTATTGGATGGCAGTTGTCCAGAAGCGTAATGTCTTGGTAGCTGCGTTCCTCCCCGCAAACACGTACTGCCGGTCCACGTTTGAGTGTGGATGCTCGATGTGGAAAGTGACCCAAGCTGAGGGTCTGAGTGACGGCGCAAAGGGACAGGCAAAGCCAGCTCGAATATGTTGATTGATTCTGCACAATTAAATTCCGAACAAGATGGCCACCCGAATTTGAAGATTATCTGTCGATTCTCCAGATATATAAGTTGGAAAAAAATATTATTATGCTGGTTTTCGCATTCTCTCGACGGCAGTGGAATGTGGTTCTCGTGGAAGGTCTGAGTCGAGGCTAGGATCAACTAAAATTCTCTGAAGATCTGCTGAAGGTCGAGAAATGGAGTTGTTGCAGTGGCGAGACGTTGACTATGATTGTTGAGCAGAGATTATGGTCTTGAATGGAACGGTAAAAGTCGATGGTATATACTAAGTACTTGTAGCTATCCTACAATGTGACGTCGCGCGTCCGCATATATACTAAAATGCTAGACTCAACTAAAACGATGTTCATATGTTTTCTGGCCATCTGTAATAATGAGTGGCGGTTTTCTAAAACCCGTATGTCCAGGGTTGTACGACCAAAAGGGTAGACAGAATTAAAACCCCTCTGCAATTGCATGCAGCTGACTAGGAATCGTCACTGCAGCTGGTGAACAAGGCGTCTGTATTGGTGGGCAAAACTCACACGGTCTTGTGCTGAAGAGCCCCAAGTCAAAGGGGAAGAGCCGCTAGGTCCTCAGGAACTTGAAGTTGAACAATTGGACGCCCAGCCTTTGAACCATCAAGCGGCTAAGAAACCCATCATCTCAGGCTGGTTGTCTGACCAAGATGCGAGATTCTCGGCAGCTTTCGGATAGCGCACGCGCAAGTCTCAATGACCACCATCGGAGCCTTTACACTACCGACGCTTAAGTACTTTTGACGTCTGGCAGTTGCGGACGAACATGTCCTCGTCCCCAAAATAACACTGGTCCAACGGCCGTCACACTGCATGTGGTGGTATCCTCGAAGCCTGAAGTCTTGGGGCCCGAACTATTGTTTCACGTTATAAAACTCTCCGTCACGGCCATATATCGGCAATAGTGTCGACGAATCGTAGGCTGGGCTGTAGGATATCGTAAGTTCCCGTATCGTGTAGGAACAATAGACCTGCGTAGACGGCCATATTGGCCGACTTTGTTCGGGTCCGTCGTGACGGTCAGAAAAACTACCACGCTGAAATCAGCTGCAGCGATAACGAACAATTCACAGTGGCCCTCCTCGGATTGGATGTACGATATGCCAGGGATTAGGGGGTCGACCACATGAAATACGTGAACCCATCTCATGTATCAGTGCTAACAAAGAACAAGGCTATGACCAATTTCAACCGTCACGCACTGTGCAATAAGATGATGCTAGTACTGCCGCTATCTCATGCAATGCCGTAAGCTTTCAGCCTTTTGGACCACCCGAGTGGAGGGCGAAGGATCTGGCAGACCCTGACAATTACACTGTTGATATGCACGCGATTCGGCGGATCCTGGTCCTTAAATTCAGAGTTGATCAGATGGAGAACAAGCTCCGGGCATTGAGAAACAACGTATACAGATCGATGCTAGAACACCGACATCGTCTTCCACTTGACGAAAGAGAGTACGTCTACGCATTGAAAAGCTATTCGACAGCCTAAAAGAGATACGGCACTGGTGGGTACGGTACTCGCTCGGGCTGGACCGCTCCTTCGCAGCCTCCCGTGCGGTTCGAGAGGTGGGAAGGAAATGGGGGAATGTCACCAACTGTAATCGGACATTCTGTGTAACGTTGAAAATGATCCACTTCACGTAAACGTACACGAGACGATTCCGTCCTGCTGTTTGGAAAAGCACACGGTAGAAAATCTCCACGATCCATCAGCGCGCTTGCGAGGTCTGTAGCCAATAAGCCACATGGAGAGAGTGGTGCGGTCAGTGGCTGCTGGTTGCAGCCCTCAACGAACAATCGGCAAAGGACGCCTCAAAGGTCGATGCAACTCTTGGACCCTTCCAACGCAGGCTGGCTGTGGCTTCCTATCCTATTGGTCTGGGGGACAGTACCTACACCACTGTGTACTTTGCAAAAGTGTTCTCGCGACTCGCACATCGATCTTGGATCCTTGGATCTTGTGTAAAGTCGTTCGTCGTTCGTCGTACGTCGTTCGAGGGCGAAGAGTGCTATGAAACCTAGTCAGGGGCTTAAACCGGCTGTCGCTGTCATCCCCGCAATTGCTCACTTAGACGACCCAATAGCAACGCCAGAACCGGCGTCTCCAGCGTCCTGGGCTCGCTCTAGACAAGTATGACATCGACTCCCAAGAGTGCGAATCAGAACGGCGTATCGCACAGGGAGGAATTTCAAATCGGTTGGGAGCGAGACTTCTCCGTACCTCCGTACGGAGGTAAAGGCATTGAAGGCGCAGCAGACATTGTTCGCCTGAGGGGGTTGTTAATGCAGCCGGTTTAAAACAAACCACAATTTACAAAAAAAGGTCTGTGATGAAACCGCGGAGCACCATCCGCCCCTTTTTTGGTGCCACTGACTTGGCCTTTCTAGAACCATTCTTCGTTGCGACCTCTGGACTCTAGTCGTGCATATCCCCAAATTACCGACAACTAGTCGCCGCAACGGAGGGCGGCGTTTCTCACCTGCGCAACTATCTTTATCCCCCAACAATAATCCAGATGAACACATGCCCCGTATCATCTTGATCATCCGTCAGAAGCTTTCCGAGAGTGATCGATTAGGTTGGAGTGGAACACTTGCCGCCAGGAACCATCGATCTTGCATTGGATGCCCTAACTACCCACAATCTGATTGACATTCGCCATTCCATCCTTCGATGCTAGTCTGGACTATGCGCTAGTTCCATACGTTGATCCTCGTACAGTACTAACCTAAGACGGTATTGAGTAGGGCGGTCAACACCCCGTGGCGTGTGGATGCCAAGTACGGAAGTAGTAGTGTTCGAATCAATGACTGAAGACATTTGATTCGGAAAAAGCTATTCCTTAGAGCTACAGTCAAGTTTCCAATCTATGCGCTTGCCAAGTATGGAAAAAGGGATGTCGGATACTGAGAGGTTACCAGATGATTGATTACCCATGACACGAGAAAGTGAATCTGGCAGTGTGTTCCGTACCAGAAAGGTTGCAAATTTGCATGTCCTGGGAGTTCTAATCCCACTTTTGCATTCGCCAGGACTCAGATCTGCTGGTGTTCTGCAACGATATCTGACCCCAGGAACGAACCATGCCGCGCTTTAAGTTTGCAGCACAACGGTTCGTATTATCGTGAGAGGCGTATCTTCTCCTGCAAGAACAGAGACACCTGTTCATGTGCCATTGACGCACTGCAGTGAAGAATAGACCCACCACCTGCAGGCTTTTGCGATGGTTGGCAATACTCTGAGTTTAACCGACAGTCTATTTAAGATCCGAAGGGTTTCAAACTCTAATCTTGACATCTCATCCTTCCCATGATGGACCGTGCCAGCAAGCTTGCAGTCACAAAGACTATCATGGCATAGCCTACCTTGAACTCGTAACGCGGCGGCTCCGCTCCGGGATCATGCGCCCGTTCCTCCCTTGTTTGGGAAGGACTGACCTGAGTGGGCACAAGAGGTTCGAGGAGACGCGGCCAAGTAGTCCACACATCCTGCGGGTGACAAACATTGGGACGTGCTCATCCAATGCCTTCCAGGTGACGACACCCCGGGTATACCGGATTATCTCCCCTTCTCCCGGAGAAGCACTGTCTGTGAGCCGACATCGACTCCCACCCTCTCGATACCCTTCGCTTGCAGAGCATGGCTTATATGGGTCTTACAAATTATGCCGAAACCGTGACGCCCGCATCAGCGTTCGACCCTATTTGTACATAATCTTTATAATAATATATACAATCTCTGCCCACATGCGCTGCTCGCATGCCAGCGGCAACGATAGGCAATGTTTGGGCACAAACACGAAAAGAAGTTGTCTGAAATGAACAGTTCAAGCATGCTGTCGGCTCGAAGTAAGATCACCACCGGCATCACCACCAATATCACCACCAATGGCGGTTGGCGAGTGAAGCGGAGACTCAGGTTACCTAAAGGAAGCGTACTTTTGACAAATAACAATTCCATTGGGAGCAGATAAGAAAGGGTCAGAGCGAAGAAACGGTGCCTTGGAATATCATCAAGAGCATAGATCTAGAAGTCAGAAGCAGAGGACTGTTCCGCCAATAGGTACAACTGGCACGATCACAGTTGCGCTGGGGATAGCGCTTGACTGGAATCATGTAAGATGATGGCCTAATTGCATACTTTGCTTAGGGACTCACCAACTGCACAAGAGTTCTGTAGCATTGATTCGATGATTTTCAGGTGGCCAAATTGAACTAGAAGAACCTTTTCAGAAAAGAAAGCCTCAGCCTTGTTTCAGGCTTTGGTTACAGATCTGTGACTGTCTGCTAGCATACATACTATGTACGAGTCGTTATCAACCTACAGTTGAGGCACTGAAAGGAAAGAGTTATGCCAGACTTGTAGCAATCCGGTTAAAGTCCGGGCAATCTAAACTCCGAGAAGTTTCCTCGGATCCCGTCAACGCTGTCAGCTTTTGCTTCTTATGCTTGCTACTGACAAGCAGCAATCGAACAGTGAGCATACGAAGTCGAGCAGCCAGCATCCAAAATTGCATTTCATTTCATGACGCTGCTACCACCTTGACCATGCCCACCACCCCCTGCGCCCTCTGCTCCACCTCGCGGGCACTCATTATCCGCCCCAAAAACCACCAAAAGCTTTGCAAGCCTTGCTTCATAACCCTCTTCGAAACCGAGATCCACAATACCATTACCACCAACGCAATTTTTTTCCCAGGTGAGCAAATCGCTATCGGTGCTTCCGGCGGCAAAGACTCCACCGTGCTAGCCTCGGTGCTAAAAACTCTCAACGAGCGCTATGACTATGGGCTGAATCTTGTGCTGCTGAGCATTGATGAAGGCATCAAGGGGTATAGAGATGATAGTCTAGAAACTGTAAAGCGGAATGCAAAGCAGTACGATATGCCGCTTGAGATTGTGGGTTACGACGAGCTGTACGGCTGGACGATGGATCAGGTGGTCGAGCAAGTGGGCAAAAAAGGGAATTGTACCTACTGCGGCGTATTCCGACGGCAAGCGCTTGACCGGGGCGCTGCTCGTCTGGGCATAAAGCATGTGGTCACTGGTCACAATGCTGACGATATAGCGGAGACGGTGATGATGAATTTGTTGCGAGGGGATCTGCCGCGCTTGGCAAGAGCAACGAGTATTGTAACTGAAAGTGCGGCGAGCGATACGAAGAGAAGCAAGCCACTGAAGTACGCGTACGAGAAGGAGATCGTGCTGTACGCGCACCACAAGGGACTAGATTATTTCAGTACCGAGTGTATATACAGTCCTGAGGCTTTTAGAGGGAGTGCGAGGACGTTGATTAAGAGCTTGGAGAGGGTGAGACCAAGTGCAATACTGGATGTTGTCAGAAGTGGAGAGGACATGGCAAGGTTGGTGCCGCCCGAGGTAAGTGGCGGGGAGCCTTGTGCAAGTAAGGATGCAAGACAGGTTCTAGTTGTGGATGGAGAACTAGACGGAGAAGGTGGTTGCGGGAGTGTTAATGGGCGAAGAAGTGGAGGTGAGATGGCTGATATGGAGAAGAATTTGCGAGACGACGACAACGCTCAGGGAAGAGAAATTGAAATTACTATGCAAGGGCAAACACACGACAAAACAAAGCCAGTAAGGCAACAAAAGAAGCTCCCGAGGCAGCAAATGGGTCGGTGTTCCCGATGCGGCTATCTTTCAAGCCAGGCAGTCTGCAAAGCTTGCATGCTTCTTGAGGGATTGAATAAAAACAGGCCGAAGATGGAAATCCAAGTTGGCGTTGAAGAGGAAAACAATAGTCCAACGCTTACGAGGAGAATGGAAGGCCTGAATGTCATTCTAGGCCAGCGGGCGTGAGGAGCTTCACTGGGAAGGTAATAGTCATAATCCAGAATCATAGAATTCGGCAACCAAAACATAGGGCCTACCACATGACGAGATTCGATACGAATCGACAGTCTTGCCGTCCAGCCTTTCAACGCAGAAGTCGAGAAGCAATCGGGCCAGAGGATCTTCAATCAGAACCACCTCTCCCTGTGGCAAAGAGCAATGCGGAAAGGGGGCAATTCCATCAATTCGGACGATTCGCAGTACCCACTGCCCTAGCTATTGAGCCAATCGCCTAAAAATCCACTGCCCAAAAGATGGCACCACTATCGACAACTCAATAGAAGGTGGACCGTCGGCTGAAGTCGCAGATGATCTACTTGGTTACAAGACATCAAGCAAGATATAACACGAGCATGGGCTTGGCAGATTGTCGACGCCTGGCTTGGGGTGTTCCGTCGCGTGTCTCAGCTAAGCTGGTACCCTTATATACCCATGGGCTTTTGGGCGGAGATGAACACACAAGTAGTCTACATCAAGAAGCTACTTAGGCATCCAGTAGGAATTATCCAGCCTGGACATTTTCTCTAACATCTCCTCGAGATCTCCCACTCGAAACATACCTCTCTGAACCCCACCCACAACCCTTCTTCTCCAGACCCCCATCTCCAAACCTCCCACAGTTCTCTCATCCTCCATACCCCCCATGTGCCATCCCCTAAAAAAAACCCCTCCCCATCTCCAAGCTATTCCGACGCACCATGCATGACTGCACTTCCAACCCAGTAAGCCGTGATCATAACCTAGCATCCACATCCCCACTCACTGTCCGTCTCACGCCCCCCTCTTGTCAAAGCAAACTGTCCTTGGTGCTACTGTACGTCTATATCCCCAACTAGCGCTGCCCACAATCCCAATAAATCCCTTCCATCGTTCCCTGCCTGTCACGTAGCCTCGTTGTAAGGCTTCAAACTTCTCCATCTCTCCCATCCTTTTCCATCGTTACAGCTTGCCGGACCCCCATTTGGCCCTCCTAACTTTCCTCTCCCGATTTCTCGCGTTCTACCACCAGCTCACGTGGGGGCGCCCCCCCCCCCCCCCCCGCGAGAAACAG
>JAABUU010008262.1_pt1 | contig 10389 bp, 10 predicted proteins | sample 5559301 | NCBI WGS metagenome assembly JAABUU01 (sample SAMN10711884, study PRJNA513360) | rock metagenome | isolation source: Antarctica rocks | place: Antarctica: Victoria Land, Richard Nunatak white | reverse complement strand
CAAGTTGTGCGACGCGGTGTCCGGGTGCAACTTCTTCTCGATGTACGGATACGCGACGAGTACGCCGAGGATCACCCCCAACAGAATTGCCGGAATTGCTGGTTGGGGAATGGTGTGGCCGCCGATGTAGATCTCCCAGGACGGCCAAAGGCGGATGATGCCGTCGGTGAAGCCCATGTACCAGTCTGGTTGTGATCCCGCCGACACCTGGGCGGGATCGTACGGACCGTAATTCCAAATCGGGTTGATCTGGAACAGACCCCCCATCAACGCCATCGTCCCGAACACGATGGCGAACAGTCCACCCCCGTTCAGTGCGAACACCGGCACGATCCGAACCCCGACCACGTTTTGCTCGGTCCGTCCGGGGGCAGGGAATTGGGTGTGCTTCTGATACCAGACCAGGGCCAGGTGGGCCGCGATGAGGGCCAGCAGGATGCCGGGGACGAGTAGCACGTGCACGATGTAGAGCCGGTCGATGATCACCACGCCAGGGAACTCACCGCCGAAAACCAGGAAGCTGATCCAGGTTCCCACGACGGGGATGGACAGGATGATCGAGGACATGATCCGCAGCCCCGTGCCGGAGAGCAGGTCGTCGGGTAGCGAGTACCCAGCGAAGCCCTCGACAATGCCCAGAACCAGCAGGATGGCGCCAATGACCCAGTTGGCCTCGCGGGGCTTACGGAAGGCGCCGGTGAAGAAGGTGCGGCACAGGTGGGTAACCATGGCCGCGAGGAACAGTAACGCCGCCCAGTGGTGAATCTGGCGGATAAACAGGCCGCCGCGCACCTCGAAGGACAGGTTCAGTGAGGTCTCGTAGGCCTTGGACATCTGCACGCCGCGCAAGTTCTGATATACGCCGTTGTAGGTGACCTCCGCCGTCGACGGGTCGAAGAAGAAGGTGAGGTAGACACCGGAGAGGATGAGGATGATGAAGCTGTAGAGCGCCATCTCGCCGAGCAGGAACGACCAATGGTGCGGAAACACCTTGTTCATCTGGCGGCGCATGCCACCGGACATGTGGTAGCGCTGATCGGCCCAGGTAGCTGCGGCCGCGGCACGCTGCTCGGCCTTGGACTCCGTCCCGACGGTGTCGGTCATGACTGCTCCCGGGAGCTGATGGGCACGGCACACACTCACTGCGTGCCGCCGGCGCCCTGCTAGTCAAGCGCCAGCGACCCCCCAAATGTAAACCCGCAGCGAGCGCACCGCGAGCGCACCGCCGAAGTTGCTCAAAGCTTCCGCGCCCGGTGCAGAGCCACCACGCCGCCGGTGAGGTTGCGCCACCCGACCGCGGACCATCCGGCCGTTTGGATCTCGGCCGCCAAGCGGGCCTGGTCCGGCCACGCCCGGATCGATTCCGCCAGGTAGACGTACGCCTCGGGATTACTGCTGACCGTGCGGGCGACGGCGGGCAGGGCGCGCATCAGATACTCCAGATACACCGTGCGAAACGGCGCCCAGGTCGGCGTGGAGAATTCGCAGATCACCAGCCGACCACCGGATTTGGTCACTCTGGCCAGCTCAGCCAGCCCGTCGCGATAGGCGACGACGTTGCGCAGACCGAAGGAGATGGTGACCGCGTCGAACACCCCGTCGGCGTAGGGCAGGTGCAGCGCGTCGCCAGCCACCATCGGCACCCTGCGGGACAACCCGGCCCGCAACATCCCCTGGGAGAAGTCGGTGGCCACGCACCAGGCGCCCGAGCGCGCCAGTTCCACAGTGGACACGCCGGTGCCCGCGGCGAGGTCGAGCACCCGCTCACCGGCCCGCGGCGCAAGTGCCGTAGACGTCAAGCGGCGCCAGCGCCGGTCTTGGGCGAAGGAGAGCACCGAGTTGGTGAGGTCGTAACGCGCGGCGACGCCGTCGAACATCGCGGCCACCTCGCGCGGATTCTTGTCCAGTCCAGCTCGTGCCACAGTCGCGAGGTTACCTGTGGGCCAGCACACTCCGCCGCGCGGACCGGCGCAGCAGCAACCACAATCCACCCGCGATCATCCAGGCGACGACCACCAGCGATCCGGCCGGAAGCACCGCAATCCGGGCGTCGCGCCCCGCAACCCGTACGAGGTCCGGGTTGCCGCGTGCGTACTCGACGTCGATGCGCTGCCCCGCGGCTAGTCCCGTCGGGTAGAGCACGCCGAGCTTGGGACTGTGCGTCACACCGTCGGGGGTAGTGAAGCTGATGGCGGCAAAGATGGGGCTCACCGACAACACGTCCGCGGTCGCACGCCCCTCATCACTGCTGATCGTGAAGTCATCGCGCACGGTTCCCGCCAGCAGCAGCACCGCCAGCACCGTCACACCGATCGCGGCGACCACTACGGCCCGGCGTAGACGCGCCACCGTAGGGATGCCCACGACAGGCGAGGGTAGCCGGGAACAGACCGGTGCCAGCACCACCGGCAGCCAACTCCTATTCTGAAGCGGTGACCCAAGCGCGCGGTGCCCCCGCTGACGTGATGGTCGCGCGCACCAGGTTGCTGCCGCGGGCCGAGCACCACCGGCCCCTGCACGAGTTGTTGCCCACCCCCGACGCGGTGTGCTCCTGGGTACGCGAGGGCGAAGGGCTGGTCGGCTGGGGCGAGGTGGGCAGGGTGCAGACGTCGGGTCCGGCCCGCTTCGCCGATGCCGCCGGCTGGTGGGCAGAGTTCTGCAGCCAGGTGGTCCTCGACGACGAGGTGGGCCTACCGGGTACCGGCCTCGTTGCCTTCACCTCACTCGCCTTTGCTGCCCAGCCCGGTAGCTCGGTGTTGGTGGTGCCGAGGGTCGTCGTCGGACGACGCGACGGTGTCACCTGGAGCACCGAGATCGGCAGTGAAACACCTGAGGTACATCGCCCGGCGACCGCGCCGCGCCGGCTGCGCTACTCCGCCGACTCCCACCCGGTGACCAGTTGGCGTTCCGCGGTGAGCAACGCCGTGCAGCGGATACGGCGCGGGGACCTGGCCAAGGTGGTCCTCGCCCGCGACCTGATCGCCGAATCCGACGTGCCGCTGGACCCCCGGTTCGTGCTCAGTCATCTGGCCAGGCGGTATCCGCAGTGCTGGACCTTCGCCGTCGACGGCCTCGTCGGCGCAACCCCCGAGCTGCTGGTCCGCAAACAGGGACCGCAGGTGTCCTCTCGGGTGCTCGCCGGAACCACGTGGCCGCGGGCAGGCAGCACCAACGCCGAGTTGGCCGCCGCATTGCTGTCCTCGGTCAAGGACGTCGGGGAGCACGGATACGCCGTCGCGTCGCTGGTGGAGTCGCTGAGCGCCGTGTGCGCCACGGTGCGCAAACAGCCGGTGGAGGTGCTACAGCTGCACAACGTGGCCCACCTGTCCACCACGGTCACCGGGACGCTGCGCCACCCGAATCCGGGTTTGCTGGCGCTGGCCGAGGCACTACATCCCACGGCTGCCGTCGGGGGTACCCCGACCCAGGCCGCGATTGCCCTCATCGCCGAGCTGGAGGACATGGACCGTGGTCGCTACGCAGGGCCGGTGGGGTGGGTGAACGCCGAGGGGGACGGCGAGTTGGGGCTGGCACTGCGCAGCGCGGAGATCACCGGGCACCGGGCACGCTTGTTCGCCGGTGGCGGGATTGTCGCGGAGTCCGATCCGGACGACGAGGTGGCCGAGACCGACGCCAAGTTTGCTGCCGTCCGCGACGCGCTCGAAGGAGTGGACGGTTAGCCGGCCGTGACACCGTCGTGGTCGATGACGGTGGCGATGACGCGGCCACCGAACTGCACCAGGCGAAGATGCCGACGCAGGCTCGACGGCTGCGCACGCATCCCGAAGCCACACAGGGTGCCGAACAGCGTTCCGTCGGCTCGCCGGACCGGAACGCCGATGTAGGCGCCGGGAAGACCGAGGCCCAGTCGGGTCAGCTCGCCACGGAGTTCGGCGTAGGGCGGTACTGCGGACACCACCGATGCCACTTGCGGTGCTTCTCCGTTGACCATCCGACGACAGAAGGTAGACGACCACGGCAGCGTCATTCCCGGTCGGATCTGCCCGTGCGGGTGCACGGCAATAGTCGTCTGTCGCGGCACCTCGACGTGGGTGAACATCCACAGATCCAGCCCGACCTGTTCGGCGAGCATGCCCAATACATCATCAGCGACGTCGGTCAGTTGGGCCCACGGGCGCGAGTCCTGGATGCCCGGAGCCACAGTCACAGCGCCCATCGGACCCTCCCCATGGTTTCACCAAAGCCACACACGCTCAAGTGTGTGCTCATTATCACACCAGTGCAACATGGACAAGCCCGGCGAGCGTGCTCCGACACGGTACCTAGCGTGCAGAGTTGGTCAGTCGCGCGTGCATCGCGCGCAAATCCGTCCGGTGGGTACGCACTTCGAGCACCCGCAGGCCAGTTGTTCGGCTCGCCAGCGCAGTGCCCAAATCCTGCACAGCGCGGATCTCGTGCTGCACCCCGTGGGCGGCGCACAGCGCACCGAGGTCGGTGCCGTGCGCCGTCCCGAACACCCGCTCGAACGCTGCGGCGTGCTGCGGCGCGCCCTGTTCCAGCAAGGAGAAGATGCCACCCCCGTCGTCGTTGGCGACCACGATGGTGAGCTCGGGGCGGGGTTCGTCGGGTCCGATGAGCAGGCCGCCACTGTCGTGCAGAAACGTGAGATCACCCATGAACGCTAGGGTGCGCCCGTGGTGCACCAGCGCGGCGCCGACGGCCGTGGAGATGGTGCCGTCGATGCCCGCCACGCCACGGTTGGCCAGCACGCGCACACCGGGTGTGGGCAACCCGACGTAGGACGCGTCCCGGATCGGGTTGGAGGAGCCGAGCACCAGCAGGTCACCGTCGCCCAGGGCCTCGACTACCGCCCGCGCGACGTGCAGCCCCGTGGGTGCGCACGCTGCCAACGCCACCGCTACCTGCGCGTGTGCATCTCGGGTCGCGTGGGCACACTCCTCGAACCACGCCGCGGCCGGTTGTCCTGTCGCGACCGCCCGGGTACCCACCGATCGCGCGCTCGCAGCGACGTCCGTCCACGCCGCGCCTGCAGCGAGCACGTGCACGGTGACGTCCTCCGCGCCCAGCAGCTGCTGCACCGAGCGGTGCAGGGTTGGCCGTCCGGTGACCACCACCTGGCGCGGACGGAGCCGGCTGAGAGCCAGGGGATGTACCGCGCGCAGCGGGGCAGGCGCCGAGGGCTCCGCCACCGTCGGCACGGCGGCCAACTCGGGGTGTAGCCCGGCACCGTCACCGGCCACGACGAGGGTGGGCTGGCGCAGGTCGAGCTCTAACGGGGCGTCCACCGTCGCGGGCTGCACCCGGGTCCACGGCTGGCAGTCGGGACGTCCGGGCCGCTCGGCGAGGTCATCGCCGCCGGGCACCAGCGGTTCGCGCAGAGCGACGTTGAGCTGCACCGGTCCGGGGTTGCCGTCCCTGGCGCCCGTCGCTGCGGCCAGGCTTCGGCACACCGCGTTGCGTGCGCGGGCGTCGTCCGGGGTGTGCTCGGCCTGCAGCGTCACGCACTGGCGTACAGCGGAACCGAACATGCCGTGCTGCTGCACGGTCTGGTTGGCGCCGGAGTCGAGTAGCTCGGCCGGGCGGTCCGCGCTGAGGACCACGAGCGGCACCCGCGAGTAGCCGGCCTCCAACACCGCCGGATGCAGGTTGGCGACCGCGGTGCCGGAGGTGGTGGCCACGACGACGGGAGCGCCACTGCCGCGGGCGAGTCCCAGTCCGAGGAATCCGGCACTGCGCTCGTCGATGCGCACATGCAACCGGATCCGGCCCGCCAGCTCGGCGGCGTGCAGTGCGTAGGACAGCGGTGCGTTGCGTGAACCAGGGCACAACACCGCCTCGCGTACCCCGCCCCGGATCAGCTCGTCGACGAGTACCTGAGCCTGCACGGTGGAGGGGTTCACGCCCGAAGCCTGGCAGAGATGGCCGCCCGGGTCGCGAGGTGGCAGCGTGAGCACCGTGCGCACCGACTTCGATCCGGCCGAGACCGGACACCGCCGCTTCTACCAGCTGTTGACCTCGGTGGTGGTTCCGCGGCCGATCGCCTGGGTATCGTCGCGCTCGGCTACAGGCGTCGATAACCTTGCACCGCACAGCTTTTTCACCGTCGCCGGGGTGGATCCGCCGGTGGTCCAGTTCACTTCAGTCGGCCGCAAGGACAGCCTGCGCAACATCGAGGCCACCGGCGAGTTTGTCGTCTGTCTGGCCGCCGAGGACCTGTTCGAACAGGTCAACGCCACCGGCACCAACTTCGACAACGACACCAGCGAGTTCGACACCGTGGGGCTCACGCGCGAGCCCAGCCTGCTGGTCGCGCCACCCAGGGTGGCCGCCTCCCCGGTGGCGCTGGAGTGCCGGTTGCGTCAGGTCATCGAGGTCGGCAACTGCTTCTTGGTGCTCGGCGACGTGCTGCACGCCGTCGTGGACGCCGACGCTCTGGCCGAGGACGGCCTGCCCGACATCGCGCACCTGCGCCCGTTGAGCCGCCTGGGCCGCGACGAGTGGGGGCTGCCACCGACGGTCCGCGAGATCACCCGCATCCCGGTGCAGCAGTGGCCGGGCCATTACCGCGAGCCCTGATGGTCGATGCGCTGCGGCGGTGGGCGCCGCTCGCCGCCGTCACCGCGGTTGCGGTGGCGGTGTTGGACGCCCTGCGAGTGCCTTCCTCCGCGCTGGTGGCCGCGTTGGTGGTGGGGATTGGTTTCGCATTGTCCGGTCGCAGCCCCGGCGTGGTGTCCCGCTGGGCGATGACGGGGGCGCAGGCGGTGCTGGGCGTCGTCATCGGGGCGCTCGTGCAGAGCTCGACGCTCAGCGCGGTGGCCCGGGTGTGGCTGCCCGTCCTCGGCGTCAGTGCGGCCACCTTGGCGCTGAGCGTCGTCGGTGGCCTGTTGCTCGGTCTGCACCGCGACGTCGACCCGCTGACCGGGTCGCTGGCCCTTACCGCAGGCGGCGCGTCGGGGCTCACCGCAATCAGCCGCGAGTTGGGCGCCGACGAGCGGCTGGTGGCCGTCGTGCAGTACCTGCGGGTGGTGCTGGTCATCGCGCTGATGCCGGTGGTCACCGCGCTGGTGTTCCGGCCGACCCCGAGCGGCGGCGCCCACGCACGCAGCTTCGGCGCCGCGTGGTACCTCGACCTGGGGTTCCTCGCCGCCTGCTGCCTGGTGGGCATACCGCTGGGGCGCCTGTTGCGTCTGCCTGCCGGGGCGCTGCTCGGACCGCTGGGGGTGGCTGCAGCGCTGACCCTGTCGGGGTGGTCGATGCACGCCAGCGCACCCGGTGTTTTCGCGGTGCTGGCCTACGCCGTGATCGGTCTCCAAGCCGGACTGCGGTTCACCAGGAACAGCGTGCGGGTGATCGCCCGCATCCTGCCACTGGCCGTCGGCCTAATCCTGTTGGTGCTGCTGGCCTGTGCGGGCCTCGGCGTGCTGCTCGCACACCTGGCCGGGGTGACGCCGCTGGAGGGTTACCTCGCCACCACCCCTGGCGGGCTGTACGCCGTGCTCGCCACCGCACAGGACAGCGGCATCGCGGTCACGTTCATCCTCGCCGTGCAGGTGGCGCGGGTGCTGCTCATGCTGCTGCTGGCGCCGGTACTCGCCCGGACGCTGACGCGGTGGATCAGGCCGACGGCGGCCACGCGGGATGGCCCCCGGCCAGCAGGGCATGGCACCGACTGAGCCGCTCGCGCCACCACAGCGCCCGATCGGGTGGAGCCGCCAATTGCTGCAGCCGCCGCGCGTCCGGTGCCACCGCGCCAATCGGCAGACGGCCCTCGACCGGGCGAACAGCAGCGGTGACGTCCTCGGCGAGCAGCCCTCCGGTGGCCAGCCCGCACGCGTACTCCAGTCCCGGAAGTGCCGCTGCCGCAGCCAGTCCGGCGCTCATGCCCACTGCGGAGTCCAGTGCACTGGAGATCACCACCGGCATGCGGTGCTCCGTGCGCAATCGCTGCGCCAACGCGAGGACCCGGCGCATGCCACCCAGCGGCGGCACCTTGAGCACCGCGACGTCTGCCGCACCAGCCTGCGCCACCCGCAGCGGGTCCTCCGCGCGGCGGATGCTTTCGTCAGCGGCGATGGGCACCTGCACCCCCGCCGCGGTGAGGCGCGTCCGCACCTCGGCCAGCTCGGCGACACCGGCGCACGGTTGCTCGGCGTACTCCAATACACCCTGCGCCCGCAGCGCGGTGAGGGCCTGGACCGCCTCGTGCACGCTCCATCCGCCGTTGGCGTCCACCCGCACCCGGGCGATCTGCGCGCGCACGGCGGCCACCCGCGCCAGGTCGTCGGCCAGGGCCTGCCCCTGCTGAGCCACCTTGACCTTCGCGGTCGTGCAGCCGGGAAACTGGGCCAGCACCTGCGGCACCTGCTCGGCACCGACCGCGGGGACCGTGGCGTTCACCGTGACTGTGTCGCGCAAGGGCGCGGGCGGCCCCCACCAGGCGGACTCCAGCGCCGCAGCCAACCACCAGGCGGCCTCGGTGTCGTCGTATTCGGGGAACGGGGCGAACTCCCCCCACCCGGCCGGCCCGCGCAGCAGGAGCACCTCGCGCACGTCGATCCCCCGGAACCGCACCCGCAAGGGCAGCTGCACCACGTGCACGGTGGAGGGGATCGATGGGAGCACCCGCTCATCCTCCCCGATTAGGCTGGCAAGCATGACCTTCGACCCCAGTGTGTGGCGCGCGGTAGACGGATTCGACGAGCTCACCGACATCACCTACCACCGCCACGTCACCGACGGCACCGTGCGCATCGCCTTCGACCGGCCCGAGGTGCGCAACGCCTTTCGCCCGCACACGGTGGACGAGCTCTACCGGGCGTTGGATCACGCGCGGATGACCTCCAACGTCGGCTGCGTGCTGCTCACCGGCAACGGCCCCAGCCCCAAGGACGGCGGCTGGGCGTTCTGCTCCGGTGGCGACCAGCGCATCCGCGGGCGTAGCGGCTACCAGTACGCAGGTGGAGACACCGCGGACACCGTCGATAAGGCGCGGGCCGGCCGGCTGCACATCCTGGAGGTGCAGCGGCTGATCCGCTTCATGCCCAAGGTGGTGATTGCCGTGGTCAACGGCTGGGCGGCCGGTGGCGGGCACAGCCTGCACGTGGTCTGCGACCTCACCCTGGCCAGCCGCGAGCACGCCCGGTTCAAGCAGACCGACGCCGACGTGGGCAGCTTCGACGGCGGCTACGGCTCGGCGTACCTCGCGAAGATGGTAGGGCAGAAGAACGCCAGGGAGATCTTCTTCCTCGGCCGCACCTACACCGGCGAGGAGATGCAACAGATGGGGGCGGTGAACGCCGTCGCGGACCACGCGGAGCTGGAAGCCACTGCCATCGTGTGGGCCGCGGAGATCAACGGCAAGTCTCCCACCGCACAGCGGATGCTCAAGTACGCGTTCAATCTTCAGGACGACGGACTGGTCGGCCAGCAGCTGTTCGCCGGAGAGGCGACGCGGCTGGCGTACATGAGCGACGAGGCGGTGGAGGGCCGCGACTCCTTCTTGGAGAAGCGCGAGCCTGACTGGTCGCCCTACCCCTGGTACTTCTGACGTCATGGAGATCCTCAGCAGCCGGATCATTCTCCGACCCACCGACGCCGAGGGGTCGGTGCGCTTCTACCGCGACGTGCTCGGCCTCGCGGTCTACCGCGAGTTCCCGGGCGGCACGGTGTTCTTTGCTGGCCAGGGACTGTTGGAGGTGTCCGGCCACGAGGACGGCCTCGGCACCGCAGTGGTGTGGCTGCAGGTGCGCGACCTCGCGGACACCGCCGCGGAGCTCACGCTGAACGGCGTGCCGATCGACCGCGAACCGCGACGCGAGCCATGGGGCTTGGACGAGATGTGGGTCCGCGATCCGGACGGGGTGCGGCTGGTGTTCGTGGAGATTCCGCCCGGACACCCGCTGCGAACCGACGTCCGTTGAGCCGCTTGCTGCGCGCGCTGCCCGTACCCACCGGCCGGGCCGTGCTGGAGCTGTTGCCAACCCTGGCGCAGGTGCTCTCCGGCGACGGTCCCGCGTGGCTGCCGGTTCCCGTCGACGACGCCCGGGAAGCTGCCCGGTTGACCGAGGCACTGGCTGTCGACGCGCCGATCCAGGACGAGGTGGCGCTGGTGATGGCCACCTCCGGGTCCACCGGAACCCCCAAGGGGGCAATGTTGTCCGCCGCTGCCCTGCGGGCAAGCGGTGAGGCCACACACGCGCGTCTGGGCGGGGCCGGCTCCTGGTTGCTGGCCCTGGCCGCCCACCACGTCGCCGGCATGCAGGTGCTGCTGCGCAGCGTGTTGGCCGGAACCGAGCCCACGGTGCTCACCGGTTTCGATCCCGCAGCCCTGGTCGACGCCATAGCGACGATGCCCAGGGGACGTCGTTACACCTCGCTGGTGCCCACCCAGCTGATCCGCGTGCTGGA
>JAABUU010008254.1_pt1 | contig 10397 bp, 15 predicted proteins | sample 5559301 | NCBI WGS metagenome assembly JAABUU01 (sample SAMN10711884, study PRJNA513360) | rock metagenome | isolation source: Antarctica rocks | place: Antarctica: Victoria Land, Richard Nunatak white | reverse complement strand
TGGGGGGTGATGCTCACCCCAGACTCTGCTAGGGAAGGCTCTCCCCCCTCCGTCTTGGCAGTGCGCACAATCACAAAGTCTAGACCACTTTCTGCTACCTGAGCAGAGAAGGGGTGCTATCACTTAGTTGCCATGCAGGCAGATAGCTATAGCAAACTGCATAAGCAGCAGCTCAAGTACAGAGAGCCTTGCTTCCAGCTCTCATCTTGTGTTGGTTTGCATGTTACTGTTACATGTGGCAATCACAGAAACATTCGTGCTTTCATACGCTTCCAGACATGAAACAATCAGAGTCTGCGAAAACTTCTCAAACAGAACATGACATGTATACGAGCAGAACTGTTTGCGGTGCTGCAAACCCTGATTGGGGTCAGCAGAGAGTTGTGCTCAACCAATCAGCCCCACATGGTGTCAATGCAGCTCTCATGGCATTTTGAAACTAGTGTCAAATTACATCGAGCGGTTGCTTACCTGGCGCTCTATCTTGCTGGGCTTCTTGGACGAGCCTCCCCCTCTGCCAAAGACCCCCGAACAGACCTCCACCACCCCCTCCTCCCAGGGGGGTGACCAGGATAAACTGCTTCGCACCTTTGCTGACAGCGGCAGACAGTGTTCTGTCAAGCAGCTGGTTGTCGGCACGCTGGCCGCCTAAGTTGTCACCAACTGCCACCAGTACTCTTGCATTCCTGAAGAGAAAGCCACAACACTTTTTGCATGCAATTTATAGGGGGCACCCTGTTGTGGATGCAGCACCATGCCCGTGCTTATTGACATTGTGTGCGTGCTTGGCCCTTGATGCAGTGCTAACATATGACAGTCAAGACTGATGCAAGGCACAAGCAAGGCACATGGCAGAAAGTAATGTGGAACAGGCTTGACTGATTTGGTTAACGCCTAAGCTTGTGGTCAAGGACATATGGATGTTTGCAGGATGTATGCAACCCAGCTCAGATGCCACAGACCAACATGCATGACAGACTAGTTTCCTTTGTAGTGTGCACAAATACACACAGACTATGCATCTGTACATGTATGGCAAATGAATACCTTGGCAGGGCATCTGCAATAGCAGATTCATCTGACAGGTTGACTGCTTCTAGCTTAATATTCTTAGCTTCTGCACCTTTGATGATCTCAAACCTTTTGGCAAAGTCCAAACCTGCTTGCGCTTCCTCAACATCTGCTACACCTGCAGTGAGTTGAACTAAGGCTTCAACATGCCGACACAAGTAGCAGCACAGCCACACATAAGAAAAAGATGGCTTGAAAGCAACGCCACATTGACAATCTGCATGTGCTCCAGAAATTAATGGTAGTGTTCTGCTGACTTGCCTGCTGTCACTTTGAATCCCCCTCTCAGAAGTTCCTGAATGATCCGGGCAGAGAGCTGGCCATTACCTCCTGCAAGCATGCACTGCAATAGCCTTCATTAACCGGTCCAGCTGCCTTCCTGGTGATAGGTTCGATATGTGCAGATTTTATCTGTTACGGACGTCACCTGCCACAAAAACGTCACCCCCGACAGACTTTTTGATGGCTTGCACGGCCTTAGTGCCGACGTCCGACGCTGCGACAGCAAGGACTGGGTTGTGACCTCGGCTAGTGTTGACCCGAATTTGCTGCCGGCGTTGTGCCTGACGTTTGCAAGTCATTGCTCGGCCGGACGAGAAGGCATGGCGATGTGCATGCCTATGACTCGCGACAAGGGTCGTCTGCGGCGCCTGCGTCTTATGCATTACATTCACTGTCATGTATGCAACAACGGCAAACTCTGAATGACAGCAATGAGAGTTGTGAACGGATGCTGAGCAACAATTATTGCTTCCGATAGAATTCCGATCAGGCAGAAGGGCATTTCGCTGTACTCGACGCCCCACATCAAAGGGCGTTCTGGACCACTGCATTACATTACACTACAAGGAATGTGTGAGCTTTTAGTGACATTTATGTCAAGATTGTATTTGAATGGGGTCTACTGAGTAGGACACTCGAGGTTCATGACCAACTTTAGACGTACAATACACAATAGATACCTGTTGTGGAAGACACTGCTGTTTCAGAACACAGCAAAAATATGGAGCTCGTGAAGTAGTTGCATAAATCACAAATTGTGCAATGCCTGGACCATAGAGAAGAGTCTGTCTGCAATCCAGGTGTTGCACCGGGTCCGCAAGTCACGGTACTTTCGAGAACACACTACTGGATCCTATCTATCAACTAGCAACACATCAACTAGCAACTACACTCGTATAGCATTCGCCAACCACTCAACATCAGATACATACAACTCAGCGCCATCACAAATGCCTTCAAACAGCTTCGACTAACTCCTTGGCAGGATTTTTGGCATCACTTCTGACTTCGGGCAGCATAGTGGAATCACGATTGTTGGCTTCGTCTGCAGCAGGGACAGCAGAATGGCGCCCAAAAGTCGGCATACGCAGCATGGACATTCTGGGCAGATGCATTGCTGACATATGCACGTCTGGGCGCCAGACAGGGCCAGGCGACACAGCATGACGGTCAGCTGACAAGTGCACTGAGTCATCTGTTGCCTCCAGCCTCTTGATGCCGCTCTGATCCATGATGATCCTGGCCCTGCAGGCAGCAAACACACCTGCTTGCCAGCAAGGCCACAGCCAACGCAATAGTCAGCAAATGAATGGACTGCCGCTCACAAATACAGTTGCCACTCTCTGATCACAACTGCTGCTCACAGAGGTGTGGGACAGAAACCCACATAAAGCACACATCCCTCCACATTTCTTGTCAGAACTGCCTAGTCGCCATAAAACCATTGCATCATAGATGTCCTGGTGGAGCAAAAGTTGCTGTCAAACCTCTGAATCTGCAGCGACTTTTCCTTATAGGCCTTGTCCTTGCGTGTGTCTTGCACACTGGTGCGGATGCGCAGGACCACATTGATATGGTACACCCTTGCACACTGTATCTTCTGCACTTGCATGCTACCATCTTCACTCCTCTCCAAGCTGCAACACACAGTCAAGAGCTGATCTTGGTGTCTGTTTACAACTCAGTATGTCACCACATTGTACATGCATCAGTGAAAGCTCCTGACATAGACTGGTGTACACTGCACGTAACATTGGATGGACAAATCAGTAGTTGCACAGCTGACCAGCATCCCTGCGGCAGGTCACAGGAAAGCTGCGATTAGGTTTGTGCATGACCTGCAGCTGTAGCTCAAGCAGCAGTCTACTCAGACTACTCAGCAAGGAACAACAAGTCATTGAGGGCACAGACACTTCCTGATGTCAAGTGTGTTAATGCACAGCATGTTGGAATTGACTGGGATGAGTACTGGCTACTTTGGCAGCTCTTGTGACATGTGCGAGTGTGTGAGACCTGTAGTGGGGCTCATCAGGGGGTTGCATGCGGCGGCAAAAGTGCTGCAGGTCAAAGCGCATGATGTCATCTAGGCCATCCACCCCCCTGAGCCGGGGGTCCAGCTGATTCCATGCCACCTCCATCTTCTTCCTGTGACCAGCAACCAGCCTTGTTTTGCACAATGCAAGTCATTGAAGTTCATATCACGCAACGCAGTTGCTTGTGCAGCATGTTGCTCTAATCCAGTTGTACATCAGTGCGCTCAGCCTGTGTGTTGCGCTAAAGACTGAGGCAGCGAGGCGTACCCATGCCTGGACACCCAAGCTTCAGATAGGATCTGGGTGCAGAAAGTCAGCACCATGCATGCTTGTATCATTTAAGACTGCAAAACCAGAGGAATAGAGCTAGCAGCGGTTCAAATTATGCATGAAGTCAGCATGAGCTGCAGAACACCGAAGAACAAAGGATTATAGGTGAAGGAGGGGCAGCAGGAGGCAAGCAAGCACCTGTAAGCGAGGACCCTTTCAGGCTTGAGAGCCTGACGCTCTGGAGGAATATGGCCCTTGTCTTTGTGCCGCATGGCCAGCACCCGTACATCTACTTCAGTATCACCAACCACCTTGACCCACTCCTTGCACCGGCCGACTCTCTTGCCCCGAGAATCCCTCATCTGCAAACATGCCACATCACTCATTGCCTACCTTTAAGAGCTGTTCTTCAAGAATTACTGGCCAAAAGACAGACAAAGCTGCTATATGACAAGAAGACAAAACTATGCAGAATGATGTAAGTGGCATCAATCTATGGAGCTTGGCATAGCCAGGTATACAACACATCAAGACATGAGCCATGTGTCAAAGGTCCCTCTGTGTCTGTTCAGCTCACTGCATGGACAAAATGCACTACCTGTGACAGCATCACATCAAAAATTGCAAACTGCAGACGCTTCTGTGCATGGTTTCTAGACCTGTCATTTGCCCCAAAGGGTGTTCATGACACATGCTGATTGCCCAGCATTGGACAAGCCCTACCTTGACAGTGCGGTCAGGGAATTCAAAGCCAAACTTCATGGCAGCAGGCTGCAGGTAGCGCTTCCCCCACTCCTTCATGCGGTCTTTCAGCATGTACCCAACCACAATGATGGTCACATACACGCCGGACAGCTGATTCCTGCTGAACCTGGTGGCCACAAACACAGCACCAGTAGCTAGACACATTGCAGCGCCAGCAATTGTCATGCCGACTAAGTCAGCAAGCAGGAAGCTCTGAGCCAGCAACTGAGGGCGCAGGACCACTGCTGCCCTTGCGTTGTGTTTGAGGCACTTGATGCGGTTGGTGTACTGCTCGTTGCGGCCTGGGTCGTTGGGAGCAATGATGCTTTCATGGTAGCCACGCCGCCTACGCTCATCCTGCATCATGCACACACACTGCATGAGTTCACCCTCTTGCTGGATGGATACTGATTAGTAATCCTGCATTGCAGGCACATGGCATGTGGGGGCCACATGCTGATTTTCCAACAAGAGACCCAATGTGCAGTTAAAAGAAATGGCATTGAATGGCAGGCTGGAGGCTTGCAGCCAATTGTGGCCTGCTGGCTAGACGTGAGTGATAACTTGAGGAGACAGCTTGTGTACAAGCACACAGAATCATGCTTGGCACCACAGAGTGTCAAACTGCTGTCACACTGCTGTGAATAAGAATACAGCGTGTGCACAGGACAGCTGTCTCAATGTTACCTGCAGGTGGATGACTGTTTCCATGATGAGCTGGCGGGCATCGGCTGCAACTTCCATGCTTGCCTCTATCTCTCCAGCAATGTTGTCATGCTCGTCTAGGTCCACACTGTCAGCTACACCCTATGAAGTGACACAGCCAGCTGAGGCCTTGCTGCAATAGTAATGGCTGTAGGCAAGATGGGCTGTTTTGTTAGGGCCAGACTTGCACACATGCAGATGACTTGTTGCTAAGCAGGTGTGAGACGTGAACTAGAGTGTTAATTGGAAAGCAGCAGATCCATGCTGCCAGGAGAGGTGCTGCACATGCATAGGTTGAAAGGAAGACAAGCTGAGTGATGAGGCGGCCAAGAAGAACCCAGACGGCAGCTTCAGCAGCAAGCAAAGCGAAGCGCTAGCTTGGTTGCAGCACATGATGTCAATTTTATATGTTAGAAGCGACAAACTGTTGGTTGCACCATGCAGCATAGTATTCAACACAAGTGCTGCGGCATGTAGCAAACTTGCTGACTATGCGTGTGGCAGCACTCAGCAGGCAAGCACTTGACACAAGCAGTTGCATCGGAAGGACACGCGGTGTAGCTGAGAATCAGTCAGTACAGATCACTTGGATGCAGATTACAGGAGTGCCAGCTGGTTGACTGAACACCAATGTATCTCACCTGCACTGCTTGGATCTTCTGTATCAAGCATAGCATGCCTGACGTATCTGTACAAATGCGCCCCTCGTCTTGACCTGCCTCTAGGCCTTTACTGACTAGAGGATTGACAAACATGCTGCCTGCTGCACTGCTTGTCCTGTCAGAACCTCCATTCAAGATTGCCAGGCCAGACTGATCACGGCCTGGAAGCTGAAAGCTTACAGAGCCATTTGTAACACTGTGCTGCGACACCATCTGCTGAGGCAGCTGCTGCTGAGGCTGCTGCTGCAGGTGGTGTGAGCTGTTGATGGCGCCATGCTGAAGCAGGGCTTGTACTTCAGCAGCTGTTGGGCTATACACATCATCCTGTGACAGCCTGTACTCCAGCTTGCCCTTGCGGCCGTCTGAAAGACCCCTGACCAGGATTGGCCCCTCCAATGGTGTTGTCACACATGGGGCCGGTAAGTCGCTGGTGGTGTGTCTGCTCTGCTGACTCCTGCTAGACTGCTTGGCCAGCTGTTGGTCAGCACTGAAATGGTAAGGCTGCTGCCTTGTGTTTGTCCAACTTGCTGGTTGCTGATCAACAACGACATTGGCAAGCTGGTTGTCATCACCGAGCGAGGCATTTGCTTGCTGATGGTCTGGCCTCTGCTTTGGAAGTAGATGATCAGAGCTGACACCATTCTGTTGTATGCAGGTCTGCTGAGGAGCATGTGCAACTCTGCTTGCCTGTTTATCCAGCTCAGGAGCGTTTTGACTCTGTTCAGGAGGCACTCCCCTAGTCAACCAGACAGAAGTGTCAGCAGAACTTTGTGTGCCTTGCTTGGCGGATGGCTGCTGTTGCGCAACGTCTGTCTCACCCTGAGCAGCAGCTGTAGCTCCTGTCTCTGCAGGGACAGTCTCTCCTGCCCCAGCTGCGGCCGTCATGCCTGCAGCAGTGGCTGCTTGAGCTGCAGCTGTGGCCTGCTTGACACGCTGCAGGTGCTTGTCAAGGCCTCGCATGAGCTTCAGCATTGCACGCTCAGCCTCCATGAGCGTGTACTCATCAACCAGCTTCCAGACCACTTTGACAGCATCAGGAGCATCTGCAGCTTCACAAGGCAGACACACCTGCAGCCAGAAGTGGTGTGACCAGCTGACTTGAAACAGCATGCTTGCAGCCTTGCTGCATCTGCACTGATACGGCAAGCACACCAGCAGGGAAGCTGTATATCCCTTTAGTTGACAAAACGTGAGTGACAATGTGTGCGCCTTTTGGGCAAACATAGGCTGGCACATTGCCAAAGCTTGCATCTGCAGATCTGTAAACTTTAACTTGCACTAGCTGCAAATGCAACATACGCTATTGACAGATATGCTGTCAGCAGCCACAGCTGAACGAGGTTTTCATAAGGATGCAAATGCAGTGTGAACAAGATGAAGCAGCAGCAACGGGGCTGACCTGCTGCAGGCGATGCACAGACTGAGTAATCTGGGCCACAACTGTTGTGACTGCTCTGCAAGCTTGCAGCGTGTCAGCTGCGCCTGCTTGGCTGCCTTCAAGCCTTTCCAAAGCCTCACTGATGCCCTTCAGCGCTCGCCGTATGGCATTGCGGAAGATACACACCTGAGCCAGCATACTGTTTTCAGCTTTGATCAATCACAAGCACTGCCCTGAGCATGCAGACTGTCCCCAAATGTTGCAAGGGATGTTGCCAGGCCTGCTGCGGAACACAACAGCTTGATGATGCGGTGTAAGATCGGCAACACAGATGTTATGTGCCAAGTTAAGGTATTGCAACAAGTTGAGCTGTTGTTAGTTCCCATGGTGCAGTTGTTACCAGATGCAAGATGTGGGCAAATGAGCGTCCTGAAGGCAGAGACTGTGATGTGTGATGGCAAGCAGAGGTGTGCAGCAAGCTCGTGTATGATAGAGAACCTACATGCAGGCGCAGCTGCTGTACAATGCCATCCACTTCCTGCTGCACACTTGCTGTGTCACCAGCGGCTTTCTTGCTCTCGATGGCCTGCATGCTCCCAGTCTCAGATAGAATTGACATAGCATAGAACATTGCAATCAGCAAGATACGGGCAATGTGTTCATGAGCTCAGCATGCATCAATCATTTGCATGAGGTTATGAATGGACCTGCATCACAGCTTTCCAGGATGTACAGCCAGCGTTGCACAAACATGCTTTGCAACAACATGTTCTAACAGCCACAGACAAAGGCACAAAATGTGGTCAGGGGGCTGATATGGTCATACCAGCAGCTCACGGCCAATCAGATCAGTGAAGCCGGCCGAGGAATCATTTGCCAACATTGCCAATGGAATCTGCATCAACACAGCATGAATGTCATTATCGTCTGCATTGCTGTGCACACGCCCAGGTGGGAAGATGGCAAAAGCTGACCTTTGGCGTATGCAGGCGAGCCACTTGCCACAGGTCGTGATAGAAATTATTCGAAACTGCCTCCAGATCCTTGAGAAAGAACATGAACACGTCCACCTCATAAAGCTGAGTTGGCATGTTTGGGTTCACAGCATACACTATCTTCACCTCTGCAATGTACAGCAACCCATGTTGGTTGCTAAGTCTCATCAGCCATGATTTTTACTGACCCAGGGGTTGAGTACTGAGCTCACCAACAGCTCGCTTGTCACTGGTGGAGATCTTCAGGTGAGCAGGCCTCGCAACATGACCGTCCATGGCAGTCACAGACCAGGGCTCTTTTGTCTCTGGCTTGTTTGGATTTGTAGCAAAGCAGAAGCAACAGCAAAGCCACCAGACACAGCGCAAGAGAGCACCATAAATCTTTGAGGAGAAACTCTTGTCATCACTTGTGGACTTGAGCTGTGCAAGATTCGCCTCGAACGCTTGCTGCTTGTCCTCATGCATCCTGACTGTCACCGAAGCAGCTGCCGCTCAAGCTATCGTACTTGACATTCCGCCTGCAGCCGTTACTGCTTAGCCTGAAGTCAGATGGAAGGCTGACATCGGGAGCTCAAATTGGGCAGTGAGATGTATTGCACGTCTCTTGGCGACCATGCTATCGAGAGGAATAAGAGCGTCAGTTGTGTGTCGCTCGTACTGGTCACCCAAAGTGGCGAACGACTGTTTGAGCGGTTCTGTCCACGGCGCGAAGCCTGCGATTGCGGCTGCTGTGACCTCACCGATGCTTTGCCGGAGTCACAGCATTTGCTTTAACTGCAAACATCGCCACTCAGGCCAATTCTGCAAGCTGTGGCAAAAAGCAAAACGTAACGCACGCAGGCGGGAAGGTTAGTTGACTTTATTTGTGATCACAAGCTGTGTTTCTATGCATGGCTGGTGCTGACAACACAGCGTGCCTTAGTCCAATCAGCGCAAAAGTTTGCGTTGTTCCAGTATCCTTTCACTGCTTGTAAGGACTCGTGCATGTGACGTTACATTCAAGCTGAGTCGGGTGAAGCTGTGAGAACGCTATCTTTGCCTGCTTCCATCCATCGAAGCGGCTGTCTCAGTTGCACATTGCGAGCCGTGTTGAGCCAAAGATCTGCACTGCCGGCCGGACGTCTCGTGGTTGCGAGTGATCAACCTTGACCACTTGCACAGCCCGTTGACAGGAGGCGCAGTTATGTAGCCAGCAAGCTGCTTCGGCTGAGACATGTGGGTCTGGCGCAAGGCCGCTCGCTTGCTGCTGCTCGGTTTGCTTTGTCAGCATACTAGAGCCTCCTCTGCTCCAAAGGCCTGGTGGTATGGCGAATTTCCTGCAACCGAAGGTATGCAGGGCAGCACTGCAAAGCCCACAACAAAACATTTTGGGACATCGTGGTTTTTGTTCACAACAGTCATGATAATGCAGTCAAACATGGGAGCAGCATGGTCGATGGATATGGCGAGTATAGAATCTACCAGAACTTTTGGTAAGCACGACAAAAGTGTATACGATAATACCAGATATCCTTGTCTTTGCTACAAAGTCTGCCTGCTGTAGGTTCCATGCACAAAGATTCTATGCGTTGAATTGCTTGGCAACCAAGGATCCCAATGCAACCCCCATCAAAGCAGACATCACCCTCAACATGATGCTCATAGAGATGCCTGTTGCTAAGGCAGAAGAGTTCCACCAGCATGTGCAGGTATCAACCTTTCTGTGCATAGTTGCATTGCCTGAGATCCCGTACATACACCAACAAGATGCATCTGCCCACTGTTTTTACGAGGTTTTGCTAGTATATGCATTTGCAATAGACATGACAGCAAACAACATGAGGCATCCTCTGAAGGTTGACCTCAAATATGCTTGCCAGTTGGAACCTCTGATGACGAGTTGCTGAATGGTCTCAATATGTTGCTGACAAGCTTGCCATTGTCATCATGACTCATGGCATCTCAGGTTATAGTCCATGTTTTTTGTGGTGGATCTCTCTTACCATGACATGTTACATGCAAACATGTGCCACCACCCTTGCGACCTTTGGTATCTCACACTGTGCAGACAGGCTGGTGGGGCGGCAACACTTTGCTCATAGATTTCCCGTTCCCAGCCTTTCCTGAAAGCATGGGCCATTGGGCAGAAGTGTTGCTGCCTGTGTACAGTGCTCTTGTGACTGGTGCCTGGCAACAGCATGTCCAGGGGCCTTCCAGACACATTGATAGGCTGCTCCTGAGCAATGTGCGACGAGATCAGCTGCAGGTACACACCAGC
>JAABUU010008253.1_pt1 | contig 10397 bp, 13 predicted proteins | sample 5559301 | NCBI WGS metagenome assembly JAABUU01 (sample SAMN10711884, study PRJNA513360) | rock metagenome | isolation source: Antarctica rocks | place: Antarctica: Victoria Land, Richard Nunatak white | reverse complement strand
GGCGCGCGACGGCAGACTTCGCCTCCCCTGCTTGGACAGCGGTGACGATGCGTTGGCGCAGATCAGTGGAATATGCTTTCATGACTTGCATGATACTACTGCGGCAACCTCTCTGCTAACTGCGCTAAGTCGACGAGGGGCGGAGTATATTGGGTTTCGATTGCACCGGAGACTGGAGATGCACATCTGGTCGCGTTCCTCGCCGAACGCTTCGACATCCATCTGCAACGGACGTACCAAGCCCATACAGTACCATCGGTGCGACTCCACTGGGACATCGAGGGCGAGACTCCGGGGCGGTGGTCGCCGCAGGGTGAGTAATGCGGTATAGTTTCCCAGGAGGGTTGAACAGTGGAAAGGAGCAATCTCAGTGATTAGCCAGGGACCGAATTCCGCACACATCTGTCAATTTCTCGTTGGGGATGGTAGCGGCACCGCGTTTCCGATCACGCACAATCTCGACAACCACTTTCCCATCGCGCAGGTGTATAAGGCGAACGCCCCCCGCGAGCAGGTCGTTGCAAGCATCGCTGTCACCTCACCAAACGACTTGGTCGTGACGTTCGCACATGCTCCCGCGAAGGGGGAATACATCGTGGTGATCGTTGGATGAGAATGCGCCGAAAAGCCGGTAGATTGTCGAGAGACAGTGAGTTCGGTAGCCGGGATCCCGCCGCCACAGGCAACTTTCCGGCCCGCTTCTCACTCGCGGGCCGGAAAACCCACGCTACATCGTGGCAACGGCAATGACTGACCAACCAGATTTTTGACTCATCCGCTGGCTGCGTAAATGCTGGTAAGGTCACGGACGCACCGGAGCGACGCACATGCGCTACCGGGATGAGACGCACCGAAACGAAGCCGTGTTTCGCCAGGCAATGGCATCGCATCAGCAGACGGCAGTGCATTGTGTCGGTCGGGATGAACTGGTGGGCCGCCCAACGGGGGCGAAGGAAACCAAACCACGGCAATCGTATACCGAGCGCGCGACTGCACCTGCACCTGCGTAGCGCAGGAGGGTAAGAGCGACGGAGGGGTGGGGGAGCAGGCATAGCGAGGGGCAGGAGACGGAAAAGAATCAATCTGATGGCCTTCTACGAGTCGTACATCCTCCCGGCACTCGATCGAATGACGGTCGAGCAATTCCAGAAGCTCTATTACGGGCTGCATACGCAGGGCGGCACATGGCGGAATACTTACTGGCTCGGTGTGCCAATTATGAAGTGCCCCCTCGACCTTTGGCTGTATCAGGAAATGATCTATGAAGTGAGACCGGACGTCATCATCGAGTGCGGCACGGCATTCGGGGCGAGCGCACTCTACCTCGCGAGCATTTGCGAGATCGTCGGCAATGGTACCGTGATAACCGTGGACACCGATGTACGCCCGAATCGCCCCGACCATGCGCGCATCATCTACATCACTGGCTCCTCGACCGATCCAACGACGGTTGAGAAGATCAAGGAGCGTATCCCGCCGGACGGCTCCGTTATGGTGATCCTCGATTCGGATCACTCGAAGGACCATGTCTTGCGAGAATTATACACGTACGGCGGCATGGTGACGCCGGGCAGCTATCTCGTGGTCGAGGATACGATCCTCAACGGGCATCCCGTGGTTCCCGATCACGGCCCCGGACCGATGGAGGCGATGCGGGAGTATCTTCAGGTCGATCGGAGTTTCCTCAGTGACAGGGGGAAGGGAAAATTCCTGATGACCTTCAACGCAAAAGGGTATCTCAAGAAGATCAATCTCTGATATGTAGCGCGTGACCGCCACGCTAATTGCGGCATGTTCAGCGCGGTCCCCACCGTTGCGGGATGCGTCGCATGGGAGCGGGGGATGGGGCGGCGGGCCGATACGGAGGGGACCATGCAGCAAACGCCCCAGCGACATGTACTCTGGGTAGGTAATCCGATCCTCTACGACACCGCGACGGAAGTCGCGTTGCGGGATCGCTTGGCAGCGCGGGGATGGGTCGTTGAATCGGCGGAAGGGTCGGCCGTTCTCTGCCAACGACGCCCCGAACCTTTCGCGCTCGTCCACTGCTGGGATCTGTCCGCAGTGGATGCGTGGCTGCCGACGCTTTGCGCCGCCCGGGAGGCGGGAATATGCGTAGCGCTCAGCCCCGTCTATGATGCGGAATACGTGGCGCGGGCGCAGCAGCGGATGCTGGAGGCCGAGTCGCCGGCCCCCCTGCCCAATGCCGCCATCGCATGGCGATTCACCCGAATGCGACAGCGCTTCGTATGCTCGCAGGTGCGGATGCTTCTTCCGACGGCGCGTGCGGAACGGGACGCGATCCATCGCGCCTTCCCGGAGGCGCGATGCGTCCCGTCCGCAATTGTTCCGGCGTGCATCGCCTTCGAGCCGACGCCGATCAACGCCGCGCCACCGGAAGTCCAGGATATCGGCCCATATGTCCTGGTCGTCGCACCGATATCGCCGATCTATGGGCAATTCGACATCATCCGAGCGGCACGGAACGCGGGACTCGCTTCCGTAATGGTCGGAGCAGCATCTTTGGAAGATGCGGAGTATAACGAGGCGTGCCGCGACCTGGCGCCGGAGACGATCTGGTGCCCTGCTTTATCCCCTCAGCGTCTCGCCGCCGTAATTGGCTGGGCACGTATTGTCGTTCATACCGCGCGGGATTTAACCGTGCCGCTCTTGGCAGCACGGCTCGGTGTACCCGTTGTGCTACCCGCGACACACTACGCGCGAGACGATGTGGGCGGGGCAGCGATCCTTTATCGGCGCTCCGACCCGGAATCGCTGGACGCGGCGCTCCGTAGCGCGCTCGATGGCGGATCGCCGGTGGGATCCGGCTTCGACACGGCGTCTGCGCTCGATGCCGCCGCGCGCACGCTCGCGGCAGCATACGACGCGCTCGCCGCGACTCTGTCGCGGCGCGATGCGCCACAAGGAGGCGACGCGTATGCCCGATTTCTCGAAGCGGAACTTACCCGCGAATATCGCACCAATCAGATGCCTGACACGGTGATTGCCAGCTTGGAAGCCGAGGTCGCGTGGTATCGCCGGATCGCGGAGGAAGGGGTGCTGCGGAGCGAACTGCGGCGGGCGGAGCAGGCTGCGGAAGAAATGCACGCGCTCGCTCACACACGGTTCATGCATATCCGCCAACTTGAAGCGATGTACGCCGCAGAGCAGGAAACGGCGGAAGAAATGCACGCGCTCGCTCACACACGGTTCATGCATATCCGCCAACTTGAAGCGATGTACGCCGCAGAGCAGGAAACGGCGGAAGAAATGCACGAGCTCGCTCACACACGGTTCATGCATATCCGCCAACTTGAAGCGATGTACGCCGCAGAGCAGGAAACGGTGGAGCGGCTCGAAGACCGCGCCGCATCGCTCGGGGAGGAAGTCGCGTGGCGGCGGCAGACGATGGAAGCCTTGGCCATTGAATTGGCCCGACACCAGACGTTTTTCGAGGCCAGAGTACGCAGCGGGCTTTCCGTCGCCCGTGACCGGGCGCGGCGAATGCTTCGCCCCGGCGCGTGACGCATGCACGCGAGGGGTAGGGATGCTTCCATGCGGATCGTTTTCGGCGTACACCAGTTCTTCCCGAAATACACCACCGGCACCGAGGTCCATACGCTAGATCTGGCGAGAGAAATGCGACGCCGAGGGCATGAGGTGATGATCGTCACACATCAACGCACGCACGCGGCAGTAGACACGGCCCACGATGCTATCGAACGGTATCGGTATGATGACTTCCCGGTGTACGCCATCGTCGACGTTCCTCCGTTGTCTTGGGAGGCGACTGGGTCCGCGTATGATTCGCGGGTGTCCGCCGAACGGTTCGCAGCGCTCATGCACGAATTGGCGCCCGATTTGGTCCATTTCACGCACGTCATGCGTCTCGGTATCGGGGCGTTGCGCGCGCTGCTGCGGACCGGTGTGCCGTATGTGGTCACGCTGACTGACTTCTTCGCGCTCTGTCCCCGAATTATCCTGATGGACCGCGCCGGGCGGCTCTGTGACGGCCCGCTCTTCAATGACTGTATCTGGTGTATGACCGGATCGCGTGTGCTACCGCTGCACAGCATCGCGCTCCCCGAGGACGCGGCGGCGATGTACACGGAGACACTGAACGTGGAGGGATTGGCCGTCGCTGAGGAGCAGCGCGCCGCCGGACAACGCTATCATCTCCTCCGCTACTATCTCGCGGGGGCGAGTAAATTGATCGCCCCGACCCGGTTCCTGCACGAGATGTTCGTCCGGAACGGCTACGCAGCAGAGTGGCTGCTCTACTCGCCCTTCGCCGTCGACGAGGATCAGCTCGCGGATCATGCGCATCAGCCATCGGCAACCTCGGTGCGGATCGGCTTCCTCGGTAGCGTCACCGAACATAAAGGGCCACATGTGCTGATCGAGGCATTCCGCCGCCTGCCGCGCGAGGATGCGCGCCTGGAGATCTGGGGCGAAATGCCCGACCCCGTGTATGCGGAACGGATACGCGGGCTGGCAGGGGATGATCCCCGGATCACGCTCCACGGGCGCTTCGCGCCGAAGGATCAGCCGGACATCCTGGCACGGCTCGATGTCATGGTCGTGCCGAGCCTCTGGCACGAGAATACACCGCTCGTGCTGTGCGCGGCGGTTCATGCGGGCATCCCGGTGGTGGGAAGCAATGTGGGCGGGGTCACGGAACTTGTGACGGACGAGGAGAACGGGCTCGTGTATCCGGCCGGCAATGTCGTCGCACTCCATAACGCGCTGCGACGACTGATCGAGGATCCCGCACTGCGGAGCCGGTTGCGGGGCCACCGGCGAACGTTCCCGACGGCGCGCGAGCAAGGGACAGTGCTGGAAGCGGTATACCGCGCGGCGATCGCGACGAATACCGCCAAAAAAAGCTATGACCGAAGCGAGCGTCGCTGACGCCGGAACATTCGCCAAGAGCCCATGAGCGAGATAGGGTTCGCGGCGAGCAGTGATTCGAGATGCAGAATGTACGTATTCTTCTGCGCGATGGCGTGCTCCGCATCGGCGAGACGTAGCGCGCGATCGTCGGCTTGCAGCCGCATGCTGATGTGCTCCGCATCGCCAGGATGCGGCGCGCGATCGTCGGCTTGCGGCTGCGCGAAACGCGTGGCCGCAAGTTCGATCTGTGCGTCGAGGCTGGCCTCACATCGCCGCTGCCACTGCGTGATCGCCGCGTCGTAGTCCTCGGTGAGTGCAGCCATGCGCTGAAGGAGCGCATCCCGCTCGTCCTGTAGGGCGTCCCGCTCACGCGTGCGGAGCGCGAGCAGATCTCGCATTTCCGCCAGTTTCGTGGCCGCCATGTCGTCTTGCGCTGTCAAGTCGTAGGATGCGCCGTCATGACGCGTGTGCGTTACCATCAGGAATGCGACCCTCACCTTTCCGCAGAGACTCCCGTTCGTGCCCGGTAGCGGATGCCATCCTAGCAAAGACGGCGGCAGCCGTCGAGGCGCGCACTGGCGGCTGCGTCGCGAGAGGGAACCATGGTCGGGCGTGGCAGGGACGGCCGCAGGTTGGAGAGCATGTTCCCACCGAGAAGCGATCCCACGACTCGTCAGCTGTTGAACGCATTCTTCTCGGGTGTGCCCGTCAGATTTCCGCGCATGGAGGGAGTGCAGTGGAGGGAGGACTGACCCGCCGTCGCCACGGATGGGCGGCGGGTCGCCACGGGGTTCTGCGCGCAGGCGGCGCGGGCGGAGATTGCGTGGAGCGCGGGACTGGAACGGGTGCGGGGGTACTGTTCGCTGGCACTGGTTGCGCCTGCGCTGTCCGCCGCACGGTGCGGCGTCGGCCCACGTCTTGACGTTGCTCGGCACGTACCCGCCGGACCACTTGTGGCCACGCTTCCTCCCAGCGTGCATTGCTCTCCACTGTACACAGCGCGCACAGGGCGTTGACATGGCTGCGCGTCCAATGCATCCCCGCCCCCGCCAACCGGGCCTGCGTCACCACCTTGTGTCCGCTTTCCACCGATCCACTGCCAATCGGATAGCGCAAGGCACGGAAGGTGGCATACTGCATCTGCGCCAACCGCTTCGTCAGGTAGCCGACACTCTCCGCCACCACCGCCCGCGCCTCGGCGGTGCCGTCCGCAGTTGGCAGGGCAGCGATCGCTGCCACCACCCGCGCTGCCTCCCCCCACTTCAGTTCATGTATCTGGGTCGTGAGCCATGCCGTGCCGCCCGCACTCTCCGACCCGAACACCGCCTGCGCCGCTCGTGTCACGTAGCCCGCTGCGTGCGCGAAGTCGAGAATGCGCACCGCATCCGGTCGGTGCAGATCGACCAGCCCTTGCAGCCACTCCGCTCCGTCGGTCACCGCGCATGCTGCCCAGAGATACGGTATTGGTTGTCAAGCAGCGGCCTGTGTGGGATCGACGATTCGATAATTCGACTGATACCGCTCTTGCTTTGTCACCAGTGCCCATGCCAGATGCAACAGCTTGCGTGCCGCCGCACAGCGCGCCACCTTGCTCGGCTTACCCGCCGTTCGCAAGCGGGTATAGAAGGCCTTGATCGCGGGGTTGTGCCGCACCGCCGCCAGCGTTGCCATGTAGAGCGCCGTGCGCAGTCGGCTCTGCCCGCCATGACCGATCCGCGCTTGCCCCCGCACGCTCGTGCCGGAGGTGTGTGGCATCGGCGCCAACCCCGCGTAGGCGGTCGCCGCTTCCGGGGTGGCGCACAGGGTGAAGTTCATCGTGCTGACGAGCAGCCACGCGGCGGTCAGCATCCCGATCCCCGGTGCGCTCATCAGGCAGGCGAGCGACTCCGCCCAATCGCTCGCTGCCAACACGATGGCAATCTCCCCCTCCAAATCGGCGATCCGCACGTCAAGCATGGCGATCACGCCGTCCAGATGATCCCGCACCGAGGCGACGACCACCGGCCATTGCAGCAGCGCGTGCCGCTGGTTGCGCGTCTGTTGCCGCATCGCCACCAGGGCATCGCGCGCGGTGAGGCGCTGGCGCACCTCATGATAGACGGCGGGCGGGGGTGTCCAGCGATCGGGCTGCAACGTGGCAGCCAGGTGTGCCAGATTCTGCGCGTCGAGCGGATCGGTCTTGGCGCGGCGCAACTGGGCCTTGGCAAAGTGATGCGCCTGCAAGGGATTGATGACGCTGACCGCATAGCCCGCCGTGTGGAGCGTGACGGCGAGGGAGACCCAGTAACTGCCGGTCGCTTCGAGGACGACAAGGGTGGCGGCGGGTGGGGTGCCGGTCGCGACGAGCTGACGCTGCAGGGAAGCGAACCCGCCCGGCTGTTGGGGATGGGTGACGGGTGGGGTGGGCGCTCCACTGGGCGACAGCCACGCGGCGGTGAACGTTGCCGCAGCGATGTCGACCCCCACATACAACTGGTACCTGACCGTCGAGTTCTCCATCTTCCTCCTCCATTTCGCGACGATGCCAGCATGCGCCGGTTCAGCGGGCGGGGGACGTCTTGCCTCGTGATACGTGGTCATCGCCACTTGATACGGTTCAGACTTGTCGCGCCCCGGCGGAGGGGGGACACTCTCTGGGACGCAGTCGGTGCTGCAAGGGCGCCCGCGTCCTCACCATCCTCCGTGAACCGTCACCATCAATATACGAGGGCACCCGCTTCCGCCTGCTCGGTGCCGCGCCGCTGTGTCTCCACGCGTGCCACCTCGCCACAGGTCTGGGCATCGGTCATCCGGGAGAAGTAACTCAGTCTCTCGGTATGCACGACCCACTCGTCCTTCTCCCAGCACGCCGCTCCCACTTCGCCAATCGCCAGAAGCTTCACCTCCCCCCATCCCCCGCCAACTAAGGGAACCATCGCCCCATCCGCACTGAGCAACTGGCACTGCGGCGCGTTCACGCACTCCGGCATCGTCCGCGCCAACGCGGCCGCCTGTGCATCCTGCACTGCGGCGTACCGCGCTCCTGCCCGTTCGGTCAGCCGACGCGCGGTGGACTCGCTGACCGTCACATGCCTGAAATGCGCGAACAGTCGCGCCGCACGCCCAAAGGGAAGCACCGTCCCAAGACGCACGAGTGTCTCCTGCAACCCCGGTGTCAGGGTACCGGGCAGCAAGGCCAGTTCCTCATCGAGGGGGGAAAAGCCCCGCTCCACAGGCGGGACAGACGGCGCGCGTGCGCGTCAGCGGCACCGCTTGCCCATGATCGGTGATGAGGGCCCGCGTCTCGGTGCCCCGCGCTTGCATCCGCACCCCGCACGCCGGACAGGTTGCGGGCGTCGAGACCGCCGCACTCGCCAGCGCCACATCTCGCAGCAGGCGCGCCCGCATCCCCGCGAGGTGCGCATCCGTCGCCGCCTCGATCTCAGCAAACGTCGCTTTGGGATGCTCCCTGCGCCACGCGGTCAAGTGCGCGAAGGCATCATCCGCCAACTGCCGCCACTGGATTTCCTGCTCCTTCAGCGCCATCACCTGCTCCTTTCATCCTCTCACCGCATGGCGCGATTCTACTCCTCCCATCCATCACGCGGAAATCTGACGGACACACTCCCACGCCGAGTGATGGAAGGGGGCGGGGGTTAGGTTCTTCCGACTGCAAAGAAAAAGGAGAGGCGTTGCGGCCTCTCCATAATCGGTGAATAGTGGCGATCAGACACGGCGGGAATAGAACTCAACGATCAACCGCTCGTCCACTAGGACGGGGATGTCGCCGCGCTCCGGCATCGTCACGAGGCGACCAGCCATCGTATTGCGGTCGAAGGTCATGTAGGTCGGTACGCTCGCGTGCTGATCGAGTGCGTCGAGCACAATCGGGTTCTCGCGCATCTTCGGCGCGAGCGAGATCATATCGCCCGGCTTAACGCGGTACGACGCGATGTCCACCTTCTTGCCGTTGACCTGAACGTGGCCGTGGTTGACGAACTGGCGCGCGCCCCAGATCGTTGTGGAGAAGCCGAGGCGATGCACCATGTTATCCAGTCGGCATTCGAGCAACTGCACGAGGATCGTGCCACTGTTGCCGGTTAGAGAAACCGCCTCTTTCATGTAGTTCATCATCTGCTTTTCGAGTACGTTGTACGTGTAGCGGAGTTTCTGTTTCTCGATCAACCGCTTCGCGTACTCGGACTGCTTCGGACGACGGCGGTTGCCCTGGGGCGAGGTGCCCGGCGGGTTCGGATGCCGCTTGAGAATCTTGACGTATTTCGGCGAGTTTGTCATCGCCATGCCGAAGCGGCGCATTTCCTTCGCCTTCGGGCCGGTATAGTTTGCCATCTGCGGGTCTTCTCCCTGCTCTCGTAGACACCATCAAACGCCGCAGCCGCGCGGACAGACGTGTAGTGTACCGAACATAGGGCGATGCCGTCAAGGCTTTTTCCGTATCTCAGTAGCCAGTGTCAGTAGTCGATAGTCAGATTGATAACGCGTCGAAGCCGCGAAGGAACAACTCATTGCCTAACGAAAGCGGGCAGCGCCGTTCCTGTTCTGACTACTGACTACCGACTACCGACTACTTCTCAGGTGTACCAATGCGGCGCGCGGCGGAGGCGGGGCCATTGGTTAGGATCGTGGGAGAGGAAGAAAGTCGCATCGTGCTCGCCCGCGAGGCGGAGAAGGTGGGCGCGGCTCGCTTTCCATGCCGCTTGATCCGGTCCCGCGCCGTGGCTCGTGCCGTCCATGCACTCGCGCATCGGCAGCGCATCGACCGGCAGAAGCACCGCGCCGGTTTCGGGCAACGTGACGATCAGCGAAACGTGCCCGACCGCGTGCCCCGGCGTGTGGACGACTATGACGCCTGGCGCGATCTCCGCCGTCTCCGCATCCGGCAGGAATTGGTAGGTGTCGGCGGCGAAGAAATCCCGTTTGCCGACGCGCGGGTTGACCTCCCGCGACCATGTGTCCAGACAATCCTGCCGCACATAGACCGTCGCCTGCGGGAAGAGATGCGTCTGGCCGCAGTGATCCCAGTGGAGGTGCGAGAGGATGACAGTGTCAATGCTGTTCGTCGCGACACCCATCTGTTGCAAGCGATTCGGCAGGAGGTCGTTGTAGGTCATCACGGCGGGCATCAGCCCCGCCGATTTCGTTCCCTCATATGTCGCGTCTGGATGGACGATGTGATCCGGATGCATGCCGGTGTCGAAAATGATCCGTCGTCCATCGTCCGACTCGATCAGCGCGCTCCAGACGGGCACATGAACACGCACGCCCACATCCACGCCGGGCGTCACGACGCGGCCTTTGTCGAGATAGACGGAACCACCGGGGAGCAACGCCAACCGCATCGCGGCCCTCCTTCGTATACATGGCGGGGCAATGAATGATAGGAGTTACGCAGTTGAGGAGGAACATACCAGATGTTGTATTGATCAGCCGGATAGCGATACAGCATACGGTACCTCGATGCGTCCGTACATGCTCAACTGCGTAAGTCCTAGAATGAATCATGC
>JAABUU010008252.1_pt1 | contig 10398 bp, 7 predicted proteins | sample 5559301 | NCBI WGS metagenome assembly JAABUU01 (sample SAMN10711884, study PRJNA513360) | rock metagenome | isolation source: Antarctica rocks | place: Antarctica: Victoria Land, Richard Nunatak white | reverse complement strand
GTAGGTGCGATAGGTGGCCGGGACAGGCGCGCTCAAGGTGACAATGGCAATATCGCCCGCATCGTCCGGGTTGACCCCATGAAAGTCCGGGCTGATATCCACGCGCGTAGCGTCAAATGACACCATTCCATTTCCGCTGTCCAGGCTGAACCCGACCCCGGAAAGCGTGCCGGATGCGCCGAACAAGTGCGCCGCCGTCAAGACATGCGTCGAATCCAGCAGCGTTCCCGTGCCGCCGTCAATAGCGCCCACGCCCGAGAACGGCGACAACAGGCCCAGGCTGTCCAGCCGCCCGGTCTGCGTCACAGGGTTGTACGGGTTATTGGGGCTGTCGGCGGGATAAAGGTTGTTCCCGTTGCTGTCCTTGGGCGGGTTGGGATTGCCCCCCACGATGGCCCGCGCGGGCTGGGCCAGCAGGCACACCAAGCCTGCCGCGCACATGGCTCCGAAACAGCGTTTTGCAAGTAGCATCATGAGTATGTCTCCAGTGAGCGTAATGTGAGTTTCCACACATCGCGGCTTAAGAGCGTGGATGGGAAGACATGAGAGCGAAGAATGCCCCCCCGCCCCAATCCTGGGGAGCCGGAGTAGGACAGCACAAGACTGACTTGCTCTTGGGTTTCCCACAACGGCAGGAACTACGTCTTTCTGGCTCCTCGCCATTGCCCCTATTCGCAGGGCCTCAGTGGCGGGGAGCAGGGCGGGGGGGCCTCTTAAAACCTTTCGGGGCACACTCTTAATGCGCTGTAGGAATGCCCGGCAGGCTGCGCGAGCCGCTTGTCGACACGGAACGCACAGCGAACAGATAACCGTCTTTGGACAAGGGCAGCGTGACGGTTTGGGTGCCTTGCACAAGCTGCACGCCCTGCCAATCCGGGGCATTGTTCACGCGCCATAGCACTTCGTAGGCTGCCGCATCGGCCATGTAGTCCCAGCTGAGTGTGGTAACAGGGCTGAGGTTGGCGGTCAGCACAACGTTTGTCGGCGTGGTCGGCGCAGACGCCTGCGTCGCTATGGTCGCCGCGTTGACGCGGGCGACGTTGGCTAAATAGCTGAAGTCTACAAACTGCGGCAGGTCGCCGTACTGGACGCCGTTGACCACGACCACATCCTGATGCTGATGCCGCCAGTCCTCGTTCGGCTCGGTCAGGCGCACGGCAGCATAGCCCTTCTGGACGAACGGCTGATGGTCGCCGCCCCGCAGGAAACGATCCATCCGGTACATCAGGGCTGTGCCGAAGCCGGGCACGTAGCGCCGGTCGGCATCCAAAATGGCGCGCCCCAGAGTGCGTGCTGGCGTGTCGGCGTCGGTGCCCGCCGACTGCTGGCTGGAAACCTGTGCCGCCGTTGCCGCAGGGTTTGTCGGCGCGGCGTACACGCTGATCTGGGACGCGTCGTAAACACCGCTTTGCCCGTGCGAGCTGCCGACAATGTCATTGTTGACCATGGCGATCACGTTTTTGCCGCCGCTGGACATCTGCTGCGCGAAATGGGTGGAGCCGTACAATCCCTGCTCTTCTCCGGTGAAGGCAACAAACTTGATCGTCGCCGGATAACGCCGCCCCGCCATCACGCGGGCCATTTCCAGGGCGACAGCAACCCCGGACGCATCATCGTCTGCGCCTGGCGCGTTGCCTGCTGCGTTCATGACGTTGGAACAGCGGGTGTCGTAGTGGCCGCTGATGATGACGATGCGCTCCGGGGTGGCGGTGCCTGGCAGCGTCGCGATCACATTGGTCATGCTGACAGGGGCAGACAGGCGGCTGTCTGCGGGCTGCGTCCAGGTGTCAAGCGCTACCTGCAATCGCCCGCCGGTGCTTTGGGAGATGGCGTTGAACTGCGCGGCGATCCAGTTGGCGGCCTGCGCGCTGCCTGTCGGGGACAGCGTGCTGCGCGTGGGCATCGCCGCCAGTGTTTGAATGGTGTTTTGCAGGGAAGACTGAGAAATCGCGCTGACGGCGGCTTGTACCCCGGCATCGGTGTCCGGTGGGACGGTTTGGGCCGAGGCTCCTGCTGAGAGCAGCAGCCAGGCGCTTGCCGCCAAAGGCAGCAGGGCAAGCCGCTTGCGTGTTGTCAAGGTCATAAAGAAACTCCTGATGATTTCATTTTGCGCCTCCTCAGGCGCAAAGCACACTGCGGCATTTGCGTGCCAGGCAGTTTGTTATTGTGCTGCCGTCATTATATCACAGATTTTGCAGCCTCGCAAATGCGTGGCAGGGGAGCCGCCCTCCCCCTGGGCAGCAGGGGAGCCGCCCTCCTTCTCTCGCCCCTTTGCGCGACGTGCCGGGTGTGGCTTGTCTGTGCTGTTGTCATTTATCCCGCTTGCTGCCGTAGTCGGCACTGCTCCGGTACTGCTCAGGGACTAGGTCGTGACCGTGTCGTGACCGTGTCGTTGCCGTGTTGTAGCCGTGCCGGGGTTGTTCCTACGGCGGAAGGGTTTGTTCCGTCGTTGCAACGCGCTTTCTACGCCTGGAAAACGCCGAAGCAATGCACGATGGGTGCGTTGCAACACCTAATGTTTACAACATTGCGCCGCAAAGGGCAAGTGAAGTGCAAGCAGAACACCGCATTGAAATGCCGTGCTGTTGGTAAAACCCCACCTGCTGCACTGGCAGACCCGGAGGGCGTGGGTTAAGAACAACCCCTTCTCAACCCGCGAAGGCGGGTTTTGCGGCGTCAGCACGGGGTTTTAACCCTGTGTTTTGCCAGGCAGCGCACGGCGGCAGCAGGCAGGCGCAGGAAAAAGCGTACCCCCCGGCGAAGTACTGTTTATCGCTGCCTCTGCGCTCAAGGAGAGTGTGCCATGAACCGTGTCCTGTGTTTGCTGCCCGCCGCCGCGTGACTGCTGCCGGTTTTGGCCCATGCCCAGGCCCAAACCGGCCCGCCGACGCCGCTGCCGGTGCGCTCGGTTTCGCTGTTTACCAGCGGCGTGTCTTATATTGAACGCGGCGGCACTGTGGACGGCAACGCGGATGTCGCGCTGCTGTTTCCCACCGACCAGGTCAATGATTTGCTGAAGTCACTGGTGCTGATTGACAGCGCGGGGCAGGTGCAGCCGGTGACCTACGGCACGCGCGACCCGGTCAGCCGGACATTGCAGTCGTTCGCGATTGACGTGACGCAGCCCACCTCGCGCGCCGACCTGCTGCAAAAACTGCGTGGCGCGCGCGTATCGGTCGCGCCGAACACGGGGCCAGCACTGACCGGGCAAATTGTCGGGGTGGAAACGCGGACGGAGCATCGGCCTGACGGCACGGTGACAGACAACATTCCCACGCTGAACCTGCTGACAGACGCGGGCCTGCAATCGGTTGACCTGAACACGGCGCGGGCGGTGCAGATTTTGGACCCGCGCCTCAACCAAGAGTTCAAGCAGGCATTGTCGGCGCTGGCATCGGGGGCAGACAATGCCCGGCGTCCCGTGACCCTGCACTTTGCCGGGACAGGGCGGCGCGATGTGCGGGTGGGCTATGTGGGGGAAGCGCCGCTGTGGAAAGTCTCCTACCGGCTGCTGCTTGGCGGGGTGGGGACGGGAGCCTTGGGAGCGGGTGGGGCAGCGGGTGCGTCCAACTATTTGCAAGGCTGGGCACTGGTGGAGAACACCACGGACGACGATTGGAACGGCATCCATTTGTCGCTTGTCTCGGGGCGTCCGGTCTCGTTTATCCAGGACTTGTACCAGCCCTTGTACCTACCGCGCCCGGTCGTGCCCCCGGACGTCATCGCGTCGCCCTACCCGCAGACGCACGGCGCAAACTTGCAGGAAGAACAGCGGCGTCTGACTGTGAACGGCAGCCTAGACAGCGTTTCGCGAGCCGGCTTTGTTGACAGCAATGGCGTTGACGGGATTGTTGTCAATGGCGCGCCGACTTTCAAGACTAGCACTGGGAACGTGCAGACCTTCGCGGGGAAGAATGACAGCATTACATTCGCGAAGCCCTACGCGCCGCAGAAACGTGTGTTTGCCTTACAGGGTGATAACAGCCTGTTTATCACAGAAAGCTTGAAGCAATCGGTGCGGGCGCAAGCGCAGGGAGCCGATGTAGGGGAGCAGTACGCCTACAACATCGCCATACCCGTCACCCTGCCCCGCCAGCAGGCCGCCATGATCCCCATCGTCGCCCAAGACATCGGCGGCGACAAAGTGCTGCTCTACAATGCCGACACCGACCCCAAGTTCCCCCTGGACGCCGTGCGCCTGCGCAACACAACAGGCCTGCACCTGAAAGGCGGGCCGGTCACGCTGTTTGACGGCGGCACGTATGCCGGAGACGCGCGCATGGAAGATGTCTCGCCCGGCGAAACGCGGCTGATCTCCTACGCCGTAGACTTGTCCGTACAAGGCAGCAAAGACATGCGTGGGGGAGGCATCGTCCAAACCAGCTTGTACCTGCATCGCGGGGTGCTTTCAATCACGCGAAGCGAGCGTATGGAAGCGCTTTATCAATTCAAGAGCCAAGCTGCGGGGCCGCGCACGCTGGTTGTGGAGCAGCCTTTTCAGGGCGGCACTGTGCTGGTTCAGCCCGCCAAGGCGGATGAGCGCACGCCTGACGTGTACCGTTTTGACCTGCCTATCCTGCCAGGCAAGACAGCAGCCTTGACGGTTATCACCGAGCGTCCACTCTATAGCAATATCACGCTGATTGACAGTGATTTGGATGCCATCAGCGTGTATGCCAACGACACCAGCATTCCGGCAAAACAAAGGGCTGTTCTGCAATCCATCGTTCAGCAGCGGCGCGAGATAGACACCCTGCGCGGCGGGGCACAGGCGCGCACCCAGCGCGTCGCGTCGTTCACAGCCGACCAGGAGCGCATTCGCAAGAACATGCAGGCACTAGACAAAGCGTCCCCGCTGTACAAGCGCTACGCGGGTGAACTGGACGCCCAGGAAACGCAAATCCAGCGCCTGCGCACCGAAGCTGCCGCGCTGTCAGCAAAGGCCGATGCCGCCGCCGAGGCGTTGCACGCCCGCCTGGACACCTTGACGCTATAGGTGTGGACTACGCCTCTTAATCCAATCCGGCTGCGGCCCCGTCTGGAGTGGTTTCGTGCAGGGCTTGAATGGACTGTTCAATCCGGGCAATCTCCTCGGTGCTCAACTCGGGAAATAAAGGCCGTTTTGCCTGCGACAATCGGCCCCTGTTCTGCAGACAGAGCCGCACAAGCAGGGACGCGCGGCGGTCAGGCATGTCCACGACGGTGCGGACGGCCGACAAACAGGCATCGTAAATGCTTAAAAAGTCCAGATCTTTCTTCAAGTCCACTTCAATGGCCTCGGCAATGCGGTCGTATAAAAACTCAGCCTGCGGGGTCGCGTCAAAGTATTGATAAAGCGGCGCGGTTTGGTTGAAAACCTCAATCCCGCCACTAGAAGTAAACGCCCACTCAATGCCCGCCAAGATAGGTTTGGAGAAAGCTTCCAGGGCTTGATCGTACAAGTGGCGCTGACGCAAAATAGCCGCGCTGACGGGCAGCACGACGCCGCGTGGACCGTACCTGCGGCGGGCCCGGGTGGAATGCAGCAGAAATCGGTGGATGCGTCCATTGCCGTCCTCAAAAGGATGAATAAAAACAAAGCTGAAGGCACTGACAGCCGCTGCGAGAACGGCATCCAAGTCGCTCATAAGGAGGCGCTCGGTCATATGCATCCATCCCTGCATCAGCAGCGGTACATCCTGGGGGCGCGGGCAGATGAAGTGAACACGCTCTTCATAGCCATGTACGGTTTCGCCAACGAAGTTCTGAATGGGCCGCCATTCCTGCTCAGCGTACCGTGGGTCAACGATGCTGTTTTGCAGGTGAACAAGGGAGCTTTTGTCAGGGCGAAAGGCTGCGGCTTGCTGAAGCGCCCGCAGGAAGCGCTCTTCGCGCTGTGGCCCCGGCGTTTCCCCTTCCAAAGCAAACGAAGAGCGGGTTTCTTTGGTGTAAAGGTAGCTGACAGCGCGGGCTAAGGTTTCTGGGTCATAGCGCTGCGTAAGAGCAACGGCCTTCGCGTCCAAATGCGCCGCCCGCATAGCCTCCAGGCGGGGCGTTCGGCGCAGCGTTGGGCAGAAGGCCGCGGAGCCGAACAGGTTATTGCGAACGCGATGCCGAGCTGAGTTTTGTCCGCTCGCACTGTAATGACGCTTTTCATCTAAGGCATCAACATAATTGCCTGCTGCCGTGTCCGGCAAGTCCAGCGTGTTTTGGAGCAATGTTTCATAGAGGAACCAGGCGCGGCGGCTGTATTTGCCGGTCGGCTCGCGCCGCACCCAATCCGTGAGCTGCCTCGCCCCAATAGCGGCCAGCGTGTCTGTGATGATTCCTAGGTGCAGCGCTTCATGCTTAAGCGCAAACTTGAGATGTCCAATGAGCGTATCGGCGGTGCGATACTGGGGAGGATAAAACTCTTCGGTTCCCGCGTCTCGTTCGTGGGTGCGCCTGCCGCTTGCGGCAATAAAACTTTGTACGGACGGCAGCGGCTGCTGTGTTTGCAGTTTTCGGTGCAGGGCGATTTGCCCAATGGGTACGCGTGATCGGTGTGAACTGGACTGCATACAAATCCTCTATGCTAAAATCGTGATGCCCATGATAAAACGATTATGTTAAGACTATTGTAGACGCAACTGTGTAAAAACCGTGATTAACATGTTAAAACGGTATCTAAGGATGAACGCGAAGTGAACCGCTTCGCGTTGACTTTGGCCGGGGGCCGGTGCTATAATCACGGGTTGGCTGAGGGGCCGATACGAGATAAGCAAACGAGGGGCAAGCAACAGCGCGTGTTGAACGCGTCCGGCCCAGGCTAAAGGACAGGCAAGATGGCAAACACAGTCGTGGTCGGGGCAATGTGGGGCGACGAATCCAAAGGCAAGCTGATTGACTACCTCGCGCATGACAAAGACGTGGTCGTGCGCTGGGGCGGCGGCTCCAATGCCGGGCATACAGTCGTTGTGGACGATCAGGAATACAAGCTGCACCTGGTTCCCGCCGGCATTCTGCACCCGGAAACGCTGTGCGTTGTCGCCGACGGCGTTGTGCTTGACCCCGCCTCGTTTGTGGGGGAGCTGACGTACCTGCAAGCACGCGGCGTGTCCTGCGAGAACCTCAAAATCAGCGGCAACGCGCACATCGTCCTGCCATACCACCAATTGCTTGACGAACTGGAAGAAAAGCGGCGGGGAGCCAGAGCTTTGGGCACGACTGGGCGCGGCATCGGCCCCGCCTACCAGGACAAAGCCGCCCGCATCGGCATCCGCATGCGCGAGTTTGTAGACCCCGCCCTGTTCGCCGAGCGTTTGACGGAAGTGCTGGAGTTTAAGAACGAATTATTAACAAAGATTTATGGTGTGCCCGCCCTGAGCGCGCAGGATATTTTAGACAAGCTCCTGCCCCACGCCGACGCCCTGCGACCTTATGTGGACGATACGGCTTTGCGGGTTGCCTATGCCGCTAGGTCCGGCAAGAAAGTGCTGTTTGAAGGCGCGCAGGCCACGCTTTTAGATATTGACCTCGGCACGTACCCCTATGTCACCTCGTCCCACCCGTCCGCAGGCGGGTCGTGCGTCGGCACGGGCCTGGGGCCAACACAGATTGACCAGATAATCGCTGTCTCCAAGTCATACACCACGCGGGTCGGCGCAGGCGCATTCCCCACCGAACAAGACAATGCCCTGGGCAATCTGATCCGGGAGCGCGGCGCGGAATACGGCACCACCACAGGCCGCCCTCGCCGGTGCGGCTGGCTAGACGGGGTGGCCCTGCGCTACTCCGCTTTGGTCAATGGCCTCACAGACCTCTACCTCGGCCACTTAGACGTGCTATCTGGCTTTGAGGAAGTGAAGATTGCCACTGCCTACCTGCTGGACGGCCAGACCATTGAAGACTTTCCCAGCGACCAGGCCCGCCTTTGCCGATGCCAGCCGGTCTACGAAACCCTGCGCGGCTGGGCGGAAGATGTCAGCGAAATCAAAGCCTACGAGGACCTGCCGCTCAACGCCCGCCGCTTTGTAGAGCGCGTAGAAACACTCATCGGCGTCCCCATCACCACGGTTTCAGTGGGCCGACGCCGCGACCAGACCCTTTTTCGGCCCAAGCCATCGGCAGACAATAGCAACCCATGAGCGATTGGATACCCATGCAGCCCGGCATCCAGCGCCGCACACTTGCGAGCGGCGAACACCTGATGCAGATGATGGTCACTTTGGCGGCAGGCAGCACCCTTCCTGTCCACACGCACCAGAACGAGCAGATGGCGCACGTCATCTCCGGGCGTTTAATTCTTACTCTTGACGGCACGCCCCATCAATGCGGGCCGGGTGAAACGCTCGCCATCCCTAGCGGCGTCCCCCACAGCGCCGAAGCGCGCGAAGACACTGTTGTGCTGGACACATTCAGCCCCCCGCGATTTGACCTGCTCGCCGAAGATGAGCAGCACCAGAAAGAGCAGCAAGACGTTTATGCGTAAACCTATTATCGCCGGCAACTGGAAGATGAACAAGACAATCAGCGAGTCGCTGGCATTGATAGATGCCCTCAAGCCACTCGTCGCCGGGCACGATGCCGCCGACATTGTGGTGTGTCCGCCCTTCACCGCCCTCCATGCAGTAGGGCAGGCATTGGCAGGAACACCAATCCGCCTGGGCGCGCAGAACACGTTTTGGAAGCCCAGCGGAGCCTACACGTCGCAGGTTTCCGTGCCCATGCTTGCCGATGTCGGCGTGCAGTATGTGCTGGTCGGACACTCGGAAACACGCGGACGATTTGGCGTTATGGAACCCGATATGACGCCTGACCTCGTGAACACGCTGGCCGAGACTGATACTGCCGTTAATGCCAAAGCCCGCGCGATACTTGCGGGCGGCCTGCGCCCCATCATCTGCATTGGCGAGACACTGACCGAGCGGCAGAACGGCCATACGGACACCGTGGTGCAGCACCAAGTCACGCGCGCCTTGGAAAGCATTGACCCCGCCCATGTCGGCAGTGACGTTGTCTTTGCCTACGAGCCAGTGTGGGCGATTGGAACGGGCGAAGTGTGCGCCCCCGACGAAGCCGGCCGCGTATGCCATGTCGTGCGCGAAGCCGTGCGCGCCCTGTGCGGGCCGGGCACTGCCGACGCGGTGCGTATCCAGTACGGCGGCTCCATGAAACCCGACAATGCTCGCGAGCTTCTCGCCCAGCCCGACATTGACGGTGGACTGATTGGCGGGGCCAGCCTTCAGGCCGCCGACTTCGCCGCCATTGCCAGTGCGGCAGGCTGACGCGTGCTTGTTTGCGCTTTCACGGAACTTGTTTGTGCGTGGGCGAATTGGGTAACAATACAAACACCCTACCCAACCAGGAGACCTGTTTACCGTGAAACTTTGTTCCCTCAAATACAGCCTGCCCGTCGCCGGGATTGCCCTGGCGCTGGGAAGCCTCGCCCATGCTGCCCCCTTAGCCGTAAACTCTGCCCCTGCCACCGATGCCGCCGCGCAGCTTGAGGACAAATACGGCATCCATATCATCTTCAAGGGCAGCTTCAACGCCCAAAGGCCGGTCACTTTCTCGCTGGCCGATGCCGATGCGCCCGGCGCGCGCCTTCAGGCCGTCAATGCTCTTGCCAATGCTGCCGATGCTGACTTCCAGAAGACTTACGTTGTCAGCAAAGCGCCCGCCGGCAGTGCCAATGTGCCTTCCGAGCAGATTGATAGCAATGCCATTGTGGCGTTCCCCCAAACCAAGCTTTCCGCCGAAGACGCCGTGCGCCGCATTGCCGGGGCAGACAATGCGGTGGTGCATTTCTCCGGCTCCATCGCCGATACAGTCACCATGAGCGCCACCAGCCTCAGCGCCAAAGAAGCCGCCCGTCAGGTTGCCGCCCAAACTCATACGCAGTGGAAAACGTTCTATGCCATGACCCCGCGCGCGCAGGGCCACGTTCTTGCAGGCACGGTGATTGACCGGACAAACAGCGGCTCGCCGATTATTGAAGAGCCTTACGTCTACTACCAAAAGCAGCCGGTCGCGCGGACCGCGCCTGCCCGCACGGCGCAGACAACCACGCCCGGCGCTTCCCGAAGCCCCGCCCCGCCGCAGGTCACCGAACCTCAGACCGCAGGCAACCCGTTTGTTTACGCGCCTCTGCCCTACGGCGACCCGAACAGTGCCTACTTCTACCCCTATGGCTTTAGTACCTATGCGGGAAACAACCCCTACTCGCAGAACATCTACACAGGCGGCGGCATGGACGGCAGCCCTTATGGCTATGGCAATAATGGCGGCGGCTACGACTTTGGCAGCGGCCTTGGCGTTTCCAATGGCTACGGCGGGCCGGTTGTCTTTGGCGGCGGCTACTGACACAACGCGCTGAAGGAGCCTTTTTTGCCTGAACTGCTTGCCGCAAGCTTGGTGCGCGACATCCCGGACTTTCCT
>JAABUU010008248.1_pt1 | contig 10402 bp, 11 predicted proteins | sample 5559301 | NCBI WGS metagenome assembly JAABUU01 (sample SAMN10711884, study PRJNA513360) | rock metagenome | isolation source: Antarctica rocks | place: Antarctica: Victoria Land, Richard Nunatak white | reverse complement strand
TGCATTGTTACTCCCCCCAAAATTGATTTTGACAACATGCCACTTGAGGTCACAAGCATTCACGCCCAGCTTGTGAGTGAAGGCCCGCCTGCTCAACAGTATCTCAGTCCCGATGATCCAGAAGCATATTTCTATCCAGACGGTCAGGTCATACATGACTTTGCCTATAAAGGCAATGTAGACATTGATGCTTGGGTTGAGATGCAGCATGACATGGCCAACGAGTGGTATGATTACCATGTGGATGAAGAAGAAATTGATGACATGAACGATCTTGATGATGCTGCCATGGCTCAGCTCCTGGGTGCAATGCAAGGGTGACTTGAAAGAAACGACGTTGGTCTGTACTTTTGTCCTATTCACATAGACATTGACCTTCAAGATCTTGACAGTGCAGGGCCTTTGGTCTGCTCAGCCTGCTGATGTCGGTGCACTGCAAGCGCAACCATCGTCACATTCTGTTACATTCTAATACATTAAATCGGTATGTTAAGTTGAGCAGAGGCATATTGAGTGCTGTTACTTGCAGTCAAGGTGTCACATTTCATACGCATGGTACGTGCTTGCAAAGTCAACATGGTACAATTACTGAGGGGTTCAGAGGTGCATGCATTAGAGATCTCCATGTTTGTTCATTTGCCTTGGGCACAGCAATCTAGGTACACCTTGCGGTACCACAAGCTTGTAATCCTATTATCGTGAACTACCTCAGTCATCCGTGGCCACCATATTTGGCCACAGTGAGGCACTAGACAAGTAATGATTCACGTTGAACAGACTCGTGTGCCAAGACATGTGTGTGTTGCTTGTCATTTACATGGTGTGATGAGTTACGTAGTCAATTCGACCCCTGTGTAGTCTGATATCTATTGTGCTAACGCACTTTTTTGTGTTTATCAAACAAACCTCAATGACATGCATTGCAGGGCAGGACACAAGTGGTTGCCATGAATGTCTCTGCTACTATTGCAGAGTATGTAACATAAGCTTGATGGTGTGTAGAGCAATGATACACAAACTGCGCGTGCCGTTGTATAATGCGCATTTCCCCCGGCTTCATAGGTCGAACAAAGCAGCCAGAGCCACCTCCAAAATTGGCAGACTGCTTTGTCACTGATGTAGCGATGGTGATTGCATACACACCATGGCTACACTGTAGGTCATTGAAGCTCTCAAAGACTTTGCATCTAGCCTTCAGTGCAAAAGCATTCAAGCCTGCAAGGCTGAAAGCTTCAGCACTTTGCAGCATGTTGCACATAAAGCTCAGCTCATACCGCTGCATTGATCGTATTGAGAAGCTGAGAAATTGCATTGACTTTGTCAAGGATACTAGTCCTGTCCTGTGCATACAGCCTAGAACCGAACTTGGAAACAAATTTGTCAGGATGCCACCGCATGAGTTCCCCGCGAGACCGTTTTCGCTGCTCCTCAGGGGTGATAGCACCATATAATAAAAATGAAGCCAGTTGGGCTGGGTCTTCATTCAGGTCATCCACTAGCCAAGGCACATGAGCCATTTGAATTGGTTCTGACCAGTCAGCTGTGGCAAAGGAGTGCCAGCGTGCTTCATACTTGGCGCGCCTGCTCCCCAGATCACCCTGCAGTGACAAAGCAAATGTGTCAGCTTTGATGCCAGTGCATTGGAACTGCCAATTACATGCAGCAAGTCTGTGTGTTCAAAAGGGCAGATCAAGCACTTTCTTGCTGGCAGTTATGCTTTGCCATAATACAGCTCACACTTGACAGGCTACAGACAAAGCCTGATACAGAGCAGGACAACAAGCAGCCAACACTTGCTGTCACACACAGCATGCACACCCTGCAGATGTTATTCATGTGCCGTGAGACATTGCCATCAGTATGCCATGACACTCTGCAGATGGCATGCATGGTGTATTTCATAACATAACCATGTGCATTTGGGCGTGATGCTGAAATCTCCTGCTTCCTCTGGCCACCCATGTATTCACACAACCCACGTACAATAGGGGGTTGCCACATGTCAAGTATGTTTCCATCTTGCAGAGTATGCTGTACAGTCTCTCTAGCATATATTTGACAAGACCAGGCACACATGAGCAGAGACGGTCACAAGTAACATGAGTCTCAGATTGAGAAAACGGACCAACGAAAGATACAGCAGCATTGCGCAGCCCATGCAAACAACAAGCGTCACCTTGAGAACAGCCTCCCTCCACGCCCTATCCTTGGCCTTCTCCTCCTCCAGGATCTGCCTGCTGTGCTGCGCAGCATCAAAAGCTGCCTGTTGGCGTGCTGCTTCTGCCTTGGTCTGTTCTGAGAAGTAGCTACGTGCCGCCGCAGCTGCATCACCAGACTGCTGCCGCTTGCGCTTCTCCATCTCTTGCCAGATACGCCTTGCATACGCATCTTCATCTTCGGGCGGGCCACGGCCTGGGGCTATAAAAGAGGGCTGTGCAAAGAAGCCCCCGTAGCTGCATGGAAGCAACAAGCACGTCACACCATGCCCACACTCTGCAGGGTATCAGTGACTATCTGATCTGCGCTACATAGTGGGCCAGCTGTGGAGTAAGAGATGAGCAAGGTGAAAACTATGCATCTTCATCTTCAGGCAGACTAAAGCCTGGGGCTGCAACATCTGGCTCTGCAAGGGAGGCTCAATGGCGCTAAGACAAGAACCAAATAATGACAACAGAAAAGGCTGTTGATTGCATGTTTTTGGATCTGTGCTGAATCAAGGTGATGACAAGTTTGAGGAGCACAAAGTTCTGACGATAACTTCAGAGCCTCAGGCGCGACAGCTGTAAAAGCGGCACACGCACTGATACACAGCTATAGATAAGTACTGCCGGCGCCAAGCTCATTCAGTATGTGGTCCAGCACATGCATGACAATGTTGGAGTAGGCACAAGGCACGTATGCAAGCTTGAGCGTACCTATCCCAGTCTTCTTCATCTCCACCACGCAGTTCTGCGCCTGACTCTTCTCTCAGTCTAGCCTGCCATTCAGACTCATCGTCAAGCTCATCAGGCGGACCCGAACTAGAGCCAGTATTGGCATGATGTAAGCGAGCACGCTTAGCTGGTGGCGATGGTCCTGTCGATGGCTCATCATCACTGCTGGCGTCTGAGCTAAGGCTCATGGCAGCAGCAGCCAAGTCTTGAATGCTTTGACCTTTGGCATTGTGTGCCTCCACATTGGGTGAAGGTGTGCTCTGTAGAGTAAGCAACATGTTGGTGAGTGTGAACAAAACATTGTACATTATCAACTCACTTGAAGCTTTGCAAGCTTGTTCCAGTGACAGAGGCTTCTGCAGGCTAAGACTTGACATACCTGAAGAAGGGACGCCAGAAGTGTGAGGTGCCCCTGTGCAGCTGCAAGGTGACCTGCGGTATTGCCTTGTACGTCCTCAGCTCTAGCATCTGCACCATGTCTGCCAAGGTGCGCCTGTTAGCGCACAGGTCTCCACCGATCAGTGGAGCTTGACAGAATGGTATTATCAGGGCAAGGTGCTCCGTGTTACTTTGCTCAAGTTTCATGTGACCTGCCCTCACCTCAAAAGAATGGTCACAATGTCTTCGTGGCCTGCTCGACTGGCCTACAGCAACGCAAGCTGATGTGTTCAGCAGATCTGCAGGGGTGTAAACGGATGAAGCTGAGTCGCACCGCGTGTCCGTTTACCTGATGCAAAGCTGTGTTGCCGTGGGCGTCATAGAAGTTGACATCAAGTCTCGGGTGATTTGCAAGCAGCTTCCCAACTTTGGTCTCTTTGCCTAGAGCCGCATATGTCAGCAGCTTATACTCCAGGGGCTCACTGCTGCTTTTGCTGTGCTTGTGATGCTTCTCCCTGCGTCTTTTTGGCATGACCGAACAGCTAAGCGCTACACACTCCGTGTGGACAGCTCTGATGTTGCCTTTGCATATGTGGCGTTTGTTATGCACGCACTGCTAGCCTTTACAGTTGCGTGCTCTAATTCCTGCATGTTCCATTGTGCAGAAGATACGAGGTTGCTTAGCAGATTCAGATGTGGCTGTCATGGTATACTTGTTGACACAGGACGTTGGGTAGGCACTGAAAGGAAGGAAAGGCTGTGTCATTCGTAACAGGATGTAGAGGATGAACAACATTTCATCTTTGATTGTCCAGCTTACAGTCACATTAGGAAAAAGCATGCAAATCTTTTTCAGCAAACTTGTGCAGTGCCAGGCTTCATAGCTCAGTGTGAGCCAAATGCGTGTAGGGGTTTTTTCCAGAGAACGCTTTTCTTGTAGGAAGTGTATTTTGTGTGACTAAATTCACAAGAACAGAACTCTGCCCGTTGGCCTCCAGTTGGTCCCCAGGACATTAAAAATAAACAACAATAGCATCGCCAACCCACCTTCAACTTTGCAAATGTTGTCCAAAACGTGCTAACAAACATGTATGCGAATGGCAAAAGGGGGGCATGCCATCAAATGGCTATTAAAAATGGGAAGGGAAATGGCTGTCAGCGAAGTCATGGGCAAGTTTTGAGGCTCCTGCAAGCCCAACCTCACCCTTGCCCTCCATGACCAAATACAGCTCTCGGCCATTCCTATGCCTGGCCACCACCCAGCAGTCATGTGTGCCTCGAGCCACCACTTCTCTGTCATCGTCCTGAATGCACAGACATGTCACATTGAGCGCAGAGTCTGCAAATTCAAAAGTGGGATCAAAAATCATATATATGTTGACGAAATCACAGTGGGAGGATGATTTGTCATCATATACGCAGTCTATGCTGGTGGAAGGGCAGTGAGCAAACTTAGCCCCCCTATCAGGCAGCCCAAGCATGCATACAAAGCAGCCATGTGATGACAGTCTGCACAACACAGATGACTGTGAGAACTTTGCTAAACGACAGAATACACAATAGGCGCCTGGGTAAACAGTGACAAGCAGATGATAGGTGCTGATGAAGCTAGCTTGATGCTGACAGACCTGCTTGCTCATGCATTGCAGCTCAGCTCTTGCACTTGCCATCAACTCCAGTGATTCGGAAGACAGTGTGGCAACTTTGTTCTGTGGCGATGCCTGGACAGCTGTCAGCATATGATCCACATACAAATATCTGCACACAATCTGTGATGGAGTGAGGCTAGTATGCAGCTGAAGTAAACTTTGAAGCGCAATCCCGAGGGACTGTGTTTGAGCAGGAGATTGTGAACCAGTATGTGGCCTGCTAGGTAGGCGAAGCTTTTTGCAATGATTCACAAGGCGCCTCATTGCCGCGCAAGTTGCACACATTGCAAAGGCACCTTGATAAGTGTATATGCGTAGTGTATTGTGTATGTGCTGCGTGCAAGCTATGTCAAAGTCACCTGAAACCTGGGATATGGCAATGCCGCTGTGTTGCCAGTTGTTCTGAGGTGGCTTGACTGATCCTGCGAAGAGGAGCCTGGGCTATACGGGCCACAGCTTGCTGGGTGTTGCTGCTCACTGAGCCCCTGCAACACATTGTGCTATTGGTTTCACCCATGCATCATTGATGGGGGCCACATGTGTGCCAGCTGTGTCATAGCACTCATGCAGGTCAGGATGCTCTTGAGAACATTTAGTGCTTAATGTATGTTGATATCGCAACTGTTGTCCATTCACTCCCCTCATGACTCCTAAAAACAATGAAGGTAAGTTAAATGAATTCATTGATTGAAAAGTGGCTTAAGTAATAGGGCAGAGGGCTCAGGGGGGTAAGCAGACGGCAGCTCTAGGTAGCCATGTTATACAGGCGCATGGTTAATTCCCTCAGCGTATATAAGCAATGCTTGCGCTTGGAAGCTGGTCAAAACTGCAGAGGAAATAGTCAGCAGCAGGCAGCAGGCAGTCTTACTGCTGAGCGAGTAGCAGGATGACAACAGCGCTGCCCTGACAGTAGCCCAGCATTGCCAACTGCTCCTCGCCACTCTGCGGCACACGACAACAATGATGCAGCGTCAGTGATTGACATTTTGCCATGTGAGAAGTGATACGAGAAGTGACATTCAAATGACAAGCAGCACTGGGTATGGTGGGCACCTGTGTATGAGCTTAGACAGTGTGTCACTGCACGCTGACCAGCTGTCTTTCTGCCAAGAAACATTGCATTTTGTGTGCATGCACACACTCATGCTGTGCCCATACGTCAAATGCAGGTGCGGACCTGCAAGTACACTGTAGGTATGATCAGCTCCTCTGAGTTTGTGGCTGCTGTAGGCTGGGCTAAAGACAGGAATCCGGTACCACTGCGGGTCCAGGCCTTGTAGTTGTGCACTGGGTGTTGAGGCTCGCTTTGCTGTGACCTGAAACGCACATGACAAATGGCAAATTGTCCGCCGTCCTCTGAATGCAGGAGTTGAGCCTCACTTGCTGGCTGACCCAGCTGTTTGCTGTCGGAATGCTGTAGCTTCTATGCTGACTATCTTGGTCATGTTTTTCCGCAGATCGTGCCAAAATGCGCTAATTGACAATGACCCAAGTGCTTGTCGAGGAGTACTGGAATTATGTTAGCTGCATGCTTGATAGCATCAGGTCTTTGTGAGCGAGGAAAGAAACCAGGTGAAGTACCAGAGAGCAGAGGTATGTGCAGGCTCACCTGATTTTTGATGTAGCGCTAGCTAGGCGTTTGCCTATGGAGGGGCCTTGTGAAGCATGGACCAGGGTAGTTGCTGCCAGGCGGTACAGGGATGCGGTGTCCTGCTGTGACAGCGAGCTCCAGAGGCAGTACTGGTCTTGTAGCATCATGACTCCTTGTGCAGTCTGACCATCACCAAGGTCTGCTATAGTCAGTTGAGTGGCAATGCTATGTACAGCTGCACAGCACAGTAATTCCATCACCAAGGTCAGCCATACAGATGACATGGAGGCTGAGCAGCATGATGGACAGGACAAAGTTGACAGGACAAAGTTGACAAGGCAACAACAAGGCAACGACATAGACAAGGGGACAAACAAGGCGTGCATGATGCTTCCTGTTGCTAGCGCAGAAAATCCGTGAAGATGAACACATTCAGATTGGCACCTGCACTGTCATGCTGTATCATGAGTGATGAGACAATTAGATGACCGACCTGTGAAGATGTGGTTGGCAAGAGGAAGCCATGAGACGCCAGAGAGCATGCTCAGTGGGCTCTGCAACATTGCCAAGTCTTTGCTCTTGGAGCGCAGCAACCTCGCTGCAGCCTCATTCAAGACGCTTTGCAATGCAGCCTGAACGCCCTCTGTGTCAACTGCCTGCACAGCTAAGGTGGCAAAATCATCATTGTTTGTGGCAGAGGTGCCTTGCATACAAATATTGACAGGTTTTTGTACATAATATACACACAAAAAGCCATCTTGGACGCACCAGCATGGGTCGCAAAGCCCCGTGCAATAAGGTGTATTGCGTGTAAGCCAGTCGAAGAACAGCCTTCAGGCCTACATCTTGAGCATCTGTTGGAAGCCAACCTCGGTCAACCACCTGCAAAACACGTGGTCATTTCTGCCATTATAAGCATGAACTCAGCAATGAGCTCTCACCATCAATAACACAATGTCTGCCTCTGGTCTGTGAAACACCCATATGTTTCGCTCGGCCTGCATGCTGTCGCAGCCTGCATTCTGCAGCATGACACGCGGCATCAAACACGACGCTCCTTGCATGACCCACAAGAGACGACACTATGAGCGCCTGCCTCGTCAAAGTTGCCTGTGAATGTCAGCAATGCTTGTGCCAAGCCGACAACCGAGGTCTGATCGTGTATAGAGCAATCCTCAGGATGGTATGCAAGGATCTGGCGTGCTTCCTCGCCTTCTGGGTAATCGCGCTCTGCATCGAATATGCAAAGCTGGACTGGATGAAGCGTCTGCATTCCTTTTGTCGCGCTCATGTCGGCACAGTTGAATGGCGAGCACACGATGATCGTTTTAGATCGTCGCAGTCTAAAGCTGTCAGCTTCTGTTGTAGCTTCTGCTGGCATGCTCAAGCAGACTGGAAATGGCTGATAAGCTTGCAAATGCCTGTACATCGTGCTGTATGAATCAATGGCAATACAAATGAACGTAAAGCATGAACTTGTGCAGCCTGCAAGGTATCATGCCAGTTTGCCGAAGCTTACAAGCTGCCGGTTGTCATTGTCTGCAGGCCTTATGACATAAATGGAGATCTGTGATTACTGCTGTGACAACCTGCAAAGCGCTCAACCAAAGACGTCATCTCCTTCTAGCTCTTCTGGAACCGCCTCATCTTGCAAAGCAATGGCCAGCATCTCAGCTGTGAAAGTGTCCTCTGGCCGCAAGCCCAGGGCCTTGTGATAGTCCTCTATTGCTTGTTGTAGGTCACCCTGCCCAGCAGCCCATTACATGAGCACTTACTGGCGTCACAACATGCTCAACCGGGTGCAAATTGTGTACAATGGTGATGGGCATCAAGTGCTGTGGATAAGCATCATGTGGCCCAACAGCCACCCACCCCCTATTGCTTGATTGTGTAACACAAACAAAGCGTCATTGAGGTAACCAATAGCAGATACTTGACCTCACAGAAGATCCCCAATGCCAAACAATGCAAAGCCTACAACGACAGCGCAACGAATGCACGCTAGACGAATTCAGTCTCATGAGCCAGACTGTTTGCCAGGCACTACACAGCAGTACGTTCTTTGCAGGATCCACTGCTTCAAGATAACATAAAACAGATGTACCTTGAGGTGTCGTGTAAAGCCGAGGGCTGCATATGTGCCAGCTTGACCAGGGCACAAGCCTAACGCACGCTCATACACCTGAATGGCATCATCCCACCGCTGCTGCTTCCTGTAGCAATGCCCAAGATTTACCACTAAGGACTCCCAGCCTGCACATCACACATGCTTCAGCATCCATGCCCTCTCAGCACAATGCTGCTGACACAGATTTGGGAATCAAGAGCACAGGCCATAAGCAACAGCAGCATATGTACGTATGATGGGGATTGGGTGGGGGGAGTATCAAGAGCAGCAGCAAATTAATTGTGCAATCAACTCATGACAGCTGATGTTGACCCAACGCTACTGGGTTGCTGCTGACCTGCTCTAACTCGACAACTCTCAGCAAAGCCCACCTCGTGTTTGTGAAAAGGATCTTCCCTAGCGTCTAACATGTTTGTGTGAGTGCTAGGACAGAATGCAGCACTGTCAGGAAAATTCAGATGTTGCATCAAACAGGAGTCAAGTGCAAAGGCAGGAGCGTACTGACCAGCATTGAGGCGGCCAGGTACCAGCTCCAGGGCTCTCAGCAGCCACTGCTCTGCGGCTGAATATTGCTGGTTCTTGTACGTCAGCACTCCCAACTCATTACATGCCAAGGGATCCGAGGGACATACCTTGTGCGCCTACACTAAACCAAACATGCCATTGGGAGTGCAGATTACATCTATCCAATGCACATGATGTCACAAGTAGCAAGTTGCCATTGGGAGTGCAAATTACATCCATCCAACGCACATGATGTCACAAGCAGCAACTTGCCATTGGGTGTGCAAATTACATCTATCCGACACACATGATGTCACAAGCAGCAACTTGTATCTATCCATGCAGATGATGTGACAAGCAGCAACAGCTTAGAGCCAATCTAAACACACTTGAACACCAGGCTCACAGCTTGCAGCTATCAGCTTGGCATCAGTAAAATCTGAATAACAGATTGATTCTGGCTGCAAAATCTCACATAGACTGCAGGAGGAAGAAGCTGCTTTGAACTAAACTAAACTACACGCAGCAGGTAAGATACCTGCAAAAACATCTGCTCTGCCAGGTGCAGGTTGTTCATGCGCTGGTACTCCATGCCCATGCCTGTCAGAGGCAAATGCAAACCGGGAAACAGGCGAGCTGCTGTTCTGTAGGCTGCCATGGCCTGGAAGACACAGCACACGACTTGTGAGCCATGATGGAGTATCGTGCATCATGTTGGCAGTACATTGCTGCGTCCTATGCTGTATAAACTCAGCCTACAGCTTGACAGCAGCCTCTATAATGCAGAAAAATATGTCATCGAGGCTGATGTTGAGCATCCGCGCCACCAGCTGCTGACACATCAGGGGCATTTGACAGTTCCTTTCAGACCATAGCAGGCAGCTGCAAGATCAAGTCTTATATTGGACTTAAGTTGCATCACATGTTGGGTGCAAAAGCCCAGTTTCATACCTGATCACTCTCATCTTGGAATGCAAATGCATTGCCAAACCCAATCCAGGCAGCTGCAAAGCTGTTCTCTATGGTTGTGGCCTTGCCAAAGTATCGCCTAGCGCTATCATACTGCTGGGTACACAGGTAGTAGCAGCCCACAGCAAACCAGGACAGGGCTCGCTCTGGATATTCCTCCACAAGTCTGCATGACAGGCATGACAATGTAACAATCTTGAGATAGGGAGCAAGGGTTTGTGGGCGCTGATGCAGTTGCTAGCATGATCCT
>JAABUU010008247.1_pt1 | contig 10403 bp, 8 predicted proteins | sample 5559301 | NCBI WGS metagenome assembly JAABUU01 (sample SAMN10711884, study PRJNA513360) | rock metagenome | isolation source: Antarctica rocks | place: Antarctica: Victoria Land, Richard Nunatak white | reverse complement strand
TTCGTGGGACATGGACATAGCAATAGTTTTGACAGGATGATAGCGCTAGAGCCCTTTAGGCGTAGTGCCTCCGGGCGGAATAAATTACTTACTTACTTACTGAACCACTGCAAGGTTATGGCAATCGAGCATGATACACCGGTGAGCAGATCACGACCTTGAAGGACAGCATGGTGCAGTAGGTTTAAGTGGTTCCACCTGAGAGCACAGTGCAAGGGTCAGCTTCTGTATCTGAATGAACACGGCGTTTAATAGGAGAGGCATGAATCTAGGAAACATACAACTGATGGGCAATTCCATCTGCGCTTCAGAATCAAATGGCAATGCTAAGTCTCAATCTACATTTCAGAACAGGTTGCAATGCCTCTCTCATCTGAGTCCATCTGGTGAGGCACCAGTGAGATGCCCTTCCGCTCCATTCCATTCCACACCAAGCCAGCAAAATCTTCATCGCCAGACTGCGAAATTGCATCTGTCCAGTGAATGCGAGTGAAGATTCGGGCTTACCCTAGCGAGTCACAACACATCTCTTCCATGGGCCCATGCCCATTTCTTCTCTTCAAGTTCACGTCCCTCTCTTACCTGAAGACATCCACAACCTCAACCTCAACCTCAACCTCAACCTCAACCTCAACCTTTGCCACTGCTATCGCTGTATACCTTCTTCTGTCATTAATCACCGTCTCTCAAGCGATTCTCGTTACCAGCAACCAACATCATGGCTGATCTCCAACAAGCCGAGAACATTAGCAGCGCGAACTCCGATGGAGGACCTGTCAAGGTCGCGGCTGTAAGTTCTCAAGTCTCCTGATGTTGAATCTTGCTTTTGCCAAACGTACCTGCGCTGCTGTCTGGTTATAATATCTCTCAACGTGTCTTGAGCTCTGGACATTTCCCCTAGCTAGCTTCATTCAACAAGACCCCAACCTCCGCAAACACACTCCTCTCATTCCCCTCGCGTCAAGCCACACATCACGCAGACTCTGCGCTAAAACCAAACCAGGCCCCCGAACCACCCAAGACCGAAACGGAGCACCCCACCGCCGCCGAGCCCGAAAAGCCCTCCCCGAAAAAGCGCGGAGCGACCGAAAAAGACGACACCACGACCGCCAAGAAAAAGCGGTCTCCCACCAAAGCCACGAAAACCACTGCCGAAGCTGGGGACGGCGGAGAGGAAGTCGTCCCTCCTCAGACCCCGCGCAAACGCAAAGCGTCAGGCACCCCTATGACCCCAGGCCGCAGCATCCCAGCCACCATCGAGGAAGCCGACGAGGCGGACCGCACCCTGGTAAAGATGAAAGACGAGGGGTGTACCTGGCCCGACATCAGGGCTACATGGATGAAGATCACGGGCGAGACGAGTGTCGGAGCCAGCACGCTTCCGTAAGGCCACCACCCTCCCTTCCCCTCCCAACAGACAGACTTCCTCCCCTACTCGTTCGAGCCTCCGCGCACGGGAAGCTGCTGACTCCCTTTTTCCCTCGGCGCCAGCAACCGCTACAACCGGCTCAAAGCCAATTTCGTCCAGTTCACCGAAGAAGATGTGAGTAGAGTACCGGCGTGTCTCCTGTTGTGGGTGAAGGGAACCAAGACTGAAAGACTTGACTTGACAGGGCGAACGTCTGCAGGCGGCGAATATCGACGTGGAGGCGAAGTTCAATACGGAGAAGTGGGCGAAGATCGCAGAGGGGATGGAGGCGATGGGGTCGCGGAAGTTTTCGACGGCGATTATCCAGAAGAAGGTTAAGGAGCTGGAGAAGAAAGGGGAGGAGTGAGGTTGCGGCGTGGGTTTGGTGGGGAGAGTCGCTGTGCTTCTGGCTCGGTCGTCGTGCTTGGGACGGTGGGATGAGCTCTACTGCTGAGTCTGAGTCGGCCGATTCTCTGGTTGGGTAGTTGATAGTCAGGCTCTGGTTCCTGAAAATGGGACGTGCTCTTGCGTAGGAAGAGCAGATCATGTTTGCGATAATGCACTTGTGGTCACGATGTTTGTGCACTTGGGCCGTCTGAAAACCGTCTTGCATTTTCGTGTAAGCCATGTTGCGCATGTACCGTATGCAATGGTCAGTGGAGCAACTGGCGGTGAGTAAGCTCTTCCATTCCATCTCGCGTCCGTTCCACCCCGAGATTGGAAGACGGACTTCGTTTGATCTCGCCGGTGTTCTCAACCTACTACCTCCGCAAGCTATGCCTCTGTTTGTCGGCCCGGGGTGGCCCGCCAATCTGCCCTACCTACCTTACCTTGCCTTATCTCCACAACTTGCATGCAAGCTGAGTCACATCCTTGCTACCGTCGACGCCCCCTGAGTCCTCGTTCGAGCAAACAAAGACCGACTCGGTGTGCGTGCCAAGGTATTTTTCTTCTAAAAGCACCTGTTTCGTTGGGCCATGGCCGCTGTGAATCACCTGAAGGCGAAGTCAAACTGGAACTTGCCCGGTTTCTTCCATTCTGCATCCTGACAAACCTCGAGCGTAGGACACAGTGCTATATCCCTCCTCCGATGTCGCAAGACAAGTCATGGTCTGACTAGCAAAAGGTACCTGCACAAGTTTTGTCTTGCACAAGAGCAATCAGAAGAAAAGCTCTGGATTCGTCTGGCATGTTCTTGATGTCGCCTCCCGATGACTTGGCAGATCCTGAGCCTTCCCTCGATGGTCGTATGGGTACCTTGGGCAGCGGACGCCGACAGAGTGCGCCAGAACGAGCGGATTTTCCCAAGGCGAACGACTCTTTTGAGTCTCGAATGGGAATGACGAGCATATTCTATCAAAGAAGTTCTCAATGTAGCTACCTTTAGGTAAGGTATGCAGTAGCTCCGCAAGTTTGCTTCGCAGCCTTCTTTGTCCCACCCGACATGCAGCCCTCTTCGTATTGTAAGAAAGCGGCAGCTGCACGAAAAGTACACGCCACGCTAGAATGGAAGGCATGTTTGATAAGGAAAATTTTCTCTCATCCCAGCAGGAGTTCTGTTCCAGTTGACTACGAGCTATATAGTCTGCTCCTTCGCAACACCGGAGCAACATCACTCACAGATATGACCATGTATGGACACAGAGGCGAGCCCGCCGACTTTGCACACCAAAGTCCGCATCATCATCTTCATGAGAGCTATATCCTCATCGTCTCCGGAGGCAACAAATACCAGTTTCGACTGTCAGCTATCCAATCCCAACTACCCGGTCTGTTCAAAGCCATCCGACGGGATCGCGGGCATCGAAAGAAAGACAAGAAGCGGCAATTCGACGTCGTTGACGTGATAAACTCGAGATTCAACCCATCAAGAGACGTCTCTTACATCATCGAGTGCGCTCAAACCATCCTCGACCACGTCCACCAGGACGATACCGGCGCCGTGCCTACCGCCTTGACCCGATGTCTAGACTCCTATCTCGGGCGCCACGGCACCCACGACGGTCGAGTGCACGACTGGAAGGCTCTAGTCAGACGATTCGCCGTCCTCGGCAAGCTCCTCGCTCCGAGCGTGCTCGGCTGCAGCAGAGAGCTGTTCGACGTCTTCTCGGGATGGTTCATACGGCATTCTCACACAATTGTGCGGTCGATGCCGATCGACGCGGTCCTGGACTTTATCCACGCCTTCGAGCGCACTCGACGACCCTTCCCAGAAGCACTGCATTCGATGATCCTCCACATAGGTCCCTGGGGTGAGGACGAGCTGCTGTCCTTCGAAAGCAAGCCGACCTACCTCCGCAGCTTCATCTCAACCCGGACGATACACAGGATACGCAAGATCATCTACGCCAACATCGACGGCTTGCGAACTAAAGACCGCCGTCGCCTACCGGACCCGCGCGACTGGAGCCCTGGCGCACTGGTACGACCCGGCCTACCCAGCCCAGGGCACTCCGGCCGTGGCTCAAGGGATCTCGTCCCCCGAGTGCATGGAGCAGAGCTCGTGTCTGGCAACGACTTCGGCCGCGGGATGTTGCATGACATCGTCGACTTCGAGCCGGAGCGCATTCTCGTCCAAGAGCCATACGTCCGACCTCACCACGGCAGTGGTCGCTTCCGAACCAGACATGGAAGGGCGAATCCTGTCGCCGGGCGCCCTTTCATGGCTTTAGACCACGACGACTTCTCTTACACCGATTCCGAAACGGATGACGACGATTACCTCCCCTCGCCGTACGAGTACGATGATGCAGGGGTTGGTGGAAGAGTGGTACCTCCGTGCTTGATGTCGCCTTTTCCGGAGCCGGAGGGATTTGGAGGTGGTCGGTTAGATATGTTCGATGATATGGTCCATGCCCCTCATCCTGTACCTATCATGGTGTAATTGCTTGTTGCTTTTTCGCTCTTAGCAAGGTCTCTGCGGATACCATATAGCACTTTGCGCCATCATTAGTTTGAGTCTAGGTTCAAGTGGTTCTCTGTGTGCTTTCTTGGCAACATTTTTCAGCCAGGTTGATTTCACAACACTGTCAACTGCTCACTTTGTAATGTGGTCGTTCTGAGCAAAACATCATTCACACACAAATTGATTCCTCGCATCTAAAGTGGCTTGATCCGTCGACGTGTTGTTTAGTTCCCTTGATAAACTCTGACCCGTGTTTTCGGACATGTCCTCACCTGCCTTAAGTTAGTCTCCCTGCCATTAACGACCCTTTGTGTTAGGGCTCCAGGCTTGTCTTATTCACTCTCAGTCTCTCTAACACCACTTGCGCCATGAAAACTCTTCTGCTACATCAACAAATCTTGGTTCTATCCTTCATCACCATCGTCAGAGCTGGTAAATTGCCATACGCTCATCCTCGATCAGGACCGGCTCCGGCTCCATTCTCACGCGGATATCCCCATCATCTGGACTACACGTCTCCAGAGCTACGGCTTTGACAATTCAAAGGAACGTCAACTCTGCCCGTGAACGGTGTTGACTTGAGAGAAGCTTTGAACCCACTGCTGTTTCAAAACCCAAAACAATCAGCACATCCGGTTTGGCCTACGAACCATGACGGAGCCCAACCCTAGCACCACGTTACCAAAGAATGCCGCAGGTAACTTTTTTAAGAAACATTTTAATATGGAACATTGCTGACAGTCTGATAGCCACACCGAAAGACAGTGGGGACCTAGGCCCTGCCCTCCGTAGTGGTGCGCTGCGAGCCCAGCGAATGGAACAGTGGGAGCGCTACACGAAGATGGATACTCCGCCTATCCAACGTCCTCATATGCCTCACTCTGACACCCCTTGGCCCAGTATGAACGGGAGTCATGGGAATGCTGTAGCTACCGGCCCGCCGATAAGGCCCATAATCGGCCGTCGCAGCGGATTCCTGGCATTTGGTACAAGAAGTCCGCGCCATAATGAAACGTCTTCCCTCAGCGCTGACATCATGCATGCGACCGCTGCAAGCACCAACTTCAAGACTTGGGAGATGGATGGCACTCCCGTCGGACGCCTTGGGCTTGGCCGGCCCCATCTGCCGCCTAAGCAGACGCCTTCCTTCAACCCTAACATCACGCATCCGAACATTTGGCGCCAAGGCATTCCCATCAGATATCCATGGCCTGAGGCTGCACCGCCGGGTCGGTGGGAGTACCAGAACGTACTCAGGAACATGAGTGGTCCGACCATCCGAGGAGAGCCGGATGTCTGCCGTCAGGAAACGCCTCGCGCCAAGAGGATCCTGATTTCAGACGATTCTGATGCGCGTGAAGCTTTCAGACAGGCGCCTCGAGACCCAAGCGGCATAGCTGAACCTGGCAAGGTTGTGACTACAGTCAGGCGTGGTGCGCAGCACACGGTCTCGGCCTCCGAGACTTTTGCAGAAGTGCGCGAATGTGTGATCGAGTATCTTGGTTCGGATGTTGAGAGGTGATCATGGCAAGGCTCGGCGAAACCGGAAGATCTGGATCCGTATACATGGCTGAAGTCGGGCGGGCCATACAGGCACAGACCAGGGTCAGGAGCGGAGAACTTCGGACGTGGTGGGAAGTGTGACGGTCTCTCTTTCTGTGTTTGAAACCGAGTCACTCGTGCTGAGTCTCTAAGCCCTCATGTTGTGCGTCTCTGGGAGGAAGCCAAAGTTGCAGAGGCATATGTGTCCTTTTCTTACTTGTATTGCACAGCGACGAGGGCTTGGCGTGGCAACTAAAATGCATGCTCTCAATGAGCTTCGCGGCTATGTGCTGCTGTGGCGGTCTTTGTGGAATGCGAGAGTCCTGATGTAATGGTATGCGCTTTGGTGACTTGTGTCATGTGGTAGGATCTTGGTGTGTGAGGAATATTACGGAGCAGAAACAACTGTAAAAGCCTCAATATGAGAGAAACAAAAGAGGCAGACCGCAGTCACGGTAGAAATGGATCCGTAGCTTCAGACCTCGGCCGCACGAAACCGTGTAAGAAGACACACTTACAAGATACTTGGGACGGTGATAAGTGCGCTTCCACTGACATGATAAATCGTAGATGTTGCTCGGCTCCTGAAACCCGGCATCAGGCCCGTTGTTCCGTTCCAACACCACGCTGGTAGGGCAATCGACTACGAGGTCTTCAGCAAACCATCTCCATCCTGCAGTCAAAAGCCACTTCGCCTATAATTAGATTTCGGTTTTGTTGTTCGGCGTCCGCTTCGACGAAAGCCTTGTCAAACTACCCTGCCCTAAAGCCCTCGCACATCACCACACAATCTTCGCGGCCAAGGTAGTTTTACGAAACGGGGGTTGTAATGTAACAAAGCTGAACCATTAGGTCTGCAGGGACAAGATAGACTTCAGCTCACATCTACCAAGCCACCATGGGATTCGGAAGATGAGTGATTCGTATGACCGTTGCTACACCACCTCACGATTCACCAGAACCCGATAAGCTGGTTGGTGCAGAAGAGCCAATGGCTCAGAATCCTGTGTTGATCTGCAAGGTTTAAGCTTGGTCGGAGTCTCCAAGGCCAGGCTGGTATTGACCCGCGGCGGGTTCGAAGACTCGCACGGTCGAGGCAACATTGGCGACTAGAGACTGAACAATCGACAAGGTCCACGTACTATGGCAGCTGACAGTCCAGGGATGGTCTTCTAATCTCTTCATTCGCACGCGTGGGTGCTCCACGCCGTGCACGTTTCTGTTGGACGACCATGCGACAGTACGTCTTCCTAGCCCTTGATACGAGGTGTTTACCAGCGCACCAATGTCGGGAGCCCCAGTAACGTTGACAGCCACAGGTCTTCGAATAGAGTTCGGTGCAATTTTTAGAAGGCCAACGACGAACAGGCCCGTAAGATGCGAAAGCTGCGGCAACAGTATCCCAAGTCTATGGAACTTCACCTGCTTGGAGCTTGTTTTGAACCATCATTTGAACCTCAGCTGCGGTAATGCAGAACATAATCAGGACTAGTCCGTGATAGGCCATGCCGGATATAACCCCAATAGATGTACGAAAATCCCAAGTCGAGCTGCAGGCTTCCTTTGACAGGCGACTATCTCGAGCCGATAGGTCAAGGGAGAATCCCAAAGCGAGCGGCGGAAGGGCCGAATCTCCATTCGCCAGCCTTTCATTCCGGAACCATGCTTATAAGTTGCCGTTTGGACAACGGGTAAGCCGTGACAAGCTCGATATATGCCATTTGTAGAGACGGGAAATTTCAATCCGATGGAACGAGAGCCAAGGGCAAACATCTGAGCAGAGAGTGTCGGTCAAATCCGACACTCCATTGGAGTCTTGGAGTCTAGGAGTCCGTGGTACGGTTACTGGCGTTCGAGGAGGAAATAAGAGTTCTGATTTACGGAGTACAAGCCACAATTATCGAGAGTCTTGGCTATAAGAGCCTCATCAAGGTGGGGATAGTCCCGTGACCCCTTACTCGCACGACAACCTATATTAAATTCTCATAAGATTTTTATAAGATTCTTATAAGATTCTTTATGCATAGAAGTGATTGTGCCTGCAGGAGGCACGACCCGACATACCTTCACATACTTTACACAACTTGTACGGAGTACAGCGAACAGCCTCAACCATCTCCCCAGCCGTACGGTCATGCAGATCTATCTTTAGCTCACAGAAACTTCACACGGGGCGCCCGCTAGATGCTGCCTAGACTCTCTAAGGTAGACGTCAACTTTGACCACAACAAGGTTGCGGAAGCAACTCAACTAGGGGGTTTGGCTTCTTCGGTGTGGTCTGGTCTGGTCTGGTCTGGTCTAGTCTGGTCTGCTAACTAAGTTAACAGCCAGCTGAGGAGGACAGCGACAAACGAAATCAATAATAGAGCAAATAAACTTGATGTGCCGAAGTCGACCCACGGCTCCCAGACCCTCCCACGCCGCTCCTTCCGTGGAAAGGGAACCGGTAGCCGCTCTCCGGCCGCCGCCATCTGCTTCATCAAGGTTAGATCTGCCAACCAAAGGTACTTTGTGACTTACTCTACTTGTAGGATGGCGACACAGAAATCTCCGGCGTTGGACTGCTCTGAGCCTCCGAGTGGGGGGACTGGACCGGGGGGCTTCCCAGCCAGCCGCTAGACTTCCCTTCGCTCAAGGTGTATGTACTAAAGGTATACCTTGTGTTGAGCGCAGAAGAGCGCAATCCGTCCTAAGGAACTCGGTCCTTGCACTGCAGCAGTGGCAGGGTCTCCATCGTGCCATACCATAGCAGAGAGGCATCAAGGCAATGCCGTATGTACGACAATGGGATGGGATGGGGTAAAATGGCGACGGACCCAAACTTACCCTGCGGGATACTGGACACTGGCGACTGACGACTGGAGACTGGATACTAAATATATATATATATTTCTTTTCATCATTGGACACCTAAGGGAACTTACATACTGTACATATGTGTAAGTAAGTGAAAGTTGAAGGATGCGGACGGCTTCAAGTGTTGAGGAACCCTGTCAATAAGATCAATTGCGATGAAGCGGAGATGTTCTTCTGCAGAGGAAATGCACGATGGGCTATGATTAGACCACACGGCAGAAACTTACCTGCCTTAGTACCTTACCTTACCTCCTTACATCTTACATCGACAACCCACAAAGCTCTACAACAATGTAGATAGTTACAGCGCACAAGTAGTAAACTTAACGAAGAATAATACCTTACCTTACCTACTCGTACCTTATGGCTCATGACCCTCGACGGTGCCCGAAAGAGCCACACACGCACACACACACATCTCTGTTGAATAAGTCGCATTCTAGACCCTCTGCGACTGCGAGGACGAGGACGAGGACGAGGACGAGGACGAGTGCCTACCTTAGTTCACTCATATACATTTCTGTACATACATCGGGTTTGCTATGACAATAATATTGATACTAATACTATTACTAATACAAATAATAAGTTACCTTACCGACCTTACCGACCTTACCAGGTAGTCATGAGCATAAGCATAATTCAAATCCATATCCATATTGGGGCGGAGTTCGAAATGGTTCCCGTCCTCGCTCTCGGGCCAACCACTCACATCGTCGAACAGACGTCGAGACTTTGTCAAATCGCAGGCTTTGGGGCCTTCCAAGCCAGATCTCTCTGGATCTGGCCTGCATTCACGTCGGGGAATGGGAAGTATGACTGCCGTCCAGAGATATATGGCTGCACGACATCTCCGTCCGTCCTTCTGGGTTTTTACCAGTTCGACCTTTCTTTGTGGAAGGGCTGCTGTTGAGTACGAGTACGAGGACGAGTACCGGTATCACGACACGACTACACTATATCATTACCGTCAGGCCAACCATCTCGACACCGGTCTCCATATCTCACACTCACACCCACATTCGCTTTGGGCAGATAATTCAGTATTGAGTCCCTCGTTTACACTAATATCCTAATCTCACATCACGGCATTGCCTCATTTGTGAGCCGGTTCCAGCGGCAGTACCCTTTCGTTTACAATCGTTTGCCTGGTCGACTCCGTCCAAGGCCTTGTATCTACCATACCCTAGACGGCAGCATCCTTACACCATAGCAATCATCTGTCATCATTCGTCAGCCTTAAGAAAGAAGGAGAGAAGGGAAGGACTCGGCGAATATCTCGCCATCATCATAATTTGACATCCACCTGCAGCCGGAAATCGAGGTACAATACTTACCTTACCTACCGGACCTAATCGCAGCTCAGCTTCAGCTTCAGCTTCAGCAGAGCAGACAAAGCCTCGTTCGCGAGTACTCTAGCCGGGGCTCGTAAAGGGCTCAGCTTGATCCTAAGCTGCCTAGAAGCCTAAAGGACCTGAGTCAAATTTATTCTGCTACGTTCAGTAGATCATTCTCAACCTTACCTTACCTGACGAAGTACCTTGCGTCACTATTATCTATCATTTCTTTGATCATCTGCGCTGTTGTGGCTCGAGAGACAGAGCAGAGGGGGAGTCATCGGGGTTTATTTGACTCGAAAGGTTCGTGATCCCATCTCTTCCCACCCCCCCCACCACACACCACCAACACCAC
>JAABUU010008245.1_pt1 | contig 10403 bp, 7 predicted proteins | sample 5559301 | NCBI WGS metagenome assembly JAABUU01 (sample SAMN10711884, study PRJNA513360) | rock metagenome | isolation source: Antarctica rocks | place: Antarctica: Victoria Land, Richard Nunatak white | reverse complement strand
GCGTTTGCTGGTCATGCTCATCATTGCCTCGTCTTCCTCCCGTGCTCCCAGCGAAGGGGCACGGGTAAGATTCTTTCATGAGGCAACGACTCCTCAATAGTAAGATTCCTGATGAGGCAATGCGCCCCCTTGCCGCCGCACGGTTGCTACGCTATGCTACCAGGCATGCAGCAGTTGGATTTTCCCAAATGGTCTGTAGTGACGCACCTCCGGCTGCCATAACCGACAAGCAGAGTGAGGCGCGATAGCGGTAGTATGCATGGTGAAGGGATGGGAGACACATGGACGACGAGAAAACTGGAGCGACGAAGCCGGTATCCACACGGCATGCGCTGAGTCGCCGCCACTTCCTTGCCGGTGTCACGGCAACCGCAGGCGCCGCGATCCTCGCCGCGTGTGGTGGCGCGAGTAGTGCCACCGATACGCCGAAGCCAGCGGGCGGCGCGACGAGCGCACCCGCTGGCGCGCCGACGACTGCTGCCGCGACCGCCGCGCCGGCAACCAAGGGTTCAGCCGCTGCTCCAACCACTGCCGCTGCCGCTGCGCCGACGACCGCTGCTGCTGCCGGTGGCAAAGGCAAGACGCTGAAGATGTCCCGCAACGCCGAGCCGTTCTCGCCGCTCATTCCGTGGCAGATTGACGATAACCCGGCCCTCTTCATCTCCGTCAATATGTACGACACGCTCCTTCGCACGACGAAGGACGGCCTCGGCGTCGAACCCGGCCTGGCGACAAAGTGGGAATCGAGTGCGGATAGCCTGACGTGGACCTTCACAATCCGTGACGGGTTGAAGTTCTCGGACGGCACAGCCGTCAAGGGCGACGACTTCGTGACCTCGCTCAAGCAGGTCTCACAGGGCACGAAGAGCGTCTGGAAAGACAACTATAAGGCGATCAAAGATGTTCAGGCGCCAGACGACAAAACAGTCAAGGTGATTCTGAGCCAGCCGCACGCGCCGATCCTCTCCGAACTGGCAATGTTCTGCGCCGCCATCCTGCCTGCGAGTATGGCAAAGGCGAGCGACGCCGATGGCTTCGATGCCACCAAGAGCATGGGCACAGGTGCGTACTCGCTCAATGGCTGGAAGAAGGGCGAACCGCTCGTCCTGACACGCAACCCGAACTACTGGAAAGGAACGCCGAGCCTCGATACCGTCACCATTGACTACACCCCGGACGACAACGCGCGCATCCTGAAGTTGCAGGGCGGTGAGACGGATATCATTGACTTCGTGCCGTTGAGCCAGTTGGCAAGTCTCAGCCAGCAGCCGAATATCAAGACGCAGGCGTTTGTCATCCAGCAGTTCGGCGTGCTCATCATGAATATCACCTTCAAACCGCTCGACGATGTGAAAGTCCGCCAGGCGCTCAACTACGCGCTGGACAAAGAAGCAATTCTTAAGGCGGTCTATTTCGGTCAGGCGAAGTTCATGAACGCGCCGATCCCTCCCGGTACATACTATGATAAGACGCTGCCGGGCTACCCGTTCAGCCTGGACAAGGCGAAGCAACTGATGGCGGCATCGTCCTCTCCCAGCGGCTTTACCGTGGACTACACCATCGGCTCCGGGGATAACGTCGCGCAGCAAGTCGCGACGATTGCCAAGGATCAGTGGTCGAAGATCGGTGTGACGGTCAACATCCAGCAGCAAGAGAAAAGTGTCGTGCGCCAAGCGTACAAGGATGGCAAACTGGCGATCACGTCCGGCGGCTGGACGAACGACATGAATGACCCGACGGAGATCGTCAACTACGAGATGCGCGGCGGTGCAAGCCCGTTCGCATACTGGACGCGCTACAATAACCCGGATCTGAACGCGAAGATCACGGCGGCGGACCTGGAATCGGACGCGAAGAAGCGCGAGGCGGCATATGCCGAGATCCAGAAAACCTATCTCGACGCCGCGCCGCTCGTCTTTATCTCCTATCCGCCCGCGACGGCCGGGTGGCAGAAGTATGTGGACGGCTTCTTCATTGACGGACTCTCGTACTATCGGTTCGAGGATGTGAAGGTGAACAAATAAGTTGGGACGCGCGGCGTATATCCGCAAACGACTGCTGTTGATGATCTTCGTCCTCATCGGAGTGACGTTGATCATCTTCAGCATGATTCATCTCGTCCCCGGCGATCCGGCCTTCCTGATCCTCGGCGATCGCGCGACCGACGAGAAAGCCGCCGAATTGCGGCACCAACTCGGCCTCGATCAATCGCTGCCGCTCCAATACTGGCACTTCATCTCCGGCCTCCTGCACGGCAACTTCGGCATGTCGCTCCTCTACCGGCAGCCGGTGAACAGCCTCGTCTTCCGCCGCATCCCCGTTACCTTCTTCCTGACAGGCTACGCGATGGCGCTGACGGCGATTATTACCCTGCCGATCAGCCTCTGGGCGGCGACGCACAAGAACAAACTCTCTGATCACCTGATCCGCGCCGGATTCCTCTTTGCCCTGACGACGCCGAGTTTCTGGCTCGGCATCCTGCTCATTCTCCTTTTCAGCCTCCGGCTTCATCTCTTCCCCGTCGCCGGCTATGGCGAGAACTTCCCGCAGCACCTGCGCTACCTCTTTTTGCCCTCGCTCACGCTCGCTCTGAATCTCTCGGCGGTGCTGATCCGCAACCTGCGCAACGGCATCATCAACACACTCGACTCTGATTTCGTGCGCACCGCACGAGCGAAGGGGCTTGGCAACCGCACCGTTTTGATCGCGCATGTGCTGCGCAACGCCCTCGTCTCGACGGTCAGCATCTTCGGCTTGCAGTTCGGCGCGCTGATCGGCGGCACGGTCGTGATCGAGACAATCTTCGCGATCCCTGGCATGGGCCAGTTGCTTTTCACCTCGATCACAGCGCGCGATTATCCCGTCGTGCAGGCGATCACCGTCATCACCGCCTTTCTCGTCATCGTCGTCAACCTGATCGTTGATCTGTCGTACTCCTTCCTCGATCCGCGGGTGAGCTATGAGTGAAAATGTCCTGACCACAAGGCAACCAAGTGGCATCGCGACAGCCGCGCGTCCGCTGCGACCCGTCTCCGTGTTGCAGCGGCTGAATATCCGCGGCACACTGCTACTGGGATTGATCCTGCTCGCTTTCGTCCTGCTCGTCGCGCTCTTCGCGCCGCTGATCGCGCCGTATAATCCGATTGAGCAGGACCTTGGTGGGGCGTTTGCCGCGCCACTCAGCCCCGGACACCTCTTAGGCACCGACAACTTCGGGCGGGACGAACTCAGCCGGATCATCTTCGGCACGCGGCTGGACTTGCAGATCGGTTTCTTCTCCGTCCTCTTCCCCTTCCTCGCGGGCAGTTTGATCGGCGTGACGGCGGGCTATCTCGGCGGTAAGACGGACACGGTCGTGATGCGGATCGTGGATGTCCTGCTCGCCTTCCCCTTCCTTGTCCTCGTCATTGCCCTGATGACGCTGCTCGGGCCGGGATTGCGGAATCTCTACATCGCCGTCGGCATCTTCGGTTGGATCACCTATTGCCGCCTCGTGCGCGGCGAGACATTGGTTGCCCGGAACCTCGAATACATCCAGGCAGCGAAGACGATTGGCTGCACCGACCGGCGCATCATCTTCACGCATCTGCTGCCGAATGTGATCGCGCCGTCGCTCGTCTATGTCTTCACCGGCATGGTGCTGGCGATCCTCACCGGCGCGACCTTGAGTTTCCTCGGCCTCGGCCCGCAGCCGCCGACGCCGGAGTGGGGCGCGATGATCGCCGAGGGGCGGCAGTTCCTCCTGCAAGCATGGTGGATGCCGACCCTGCCCGGCATCGCGATTCTTGTTACCGGTGTCTCCCTCAGCCTGATCGGCGACGGCCTCGCCGAGCGGCGGCAATGAGCACCCTTCGCAAAAACCGATGATAAACCGCCCAGAACGCTAAGAGAATACGAAGAATCCTTTTCTTTCTCTTCTTGGCGTTTTTGCGGGTGTCCTCTGGGCAGTATTGGCGGTTCGATCCGTATTCCAACCGACAAACGCATTAAGATCGCGCTGCGCTGAAACTATCGCTCTCCGACGCGCTATGTTATCGTGACCGCAACGCAGCATCCGTCGATCAGCATCAATGGAGGGGAAAGCCGTGACAGTGCGCATCGAGCAGCATGATCTCCACGCAGCAATTCCGAGCCATACGGGAACAATGCACCTCGATGGTCTCAATGGATCAGTCGAGATTGTGCGGGACTCGCTCGGCATCCCACATATTCGCGCGGGGTCGGTGCATGATGCCTTCTTCGCGCAGGGCTTCGTCCACGCGCAGGATCGGCTCTGGCAGATGGAGTATGATCGCCGCCGCGCACTCGGTCGGTGGGCGGAAATCGCCGGGCCGACGGGACGGGAGCACGATATCCTGATGCGCCGCCTTCGTCTCGGCGCGAGCGCGCAAACCGATTACGCCGCCTTCGATGCGGAGACTAAAGCGATGTTCGATGCGTATGCGGCGGGCATCAATGCTTTTATCCAGACGACCGCCGTGCTGCCGATTGAGTATCACTTGACTGAGACTGCGCCCGAACTCTGGCAGCCGTGGCACGCCGCCGCTGTCTACAAGGTGCGGCACGTCCTGATGGGCGTCTGGGGGCAGAAACTCTGGCGCGTGCGGCAACTGCGCGCCGGTGGGCCGGGGCTGCTCCTCACACTGCGGGCGGGCGCAGCCGTTCCCGGCCCACTGATCATCCCGCCCGGCATGGAATACACGCGCGTTCCCGATGGCGCGGACGAACTGCGCGCCGCCGCCGATGCGATGGCGGGCGCGTGGGATACGGGCGCTGGCAGCAACAGTTGGGCCGTTCACGGCACGCGCACCGCCTCCGGCAAGCCGCTCCTCTGTGGCGACTCACACCGCGCCCTCGACACGCCGAATGTCTATTACCAGAATCACCTTGTCTGCCCGGAGTTCGATGTGATCGGCTTCTCGTTCGGCGGCGTGCCCGCCTTCCCGCACTTCGCGCATAACGCGGATGTCGCATGGTGCATCACCCACGCCTCCGCCGATTATCAGGACCTCTACGTCGAGCGATTCGCCCCCGGCGATCCGACGCGCTACGAGTACAAAGGTGCGTGGCAACAGGCCGAGCGATACCGCGAAACTGTGCAGGTGCGCGGCGGCGCGCCAGTTGACGTGGACGTGACGGTCACGCGGCATGGCCCGATCGCCGTCGGCGATCCATCCGAGGGATACGCACTGGCAATGCGCTACAGCGCGACGACCGGGCCGAATGCGGGCTTCGGCACCTTTCTGCCAATGCTCCGCGCGACGAGCGTCGCGGACCTCGACAACACAATGCGCGATTGGGTGGACCCCTGCAACAACCTCCTGATGGCGGACCGGCATGGCAGCATCGCCTACCTGACGCGCGGTGAAATCCCAATCCGCAGCGACGCGAACTTTTGGCTGCCCGTGCCGGGCTGGACGGGCGAGCACGAGTGGGAGGGTCGCATCCCCCACGCCAATCTGCCCCGCATGACGAACCCGCACGCGGGCTTCTTCGCCACCGCGAATAACCGCATCGTCGGCGACGATTACCCGTACCCGATCTGCCTCGACTTCGCACCGCCCTATCGCGCGCAGCGGATCACCGACCGACTCACCGACATGACCGACGCGACGGTGGAGATGATGACCACCATCCACGCCGAGAAGTTCTCCATCCCGAGCCGCGCCTTCGTCGCCTTGCTCGATCGCGTCGAACCGCTCGATGACCGCTCGGCGGCGGCGAAGGCAGCACTTCTGGCATGGGACGGCGTGATGGGGCTGGAAAGCGTACCCGCCGCGCTCTACGCCGTCTGGCGCGAGCAAACGATTGCGCTGCTCCTGGAGCATGGGCCGCTCGCCGCACTCGTCCAAACACCCGCCGCTTCCCCCATTGCACAGGCGCTCCCGCTCGCCGCCCGGCTCCGCACCACCCTACTTGCCCTGATGCAGGCGGATGACACGACCCTCCTGCCCGACGGTGAAACATGGCGATCGGTGCTCGCGCAAGCCCTGCAACGCGCGACGGATTGGCTCGAAGCCCAGTGCGGCGCCGATCTGGCGCACTGGCAATGGGGCGCCATTCACCGGACAAACCCCCAGCACACCCTCGCTGCCACCTTCCCCGACCTGGCGGCAGCGCTCAATCCGCCCTCCATCGGCGTCGGCGGCGATGGCGACACGCCACAGGCCGGCAGTTACAACGGCTTCGGCGCGGGCGACTTCCTCGTTACCGGTATGTCCGTCAATCGCTACTGCTTCGACTGCTCGGACTGGGAGAAGAGCGGTTGGGTCGTGCCGCTCGGTTCCAACGGTCATCCCGGCAGCCCGCACTATGCCGACCAGCGGATCGTCTGGAGCGAGCAACGCCTCCTGCCGATGCATTACGCGTGGGAGGCTGTCATGGCCGACGCCGCCGAGCAGCAACGACTCAAACCGGCAGGGTAAACGCTATCCCGCGTTTGACAGCGGCATCCGCGACCCGTTATAGTGGCCTCAGTCCCAAATCAGAAGCCCCGCGACCGGTGGCTCGTCTCGTGCGCGCGATGTCGCACGTATGCAAGGGGGAGCAGGATGGCGATTTTCGAGGCTACCGAACTCGAGGAGCTGTTATGGCGTTTCCGTACCGGCCGCATTGACCGGCGCGCGTTCCTGCGGGCGCTCGGTGCGGGCGGTACCATTCTCGCCGGTTCTGCGCTCCTCGCCGCCTGTGGAGAGAGCGCTCCGCAGGTCACGCCCGCGACTGGTGCGAATGCCCCGACTGGGAACACACCGACAACCGCCGCGCCGACAACGGCCGGTGCAGCGCCAACGACCGCCGGATCGGCAGCCGCGAAACCGACCATCGCCGGAGCGCCTGCCGCCAGCCCTGCGGCTGCCAGCGGCGCTGTGAGTACGACAAGTAACGCCGACACGGTCGTGCTTGCCTTGCAGAGCGACATCACGAGCCTTGATCCACATGCCAACGTGCTCCGCGATGGCATCAAGGTCTTCTATCACCTCTTCGACAATCTCGGCGTCCGCAACTACGACACGAACCGCGTCGGCCCGTGGCTTGCCACCGACTGGAAAGCAACGAACGATACGACGTGGGAAATGACGGTGCGGGGCGACGTCAAGTTCCACAATGGTGATCCCTTCACGGCGGACACCGTCAAGTTCAACATCGAGCGCGTATTGAACCCGGACACCAAAAGCCCGCAGCGCGGCAACTGGGTCGCGGTTGATAAGATCACCGTGCAGGACAAGACGCACCTGACGTGGATCACCAAGAATCCGTATCCGGTCTTTGCCGAGCGCCTGCAGAACCTTCAGTTCATCTCCGAGAATGTCCTCAAAGAAAAGGGCGACAAGTTCGTTCAGGACAACGCCATCGGCACCGGCCCCTACAAACTGGTCGGCTACGCGCGCGGGCAGCAAATCGCGCTGACCCGCAATGACGAGTATTGGGGGCCAAAGCCCGCCTTCAAGAATGCCACCTTCCGCATTATCCCGGACATTGCGACGCAGATCGCCGAACTGCTGGCGGGCCGCGTGGACATTGTGCCCGCCTTTCCTCTCGATCAAATTGATGCGCTGGAGAAGTCCGGGCGCGGGAAGGCGATCGTGCAGCCGATTCTCCGCACGATGTTCCGCGGCCTGGACGCCCGCGCTCGCACCGGACCGAACCCGATGCAGGACAAAAATGTGCGACTGGCGATCAACTACGCCTGCAATGTCAAGGGTTATGCTGACACGCTGCAAAAGGGCGGCGACTTCACCCCCGGCAACGTCAACCCGCTCGCCTTCGGCTACGAAAAGAGCATCGAACCGTACCCGTACGACGCGAAGAAGGCGAAGCAACTGCTGACCGACGCCGGATACAAGGCGGATTCGGACGGCGTGATGGCGAAGGACGGCAAGCGCCTCGACTTCAAACTGATTACCGGCCCATCTACGGTGCCGAACAACGCGCAGGTCAATCAGGCAATCAGCCAGGACCTTCAGGCCGTCGGCATCAAGGCGACGATCCAGAACATCGGCGACTCGACCGCCTTCACGACGATGGTGAGCGACAGCAAGACGCAGTTCTTCCAGTGGGACTGGGGCTACTTCTCCGTCTTCGACGCGGACGGCATTCTCTGGGATATGCATCACAGCAGTTCGCCGTACGCCTACTTCTCCACGCCGGAACTGGACAAGGCACTGGAAGAAGGCCGGGGCACGCTCGATTCCGCCAAGCGACAGACGGCGTACAGCAAAGCGCAGCAGATCCTCCACGACGAAGCCGCCGTGCTCTTTATGTTCGGGGTCCATTCCATCTGGGGAGTCAGCAGCCGCCTTGACTGGAAGCCGCGCTCAGACGAGATTGACCGCCTCTTCGAGGCGAAGACGAAATAGCGAGTAGTCAGTAGTCAGTTGTCAGTAGTCAGTGGATTCGATCCCATTCTGACTACTGGCTACTGACTACTGACTACTCCGCGAGGATCGCGGAACATGCGCGCATACATCGCCAATCGTCTGCTGCAAACGGTCGTCGTAATCGTCGGTATCTCGATGATCGCGTTCACGATCACGTACCTGGTTGGCGACCCGCTCGCCGTCCTGCTGCCGCTCGACGCGCCGAAGGAGCAGCGCGATGTCTTCCGGCACGCGCTCGGTCTCGATCAGTCGTTGCCAATGCAGTATTATCATTTTGTAGCGCGCGTCGCGACCGGCAACTTCGGTGACTCCTACGTCATCCACAAGCCCGCATATCAGTTGATCGTCGAACGGATGCCCGCGACACTGCTCCTGACATTCAGCGGGCTTCTCGTCGCGCTGATGATCGCAGTGCCCCTCGGCATCCTCGCCGCCTACCACAAGAACTCGTGGATTGATAATCTCTCGACGGTGATCGCCGTTGCCGGTTCGGCGATGCCAATTTACTGGCTCGGGCTGATGCTGATTATCCTCTTCGGCGTGCGGCTCCGGTGGCTGCCGCCGTCGGGATATGGCAGTTGGCGGAATCTCATCATGCCCGCCTTCACGCTCGGCGTCTTCCTCGCGCCGATTACCATGCGGCTCGTCCGTTCCGGCATGCTCGATACACTCTCGCAGGACTACATCCGCGTCGCGCGGGCAAAGGGATTGACGGAGCGTGCGGTATTAGCGCGGCACGCGCTGAAAAATGTGATGATTCCGGTGATCTCCGTGCTCGGCTTGCAGTTCGGGCAACTGCTCGGCGGCGCGATCGTCACCGAGACGACGTTTGCGTGGCCCGGCGTGGCGAGTCAGGCCGTTTCGTCCATCCAGAATCAGGACCGGCCCGTCGTGCAGGCGGCCGTGATGATCCTCGCCACACTCATTTGCCTCGTCAACCTCGGTGTGGACATTCTTGTCGCGTTCCTCGACCCGCGAACTGGGAAGTGAAGGTGTGATGGCACAAACAACCGGCAATCTCGCGGGTGCGTTGCCGCAGGCACAAGTCTTCGCGGAATCACACGTCAGCGAGCGGCGCAAATTCTGGCGTCGTGTCCTGCGACTGAAGGGCGGCATGGCAGGCGGAATCGTCACGCTGATCCTCGTGCTGATCGCCCTCTTTGGCCCGCTCCTCGCGCCACACGATCCGATTGCCGGCAAGATCACCGACCGCCTGAAGCCTCCTGTCTGGCTCGGTGGCACGCATACGTTCCTCCTCGGCACGGATCAGATCGGGCGGGACGAACTGAGCCGCCTGATCCTCGGCACACGGGTGTCGCTGGAAGCGGGCACGGCGGGAACACTCGTCGCTTGCATTGTTGGCGTGCTACTCGGCCTGCTCGCGGGCTACTTCGGCGGTATCATGGACTGGTTCATCTCCACGGCGGTTAACGTGATGCTGACTTTCCCCTTCGTGCTGCTCGCACTCGCCGTCATCGCCGTCCTCGGCACCAGTTTCCGCAACCTGATCATCGTGCTGGCGATCACCGCCTGGCCGATCTACACCCGCGTCGTCCGTGCGCAGGTGCTCACCTTGCGCGATCGTGAGTTTATCCAGGCGGCGCGCGTAATCGGCGCGGGAAATATCCGAATCATGCTGCGCCATGCCCTGCCGAACGTCGTCAACTCGATCATTGTCATTGCCAGCCTCCAAGTGGCGCAGTTGATTATCCTCGAGTCATTCCTCAGCTTCCTCGGCCTCGGCGTGCAGCCGCCGACGCCATCGTGGGGCAGCATGCTCGGCGAATCGCGCACCTACATGTTCGATAGATGGTGGCTCGCAACCTTCCCCGGCCTCGCGATTTTCGTCACTACCCTTGCCATCAACCTCTTCGGCGATGGCCTGCGCGACCTGCTCGATCCCCGCTCCCGCAACACGATCTGATGAAGAAGAGGGCGTTTCCTAACCCATGAAGATGGAGTAGGCTGCCTCCTTGATGCGGCTCGTCCCCGCGCCAAGGAGGTTAGCCCATGGTTCCTGTCCCG
>JAABUU010008243.1_pt1 | contig 10404 bp, 10 predicted proteins | sample 5559301 | NCBI WGS metagenome assembly JAABUU01 (sample SAMN10711884, study PRJNA513360) | rock metagenome | isolation source: Antarctica rocks | place: Antarctica: Victoria Land, Richard Nunatak white | reverse complement strand
CCCACGGCGTCGCGGCGGCGCAGGGGACGGCAGAGCTCGCAGACGATCTGGTCACGCTCATAGAGATAGATGCGCTCCCCGACCAGCGGGGTGCGCCGGCAGTCGGCGCAAAGATGGCGGTCGGCGCGCAGGGCGCCCATTCCCTTACGCATGAGGACGCGTCCCAGCTCGACCTCGTCGCGGGCGGACGGCATGCTCCAGATGTTCGCCGCAGGACACCGTGATCCTCCTCAGCCGCTCGCGAACACCTCGACCATCAGGAGGCTGGGGGACTTGAACGGGGTGGGGTGGCTGACCTATCATCTGGTGCTTGGCGCCGTCCGGCGCGAGGTGACAAGGAGGCTTTAGATGGAGTCCCTGACGTCGGGCACCATGGCCGGGACCGGCTCGTTTCGCTGCGAGAGCTGCGGGTACGTGCTCACCCTCACATCCCAGGACACTCTGGTGGACTGCCCGGGTTGTCAGGGCAAGTCGTTCTCGCGAGCCTCGCTGTTCAGCACCCCGCGCTTTGCCCGGGAGACCGTGCGCCGATCGGCCGAGGACGAAGCGCGCTGGCTCAATCAGGCGCGCAGCCAGGCACAGGGCCCAGGCGAGCATCTCGCCTATGAGGAGGGCGAGCGCACGCTGGTGGTGGCGCTCAAGCGCGAATGGACCCGGGTCGGGCGCAGCCTGGCCGCCGACGTGCGCTTCGACGATCCCACGGTCTCGCGCCGTCACGCCCTGATCGTCCGCCAGGCCGACGGGGTGCGCGTCCTCGACGACCGCAGTCTCAACGGGGTGTTCGTCAATGGCGAACGCGTCGAGTGGCGGGTGCTCAGCGACGGCGACGAGATCCTGGTGGGTCGCTACCGCCTGCACTATCTCGACGTCAGGCCCCCGGCCGGGTCGGCCGCCTCCCTGACGGTCGAGCCCGCCGAAGCCTGACCGGCCTCAGAGCACGGGGAGACCCTGAGCCACCCGCCCCGGCCGCCAGCGACCGCGGTGACGTCGGCGGCTAAGATCGCCGGCCATGGCTCAGACCATCGCCATCCTCTCCCAGAAGGGCGGAACGGGCAAGACGACCACTGTGCGCACGCTCACCGACGTGCTGCGGCGAGTCGGTGTGTCCACGCTCACCGTCGACCTCGATCCACAGGGCAACCTGTCTGACTACTTCGACGTCGAGCCCGACGCCTCCCCCACCGTGGGAGATGTCCTCACCGGCCGTTGCCGGGCCGAGGAGGCCATTCACGATGACATCATCCCCGCCAACCTGGGCCTGGCTGAAGCCGAGCTGGTGCTCAGCGGCAAGATGGGTCGGGAGCTGACGCTCAAGCGGGCGTTGGCCAAGGTCGCCGATCGCTACGAGATCATCCTGCTCGACTGCCCCCCGTCACTGGGGCTGCTCACCGTCAATGCCCTGGTCGCCGCCGATCAAGCGCTGATCTCCGCCGAGGCTCAGTACTTCGCCCTGCAGGGTGTCGAGCAGGCCCTGGAGGTCATTGAGCTGGCCCGAGACGGGCTGAACCCCGATCTGCAGTGGCTGGGAGTGGTGCTCAACATCGCCGACATGCGCACCGTGCACTCCCGCGAGGCCTTCGCCTCCCTGCGCGAGCACTACGGTGACCGGGTGCTCAACACCGCAATTCGCGCCTCCATCGCCTACGCGGAGTCCGCCGAGCGGGGCGTGTCGATACTCGACCACCGGCCTGACCTGGGTGCCGACTATGTCTCCCTGGCCCAGGAGCTTCTGGCGCGTCTGGGCCTGGACGGCGCCCGGGAGAGGGTGGCCGCCCTGGCCACCTAAGTATCACCCCGCCACGGCTTTGGATCCAAGCCTCACAATGCCCGCACATCGGCACCCTGGGTCTCAAAGGGTGCGCGCAACACCGAGCCCCACCCCGTCACCCGCTCGCGCAATCCCCGTGCCACCTGGGCGGTCTGCTCGTAGTGACACCAGAAGAGGACCGACGGCCCGGCCCCGGAGACGGTGGCCCCTAGCGCCCCCAGAGAGCTGGCCTGGGCGGCGAGCTCGACTGAGCGCGGATAGAGATGAGCACGATGGGGCTCATGCAGGCGGTCTCGCAGGCCGCGGGCCACCAGGTCCCAATCGCCACGCGCCAGGCCCAGCACCAACAGGGCAACGTGGGCGACGTTGAAAACCGCATCGGCCATAGGCACGCTGTCGGGCAGGACGGCGCGCGCCTCCCGGGTGCGCACCGCCTCGTCGGGGACCACGATCACCGCCTCCAGTCCCACGGGGGGATCGAAGCGAACCGGACGCTCATCGGCGCACACCACAAAGCCCCCCAGGAGGGCGGCAGCCACGTTGTCGGGGTGGCCCTCCATCTCGGTGGCCAGCGCCATCAGGTCGGCATCGAGCTCGAACATGTGGTCGGCCGCGGCAAGGCCGGCCACGATCGCGGCGGCGCTGGAGCCCAGGCCGCCGGACAGAGGGATGTTGGAGCGGATGCGAAACTCGAAGTCATCGGCGGGATGCAGGCGCTCAAAGCCTCGGACGCAGAGGTTGCGACGGTCGGGGGCCACCGCCAGGTCGGTGGCCACGGCGAAGGCGCCGGTCTCCAGGACCTCGAGCTCGACGTGCAGGGCCAGCGCCGCGGCAAGGCAGTCAAAGCCGGGCCCCAGGTTCGCCGAGGAGGCCGGGACCCGGACCAGCCGGCGACGCTGCATCAGGCCAGCACCGCCTGCTCGACGGCCCCGAGATCCGGGGCGCATGGGACAACCGACCCGGAGCGCTCCAGTGCGGTCTGAGGATCCTTGAGCCCGTGGCCGGTGAGCACGCAGACCACGCAGCGCGCATCGCCCACCCCGTGCGCGAGCAGTCCCGCCACCGAGGCGGCCGAGGCCGGCTCACAGAACACCCCCTCGCGGGCGGCCAGCAGCCGGTAGGCGTCGAGAATCTGCTCGTCAGTGACCGCCTGGATGGCACCCCGCGAGCCGGTGACCGCCGCCATGGCCTCCTCCCAGCGTGCCGGGTTGCCGATGCGGATGGCGCTGGCCACCGTCTCGGGCTCGGCCACCGGCGCGCCGTGGACCAGGGGCGCCGCGCCGGCCGCCTGAAAGCCGTACAGGCGCGGCGCGGCCCCGTACTCGCCAAAGCCACGCCAGTAGGAGGTGATGTTGCCGGCGTTTCCCACCGGTATGCACAAGGCGTCGAGCTCGCCGTCGAGATCGTCGAGCAGCTCGAACGCCGCTGTCTTCTGGCCCTCGATGCGAAACTCGTTGATCGAGTTGACCAAGGCCATGGGGTGGGCCTCGACCAGGGCACGCACCAGGGTCAGAGCCTCATCGAAGTTACCCCGCAGGGCAATAACCCGGGCCCCGTGCATGAGAGCCTGGGCGAGCTTGCCGGTGGCGATCTTGCCCTCGGGGACGATCACCGCTCCCCGCAGGCCTGCCCGGGCAGCGTAGGCCGCGGCGCTGGCCGCGGTGTTGCCGGTGGAGGCGCACACCACCGCCTGGGCGCCCTCGCGCACCGCGGCCGACACGGCACAGGTCATGCCCCGATCCTTGAAGGACCCGGTGGGATTGGCCCCCTCGAGCTTGAGCCACACTTCGGCTCCCACCCGCTTTGACAGAAACGGCGCGCGCACCAGGGGCGTCGAGCCCTCCCCCAGGGAGATCACCGGGTCATCGCGGTCGAAGGGCAGACGGCTGGCGTAGCGCTCGATCAGACCACTCATCCGAACTCCTCCTCGATGACCCTGATGGCTCGGGGCGGTGAGCGGACGAAGTCCAGTCCGCCGATGAGATCGCACGCGGCCTGCAGGCGAGACTCAAGCACCGGGTGGACCACCATCACCAGCCTGGCGTTGTCGCCCAGACCCTTCTGGACGACCGACTTGATCGACGCTCCCTGCAGTCCCAGGAGCTGGGCGATCTGAGCCAGGACCCCAGGCCGGTCGGCCACTTCCAGGTGCAGGTAGAAGGCCGAGCTCACGTCGTCGATGATGGTCAGTCGGTCGCCGGACTCCGGGGTGCGGACACTGGGGGTCATCGCGCTGACCACGTCGCCGAGCACGGCGCTGGCGGTCTGAGGACCTCCGGCACCCGGCCCTGACATCGTCACCTCGGTAATGGCATCGGACTCCACGGTCACGGCGTTGAACGGTCCCGAGACCGACGCCAGGGGGTGACCGGCGTAGAGGAAGGCGGGATGCACTCGCACCGACAGCCCGCCCTCCAGACGCTGGGCGCTACCGATCAGTTTCAGGCCCAGGCCCAGCTCCCGGGCGTACTCGAGGTCGTCGGTGGTGATGTGCTCGATGCCCTCGTAGCCGACCTGTTCGAGATGCACCGGGGTGTCGAAGGCCAGCCGGGCGAGGATGGCCATCTTGGCCGCCGCGTCGCGTCCGCTTACGTCATCGGAGGGGTCGGCCTCAGCGTAGCCCAGACGCTGGGCCTCGGCCAGCGCCTCGCCGTAGCCGATGCCCGTGCGGGCCATCTCCGAGAGAATGAAGTTGGTGGTGCCGTTGACGATGCCGTGCACGCGCTCGATGTGGGCGCCGGCGAGTGACTCCTGCAGCACACGGATCACCGGCACCACGCCTGCCACCGCGGCCTCGAAGCGAAGCTGCACCTCGTGGCGTCGGGCCACCGTCCACAGCTCCTCGCCGTGCTGAGAGAGCAGCTGCTTGTTGGCGGTGACCACGTGGCGCCCGGCGGACATCGCCTCGAGGACGTACTTCCGCGCGGGCTCGATTCCGCCCATGAGCTCGACGACGAGGTCTGCCTCCGACAAGACCTGTTCAAAGGAGCCCTCGCGGCGGGTGAGAACGCCGGTCAGCACCGGGCGCCGTCCGGTCAGTCTCGCCACGTGGTCGGCGCGCTGGTTCAGTAGCGCGACAAAGGCCGAGCCCACCGTCCCCCGGCCGAGCAATCCGATGCGAAACTCTCCACCGGAAGTGGTCACGGGATGTCGCGCGCCTCGAGGTCGGCCAGCGTGTCGCGGCGCACGACCAGGCGAGCATCACCGTCGGAGCAGAACACGACCGGCGCGCGCGGCACTCCGTTGTAGTTGTTGGCCATCGCGTAGGTGTAGGCGCCGGTGGCGGGGGTGACCAGCACATCCCCCACCTGCGGCTGGTCGAGCAGCGCCTCGCGCACGAGGACGTCCCCAGACTCGCAGTGCTTGCCCGCCACCCGGCAGAGCGTCGATCCCCCGAAGCGATCGGCGACCTCGATCTCATAGCGGGAGCCGTAGAGCATCGGCCGCAGGTTGTCTGACATCCCCCCGTCCACTGCCACCCAAGTGGAGACATTGCGCTTGACGCTCATCACCGAGTAGAGGGTCACCGCGCCGTTGGCCACCAGCGCCCGTCCCGGCTCGACGAGCAGGCGTCGGCCTGGGCCCAGGAGGTCGTGCAGGGCCGACACCTTTGCCTCGGCGTAGTCAGCTACCGACGGTGGTCGGTCCGCGTCGGCGTAGGCCACCCCCAGGCCCCCTCCCAGGTCATAGACCGGGAAGCGTCCCAGGGTGGCGAGGACCTCCACTCCGGCTCGGTAGGGCGCCAGATCGAGCAGCTGCGAGCCCAGGTGCATGTGCAGTCCCTGAAGCTCAAGGCCGGGACTGGCGTTCAGGCGCTCGAGGGCCACCCGGGCGTCGGGCACCCCGAGCCCGAACTTCGAGTCGGGCTGACCGGTGGAGATCGATGCGTGGGTGTCGGGTGCCACCCCAGGGGTGACCCGCACGAGCACCGGCTGGCAGCGCGTGCCCGAGCCGCGGCGGGCCTGCAGCGCCTCCAGACGGTCGATGTCGTCGAAGCCGTCGATGACGATCAGCCCCACCTCGCGCTCCAGGGCCAGCTCGAGCTCCGCCGTCGAACGGGCGTTGCCATGAAACACCAGGCGTTGGGGCTCAAAGCCCGCTCGCAGGGCGAGGTGAAGCTCACCCCCCGAGGCCACGTCGCAGGACAGTCCCTCCTGGGCGAACAGCCTCAGTACCGCGGTGCAGGGAAACGCCTTGGAGGCGAACACCACCGAGACGTCGTCATGACGAGTCTGGAAGGCCTCGACGAAGGCGCGGGCGCGGACGCGCAGATCGTCCTCGGCCACCACGTAGGTGGGGGTGCCGAACTCGCGGGCGAGCTCGACGGTGTCACAGCCGCCCACCTCCAGACGTCCGCGCTCGTTGAGCCTGCTGCCCAGAGGAAAGACGGAGGAGAGCTGCGTGGCGGCGGCCATGGGCCCGATTATCGCGGCTGCCATCATCGCGGAGGTGCGACGCTCTCGTGGCATCCCCGAGCCGCCCCAGGAGATGGGCAGTCACGAGGGGCTTGCCTATGCCCGCTTCTCGCCGACCGGCACTCCCCGCGGCTCGATCCTCATCGTTCACGGAGCGGGCTCGTGCAAGGAGAGCCACTTCGACTTCGCCCGTGGCGCCCGGGCCGCGGGCTACGTGGCGATGACCTACGACCAGCGCGGCCACGGATCGAGCGTCGGGCCACTGGGTGGCCAGGCACTCGACGACCTGGCCACCATGGCGACCCTGGTCGATGTGCGTCCCCTGGTGCTGCGGGGATCGAGCTTGGGCGGCTACCTGGCCCTCCTGGGTGCCGGTCCGTTGAGCGCCGGAGCGGTGGTGGCCATCTGCCCGGCCAGTGCGGAGATGCTCCTGCGGGGGTTACGTGCCGGTGACTTTGAGATGGATGCCGACCGCCCGGCCCTCGAGGGGTTCCTGGAGGGGCACGACCTCGACGCCGCGGTGACACGACTCGCGGCCCCCCTGCTGCTCCTGCACGCCGAGGGCGACGAGCGGGTGCCGGTCGGCCACTCGGCCGAGCTGCTCAACCGGGCCCGCTCAGCGAACAAGCGCCTGATCGCCCTCCCCGGAGGCCATCATCGTTCCGTCCAGCATGACGGCGAGCTTCACGGAGTGACGCTGCGCTTCATCGACCGCGCCCTCGCCGGGGGCTCGACGGCGGGCGGCGCGCCCGCCGGGGACTATTAGCCCCCGAGGACCTTGGTTACGGCCCGGGCAGCCTGGGCAACGGTGACGCCGAGCGGGCTCGCCGACTGGGTCAGCGGAGCCACCACACCCGCCACCGGAGCCACCACACCCGCCACCGGAGCGATGACCTTGCCCGCCGTCGGCGGCGCGGGCGCGATGACCGTGCCGACCGCTGGAGCCACGGGAGCGACGACCTGGGCGGCCTCCTTGTTGGCCTCACCGGAGGCGACGGCCACGGCCGCATCGGCAGCCGCGATGACCGCCCCGACGGCACCCGGCGACGAGGGAGTCGCGGACGGCGTGGGGCTCGTCGCGGGCGCGGCCGGCCCGGGATCAGCGGGCCCCCCGGAGGCCACGGGCGATGACACCACGGGGACGGTCGTGGCCGGAGGGGAAGCAGCGGGGGTCGGGGCTCCCGTGAGCGCAGCCGGGCCCAATGCCCCGGCCGGGACGGTGGTGCCCCCGACCGCGGTCAGTCCCGCGGGTCCGACGATTCCCGCCGGAGATGGGGCGCCAGCGCCGGGCGTCGAGGCGCCGGGAGCGGGGCCACGCGGCGAGGCCAGGGCGGCAGTCACCGCGGCGGTCGCCGGGGACACACCGGAGGGCGGGCGACGATCATCGACCGACAGCGAGGGGCGCGCCGAGCCCGAGCCCAGGCCGAGTACCGACCAGCCGTGGAAGGCCACCAGGCCGCCGGCCAGGAGCAGGACACAGGCAGCCCCGGCCACAAGCGAGGTGCTCGCTGCGAGCGCTGCGGCCACGGCTCGGGAAAAGCGCATCAATACCCCCTTCGCCCACTCATCGGCAGCCGGCTCAGTGTCTTTGAGCCCACCGTCGCAGCTTGGCGCATGAACGCTCAGTGCGCAAGCTAGTCGACGTTCGCTTTCAGTGGTTCGGGGTGTAGAGCGGGCCCAGCAGGTCGAGCATGAGCCCGGACGTCTGGCCCCGGCGTGGACAACACGGAGGGCCCCCCGTGGCGCTGATGCCGATCTCCAGGTGAGGTCCGCTGGAGCGTCCCACGCGCCCACAGCCGACTTCGGCGATGGGCTGGCCTGCAGCGACGTGCGCACCCACCGCCACGAGCGCGGGCTGGGCGTGTCCGTAGTAGACGTAGTGCCCGCGGTAAGGGCCGTGATCCAACAGCAGGATGGGCGCCTGAGAGCCAAAGCCGGAGATCCCCTCGGCCACCACCGTGGCGTCGTCGACGGCGACCTCGACGGCCTGGGCTCCGCAGGCGTGGTTCACCGTGGCGATGTCGATGCCCTGATCGGGAGTCCAGGCGTCGGGGGCCACCACGACACTCAGGGGCGAGATCGGAAATGTCCATCCGGCGCTACCCGCGCTGGCCAGGTGGTCGGGCGCCACCACTGGCGCCGGAGCCCGGGCCGGAGCAGGAGCCGGAGCGGGAGCGGCAACCGAGGCGGAGACGGTGGTGACCCCCCGTAGTGCGGCCACGGTGGCCAGATCGCCCGATCCGGTGGCGCGCAGGCGATGGGCATGTTGGAAGCGGCTCACCGCACGCACCGTCAAGCTGTCATACACGCCGCTGACCCGCAGGCGGTAGTGCAGACGGCCGAGCGCCGCCTGCAGCTCGGTGACGTCGGTGCCGCGCATCCCGTGGTGAAGCCCGCGCTCACCCAGCCGCCACCTTCTCGACGCCGCCGACGTCCCGGGCGCCGATCCGCCGGTGGCTGGCGCTGGGGGCGCCGAGGCCGGCACCGACGATCCGCCGGTAACCCCGGGGGAGACGATCGTGCTCCCGACCACCGGGACCGGTCGCGACGACGATACGGCCGCCGTGCCGCCGGTATCGGCCCGGGCGCCGGGGACGGCCGCCGACGCGTCGCCGGCGTTGGCGGCGACGAGCAGGAGGGCCACGCCGGCCGACAGCGATGCCGCCCGGGTGCGCAGCGATGCCATGCCCTTCATTCGACCGCGGTGACCGAGCGCCGAGCCCAACCGTGGCACTGCACGAACTTCCCCTAGCGACCCTGCAGGCCAGCGGCCGGGGACTTCTCCCTCAGGCGACGGCCAGGCGCCGCAGGCCGCCGGATCGACCCAGCGCCGCCAGCCACACCGCTCCCACCACCATCAGCCCCACGCTCTCGAGCTGGGGCGCGGTGAGCCCCGCCAGGATCTCCTGGTTTCGGCGGATGAACTCCACGAGCAGGCGCTCGACACCCGAGAGGATCAGATAGAGGGCAAAGAGCGCCCCGGGGCGCACCGAGTCACGCCAGCGCCACAGCATCCAGGCCACCAGTCCCATGGCCAGCGTCTCATAGATGGGGGTGGGCTGGACGCTCACGTTCGGCGGGGTGGGCACGGTGCCGTGGGGGTAGCCCATCGCCCACGGCAGGCTCGAGCGGATGCCGTAGTCGCCGTCGCCGGAGACCTGACAGCCGATGCGCCCGATCGCATAGCCCACGGCCAGACCCGGGGCGGAGAGATCGAGGAGCACGAGCCCGAAGAGCCCGCGCCAGCGGGCCCACAGAAGTACGGCCAGGGCGCCCCCGATGACCCCGCCGTACCACACCAGGCCCGAGCCCGAGAGCACGCTGCCCACCAGATCGCCCTTGACCTGATCGTAGTTCTCGACGATGAAGTAGCCGCGCGACCCGATCAGGCCCCCCGCCAGCGAGGAGAAGACGAGCTCATAGGCCCAGTCGACCGGGCGACCGAGCTCGAGCAGCCGGCGCCCGACCAGCGCTCCGGCGGCCAGGAACGCCAGAGCGAACATGAGCCCGAAGGTCTTCAGGGAGATGCCCAGGAGGTGGATCTCGGGGCGCATCGAATTCCGCAGGCTAGCGAGGCCGACCCGCGGGGGCCGGCCTCAACGGTCTGCGAGAATCAGATCATGAACCAGCGTCGCTCGAGCTTTGGCCGCGACCCCGGTCTGCAGACCCGGATGGTGGTGACGCTGTTCCTCCTCGGGCTCGTCTACAGCGCGTTGATCGCTGCCCTGTTCGCCTCCGGCGCCGGGGGGCTGACCATCGCCGTCATCGCGGTCGGCCTGTTCGCCGTCCAGCTGCTGAGCTCTGACAAGATCGCCCTGCGCGCCCTCGGTGCCCACGAGGTCTCCCCGCAGGAGGCGCCGCAGATGCACGCCCTGATCGAGCGCCTGTGCGTGGTGGCCGATCTGCCCAAGCCGAGGGTGGCGGTGATGGAGTCCTCCATGCCCAACGCCTTTGCCATGGGGCGCTCCCAGAAGTCAGCCACGATCTGCGCCACCAGCGGGATCCTCGCGCTGCTCTCCCCCGCCGAGCTCGAGGGCGTGCTCGCCCACGAGCTCTCCCACGTCATCAACCGCGACGTGATGGTCATGACGCTCGCCAGCTTCTTTGCCTCGGTGGCCTCGCTGATCGTCCAGTTCGGCTTCTTCTTCGGCGGCGGCTTCGGAGGAGGCGACGACGAGGAGGGAGGCGACAGCCTGGGCATGCTCATCCTCGTCTCGGTGG
>JAABUU010008240.1_pt1 | contig 10404 bp, 9 predicted proteins | sample 5559301 | NCBI WGS metagenome assembly JAABUU01 (sample SAMN10711884, study PRJNA513360) | rock metagenome | isolation source: Antarctica rocks | place: Antarctica: Victoria Land, Richard Nunatak white | reverse complement strand
GTTGGTCGCGTTGGACTATCACCGGGCCAGCGACGTCGTCGGTAGTTGGTTGCTTGGCGGAGTGGTCCTGGCTGTGGTTGCGCTGCTGGCGACGGCCCGCGACGGCCCGCGACGGCCCGCGACGGCCCGGGACGGCCCGGGACGGCCCGCGACGGCTCGCGACGCCGGTCGGGTACCGGTGCGGGTCGGGTGGTGCTGTAGTCCATGTCGCCCCGTGCAGGACGTCCTACGGTGAAGTCGAGGCTGGCGAGCACCAGCAGCACTGGCCTCGCGGCGGGCGAGGCCGGTGGATCTACCGGGCCGCGCCGGGCAGCGCCTTCACAACAGCCGCGCCAGACAGCAGCACGCCGACGGCGAGCACCCGCCACCCGGCACTCGACTGACAGGGCCTCGCGGCGCCGACTGCGCCGCCTACGCCCCAGTGGGCCGCGCTCGGGACTGCCCGGTACCGGTCGAGTGAGCGGTGGCGGGGTAGTCCGCCAGGCAGCCCGGCTTGTCGGCTGGTCGACCAGTCGGGTTAGGGCCCGGCGCTTAAGCAGCAGGCGCCGGGGTCGACAACGGCCCACGTCGACAACGACTCTGCGCTGTACGAAGTGGCGTCAGGTCTGACCGGTCGCGCCGCCCGCCGGCCCTCGGGACCGGACAGGTTGCCGGAAGGCCGAGGGTGGGGGTGGCTCAGGCGGGAGTGGCTGCCAGTGCAGCTGCAGCCTGCAGGAGTGTGGCGAGCTCGGCCCGTCCCGGTCCGGTCAGGGCGCGTTGGTAGACCGGGGCGCACTGCGTCGGTGAGTTCCTCTAGTCGGTCGGTACCATCTGCAGCCCGCCATGCGGCGTCCGCTGGCAGCCAGTGACTGCATGAATCAGCACCTGATGGCAGACGGCGACGACGCGGAGTCCACCGGACAAGTACGGACCCAGCGCGACCATGGCCCGCTCGCGAAGTACGTCCAGGGGTTCCCATCGGAGGTCATGATCGTGAGGGCGCTGCCCGTCGTGAGCCACCATGTCGGCGTAGGCGGCTGCCACTTCGTCTGCCGAGGTCCAGGAGTAGCTCTCATCAGGGAGCTACTCGCGCAAGTTGAGATCGACGTGTACCGGGGCGTCGAGGGCGTTCGCGATGAGATACGCCGTTTCAAGAGCCCGCGTCATCGGGGAACTCAGAACCCGGTCGACGTTGCCGTCCGCTGTGAGGCGCAAGGCAGCGTCACGGGCTTGTTGCCGTCCCACAGCCGTGAGCGGCGCGAGGTCGTTAGCGGCCCCCCGCCACTGCGGGCCTTCGACCTGATGCCAATCGGGCTGGCCGTGACGGACTAAGTGAAGCGACACGGGACCATCTTCCGCTACGCCGGGTGGTGATCGGCTAGCTCCGCCGAGCCTCGCGCGGCGGCCGTGTACAACGCCGCCTCCTCGTGCAGTCGCCCGGGCTGCCCGCTACCCGTACAAGTCCGCCCTCCCCGGCGTGTACCCCGGCCGCTGATAGCTCTCCTATGTCAGGCCGACCAGGGCGTATCCCGTCTGATCGAGATCCGCCAGTAGGTCGGTGATCTTGCTCGGGTGGGGCTGATCTCCGGGTGGTGGCTGGTCGGGCTGCCGGTGGCCGGGGCGAGGCCGCCGACCTGGTGTCGGTGTCTCCGGGTCCTTGCTCGTCGGGGTGGGGCTGGGTTGTCCGGTCGGTGCGGGTAGGGACCGTAGTCGGGCCAGTGCAGTGGGCAGGGTGGTGTCTGCGGGTCGCCGTCGCAGGGTAAGTCCGCAGGCGTGCCGGATGAGCCGGCCGGGGGCGTGAGCTTGGGTGTCCAGGCCGGTCAGGGCCTGCAGCATCACCGACCGGGCGCCGGCGAGCAGCCCGGCCCACATTCAGATGCTGTTCACTGCCGGGTCAGCGGAGGGGAGGTGGTTGAGCCCACCGCCGTGCTTGACCTCACGGAGGCGTTCCTCGATCGCGGTGCGGTTGCGGAACCACGCTTCCAACCCGACCAGGTCGCCGGGGTTGGCGGGGATGTGGTGACGATGAAGCTGACGGCCCAGACGTAGTCGGCGGCGTCAGGGCCAGCGCGAGCTGGTCTTTCGCGACGGTCCGGCGGCGTCGCGAGCGGGGGTCGGCACTGAGCTTGTCGACGTTGATCTTGACCCTGCGGATGATCGTGTAGGTCCGGTCGGGCCAGCTGGCGGGGGGGTAGTTACACCCCGCGACCTGCGCACCGTGCATCCCCCGGGCCTCGCGCCAGTCACGGTCCGGGACGGCGGACAGTGACCGCCACCCCGCGGGTCACACCCAGCTCCACGGCCGCGTGGGCCGGGGTGGCATTGAAGTAGCCGGCGCCGGTCCGGACCCGGGCCGGCCGCAGACTGCGTCGGCATCGAGGCGGGGGCCCACGCCAGCAACCACCGGCGTCAGGTCGGACGTCGGTGTTGCCGGCGATCAGGTCCGCAGCCAGCGGCAGTTCGGCCTGCGCCCAACTGCTAGGTGGACCCGGCCGCACCGCACGCCCGCATAGTTCCACCCGACGCCTTGCTTGGTGGGCCCGTAGACCTCGATGTCGCTGGCGTCCAGGTCGATCGTCGGGTCACGCAGCACCAAAGGCGCCCGGACCTGCGCCGGGACCGCCCGCAGCCAGCGGGTGTAGAGCTCCAACAGGGCGGTCTCGATCCCAGTCAGCTGCGCCGGCCCGAACCGGCCCGAGCCGCGCGGCGGTCCTACTCGGCGCCACTGGCGCTTCGACCAGCAGCGCGCTGCCGCATCGGCCCGGACCCGGTCCATCCCGTCCAGGCAGTCCTGACCGACCAGCTGCACGGTCGCCATCCCCACCAGCAGCTGACCGCCGCTCAGGCCCCGGTCGCGCTGCTTGATCGGGCCGATCCCGCGGCCCAGCACCTCCACGATCCCCAACCGGCCAATCAGCTCATCGACCGCGGCGAGCCCCGCCATCCCGGTCAGCGTCCAGTCCGGGGCACCAACCCCGACACGACGCGCACCACGCTTGGCCGAACGCTCACGACGCCGTAGTTTCCTCACCAAGCAGGTGCCCCCTCCGGTAGGTCAGGATCAGGTCTTCGCAACCCCAAATTCTGCCTACCTGACAGGGCATCTGCTCGTTCAACACACCCACGGCCCCCGCACTGCTGGCGGATCTCGGCCTGATGAGGAGGCGGCCCTGCCGTGCTGATCGATGGAGCATTCAACTTCCGTGACGCCGGCGGAGCTCGAACCACGAGCGGCCGTCCCGTCGCTAGGGGGTGGCTGTACCGCTCCGGCAACCTGGATACGGTTACGCCTGGCGGCTGGGTCGCGCTGCACCGGCTCGGTGTTCGCCGGGTTGTCGATCTCCGGCTCGACCGGGAGCTGACCAAGCCCCCGCTGGCCGCACCGGGACCGACGACCACGACCGTGCGGGCACCGGTGTGGGGCGGCGACGACCCCGGCGGCGGCGTGCTGGAACGCCTGGCCAGGACAGGTGGGGTCACCTCGTGCGAGGCGCTGCAGGCGTACGCGAACGACAAGGTGTCGGGCTACCTGCGGATCATCGAGCACGAGCCTCGGGCCATCGGCGTCGCCGTCGAGGCGCTCGCGGGTGCGGGAACGGACGCAGCCGTGCTGCACTGCGCGGCGGGCAAGGACCGTACCGGCATCGTCGTCGCTCTGCTGCTGCTCAGCCTGGGTGTTCCGCAGGAGCAGGTCCGGGGCGACTACCTCAGCTCCCGCTGCGGCATCTCACCGGCCCGGATCGCCCGGTACTCCGGCGAGCTCGCCGCCCTGGGCGTGGCGGAGGCGGACTTCACCCCGGTGTACGCGGCGCACGCACCAGCGTTGCAGGCCGCAGTCGCCCTGGTGGAACAGCGGTGGGGGTCGGCCATGGGTTACCTGCTGGGACCGGCAGCGGTCCCTGCTGAGCAGTTCGCGACGATCCGCCGCAGGCTGCTCGGGCCGTCGCGCAGCGAGTGCGATCAACCCTGAGGGCCGCGGGCGGCGGTGCCCGTCGCCACCAGCACGACCGCGGCGACGACGACGAGGACCAGCGCCGCGGCGGCCCCGACGTCTGCCGGTGTGCGCCGGTGCTCGTGCAGCGTGGTGGGGGTTGGCACCGCCCCGAAGGCGCGGGAGTCGGCGACCATCGCCATTGTCGAGGTGGAACGCAGGGCGCCGATGAGCAGCGGCACTGTTACTGCAGGGATGCAGGTCAGGACCCGGCGGGCGTAGCCGGGCAGTTCCCAGGGCCTGCGCCAGCGCGGCCGGCTGAGGTCGAGGCCGCGGACCTCGACGGCGCGCAGCAGGACTGTCATCCGGGTCAGGAGTTCGGGCAGGAACCGCAATGCGACCCCGAGGGCGAACCCGGCCTTGGCCGGCAGGTGGAACTTGCGGAAGGCCCAGACAAGGTCGGCCGGGGTGGTGGTCAGGACGATCATCAGCGACGCCGAGGTGCTGACGAGCAGGCGTCCGGACTGCTCGCCGCCGTAGGCGAGCCCGCTCAGGGAGATGCCGGGCGTGCCCATCCAGCTGATCGTGGGCGGGAAGGCGATGTCGACGGTGACGTGCCCCGAGGGCGACAGCGCCGGATGAAACAGGGCCTGCGACCAGACGATGGCCAGTGCCGGCGCGATGGCCATTGTCAGCACCGCGCGTACCCGCGCGGCTGAGGGCCGGAGCACGAGCCAGGGCAGCAGGGTCACCGCGAGCAGGCCGAGGACGGCCTGCCAGCCGAGAAGCACGCTGACCGAGGACATCACGAACGGGTAGACCACCTTGATCCGTGGGTCGAGCCGGTGGACGGGCCCGTCCGAGGCCTCGAAGGAGAACATGCTGCGTAGGCCGCCGAGCCCCACGAGCTTGACGAACGCCAGCGGCAGGACAACCGGGACGAGGAAGACGGCCACATACCCGACCAGGGTCCGGCCGAGCAGCGACCCGGACAGCGCGTGGGTCATGAGGCGGCCGCCGGCACGGGCGGGCAGAGCCGGTGGGCGAGTTCCTCGACGCTCAGCGCGACCCGGCGAACGGGCGAACCGGCGAGGCGAGCGTGCAGGTCGGCCACCGGAGGGGGGACCAGGTGCGCCCGGCGCAGGACATCGGTCTGGGCGAAGACCTCCGCCGGTGGCCCGACCGCGGCAACGTTCCCGTCGGCCAGGACGGCCAGGCGGGTGGCGTATGCCGCGATGACCCGCATGTCGTGGCTGATCATCAGATAGGTCATGCGTTCACGGTCGCGGAGCTCCTGCAGGAAACCCAGGACGGCCCGCGCGTGCCCCTCGTCCTGGCCTGTGGTCGGCTCGTCCAGCACGAGCCCGTGCGGTGCCTGGACGAGCAGCGCGCCGATCGCCAGCCGCTGCCGCTGGCCGGCGCTGAGCGCGAAGGGGTTCGCCGTACGCCGGTCGGCCAGGCCGGTGATCTCCAGCAGGGACTCGACCCGTCCCGCGCCGTCCCGGATCGGGCCGGTACGCCGCCCGCGGCGGTGCTTGAGGCCGAAACCGAGCTCGTCCTCGACGGTCGCTGTGAACAGCATGCTGTCGGCCGACTGGAACAGGTAGGCCAGTCGGTGGATCTGGCGTGACACGTCCGAGGTGTCGACGCGGCGGCCGCCCAGCACGACCCTCCCCAAGGCAGGAGCGCGAAAGCCCATGGCCAGCTCCGCCAGCGACGTCTTGCCCGAGCCGTTCGCCCCGGCGAGGGCGAGCCACTCCCCCTCCTTCACGGTCAGGTCGACGCCCTCCAGGACAGCTCTGTGCTCGTAGCTGACACCCACCCCCTCAAAGGCCAGCAGCGGGGGCTGGCAGTGTCCCGGAACTGGTTCAGGAGCCCGGCGGCCAGGGCCCACCAGAAGCGCGGTTTCTGGACGCTCAGCCAGGGCCTGGTAGGCCTCTGCGACCGACAGCGGTGGCCCCGCCGGGAACAGGTGGGGCAGCAGCAGGCCGAGGCGGACCATCTCCGGTACGCCGACCCCGAGCTCTGACCAGCAGGCGGTGTCCCGGAACGCGGCTCGGGTGGGGCGGTCCAGCACCACCCGTCCGCGGTCGAGCAGCAGGACCCGGTCCACCCAGGGCACGACCTCGTCGATCCGGTGCTCGATCAGGACCACCGTCATGCCCCGTTCCCGGTTGACACCGCGCAGCACCGCCAGCACGTCCTGGGCACCGGCGGGGTCGAGGTCTGAGCATGGCTCGTCCAGGACGAGCACCTCCGGATGCATCGCGAGGGTGGCGGCGATAGCGACGCGCTGCTTCTCCCCACCGGACAGCGCTGTCGTCGCCGCCGAGCGCAGCCCTTCACACCCCGTCATCGCCAGCGCCTCACGCACCCGATCGGCGACGACTTCGCGTGGCAGGCCCAGGTTCTCAGGGCCGAACGCGACCTCGTTCTCCACGGTGGGGGTGATGAGCTGGCTCGAGGGGTCCTGGAAGACCATGCCGACCCGCTGTGCGACGTGCTGCGGTTGGAGCGTCCTCAGCTCGGCCCCGTCGAGCTGCACCGAGCCGGAGAAGCGGCCGGGCACCCGGGCGGGGACGAGCCCGCACAGGGCGAGGGCCAGTGTCGACTTGCCGCAGCCGGACGGCCCGGCAACCAGGACGACCTCGCCGGCCGAGACGGTCAGGTCCAGCCCGTCGAGCGCCGGCTCGGCGGCACCGGGGTAACGGAACTTGAGGTCTCGAACAACAAGGTCGGCCATCTAGCCGGGGCCGCCGTCGGAGGCCCGGCTCCTGACCAGAAGCAGCGCTGCGGTCACCAGCAGCAGGATCCCGGCGGCGACGAAGACGGTGGCGGCGTCCGACAGGTGGAAGTTGTTCGTGGAGTCCGAGCCGTAGCCCGACACCGACATGTACGTCGCGTCCGCGGCCAGCAGCACCGTCAGCACGGCGCTGATGACCGCCATCCGGGTCAGGCCCTGACGACGCAGCTGCTGACCGGTCCTGCTGCGGGGACCGTGCTCGTGGGCGGTCATCGCACTCGCCCCTGCTCCGGCCGCTGGCTGCTGGTGTCGTTGGCGGGTTCGAGCAGGTCGTCGTCGGCGTAGCCGGCGTCGGGTCGCACGGTCCGGGCGATGCGCACGGCCAGGGGTGCGGTGATACCCGCCTCGATGCTGTTGCCGATGGTGTTAAGGACGACGTAGACGACGATGGCGCCGCCGGTCTTGGTGATGCCGCTGAGCAGCGGGGTGATCACCGCGGACTGGGCGGCAGTCGCCGGGAAGGCGCGCAGCGCACCAAGGACCAGACCGTCGACGACCGCTGGCCCGCCGGCACTGCTGAAGACACGACCACGTCGGAAGAGGATGTACAGGTCGAGGAAGACTCCCTGCAGCAACCCGTAGGGCCAGTAGAGCGGGCTGGACTCCAAGCCGCCGTAGAGCAGTTGCATGAGCAGGAAGTTCAGGAAGACCATGGCGGTCGCGGCGCCGGGTTTGCGGATGACCGCGATCCCGATCATCAGCAGGAACATGTAGGGAAGGTCGTTCACCGCGAGGTTGTGGGCGTACGGGATGCCCTGCACCACCGGCGTGACCAGCTGGTCACCGATCAGGTTGTCGTAGACCTCCAGCAGCACGCCCATGATCGCCACGACGAGAATGTCCTGGGTGCTCCAGCGGCGGTCGGCGCCCGGCGATCTGCCGTCCGGAACGGTCCGGCGAGTGTGCAGCAGCACGGCACCGAGCACTGCAAGGCAGACCAGGACGATGGCGGCGTAGACGATGACGTTGACCGCGAACGGGAGCTGGAAGGCCGCCTTACCCGTGGTCGAGGCGGCGAGGGAATGACCTGTCGTGAGCATGGGAGCTCCTCAGGGAAAGCGGGTTGGCGACGGGAGATTACGCAGCGGCAGATGAACGGCCGAGGCCCATGACGTGACGCCTGGATGAGTGGCACGCGACATCACGAGTAATGCGCGATGCAGCCGCCCGCCCCGGCCGCAGCGGCGCGGAAGAAGTTCACCGTTTGACCGGTCCATGCTCTGGGGTGGGCTGTGCCCGTCTAGGACGGGTACTCAATGACCGGACGGGTGACTTTCTCTGACCCACACCGGTCAGCCACCGCCCATCGAAGAGGAGCACTGCTCCGGTAGCCGGTGCTGAAGAACGAGGATCAGAACAGCTCCCGGTGGCCGCTGCACACCAGGCACAGCGGTCCGCTGCCGTCGTGGCGGCAGTCGCCGTCGCGTGTGTGCGCGGCCTGGCGGTACGCCCGTCAGCGGTCGCGTAGCCAGCAGAGCAGGGCTTGGACGTCCACGTGGGCACCGTTGCTGATGAAGGTGAACCGCCGGCGATCCACGGACAACAACGGTGGCCGACACCGTCGCGGCGCCAGTCCAGGATGTGGCCGCGCGTTCACATGTCGTCCATCTGCTTCTCCTGCGGGGTCAACGTCTGTCATCCAACGTGCGTAACGGCCGTTAGAGATGCTCGTTGCGATGTTCCCCGGGAGAGACCATGTCCACCGCCCGCCGTCCCTTCGCCCGTACCGGGGTAGTAGCCGCTGTCGTCGTGCTGGGCGCCGCGACCGCCTGCGGCGCCTCGAGCACGAAGCCCGCCGGGTCCCCGGCGAAGGTTGGACCGGGGAGCAGCACCCCGCCGACCGCGACCGCGACCGCGAACACCTCAGCGGCGGCGCCGACGCCGCTGGTGGTCTATTCCGCGCAGGGCTATGACGGGCCGGTGACCAAGGCGTTCAGCAAGGCCACGGGAATCCCGGTGAAGTTGGTGGATGACAGCACCGGTCCGTTGCTGACGAAGGTTGCGGCGGAGAAGAACAACCCGCAGTGGAGTCTGCTGTGGGTGGACGGCGACACCGCTTTCGCCGCCCTGGACAAGCAAGGGCAGCTGCTGCCCTACACCGCGACCACGGCGCTGAACGCCGCCGGGCAGGCGCTGGTGCCGGCTGACCATTCCTACGTGCCGGTCAGCACCACGGTGATGGCGGCATTGATCTACAACGCCGCCAAGGCCCCTGGGGTCCCGCGCAGCTACCAGGACCTGCTGGACCCCAAGTACCACGCTCTGGTCGGGATGAACGACCCGTCGCAGTCCGGCCCGACGTTCCCGTTCATCGCCGGGCTGATGAACCAGCTCGGCGGCCAGACCGGCGGGGTAGCTGCGGGCAAGGCCTACCTGGGCAAGCTCAAGGCCAACGGCCTGCACGTGTTCCCGACCAACGGCGACACTTTGCACGCCCTGGAGACCGGGCAGATCACCTACGGGTTGATCCAGAGCTCCGCCGCGACCGGTGAGGTCGTGAAGGTCAAGAAGTCGGCGGCGTTTGAGCCCAAGGTTGCCTACCTGCCCACCACGACGCTGTTGCCGGGGGTGATCGGGATCGACAAGGCCGCTCCGGCCGCGGTCCAGGACGAGGCGAAGAAGTTCGTCCAGTACGTGCTCTCCCCGGCCGGCCAGCAGGCGATGCTGACCGGCGATGCCTCCGGTGACTCGCTGTACTGGCCGGTCGTGGACAGCGTGCAGGCGAACTCCGCGCTGGGCACCATCCCGGCGCATCAGAAGATCAACCCTTACTTCTGGGGTCCGCAGGAAGGCGACATCAACACCTTCTTCGACCGCGCCATCAAGTAGCGGTCGTTGACGACATCGACGCCGTCCCGCCCGGCGCCGGTTCCTGTGCGGGACGGGGCCGGCGGTGACCGGGCGCGGCTGGCGTTCTCGCGGTTGCGCGGCGTCCCGTGGGTGGCGTTCTGGATCCTGATCATCGCGATCCTGGTCCTGCCGATCGTGCTGTTCCTGCTGGTGGCGGTCAGCCCCGCGTTGCTGGGTCAGGGCTCGCAGTGGCTCAGCGTCGACGGCTTCCACCAAGCCCTGACCGGCACGTTCCTGCACGGGGTGCTGAACTCGTTGCTGGTCGCCACCGTCAGCGGCGTACTGGCCACCGGACTGGGCGGTGCGGTGGCCTGGGTGGTGCTGCGCACCGACCTGGCCGGCCGGGCGCTGTGGTCCGGGGCGATGTTCGCGTTGCTGCTGGCCCCGTCCTACCTGATCGCGCTGGGCTGGGAGCGCCTGCTGGAACCCTCCGGGGTGCTGGACCTGCTCGGGGTGCCCGCCAACGGCGCGCGGCAGGTGTTCTACGGCGCCGCCGGGGTGATCGTGGTGCTGACCGTCAAAGGGGTGCCGTTCGCCTACCTGGCGATCTCCGGTGCCCTGCGCGGGTTGGGCGATGAGTACGAGGCCGCAGCCCGGGTACACGGCGGTGGCCGACTGGCCGCCGCCCGGATGGTCGCCTCGCTGCTGGCGCCGGGCTGCTGGTCGGCGTTCGCGATCGTGTTCGCCGAGGCCGTCAGCGACTTCGGGGTGGCCGCGACGCTGGCCAACGACGCGCACTTCCCCGTCGCGACCTACACCCTGTACCAGGCGATCGACAGCTTCCCGGTCCGGTTCCCGGTCGCGGCGGCCGTCGGGTGGGTCCTGATGGCGCTGGCCGGGC
>JAABUU010008237.1_pt1 | contig 10406 bp, 12 predicted proteins | sample 5559301 | NCBI WGS metagenome assembly JAABUU01 (sample SAMN10711884, study PRJNA513360) | rock metagenome | isolation source: Antarctica rocks | place: Antarctica: Victoria Land, Richard Nunatak white | reverse complement strand
CAGGTGCCCCACGATCACTAAGGTCATCACGGCCTCGGTGGTCAAGGTCGGGACGTTCCAAACTCCAGGGCCCGGATGCGTTCGACGGCCTCGGCGGCGCAGCCGAGCACCATCAGCTCGATGGTGACCCCGTCATCGACCGTCGCGACCCCGACCGCAGCCAGCCGGTCGGCCAGCTGAGCCACCGCGGCGCGCACGGCGGTGGTGCCCTTACTGCACTCCAGGCGATGCATCGGTCAATCTGCGCCGGCGATGCGCCGTTTGCGGCGCATCACGACCCGCGTCTCGCCCCGCCGTCCCGATTGCTCAACTCCGAGCTCAAGCAGCTGGACGACGGCGAGGTGGGGCTGTGGGTCGAGCTCGAAGTGCCAGATGCGGTCTGGGAACAACTCGGGGACGTGCGGGCCGGGCTGCAGGTCACTCGCGGGACCCCTCTCGACCGATCGGTCCCATCGGGAGCCGGCGCCTGACGTGGAAGCACCAAGGCCCGTGGGCTGCGGGGACTCTCGCAAGGCCAGGGAGGCCACCCTCACAGCCCTCGCTGGGAGCCAAGGGGCGAGCTGGAGGCTCCGTCCTCCGGCGCGTGCTCATACGAGGTGGGTCCCGGTGTCCCGCGCAACGAGTGCCCCTCCGTCCGGTTCGCGAGCTTGGCGGGCTCAACGCGAGGGCGGTGAGCGAGTCTCCCGCACCCGAGTCCTGGCTGGCACCCAGAGAGTGAGCGACTCTCGCGCAGTTACGCTTCGACTCGCTCGTTCAGACGATGACCGAGAGTCGTGCACTCCCGGCACTGCCCGCTTAGCCACGCGTGATCCTCAGTAGAGAGTCGCTCACCTGCGTCGGCGTGTCTCCCCGCGAGCCCGGCACCGCGGGCCTACGGTTTCCTGTCAGAGGACAACGACGTTGGGGGGCGAGGCGAGATGGCGGCAGCACCCCTGCACGGCTGGTCGATCCGGGCAGTCGCCCGAGCGGCTGGGCTCTCCCAGGGGAGCCTTCGCAACCTGATGCGGCCCGAGCTTGCGCTCTGGACGCCCGGTGACGTCCTCGGACCTCGCGACGTACTCCTGGCCCGCGTCCTGACGGCGCTCGGCAGCAACCGCCCGAGTTTCCGTGTGAACGGCACCCTCGACGTGCGGACCGCCGGACTGCTTGCGCGCGACCGGACCGCTGCTGAGGTGCTCCGGGCCATCGACCTTGCAGCCTTCTCCCGTGCCACTCGGATGCTGGCCACGGATGACCGCGTCTGGATCACGCACCGCGACCCGGACGTTCTAATCGCGCTCGAAGACCACCCAGCCGGCGCGCTCCTGGTGCTGCCGCTGGGTGTGTGGGGCAGCGAGGTCGCCTCGAAGAGCCCCCAGAGCCAAGGAGCTGCTGCATGAGGTAGCCACACAGAAGAGCGGCTCCAGAGTCCTGCGCAAACAGGCCCGGAGCCGCTCTCCCAGAAGCCACATCCGCTCGCGCGTCAGAGCCCCTTACACCTCTGAGCGTACGCCCGAGAAGCGGTTGTGGACATCCTCCGTCCGATGGGTCTTCGGCGTGTCGCTCTGACGCATGCCCAGACCCTGCTCGAAGGGTCCGCCGTCCATGAGCACCGCGAGTTCCCCCGCGACTACCCCGGAGACAGCACCACCGCCCTCCCCCGAACATCTCTGGCGTGTCTTTGCGCCCGCGATTGCCGGCCGCGAGCGCATCCGCGTGCGCACCGACCGCGGCCGGTACCGCGACGGCGGCCCGCTACGCCCAGAGACCCTGCCTGTCGCTCCAGCTGCTGTGCTCATCTTCGACAAGCGCGCCCAGGCCCGGTGCCTCGTGCTCGACCTCGACTCCAAGGTCCTGGGCACCCAGCAGGTACTTCTGGACAGTCTTCACGCGGTCGAGCTCGTCTCGCGCGCCGGTCTGAGCGTGTTCATCGACGAGAGCCCCAACGGCGGCCGGCACGTCTATCTGCCGCTCCAGGACCCGATCTCCGCCGATGAGGCCCTCGCAGCCGCTAGAGCGCTACGCCTGGTCCTCCCGAGCCTGGATGTCGCGCCCCTGAGCAACCCCGCCACAGGCGCGATCCGCCCCCCCGGCAGCGCCCACCCAAGCGGCGGGTACCAGGCGCTCGTCACCTCGCTGGCCGACGCGGCCGGCGCGGTACTCATCCCCGGTTCCCCGACCGCCTGGGCCTGCTTCCTGCGACTGCTCCCCCACTCCCCCGCAGCGGGGGCTCCCCGGGCTCGCGGAGCCTCAAGCCTTCCGGTGTCCACCGGCACCGGCGCCCGGCCCGCTCTTGAGCCCTACGACGCGATACTGCGGATGGGCCTGTACGACGCCACGAGATACCCCACACCGTCGGAGGCCCGGTTCGCCGCACTCTGCCATCTGCTGCGTCGCGGCTGGAGTGAGCGCGACATCGCCCTCGCCGCCGTCGATGGGCGCTTCCCCGGCCTGCTGAGCCTGTTCACCAAACACTCCTCCCCGCTCCGGGCACTCTCGGGCGAGCTCAACCGAGCAAGCGAAAAGCTCTCCGGTGCCTTGGACCGTCCGTGCGACCGAAGCAACCACACAAGGGTTCCAACAACACCCCCCGCGGGTCCCCCGCCGGATGAAACCGTCACCGAGCGTGGCTCTGACGCTGAGTATGGCTTCGTGCGCTCTTGGTGGACGGCAGCCCGACACGAGGGATGGATGCTTGCGGGGACAACAGCTCTAGTCGATCGTTCGGTGCTGCAGGCGCTCGGGGCACTCGCGCAGATGCTCGGTACTCGTTACGTCGATGTGGGCACCCGAACGTTGGGACAGGCAGCCTGCCTTGACCACTCGACCGTGGCGCGGTCACTCAAGCGTCTTGCCGGGACTCGTGACCCGCTCATCGTGTTGCTGCAGGCGTCAGCCGACACCGACGGAATGCAAGGAGACCTCTACGAGCTCCTGGTGCCACCCACGCACGCTGCAAAGGCGTTGGGAGACCCGTGGGCTCCCGGGCTCATCGAACGCCTGCACCCGGCCTTCTGGATGCTCTCGAAGTCGAGCCGGTACGCCTGGCAGGCCCTTGGGCCTCGCCCCTGCTCGACCAGTGACCTGCAGCGCGCGGCCGGCCTGGCCAAAGAGACTTCCCGGGGGGCCCTCGCTGAGCTCGCCGCGCATGGTCTGGCCCGCCACACTGCACAGGGTTGGCAGCGTGGGTACACCACGCTCAATCAGGTCGCCGCCCGGACAGGAGGGGACCTTCGTGCCCTCGAGGTTGAGCAGCGTCATCTCGACGAGCGTCGTGCCTGGCGGGCACTAAAGGGACTACCAGCGCCCGTGCCTGATCGCGCAGCCCAATGCCACCAGCCCGCTCCCCCGATGCACGCCCAGGGCTTTTGGGCCGACGGCACCGCGATCGGGCGCGAACCGCTCGAAGACGAGTTTGAGACCGAGCAATCCGCTCTTGCGCTGCTGAGCTCGATGCTCGGTGCGGTCGTCATCTACGAACGCGAAGCCGGCTAGGTGCGGCGGATCAGCGCCCCCAGCGAGTATGGACCCGACCACGCTGTTGCGGAGGGAGCATCGCAGCGATGACGTCGCCTCGGCGAGCCCCCTCTCGGCGGCAGGCATTAGCCCGGGGTTTTCACGCGGGTTAGGACGACACGGGGTCTGAATGCGCGAAAGTGCCCGCTCTGTAGGGGAAAATGGGCTTGTCGAGAGTCCAGGATCGCCGCACGGAGGAGCACTTCGCGAGTGAAGAGTACGACAAGAACTGGACGGCCGGTGGTGACCGCGGACGGGACCGGGATCGTGTCGCACGCCGGTGCGGCGTTGCTCCGGGGACTGGCCGACGAATCGGGTCTGACCGAGGGCTGGACCGATGCGCTGCTCGGCACCTACAAGGCGATCCCGGTGCACCTGCCGGGTCGGGTCCTGACCGACCTGGCTGTCACCCTCGCCGATGGTGGGGACTGCCTGGCGGACCTGGCCGCGCTCCGCGATCAAGCCGCCCTTTTCGGTCCGGTCGCGTCGCACCCGACCGCCTATCGGGTCCTGGACCGGGTCGGTGCCGCCCAACTCTCGGCGCTGCGTGCTGCGCGGGCCGATGCCCGCGCGCGGATCTGGGCAGCCGGTGGCGGACCGGACCTGACCGACGGAGCCGGCCTGATCATGGACGTCGATGCGAGTCTGCTCACCGCGCACAGCGAGAAGGAAGGCGCCGCCCCGACCTACAAGCACGGCTTCGGGTTCCACCCGCTGCTGGTCTTCCTGGACCGCCCCGACGTCTCCGGCGGTGAAGCCCTGGCCGCGATCCTGCGGCCCGGGAACGCCGGCAGCAACACCGCCGCTGATCACCTCACCGTGCTGGACCTTGCCTTGGCGCAGCTCCCCGACCACGCCCGCCCGACCCCCGGCGTCCCGGGCGGCCCGCAGGTCCTGATCCGGGCCGATAGCGCCGGTGCGACTCGTGCGTTCATGGCTGGCTGCCGCGAGCGAGGAGTGCGCTACTCCGTCGGTCTAAGTGTGGATCAGAAGATCCAAGACGCCATCGCGGGAGTCCCCGCCGGCGCCTGGCTCCCGGCGATCAGCGCCGACGGTGAGCCCCGCGGCAATGGTGAGATCGTCGAGCTCACCGCGCTGCTGGACCTCAATGCCTGGCCGCCCGGCTCGCGGATCATCTGCCGCCGCGAACGTCCCCACCCCGGCGCCCAGTACCGATTCACCGACCTCGACGGCCACCGCTTCCAGGTCATGCTCACCGACACCGCCGGCCGCGGGAACGACATCGCAGCCCTGGAACTCCAGCAACGTCAGCACGCCCGCGTCGAGGACAGGATCCGCAACGCAAAGGACCGCGGCCTGCGGAACCTGCCCTGCCAAGACCTCCACACCAACAGTGCCTGGGTCGAACTCGCGATGACCGCCGCCGACCTCACCACCTGGGCACAGGCCCTGTGCTTCACCGGCGCGCTCCGCAAGGTCGAACCCAAAAGGCTCCGCTCCCGGGCCCTTCACGTCGCCGGTCGGCTCGTCCGCACCGGACGCCGTCTGATCCTGCGCCTCGATCAGGACTGGCCCTGGGCCACCGACCTCGCCGCAGCCTTCAACCGGCTCCGCGCCGCACCCTGGCCAGGCTGACCACACCACCTCATCAGCCCACCACCAGGACCTCGGAGAACCAACCACCCGGCTGACGCCGGGTCACCGGCACGCCCCAACCCGCCCGCCCCATCACCGACACATCGACGGCCAAGTAGCGAACAACATCGACCGCGTCATGAAACATCCGGGCTAGACGGCACAACTCCACATCCGTCGGCCGCGAACTGCGCACCAGTGAGTGAATGAGTACATACTCCCTGACTCACTACTGCTTCGGTAGGGCCTTCGCGTCCGCGAGTAGCGCGTGGGTCAACGCGGTGTAGAGCTGCCGCATCGAACGACCCTCGCCATTGGCGACGTATCGGCGCAAGGCCTGCTGCAGCGGATAAGGCAACTCGAAGTTCACCCGCTTGGTGCTCGGGTCGTCCATGTCGATGTCGTGGTCAGCCAAGTATGCCTTCGCGTTCCCTGACGCGACCAGCTGCGCCAGATGGCGTGCATCGCCTGGATTCGCCGGCGCCGCCCTCGACCTAGCGGCCTGGGAGACGGATGCGCGCCTTGGCGGCGTCGGCACGGCTCGGACGGCCACCTCGGGTGCCCTGGGGGCCTGTTCGCCGGCGGCAGCATCGTCTGAGGTCGCGGGATCATCTCCCGACGCGGTGCTGTTCTCCTCCCCCGCTGTCGGGTCGACCACTTCTGTGTCAGCCGCAGCGGCGGCCTCTCGGCGCCTGCGGTTCGCCTCCACCAGCGGCGTGACCTTACTCATGACGTCACCTTCAGCATCCTCGTTGCAAGCGCGTCGAAAGCCTCGACGACGCCTTCCATACCTCGGGCACCGGAAACCTGCAGCGGCCGCCGGCGACGCTGAACGGCCTGGACCTTCTCGCGACGCGGGATGAATGGTTCCCACAGCTCGTCGCCAAGAGCGTCACGCAGCTCGACGATGCTCTGCTCGACCGCCCGAGTTTGCCGCCACTGGTTGAGCACAACCGCGATCGGCATCGACGTTGGGAGCGACTCGAGGACCTTCTGAAGTCCTCGCAGCGCAAAGGGCTCCGGGATAACCGGCACGATCACGAGTTCTGCCTGCAGGAGCGCGGCCGCAGCCTCACGCTGCGAGGGCGGACAGTCGATGAGCGTCAGACCGTCAAACGGAGGTAAGACCCCGGTCGTACGCAGCACGTGCACGCCACGCCAGGAGTTCTTACCGGCCCGGACGTGGTCGTCGGTCGGCTGCACGCCGGCGTAGAGGTACTCCCCCGCCGCACCGCCCGGGTCGGCGTCAGCAACTAACACGTCGAGGCCCATCCCCGCCGCAGCACCCGCGAGTCCCAGTGTCACGGTGGTCTTCCCTGTGCCGCCTTTGATGTTGTACACGGCTACACGTGCCATCACGTACTCCCTTGAGTTTTGCCATGCGTACTCACTCACTCATTAATGTGAGGAAGCGTACACGCAAAGCTGCATGTACGACAGCGAGTGCATGAGTGACTTTGTCTTCACTCAGGTGAGTACTCATTCATACGAGTATGTTTGAGTAGCTGGGAGCACTCAGTTGAGTACGTTGCTGATCCAGTACGCACTCATTTACTCATTGCATACGCGAAGCACATGACTGTTGGATCCAGGGGGCGGGCGATGCGTGCACGAGGGTCACTCTCGCGCGAAAGCTGCGTGCGGTGCATGAAGCGCGCCGACGGCAGCAGTGCCGCGTTAGGACACGTCGCTGCACGAGCGCCGGGGGCGTGCCAAGGGACGCCGACCCCACAGGCCGAGATGCGCCCCTAGCGGCGGGCTCCGCGCCCGCGCCGGTGCGTTCCCTCAGGCCCTGCGGCTGGGCCTTCTTCGTGGTTCACGCGCTCTGGGGGGAGGGTGGCCGCCCTCGGGCTGCCCGGTTGGCGCGCCGGCTACGGGCGTTCGGCGGCTAAGAGCCGCTGGAGTTCGGCTCGGACCCGCTGTTCGGCGATGGACCGACCCTCGAGTTCTCGCACGTTGCTTGCTTGAAGGGTGGAGTCGCTGCGGGCGGTGTCGTTCCCCCCTGGCTTGTGAAGGCGGCTCTTGGGTGGAGGGCGGCGAGGTCGTTTTTGACGTTTTCGGGCTGGGTGGCGGTGAGGGCCCGTTGTTCGGTCAGGGCAGTTTGGGACGCGGTGGCGGCGTGTGCTGAGCGGGAGACTTCTACGGCGGCGTTCTGATGCGCGACGGCCTCGGCATGTAGCCGCGCGGTCAGGCCGTCCTTGGCGGCCAGGTAGGCAGACAGCTCGGCGTGGACTGCTGCCGGGTGAGCGTCCACTGCGCTGGTGCTATGGATGGTCGACGGCTGCTCCAGCATGGTCTGGACGGTCCCGTGCCAGCGTCCCGTCGGCGCTGCGGAGGGTCTCGACGACAGCTTCCAGGGTGGCCCGTAAGTTCGCGAAGGCTTAAGGAGACTGAACGTTGGGCTCCCGTCGCGGTGTCCCGGGTGGCCAGGAAGGCCCCTCAGCGGTCTAGACCGGCCGATTTCGCGAGGGCCTCGCGGCGTTCATAGGCGGATTTCCGGTCATGCACCCAGCCGGTGTCCGGGTCGGGCTGTTCGCAGTAGCCCGGGGGAGGGGCGCCGCGGGTGCGCGGGGAAGTCGGCTCCGGGCAGTCCGGGTAGCCACAGGTGCCGGCCACCTCGGTGTCGTCACGTGTGCGCGCCGGCGCACGCCTTGGGTCGTCTCCGCCCCGGCCCGGTGAGTCGGGGGGAGAAGGGGTGAGGCGGCAAGCGATGGACGCCTCGATAGAGCTCAAGCCGACGGCAATGCTGCGCGCTATGACGGCTTCCGCCGAGGAGCATCGGGGGGTGCGAATGACGCGGGAGGTGGCCGAGCCGGCTGATCCGTGGCCCGCCGACCCGCGCGGCGCTGAGGTCTACCGTCGCCTCATCGAAGCGTTGCTGCGCTGGCGGGCCTTCTCGTACCTGGTGATGCCAGGGACTGAGACGGGTGGCCGGCAGACACTGTGACCACGGTGGCTCCCGGGTTGTCGGAACTGCTCCCGACGCCCGAGCTCGGAAGCGCGCGCGGCGACTTTGAGGCCGACGACGGGCTTCAGGCTGTTGAGCCGGTCAGGGCGTTGTTGGGCCGGTGACGTGCGGGACATCCTGACGCGACCGCGGCAAGACTGACTCGTGGTGCCGGTTGATCGCGGAGATCGGAGCCGGGCCAGTGTTCATGGGCCCGGCAACTCGCGTGTCCAGCAACAAGACCGCGACTTTAGTTCATACGCCTTGTTCGTCATCGGCCACAGCGTCCCCAGTTGCCGGGCGAGCGCGGATGCGATCCTGTGCGACACGGGAATGGGCTGCTCGACGCTCAATGTGACGGCCCTCGTGAGAACCGGGTGTTGGACCGGGTGTTAGTCCGGGCGTACCATCGGGTGTTGAGGAGGTCATGATGAGCACGAAGCAGCTCGCACGGGCCATCGAGGCTGGCGACTTGGTGAAGGCGTTCAAGAGCTTCGGTGTGACCCAGGCCGATGTCGCGCAGGTCACCAGGACCGACCCCAAGACGGTCTACGCTTGGCGCGCCAGCAAGACCCGGCCACGGAGCGCGACCTACGACCGCCTGGACGGTCTTCGTGAGGTCGTGCGCACCCTGGCAGACAGCCTCACCCCGCGTGGCGTCGGTCAGTGGCTGCATGCGAGCAACCGACTCCTTGGCGGACGGCGTCCATTGGAGGTGCTGCGCGAGGGCGAGTCAGAGGCGGTCCTGCAGGCCGCCAGGTCCTTCGTCGATGGTGTGTACGTCTGAGCTGGCTCGAGGTCGCGCAGATCCGGGCGCGACTTATGGACCTTCCACCCGCTGTGGTCTCAGGTTCATGGTGGCATCAGGGCCCCGTCGGGCGTCCCTTGCTGTCCTGCCCAGCGCCAGCGCGTGGACCCGGCCGCTACCACAAGGCCGACGGTCCTGGCGCCTGGTACGCCAGCTCAACCATGAGCGCCAGTTGGTGCGAGCTGTTCCGCCACTTCGTCGGAAACGGTATTGACCCCTTCGAGGTACGTCGTCGAGCGGGACGTTGCGCGGTCGACCGTCTGGCCGTGCTGGACCTCTCTGACGCGATCGTGCGTGAGGCCCTCGGCGTCACCGGCGAGGATCTCGTCGGCGACGACTACGAGATCTGTCAGCGACTCGCCCAAGGCGCTCGGGTCGCCGGTTTCGACGGCGTCATGGCTCCGAGCGCTGGCCTGGCCGGTCAGCGAACCCTAGCCGTATTCGCCGGTGTCCTCGACGAGGGCAGGGTCGTGGTGGAGACCGAGCGCGTACAGGTGCCGCCGATCAACCTGGTCAAGCTCCTGCCGCGGGTGCGTTCCATGCCCGCCGCCGCTGCAGCCTTCGAGGCCTACGCCGGGGACCTGACCCGGCTGTCGTATGAGTCGGTCCGACGGTTGTATCGCCGTCGGTGACGTCCGAGGAGGGCGAATCGAGACACCGGTCCCGATCAGCGCGAAGCCATTGGTCGGGCCAGTCGGCGGTGAGCTCGAACGCACGGGGGAGGCCCCCAGTCACTGCCGCCGTCCCGGTCGGCACAGCAAGCGCTGGGCCCGTCCTGAGCTACGGGTGTTGCTCGTGCTCCGGCGGGCGAGCGCGGTCCCGGACCACGGCCTACCTGCCGGTCAGGGCAAAGCCCCCATACGCTGTGACATAGGTCAGGGTCCAAGTGGACCAGGTCATCTGGATCGGGTCGCTGAGCTTGGCGGTCGAAGTGGCAGCGGTCAACGCGGCGCCGACAGCGTTTGGCCGGCTCTGCTTACTGCTTTTGGCCGGTTGGGTCCAGGGCGGCCAGGTGGCTCGTGTCCCCGCCGCGCCACTGGAGCAGGAACAAGGTGGCGTCGTCGCTGGTGGTCCCGCCGCGGGCATGCAGCAGCGTGTGGGACAGCCGGCGGACGGTCTGCTGGACCGGGCCGCCGGCCTGCTCGGCCTGGGTGAACTGCTCGAGCAGGCGGCGTGCGCCGAACTGCTCGCCGCCGGGCAGGCGTTCCTCGATGATGCCGTCGGTGTAGAACAAGACCCGGTCGCCGCGGTGCAGGCGTTCCTGGCCGACCGCAGGTGTGCCGCCACCGATCAGGCCGGCAGGGTGGTCGGGCTGCGCAGCGCGCGGACCGCCTGCTCGGGGCGCCACAGCAGCGGCCGGGGGTGCCCGGCGTTGACCCACCGCAGGCGGCCGCTGGCGACGTCGAGCTGGGCCAGCTGGGCGGTGACGAAGCGGTCGGCGTCGAACTGCTCGGCGATCGCGGCGTCCATCTGGGCGTACAGGCCGGGCAGGTCGGCCTCGGCCCGTCGGGCGTGCCGGTAGGCCGCGACGGCTACCGTCGCCATCACCGCCGCGTCCAG
>JAABUU010008235.1_pt1 | contig 10409 bp, 13 predicted proteins | sample 5559301 | NCBI WGS metagenome assembly JAABUU01 (sample SAMN10711884, study PRJNA513360) | rock metagenome | isolation source: Antarctica rocks | place: Antarctica: Victoria Land, Richard Nunatak white | reverse complement strand
CATCTGCCAAACACAAATCCGGCTCCCGAGTCTGCAAGCAGTGACCTGCTCGCTCAAGTTTGCTGCATATCAGAAGGACCTGCACGAGGAGTATAAGGCGAACCTGTGCTCTCTGACGGTGAGGATCCAAAGCCAAAGGATGTTAACGAAAAGTTGAATATGCTGTCGTTGTCTTGAGACATCGCTGCAAACTGGGTTGATCGCCCTGATCTGCTATCAGCAAGCTTGCGGCATAAGACACAGAGCAGGACAGATTGCAAATACTGGGCACATCTCTACAAGTTTAGCATGAAGCTGAAATAGCCATGGGGCCGTCTGTCGCCCCGGCAGGTCAAATTGGTTGACCACAAAGGCAAAGCAATGGCATTATTAGTCATCATGCGCTACCGACGCTACTTGCTGCTGTCGCTTGAGTGCTATTTCGTGTAAGCCCTTCACCGGATATCGAGCATGCTCTATGGTTGTGGGTTGACGGGATGTCGATGAACGTGTGTCGTTCTGTTATAGATGCACTGTCTGAGCCAAGCGACGCGAATTAGCATGTCAAACACAAACGACTCCAGGCAGCGGAGTCAGGTCACAGCAGCAGGTTCTCCACCAAAAGACATCAAGACCGCTTTTAGAGAAGCTAGAAGTGCAAGTACAGGACGTGTCCGCAGCCCGGAGAGGAGACCACTGCAGCGGACGCTGTCCAAGAATTTGCAACAACAGGGCAGCAAGACAAGTATCGCTCCAGGGCAGGTAAATTTTGATGTCCCGTACCATACTGGAGAACGATCTTCTTATACAAGGCCTTCGGCGCCGGCCCACTGTGCTGCTTCGGCAACTTGATCAGTCAGCTGACCACGTTTGCTGCTTTGCATAGCCAGCTCCAGGCCCTCGTGGTAGAGACAAATTCGTGCCCCTCCCTGTCGACGTTGAAGATGTCCCACAAGCAGAGCGCCCAGCGCCCTCACTTGATTCTGCTCAAGAGGTACAGCCTTTGTTACCATCTGCTGACCACAACTAGCTTCAGGAAGGGCTGCCAATACATGTTTCAGCTGAACAGCTTTTCCCTCACATTGACATCCTTGCAGGATGCCCAACCTGAAGTTGGACCTGGCACTCGTGGGCGTATCACCGTCTACTGCGTATCAGATAGCTTAGACAGAGAGACGCTGGACAGACGGCTACAGCAGCGGGGTCCTCAGTTCCTGCTGCACAGCTACCCAGATGCATTGTATGGCAAATACAGTGAGCTGGAACATGGCATAGTCGGAGATGTGCTGTACTTTGACTATGGCGTTGTGGTCTTCTGGGGTCTAAGCAAGAAGCAGGAGCAAGATGTACTCAAGAACCTTGTGGCGCCTTGTCAAGAGGCCCCTCTACCAGCAGCCATGGCTGCAAGGGATGAGTTTCAGTACAACTATGCAGCCAACGAGAAGGCTCATATACAAAACGACACTGTCACCATTGACTACAGGCTCAGTCGCAATCATATGATCAAGATTGCCATCTCTCATGCGCTGGCGCAATCTACCAAGCTGGTGCATTTTGAGGCGAGGGTGTTGGACATCATTTCCAATACAAAGAACCTCCCAGAGCATCTGGCAAACACAGGCGAGATATTGTTGAGCAAGAAACAGATAGCTCAGCTCATTGGTACTGTCTTCATAGAGAAAAGCAGAGTCAATTTGCTCTCAACTGTCCTTGATACACCAGAGTTCTTCTGGGATGCACCTGACAGCATGCAAACTCTGTACGAGCGGGTGTGTGAGTACATGGAGCTGGAAGAGAGGGTTAGAGTCCTGAACAACAGATATCAAGTGCTGACAGAGATGCTGGACGTGTTGAGGGATCACCAAAACAACTCCCACTCAGCAGCTTTAGAATGGATTGTCATCTGGCTGATCGTGGTATGTCTATTTGTTGGCTTGTTTGAGTGCACTGCTTTGGTTGGGTGGCACAAATGACGCATGCACAGGCAGCCTGTTCTGTGATGGTCAACGCATTTCTGATTTCTGGTTTCTCTGCATTTCATAGTTTGTTGTCGTGTATCAATACTATAGACATAGCATATTGGCAGCTTGAGAAGACCAACAATTACCCCTGCTGTGCACAGACCCTTCTTACAGCCCTACATATTGCATTGTGATATAAAACGTATAACGACTGAATTGGAAAATGAATAGGCTCGCGATTGTCTTTTGCTGTAAGCAAAGATGCTAAAGCCGTGTACAGTGGCAGATGCAGAGTTTGCAGGCCACTGCACAGCGTGCCACGCTTCATAAGGTCTCAAAATGTTTGAGTATACAGAAGTTTTCTTTCCATTGATCCGCTAAAAGGTGCAATCCTAGGCTCAGTATACAATGGTGCAGCTATATTTACTGCACTAGTGTTGAATCGATTCTACTGCAGTTTGTCTGTTGACCACCACGTATGAGTTGTCATCACAACCTGTACGGTGACTGCAGCCTAAATATAGAGACAGGCAATGCAGGCAAATTAAGATGAGGTCCGGTCCAATTCAACATTTATCTTTGTCCAACCCAACTTGACATTCATCTGATACTGTACAATCAATCAATCAATCAATCAAAGATTTTACAGTCGTTGGGTTCAGCTAGCCCATTTGACTAAAATTGCAATCTTTCATCAGAGGTCTACAATACGGATGTTACAGGCCATCATGTTGCTGATCAGCAACATGCTGTTCATCTTCTTCAGACAGCTTGCATGTAATGCTCTGCTCTTCACAGCCCTTACAATCGCAGGCGCAAATGTTCAAGCCTTGTATAGGGATTACGCACAGGATGGCGCCACCTCCGCAACCAAGCGCAAAACAACACGGCTACGTGCCACTGCGAGCGGCATCGCCCCCACGAGACGGTAGCACTAGTAGAGAGTACCCTCTCAATCGCAGGGTCAGTCCTGGCGTAGAGCACCGACGACCAGCACCAAGGATCAATCCGAAAGGTGTAGGCAAAACTCCGATAGCGCCTGGACAGGTTTGTTTCATTGCAGCTTGGTCCCAGTGACTGCTCGCTATGCTGCATGCAACGTTGTTGCTCATTCGCTCGTCGTAGATCACCACAGGCTTGTTTTGTTTTTGTAGCCAGCAGCGGGGCCCAGAGTCAAGGACAAATTTGTCTCCTTGCCAGATGAGCTGGATGCAGCTGCAGCCCAGATGGCCAGGCAGCATACGCTTGACCTTCCTTCAACAGTCTTTGAGGTATGGGACGTCAGAAGCATGTATGCAAGCTCTGAGTGATCATCCCTTCGTAAATGATTACTTTATGCTACTTGACCTGCTCCAGCTTTCACAAGGTCTGTCCTGAGTATCACAAGCCTTGCAATTTGCAGGACATACACTCAGACCAGCCTGTGGACCCTGGCACTCGGGGCCGCATCACTGTCTATTGCATTGCTGAAAGCCTGGACAGGAAGATGCTGGACAAGAAGCTAAAAGAGCGAGGCCCACGCTTCCTGCTACATAGCTATGCTGAAGTGTTGTATGGGCAATATGGCAGCCTTGGAGAGGAGTCAGTTGGCGATGTATTCTACTTTGACTACGGCTGTGTGGCGTTTTGGGGCTTGACAGAGAAACAGGAGAGAGATATTTTAGACAACATTGTCAGACCCTGTGAGGAAAACTCACTGCCACCTGTGGAGGTAGAGATTGACCAATTTCAGTTTCACTACATGGCCAACGAGAAGCCTCACATACAGAACGATACTATCACAATCAATCACCGTCTCAGCAATGATCACAGGATCAAACTGTCAATCTCCCATGCACTGGCACAGTCAACCAAGCTGTGCATTTTTGAAGAGCGGGTATTGGCAATTGTCAACAACACCAGAGATCTGCCAGAGACGCTAGCTGAGACTGGTAAAATCAACCTACCTAGAAAGGCGATAGCTCAGCTGATAGGCAAAGTGTTCCTACAGAAGAGTGCAGTCAATCTTCTGTCAACTGTGCTTGACACACCTGAGTTCTTCTGGAGTGCGCCTGATAGCCTTCAAGCGCTGTACAAGAAGGTCAACGAGTACATGGAGCTGGATGATAGAGTGGTGGTGTTGAATAACAGGTTTCAGGTGTTGACAGAGATGCTAGACATGCTGCGAGATCACCAAAATAATTCACACACAGCACGCCTTGAATGGATAGTCATATGGCTCATTGTCATAGAGGTCGTGGTAGGTTTGTTTGAGTGTGCTAGCATACTGGGATGGGTTGGCGAATAGGCATGTGTGTCCTGTCTCCTATGCTCTGGCCTTGACCACATTGGTCCAGCTTGAGCCTAAGCTGTGTATATCATCTGTATACTTGCAGGTTGTTTGTGTTGCTTTGCCTTCAGCTGACTCTTGAGCCCTTTGGCAGACCTTCAGTCGCATACAAATGAATCCTGATTTGCTGACCTGAATCTTAAATTGTCTTGACTTCCGTCAATCATACTGCTTCTGATCTCACATAGCAATGCATCTTGAACTTCTTGCTTGTTGTAGTTTCATGCTCAGCTACGTGCAGCCTGTAGAATCACAGCTGACATCAAATCTGATGTTGCATTGCAAATCGTACGTCCTAACAGACTAACGTTCTGAACTTCCAGGCTCGCATATGTAAGCATGTCACTTGCAGTACTGACAGCCTTGAGCGCCGCTATCTACCGCCTGTTCAGTGTTGTACACGTGTCGGGTGGAACCATCAACAAATCCGGAAACGGGTCTGTGGCACCATTGTGCACTTTGTGGGTTAAGCAAAATGAGGTACGCTATTAGAACGGATGTGCAAAGGGGATTGCTCAACAAATGCTTCTTGTGCAACAACAGGTCCAAATGCGTGTTTGCATTGGCATGTCATGTCGAGATTCATACAGCCTGTAGCATGCAAGCTGCAGCTAGGCATCCATGTGACACATGGCAAAAGAATTGACATTAACACAGTGCAGCATGAACATCATTGCAGTGCCTCTCAACAAGCAATTTAGTTAAGCTTTCATTGTCCCATACATGTACAAGACAATGCGGGTGAAGTCTGGCTGCTGACCTACACAACTACGGCAACAGACGCCCAAGCTGCAGATCTACGTTAGTTACAAATCTCTAAATCACAGTGCAACGGTGTAATCCTAGGAACATTGGGGCCCAAAACACCTAACATGAAAGCATTACAATATTGCTGACCTATATGTCCGCATTGGGGACTGGTTACCGAAAACCCATGGGATTGAGTCACTCCAAAACTCTGCTTACTTTTTTGAGTTCCAACCAAAGAACTTGGCAAACGCGCTGCCGACGGAGGACTTCTCTTCTGGCTGCTGCTGCTGCTGCTGCTGTGCCTGCTGGGACCCTCCCTGGCGCTGCTGTCGCTGCATGATGGGGTTGGCATATGACTGCACTCCGGGCTCTGCAGATCTGCCACTGGGCGGTCTCCCATGAGAGCCATTTCTTGACTGTGATGATCTGCTGCCAGACAGCTGGTGCCTTGCTTGACCAGCACTGCGTTGACCTTGCTGTTGCTGTTGCTGCTGTTGGCCCTGCTGCCTGGACTGCTGCTCGCGAGCTGCTCTGCGCTGCTCTTCCTCTTGCAGCTGGAGCGCCAATGCAAAGTCGGCGTCCACAGCACCTGCGCGGCATGACCAGCAGATCAATCCTGAAGGCCATCCTGCTGGCATTTGTTAACGCTTTCTTCTGGCTGTGCTTTCAAGGACATGCCAGGCCGATTAATTGAACTTCACGGCCGAAATGCGGATTTTCATACAAGATTTTGGATCAAGGCTTTCTCCCTCTCTCTGCTGCGACCATGCGGCAAAATGCTGATGCTACCATGCAGAGTGAGGTATCCAGACTGGCTGCATGTTGCAAAGCGACTCTAGGTACGGCATTTGCGCGTCTCCACTGACAGTTCAGTCCCGTTCCTTCCTTGTCCAGGGATGATGACCACTTGCAACCCTAGCAGAGGTCAAGTCTGGCAAGAGCTGTTGAAAGCTGTGATGAGTCATGCAAGAGTCAAAGCCAGTAAGGGACAAATGTGGGGCATGACATGATGGCACATGAAGCAAACTGTCGCATGACTAAACAAACGAACAAACCAATCACCGAACGAACGATTGAACGAATGAATGTACGAATGAAGGAACAAATGATCGTACGAACGATGTATGAGTGAATGAATACATGAATGAAGGAATGAATGCATGAGTGCATGATTGAATCAATAGACGATCAAACAAACAACTGAGCAAACGGGTGAATGTGTACCATCAGTAGCCTGAGACTTGTTGGGGCCAACTCCAGCAAGGGCAGCCTGAACCAGGTCAGCTGCATCAGAGACCTGCTCTGCCAGGCTGTTGCTGCCATAAGGGGTGAAGTCTGCCTTCAGGAACTGGGTGTTGCCCATCAAGTCATCCAGCTTCTCCCACACAACATTCTGCAAACATAGTGACCCTGGGAAAATTGATTCCACTTCTGGCAGGACAGTTCTTTCACCCACACGCTGCGTGATGGGGCCAAGCACATACTGCGTGATGGGGCCAAGCACATGCTGCAAGATGGGGCCAAGCACACGCTCAGTCCCATAATATAGATTCTGCACACAGCTGCACAGCCTGCATGCAAGCAGCAATGGTCGGTGTCAACACCAAAACATGACATGAGCCATCTTGAGATGTAGTTGCTGGCAGGCTTCCTTGCATTGAGGTTGCAGGTTTCTTTGCATTGAGGTTGCTGACTGTCAAGCTTTGAAGCTGACCTTCTCGAACTCATAGCCTTGGTCAGTGACCAGGATGTGGACCACACCCTTGTGCAGAAAGATGGTGTTGAAGTGGTTGTTCCTGAAGAAGACTGCCAGCTCATTGGGCCGCAAGCCCTCTCTCAGTGATGCCAGGCCGTGATATGTCAGCTGACTGGAGCTGTTATCCAGGAAGTCCTGCACAACACAATACCACTGGAGCCAAACCAGCCATTTCACCCAATCAGGGCTCATTGCAGTTGAATTAAGGCCAGTGAAGGACATCTCATGGGCTCATGCTATTCATGACATACGCAGTGATCAAAAGCTGACAGTCAAAACATCGATAAGGTAGACAAGTCCTGCCAACAGCAAGGGCATCCAGTGGCATACTGCTTTGTCTACTTGGTTTACAGCCCAAGGTTTGAGACTAGGACAGACTGCAATGCTCACCTGGATAAGATGTGCCTGAGCTGCAGCTTTGGAGCGCTCCTCCTGCTCAGAGGTGGTCCTCGAACTTGGCCCTAGAAACACACGTCCACAGTCATTCACAATGAAGATCGACCAATACTTCATGAGGGAGTCAGAGACGTAAATGGTACCACAGACATCATTTGTGAAGCCCACTGTCATGATCAGTGCTCAGAGTGCTGTCTGACGTGGCGCAGGTGAGGAGTCTCTGTCAGGTGTAATGTTGTGTTGCACAGAGCTTGCACAGACACAAACTGAGCAGCAGCAGACTCTGGCGCCATCATGCTACGCCTAACCTCTGCACAATTCTACCAGCTGCTATGTGTTTCATAACACATGCATGCGTCTCCATTGTTTGATGCTAAAAGAAAGCAAGAATTTCTTTCTTTCTATTTGAACCGAAATACTGGAGATGCACGCATGTATCATCAGGCACATAGCAGCCGCTAGTATGACATAGAAATCACATCTGCTGTAATTGTGAACACATCTCATTGTGCATTGTGCACTCACAGCATACCTGCACATACGCACTCATCAAGAGAGACCTTCATGGTCCTATCCTTACCAGCTGCCTCAGCCTCAGTCCCTGAGGGAGTCTGGACAAGCGGCCGCTGCTGCTGTTGTTCATCAACAGCAATGGACGAGCTGGTCTGAGCTGTAGCATTGGGGGGAAGCAGGTTGAGCTGATGCTCCTGAAGCACATCACAATGGGCAGCGCTTGGCTCAGCATTTGCAGCACTGCTGCCTTGAGGCTGCTGGGCTTCTGTAGTGCCTGCTTGCCCTGCACCAGCCGCTGCTGCTGCTTTGTCTCCGGATGTGTTGGCTGCTTGGGTGGGGTCAGCATAGCCAGCCTCATGGCTATCAGGCTCTGCATTGATGCTACCTGTAGCTGCAGCGTCTGCTGCAGTCGTAACATGTGCAGCTTCTGCTTTGCCGTCTTTTGACAGAACGCCGCCCCTTGCAGCATGACTGTGACCAGCGTGCTTGCCTTCTGCTGATGAAGCAGGGTCTGCTGAGTCAGCCTCTGGCGGCTGACCAGATTCCTCACTTTGGCTGATGCTGCTGTCTTGAGCCAATGCTTGTGCCTCCTCAGCTTGCTGCTGACCCAGGGAGATGGCCAGTGCCAGCTGCAGCTGCTCATCATCAGCTGTGTCCAGCTTCAGGTCAGACAGGCTGACATCTTCTGCTGATTGATCCAGGGCAGAGGGACCCATGCCTTCATGGTGAGCTGCCTTGACGTCTGGTTCTGCTGTGCTTGCTTCAGCTTTGAGGCGCACTGGGGTAGCTGCGTCTGAAGCTTCTGGAACAGTAGCTGAGCTAGTTGCAGGCTGAGCCTGAGAGGTCGTGGCAGCCCTGCTGCTTTCAGCTAGTTGCTGCACATCAGAGGGAACAAAACGGCTTCTGCCATTGTTGGCAGCAGCAGTAGGAGAGTCAAAGGGCCCTTGACCAGCAGGGGAAAAGGCACTGCTCATGGCGCTGCCCTTTGAGGAGACAGGTGAATTAGTGGCTTGGCTCAGCTCACTGGCAAGGCTAGGGTAAGGAGTGGGGGCTGTGGCAATGTGGGCATCATATTTGCTGCTGTTCTGGGGGGTTGTGAGACCCTCGCCTTCCAGAGGGGGTGCAGGCAAGGGGTAGGCACGGGATGCCATTTCAGCTGCTGGTGAGATCATGGCAGTCTGAGATTGAGGCTGAGTGTGCTGAGACTGATGACTGACTGAGCTATGAGTGGCTGAGGCAGGGTCAGAGTCAGTGACTGTAGCCGTCTGCTGTGCACTGACTAAACTCCCTGTTGGGCCACCTGCTTGAGCAGCTTCTGAGACATGTGGCTGATGTGCATCACTACTGGTTATGGCTCCTGTAGGCGTTGCATGACCCTCTGAGGACGTAGCAGGCTCAGGTTTACTCGCGTCAGGTGTGCTGGCTATAGCAGCGGGAGAAGTGGCAGACTCTGCTGATGAGCTTGGCTCTGTAGGGCGGGGATCCACCAGGGTTGGCTTTGGGGTGGTGCCAATCTCTGTGGGAGACAGCAGCTCGGAAGCTGCAACTGTGCCAAGACCAGAGCTTGTCCGTCTGGGTGTGCTAAAGCCACTGGTACGCCTGCTGAGCTGCGGTGTGATCAGCCTCTTTGGAGTGGCGTCCCCCAGGACCATCACAAGCTGCTCCACAACCTCATTGTAAGACCTTTGGCCTAGGGATGCAGCAGCTGCTGTGTCCTGCACAGATGTATCAGCACGTGGTGTGAGTTCTTAGCATTTGTCAGTGTCAGCAGACTTTGTACCAGGCAATTCCAGAGATACAGGCTTTGTGCACGCGGCACACCAAACCACAGAATAAGTACACACCACACAATTGTCACAAGAGCATAGGTGTTTGTGAAAGATATACATCATTCCTGACCTTGTATTGCAGCTGCACACAATGCTGAAGATATGTGTATTGCTGGGCAACAAACGTCCAGCAGAGGATGTATGGTGTTACCTCAGGGTCCACCAGCCAGCCATGAACCAGGCTGATGTCCATGAGATCAAAAATTGCTATCTCGTCTGTGAACTCAAAGCCTTTGACATCATGAAACCGAACGTTCACATCTATCCCAGTGGTCAGCTTGGACAAGATACCAATTGCATCTGCCACGTTCTTGCGTAGGTTGGCTTTGTATTCTTCTGGCAAACCCTTGCCCACTTCCTGCTCGTCGTTTGCATCCAGTAGGTGACCAGCAACAAGAGACACCAGACGGTTCTGCAGTGCAAAGCATGGGCCTTGGCAGTGCTTGACCTTGTGACAATGCCTGCGAGAGTTGGAGAATTCGAACTTCAACAGGCCAAGCATGCTGGACTTGCACCTGTGATATATCTGGTGCATGCTCTGGCAGCACGATCTGCTTTTTCAGAAGCAAAATGTTTGCTATTGCCAGCAATGGGCAGGGACCGTTTTCATTCTGGAGCGCAATCGGCACTTTTCGTCCGAAAAAGTTAATGCGCTTCAGTTTATATACAGGATTTGACTGTGTTTGACCGCTGGCCATGCTTTCAGATGCGCCTGAGTGCTCTGCGCCTATACTAGTGCTGCCTGCTACACCAAACCGGCTATTTTACCGGCAGGGTATGGTGTGGGTAAAAGTGCCGATGGTACTGCGTGTAACTATTGATCGAGAGAGCGAGCGCGATTAGGTGAACACAAGCCAGCTTGTTTGCTGCCGGATGAGCATCCAAAAAAGTGGCTT
>JAABUU010008232.1_pt1 | contig 10411 bp, 13 predicted proteins | sample 5559301 | NCBI WGS metagenome assembly JAABUU01 (sample SAMN10711884, study PRJNA513360) | rock metagenome | isolation source: Antarctica rocks | place: Antarctica: Victoria Land, Richard Nunatak white | reverse complement strand
ATCATCAAGCCTGAATCCTGCTTGCCTGAAGTTCTTGGAAAACTCCAGGAAGCTGTGCTTATATATCAGCGAGCTGAACACCAATCGTACCGGTCTGGGTTTGGTGCGGTCAGCAACAAACTTGCCATCGAAAACTTGATAAAACACCTTAACTAGCTCTTCTTCAGCAACTAAAACAAATAAGCGAAAGTTCTATCTACTCTATTGACGACGAGGCGTTCGATTTGGTAGACAAAATCAGCGCTTTGTTGCTAGAGCTATAGCTAACAACCCCGGGATCCCAGTAAAATTGGAGGGACCACAGATCGTTGCGGCCCTAAAGGGAATAACAAATACCACTTCTTTGAGAAAAATTTCTACAGAAGACAAAACAGAGATTAAATACTTGCTAGATCTCATTTTGCATCTTTGCAAATGGTGGATCTTGAAATTATAGTAGATGCTGATGTGGGCTTGTCTAGTATTGTAGTAAAAGGGTACGGCCGTTGCCCATTTGCGCATCCCAGACGTTACAACTACTCCCCCCTCGTCCTCGAGCGTTCACAACGAACTCAACTCAACTGCAGGATGTTTGGTTGAGAGAAATACTCTTTCACCATGCAGCGGAAAGTCGGGATCGAGCTGGCGACCCACGCTAAGTGACAAGGTTAAAGCGACCTCGAGGACGTCCGCAGATTCCAGAGAAGCCTCTTTCTCCTGGCTTTCTCGGCTGGCCACATCACAGCAACGAACAGTGAGGTCCCGTTCATGACATGGTGCACATTGCCTTTCGGTGATCATCTATACGTCGCTATTGGACCTAGTTTTTACCCCGTTGTGTTGAGCGGTGCACCGACTGCCGACCACGAGGAGAGGCACCGACAGACACTCATCCTGCGTGGACTAGTCGCGGACAATCCAGATCTCCAAACCAGCTATGGCTACTTTGACAGCAGTATCAGTTTTGCGTGGAACCAGTATCGCAGATCAGAGTTGCTGGTGTACCTGCGTGCCAACCCCGAAACGCTAAAAGCCTTGCTGTTAGATCCAAGCAGCTACGAAAAGTTTTGTACGTACTACAGAAGCTTTCGCACGACAATCAGCAGGGCTCCAAAACATACCTCCACAGCATATCCGGGTTTGTGCAGGGCTGCAGCGAAAGCATTTTCTGTCCCCGCAGGTTAGCTTGTGACTTTATTTGTCAGATAGAGATACATGCGGATGTCCTTTCACCTGTGCAAGGTTGCAGGTGGATTGGATTCATCTGCCATCAAGACTCCAAGTCATACACTACAGCAGCAACAGAAGCTGCACCAACCAGCAGTTTTTCTGCCAAGCTTCTTAGCTGCAGTTGGATCGTCGCAAGATGAACCAGGTGCAACATGTTTGTCTTGTAGGATGGTAAATGTTCAGATATGTCCGACACAAGAGACCATTTGTGTAGCAGGGCCATCAAGCAGTGCAGTGGCGACACATGCTGGAGTTAAAAGACGGGAGGTGAGCATGCATGTACCGCTATGTACAACATAAATGTACAAACCGCTGATGTTGCTGTGATTTCAGCCTGACCGACGCAGAGGTCAAGCAGGGCCGACATCCTCAGATCAAGAGACTGCTTCAGGTGTGTAGCAAAGCATGCATGCATGCATGCTGGGTCAGTCAGAAAATGCAGGTGAAGAGGTCTCTGCATAGATGTTTGCCACCAATGCACCTAGCCATGTTCTCTTTGAGCTGATACAATTGACCTTTGTTCACTGCAATCTTGAGTGATGTAGTAGCGAGTTTATGAAACTCACACCTGCTGATACTGGTAAAGGCCAACAAATCAGCAACATGTGCTCATTCAGCAACTCAGTGACATGTTTTGAGGGATGCGTGCATTTGGTTGCTCCTTTAGAGTAGCTTGATTCCTTGCACCTACCAAGGTTTTATTCTGCAGTGGATCTGAAACAGGGAGGGAAGTGATCATGCATTCTCATATCATGTTGCAATCTTGTCTCAAAGGCATTTCATTGGGATCTCTGCTTCTTGTAGGCAATGATCCAGAAGGCACCAGTTCAAATAAGAAACAGAAAGCACTGGCCTTTGCAAGTCCACCAAAGGGTATGCACACATCACTGTTGCTTGTACATCTTGCCTACATGCCTGTGCTTTGCTGCTGTTGAACACCAGCCAAGTCGCAGTCCCTCTTGTGGCTTGCAACCATTTGTGTTAGGCATCTGAAGAGAGTTGCATGCTTCAGCTTCATGATCTGTCTGCAGATGCTCTTGTCCGACATACGTTGACAGCTGACCACAAGTGCAGCGCTGAGGTGCCATTGCTGGCTGGTGGCTCAGGGCTTTGCAACAATCCAGTCAGGAAAGACAATGTTATTTGGAAAATATCTGGCTGTAGATATGCGCTAGTCTTTTATTTGCATCCGAAGCTCAAGAAGTGGATGTACAGCATTGTCGACTACACCCATGAGATGGCAACAGGGACAAAGCATATGGCAGTGTCAGATATGCTGGTAGATCCAAAGTTGCAGCAGCTTGTGTATGACCTTTTCACATCATATGACATGGAGATGTACCCTGGACTCCATGCGGGGGGGCTTGCCTTTGTCAACTTCAACTTAGGCGAGTGGGAAACAGATCATAAGTATACATGGCGTTGCCACGGGCATGCTCAATGTGGTGTTAACATCGATGAGAAGAGCTTAGAGAAGGATGTTGCAGCATTGTTGAAGTGTTTCCTGTAATTTCAAATGATAGCATAGAAACGGTAAGTAGGTGGCACTCTTCCTGGTTTTGTAACACACCATTTATAGGACGTGACATGCTGTGCAGTCTATGTGTGACACACCTGCATTGAAGACATTCACCAGCACCTTAGTGGTCTGTATGGTAGAAGTATTTGAATCCATTACCTTGTTTTGACTGCTAGCCTTGGTCGTTGCATGCATGTACTTGAGCTTCACAATGACTAAAGCCAGAGTCTGCTTTAGATGGTTCACATCAAGCTGTATATGCAACATATAAGTAAACACCCCATGCTTTTGCTTGCAGATCGTACACAGCCTTATCTGAGCCCCCGTCTTCTAATGGCTCGACTGCAGTCTTCTGGCCTGCTCTGCCTCCTGATGTACTCAATTCGATGTGTTGCTTCCTGCCATGCAACTGAGGACCTGTAGCCAACTCAGCAGCCCAGTTGCGCGTCAAAACACTGCATCTGCTCAGCTGATGTTTCAGCAAGGCTTGTGCAAGTGCAAGCTAGAATCCTCAATGTATGGGAGGCAAACACCATCAAGCGCTTCAATAAGCCATGATCCTGGCGTTTCACCGGGCTCTGCAAGCCAGTGCATCCTTGGGAAAGTGTATCTGAGATGCAGTCTATCAATGAAAGCTCTGCAAGAGCTTGACAGTCAGCTGTAGCAGCTGCCAGCTCTCCGGTGCAAAACGCTACTCAATTGCACCCCCAGCAAACCTTGTGGTGTGCTTGGAGAGCCATTAGTTAACCCATCATGCTGGCAGCGCCTTGTGTGTAGTTGCCTCTGCCAGTGGAGTCAGCCAGTGCCTGTCCAGCTGCTCCAATGGGTTCAAGCAGCTTGGCAGGTTTGGTGCTTGGAACGCACTGGACAGTAAGCATGGAGTCTGTTCTTGTGACGAGCATCGCTCTGGCTACAGACTGCAAGCTTGCAGGGCTGGCTATCTTGAAGGTCAGCAGTGCCCATGCAGAGCAGCAAGGTGCACCTGCTGGTGGACAACCTTTACCATCTTCCACATGGTTCTTCAGTCTGGCACGCAATGGCTCTTGCCTGAGTACAAATCACCAGATTTTGTGCTGATCCTGCTCATGTGGGAAACCACTAAGCGAGGCAACAACCGTGGCAAGCTGACCTGGTCAGACTGCTTTCTAGTAGCTGGTCAGCAAGCACCCTACCCTTAGCCTGATTCAGAAGAAGCCCTTGGTGGTCAAGCCTGATGGGACCAGGACTGTGAAAGGGGAGCGATCAGGTCCTTTGACGTTGACTATCACTGAGGAACTCTCATTGCTGCTTGAGCAGGCTGCTCAAGTACATGCAGCTGAGCTTCCCAACAGGACATATAGGTATTGTTCAGGCCACTTTGTGCCACTTAGCGAGCCTTTGAAGATGAGTCCATGACTGGCTCTGCCTTGGGGAAGAAGCATCTGCATGATGCTGGGAAATGCAACCATGATTGTAAATGTGGTCAGACCTAGAACATTGCTTCTGGCATGGACTGTCAACTATATGCCTGACCAAAGATTGTTGAAAGTGTTAGCCCTCAGCTATATCCAGTCACACCATTCATGAGCAGTGACTAATGGTTTGTCATATTAGTATGGTTAGTAATGGTCTTATAGCACGCGTAGCGGCCTGTTTGCTTGTATATAGGTATCCTCCAGACATGATAACGAGAGTTGAGCAGAGTTACAAGACAGTTGAGACGCGTTCCAACCATGTAAGACATAGTCCAGTTACACAAGCCCGCCGACTGCACAGCAAATCTCAACAGGTTATGGGCCCTCTCACGTTGTGAGGAGCAGTCGTGCGGGCACGGCAGATCGAGCAGGTAGTGCCGTAAGGTAGTGTGCTCGCTTGTGATTGTATCGGCATGGCGGTAGCAACGCAACTTACAATACCCAAGGGTGCTCTAGATCGTCTCTATGCACGGTGGTTTTGCAACCTGCGTTGTGGTTGCCTCAAGTGCGCTGCTGACTCAGACACTGTACGAGTACTTCACCTGTGCTAAGTAAGCAGCACCCTTTGGTCTACTTCGTAAAGCTCTCCACGATCATATAGGTTTTGGGTAATCTGCTACGGAGTGACGGGAAGCCCATCGCAGTCTTCAGCATCGAGAGGGCAAGCCCGTGCGCCTGACCTGCTTGGAACCGTGAAGGTTTGCCTCAGGACTGGCCACGTTTACACACAGTTACATCATTGTTTTGCGCTGTCCCGCGGACTGTAGCGCTGCAAGTCCGTACTGTGTGTTTTGCTGAAGCTTGCAGGGTTCACAACGATGCCAAGCATTTTAATTGAGCTTCACGATGGACGTCTTGATCCTATTGAGCTGCAAACTCCTCCAGAGAAGACAGCAGCCAAGGTGTTGGATGCTTGCAGCCGCAAGTTCAACAGGGGGGTAGGTAGCCTGTCACCAAAGGGCAAGCCCAACTTGCTTCTAGAAGATGATGATGTGGTAGCAGACGGTATGACTTATGTGTTCACACCCCGTGCAGGCTCCCAAGGTATGCACCACTTTTTTCATGTCACGTCTCAGGCTGACTCACAAGACATTATGCAGATCCTTTGGCAGCCTCAGCCTTGTGTTTGCACAGCAGTAGAGCAGAATCTCAGCTTTGTTGATGTTAGGGATGAGCTTGGATGCATAGTGTCTGAGCATATTTAATGCAGCCTCCCAGCCATGTCTGTGGCTTGAGGGTTTGCTGTTGATCTCACAGCATATCTAGAAGGCATTGCCACACAGCGGTACAGCAGAATCAACACAGCTTCTTGCTTTTGTCTGTGGCTTGAGGCGTACCCTGCTTGCCTGCTTCTTTATGCAACTTCTGAAAGCATTCAATGTATGCTCTGAGCCTTTTCTGTGGTTTGAGGCGTGTTTCATTTTAGGTTCAGACCACTCTCAACTTGGACACAGCACCTTCAGCCACCACTTGACTTCTTTTTCTGCAGGTGTTGGCAGCCAAGATGTGAGGTCAATAACACGAGGTAGGACTGCAGCGTTGCGACTTGCCCTTGAGTCTATCCCACGTCTTACTGCATTTGAATTTGAGTAAAGCTATCATGCATGTTGCAGACATCACTGGTGATGCCTGTTGCAGAGGTCATTACAGAATTGTTGGATGCACCAACCATGAGCCGTATACTGAAGCTAGCCATGGCCAAATACAAGGGTCGTCTTCAGATCAATGCATCAGGATTGGAAACAGGCAAGAGCTTTTACTTCTAACATGTTACAGGAGCTTTTGCTCACAATTTGTGGGCCCTACGCTGGTATACCAGTTGCTGCACTTCTCTCGAAGTTGTTGTACGGCAAACTGTGTCAACATTTGTGTTCGCCAATAGTGTGATGCCCCGCATAGCATACATGAGCTCGAGTCATGCTATTGACACAACAACACTGCTGGACTTCAAACTCACGAGTAATTTCCTATGCTGCATGCTTGCTGTATAAGCTGTATGATTGTAACGGATACAGCAATGGTCACAGTAAATAGCTACTGTATAGATCCAGAGGCCCCTGTTGGCAAGCCGTCTGTTACAATGATGCTGTTGCTGCTCAGGGGATGATGTTGATATGGATGTGGACACATTGCAGATGACCAGACGCGGCTCATCAGATACTGTAGGCAATGCAATGGGTGGCCATGCGAGCAGTTCAACAGATGAGCCTAGCAGGACTGTGCATATGTCTGATGATGTGCAGAGTCAGCATTGCAGCTTTAACCTTCAGCAAATGGATGCGGTCTTCCATCAGGTTGTGATGAGAAGATTACGCAGTCCAATGGGCTATGAATCTTTGGGAAAGAACAAGCCACCTTTACAAGTCGAGCACAGCTCATTTTCAGACTATGTCAAGTCTGTCAAGATTGTAGGATAGGCTTATACACGAAGGGTGACTGCCTGAATGAGCAAAGGAATGGCAAACCTGGCAATTGTTGATGGTACAGTTTGGCAACCAAGTCTTGGGTGTAGCATAATTGAGTATACTTATATGCCGCTGAAGTCATAATGAAAGCAATGAGTGTAAACCATGACATTAAGTTCTGTTTGCCATTGACCAGATCGTTCTCTGATCACAGCTCTTGTCATAACTCTTGTCCGTATTCTTGAGATGAATTGCGCTTGGACAGTGGTGTTGCACACAGCAGTGAAGCTGCTTCACGCTGCGATTGAGGGTAACCAGATCACCAATTGCAATGCAGTGTTCTGTGCAGTGAGCCGCACAAAAGTGGTCATAGCGCTACTTTGATGTTGGTGAAGGCAAAGCTGGTGTCAAAGTGAAAATAGAGGTGAAAGGCACAGGCCAAAACTGCAAGCTGTGCTACCCACTTAGTAGAACAGCCAGCTGCAAATGCTGACCCCCAGGACTGCTGGGCATCTGCCCTGCACTTGTCTGTTGACTGTGGCCCTCTGCAGTGCACACTGTCAGATAGAACTACAGTAAGTCACACCAGTCAATGAAAGCATCCATAGAAGAGCCAGCTACAGATGCTTCCCCTGATGAGAGCCAGGAATGCTGGGCAGAGTTGGCAAAGTTGCTGCACAGGTCTCCTCCTCATCAAGCAACAACATTTAAAAATGTTCTAAGCTCTATAACGCTTGAACAACTGATGTATTACTGAGCATGAAACTGCCCCACTCTTATAGCCTTCCACAGCAGTGTGTGGTAACAATATGTGCATGACCAGGCATACTCACACATGAACTCAGATGGTGGCTGTGAGAGGGCTGATGAGCTGTTGAGGGCCCCTGCTGTTGTAGACCTGTCGTTTCCAGGCTGCTCAAGTCCATGATGTCAGCAGACTGCTCTTGCTGGACAACAGAATTCAATCCCCCTGCAAGTCAGCTCAATCTCAATGATGCGTCCACATCCACAAGTATGATGTCATTGAGCTATATTGAGCAACAATGACAATACCAAAACCCAATGCTGCCAGCTGCAACAAACTTTTGCATACGTGCATGCACGGGGTCTGTTGGCGGCAGAGCATGGCCCTGATCTCCAGCTTGCTCCCTACATTTGCACAGCAGCTGATGACAACATGTGATATTTATGTCAAACCAACAAGTTTTATCTAGTAATCAGTATTGATGTGCAAGCAATGCATGCAGGAAAGATGGTGAGGGACACACTCTGCTGCAGAACTAGGGGTGTAGCATGGTCCCCTGCAACTGCAGACTGACTTTACCAGCCAGCAGACATGCTGTCAACCTGTGGGCAGTCCTGGCTCACTGATAGGTAAGGTGTCTCAGTTGGCTGGGTTGTTGCAGATATCAGCATATGCTGAGAACCCTCAACAGGTCTAGGAGCACCTGCGGCAAGCATTTGGCAAACATATTAACCAAGCTAACATGCTTTCAACATTTGGGAACAACATAGACTGTGAACTTCACTTCACACATAAACATAGGCTAGCACAAACTACCTGGGTGCACTGGTACAGCAAAAAGTTGCTGAGACCTGTTTATGCTAGCGCTAGACCCTGAAGCAAGCGGTTGTGGTGGCAACGCTTCATGCACAGAGCCGTCAAGTCAGTGCACATACCAGGAAGCAGACATCAGTTGTCAAATGCCATGGAGTTTGCAGGACCCATTGCCAGCACAGACACCTTGTCGTGACCTGTATGGACTGGAACATCAGCTTGACCAGCATCAAGCTATGCAGCTATGGCAGGCTGCATGTTGCAGCCATTCATGCCTGACCTGCAAGGCAACACTGTGACAGCAACAGGTGGACACATTTGCGGATGATGCCTGAGCTGAACTTGGACAACCACTGTAGTTGGATCCCTCCTATGTGTCATCACAAAGGGGGAGTCTGCTTGGACAAAGGGTGGGAGCTGCTTCATCACGGCTGAATCAGATGTGTTCAAGTCTGTGGTTATTGTCTTGGCTGCATGCCAACACATCATTGCATTGACATGTCGTACCAACGACTATGTAAATGGCAGACTCCTTTGCAATGCACCTGTACATCTGATGCTGGACCTGCAGCAGTTCATATTCACCTTTGTCTTTTGCCTTTGAAGTGTTTGGGTGTTTATACCCATTGCCCAAGGCATACACATTGCCACTTTTGTCCCCAGGACAAGCATGGGTACTGTGAATCTGGTGAGCGAGGACTTCATACCAGTACCCTCGACACAAACAGTTTGATTGCAGCAAGGACAAGCTGGAACGACAGGCATGTCCGGAAAACCATGAAATTGCACCTGGGAGCAGCTCGACCACATTGCAGAGTTCCAAGGAAGTTGGCTACAACCAGAATTTTCAATTAAGTGCTATGTAGCAATGTTGCTGCGTCCAGAATGTGCGCTGTATAGTCTAAAGCAAAAGTGTTCAGGCCCATATCATTTGGCTTTTGCTGCCCTGTCAGTCAGTTTGCCAGTCAAATTCTCTAGTGATGAGAGATAGCATGTTGCCCAAGATGCATGCACATTGAAGAAGAGTTGCTCCAGGCTGGGGCCTTAGGAGGCTCCCGTTATGATCGCTGAAAAGCGTAATTCCCCCCCCCCCCCCTGAAGAAGAGTTTACCATAATGCTGATCAGATTAGACATGTGTATGGTGTCTGCCAGACGGGGCTACAGGCACCTTTCCGAGACATACGGATACTTAAAAGGACACGTTGGTAGAAACTTGGCATGCTCACGACTGTCACAAGGCAAGTTTGATGCTGCTACATACATACTTGCAACACAAGATGTGGCTGCGCAGCATGCTATATATATCACTTTTGAACCTTACATGCAATACTTTTATGCAGAAGTGTCGAATTCTTTGCTGTCACTTGACTGGACATGCAGAACAATAACATTGAGCTTTGCGCCCTTTAAAACAATGCAGCAGAACATTGCGCGACACTACATCACGAAAGCTGAAGCTCACGATCGTCTTTGCGTGAGGGCTGAAATGCTGCCTAGTAATGCAGACTACCATACACAGGTCTACCCTCCTCAGATTTTTGTACTGTCTATACTTCAAAGCTGAAAATGTTTGTACAATACTAGTGCAAATCATGCACAGCCAACCATGATACTACCAAAAGTCAGATCCCAAGGATATCTGACAAAAGAAAGACGACCGCATCTATGAAAGCCTTGGCAAACATCCAGCCGATACTTCACAAACCAAGCTCTGTAGCTTACCAACCATTAATCTGATGAAGCCGGTCATGTCACAGTCCCCAGCTTGCAATGCCAATAAAATGGAAACAGCACAGGAAGAGACATAATCAAATGAAAACTGCCATCAAGTCTGAGCACCTACAATTGGTACATGCATTTCAGCATCCTCTGCCCTGACTGTGCCCAGGTATCTGACAATCTGCTGCCATCTGGTGTTGTGCTCAATGCTGTCCAGTCCTGCAGGCTGCATCAGCTCCCTTGCTGAGAGCTCACCCCTTTCTGCTGCCAATACGTCAAAGAGGTATGGGTTCTCTGCCACGTAGGGAAAAGCTGTGACCATGCTCATGGCCTGCTGAGTCAGTGTGTAGACCTGCGCAGACTTCTTGTCTTTGAACTCATGAGGGAGTCAACAGAAAAATTCTGAGATGTCTGAGAATTTTTAACAAGACAAAACATTCAAAATTTGTGGATGAAGTCAACATGCGCCTAAACAAACAAGAAGACTGGCAAAGAAAACCCAACAAGGATGATCAAATGACCACTTGGTGACAGTGCTCTTGGTCT
>JAABUU010008231.1_pt1 | contig 10411 bp, 9 predicted proteins | sample 5559301 | NCBI WGS metagenome assembly JAABUU01 (sample SAMN10711884, study PRJNA513360) | rock metagenome | isolation source: Antarctica rocks | place: Antarctica: Victoria Land, Richard Nunatak white | reverse complement strand
TTCGGGATCATCACCCGCCAGGCCATCCGCCGCGGCACCTTCCACAGCGTCAAAGATCTCGAAGAAGCAATCGGAGAATACATCGACGGCTGGAACGACCGCGCCCACCCCTTCACCTGGACGAAGAGCGCCGACCACATCATCGCCCACTCAACACCCCCCACCCGAAAACAACTACCCACACGCGACACTAGGTGGGTTTGGCGTCCAGCCGGAGCAACAAGAGAAGATCGCTGCCCGAGTGTACTGATCGGCCGGGTTGGTCTTTGACTGCTTGCTCTAAGGCGTCGACCGCCTTCTCCAACGAGAGCATCATCTCCGACATGTTGACCGAGATTAGCCGGGGTGGCTGCCGCTTCTTTAGGTCTCTCCACCACCCCGACAGCGTCACCCAGTCGACCGGCGACCGGACGAAGCGACCGCTCGGATTCTCAAGCGGCAGATCATCAAACGTTCCCCGCAACGAACCCCCGATACAGACGAATGAGTAGGCTACGGATGGCTGGGTTGGATCAGTCCATATCCAACCAAGGGCTCCGTGGGCTGGACGCCTAGCGCGCAGAAAGTCGGGCGCTAGCTCGTCCACATGCTGGAACATGTCGCGTAGATATTTGCAGTCGGCCGACTTGTTAACGAAGGCACGGAGGGTGTTCCTATCGCCAAGCGACTTTAATCGCCCGACCAGTCGATTGAGCTGGGCCATGGAGTTGATGACGAACCAAGCGTCAAGCAAGAGCGGCATGAGGTCTGGTTGATTGCCGCCCGCAAGGCGGTCGACGGCAGTCAAATTGCAGGTGATGGTTAGTCGTCTGTACGCTAGATCGGTCATCTCCGCAGTGACTCGAAAGGTACTCAATAGCAGGCTGGTCTCTTCATTGATTGACGTAGGTATAGACCGTAACGGTGACTTTCGATCGATCAGCATTAGGTGCCCGCCTTACTAAATCCTGGTCCAGAGTCCGGGACCGATAACGCGCCAATCGTGCGACGCGACCTCGCGGTGGTGGGTTCTGGTGGGTGGTCGGGTCATCGCGCGGCGCGTCCGTCGACGAGGTGAAGTTGATCGTCGGCGAGATCGGCGATGGCGGGGTCATGGGTGGCGAGCACAACGGTGGCTCCGGCGTCGGCCTCGGAGCGTAGGCAGGCGATGATGAGGTCGGCGGCGTACTCGTCTAGTTCTGCTGTCGGTTCGTCAGCGACGAGCAGCGCCGGTCCGGTGACCAGGGCGCGGGCGACGGCGACGCGCTGTTGTTGGCCGCCGGACAACTCTGCGGTCAGCCGGTCGTCGAGGTCGCCAAGTCCGACCCTGCGTAGCGCCTCCGCGGCCCTTCGGGCGATCTCGTCGCGTGGTCGGGGGTGGACCTGGAGGGCGAGTTCGACGTTCTCCGTGGCGGTCAGGACGGGCAGTAAGCCGTAGCCCTGCAGGACGACTCCCGTGCCTTGCCGGTCCCTTGCCGCGACGGCCCGGTGAATGGTGCCGGCGTCGGGTTGCACCAGCCCAGCGAGGACCGAGAGCAGCGTCGACTTGCCCGACCCGGAAGCTCCGGTGATCGCGAGCACCCCTGCGGGCCGGGCTTCGACGTCGACATCGTCCAGCACCCGCCGCCCCGCGCGGATCACGGTGATCCCGCACCCGGTGAGGTGGTTCGGCGGTTCGGCGGTCACCCGGCCGCCTCGTCGGACACCCGGGCGAGGTGGACGACGTCCGGGTCGGCGGACACCTCGACGCGGGTGCCGGGGGGCCATGCGGGGAGGAGTTGGTCGGGCAGGGCGACCGTGCCGTCGTCGGCGACGATGGAGTACCGGTGGCCGAGGCGGCCTTCCTGCCCGACCCGGCCGGCGCGCATGGTGACTGTCCGGTCCAGGGCGGCCCCGACGTCCGGGTCGTGGGTGACGAGGACGACCGTGGTCCCGAACCGGTGGTTGACCAGGTCGAGCAGGTCCAGCACCTGCTGGCGGCCGCCGGTGTCCAGCTGCGAGGTCGGTTCGTCGGCGAGCAGCAGACCGGGGGCGTTGGCTGCGGCGACGGCGAGGGCGACCCGCTGTTGTTCCCCGCCGGACAGCCGGGCGACGGGTGCGTCGGCGACGGCACCCAGCCCGAGTGCGTCGAGCAGCGCGGGCGGTCGAAGAACTCTCGCCCGGGCGGACGGACGAAGCGACCGTTGGGCGAATGCAACGTTCTGCCGGGCGGTCGCGTACATGAGCAGATTCCGCGCGGCTCCTTGCAGGACCGTTCCCACCCGCGCCGCCCGCAGGTCCAGCAGCGCCTGCTGGCTGAGCCGGCTGATCTCCGCGTCGCCGATCCACAGCTGGCCGGCGGACGGTCGCAGCAGCCCGCCCAGCAACGACAGCAGGGTCGACTTGCCCGACCCGGACGGGCCGAGCAGCGCCACCCGCTCGCCGGGCGCTACGTCGAGGTCCACACCCCGGACGGCGACCACCTCCTCCTGACCGGTGGACCAGATGTGCACCAGGCCCGCGCACCGGACCGCCAGGCCGTCACCTCTGGCAGCGGTCACGCCTGGACCTGTCGTAGCGGTCACGCCTGGACCTCCCGGAGCCGGTCGAGCCGACCGAGGCCGACGGCGCGCCTGCTGACCAGTGCTGTGACCGGGAAGGCGAGGACGAGGACGGCAACCGCGACGGCGATCACGACCGGCCAGCGGACCAACTCGGGAGGGGCCGGCGCCCCGGCGGTGACCGAGCCCAGGACCGGCAGCACGAGCCGGGTCGCCACGACACCTGTCACGAACCCGACCACGGTCCCGAGACCGACGTAGGCGAGTTGTTCGGCGACACCTGCGCGGACGAGGGAGCGGCGGCGTCCGCCGAGGACCAGCACTGCAGCAACTTCGTAGCTGCGCCGTGGTGCGGCCACCAGGCCCGCGGTCAGCGCCGCGCCCAGCGCGAGCAGGATCGCGGCGACGGCGGCGGCGACGTAGACGCGGAGACTCACCGCGGCGCCGCCCGTGGCGAGGACGGCGACCTGGTGGTCCACGGTCTCCACCGTCACCGGCCGCAGGGGGTCTGCGTCGACCGGTCGGATGCCGGCGTCGGCGAGCCGGGAGAGGATGGCGGCGGAGTCCGCGGAGTCCGCGAACCACACCTGGTCATCGGTCACCAGCAGCGCCTGCGGGTGGTTTACGGTCAACGTCTGGAGGTCGACGAGGTCCGCGGCGGTTCCGACGCGGGGGAGGGTCCCGCGCCCGGGCACCGGTGAGACGATCACGGCCTGGTCGGCGAGGTCCTGCACGACTCCCGTCCCGGTGGACCCGTCGAACACGCTGACAGCGGCGTCCCGGCCGAGCAGCGCCGGAACGGTGGGCGGGACCACGGCCGGCGCAACGGCGAACGAGGCGACCGACCCGGGGTCCAACGCAACCGTGAAACCGCCGCCGCCGGCGTCGGACACCCCCACGTCGGCTGGGCGGGCGGAGTTCAGCACGTCCGCGGCCGCCAGCGCGTACCGCCACCGGGAGTCCTGTACAGCAGGTGCGGTCACCGGGCCGCGCGCGTCGGTGATGTCGGTGACCGTGACAGCCCCGAAGGTGCCCTCCGACGTCGCCGGTGCCTGGGAGAAGGGATCTGCGGTGGCTGCCTCGGGCTGTCCGGTCGGCCCGGCGCTGATCGCCCGGGTGAAGGTCCACCCGATCAGCTGGCACGGCGCGGACCGGCACGCGGGAAGGTCCATCCGAAGATGGCCGTGTGATCGAGGGGCCAGCCGACCCGCGCCGACGGTGACCTGGTCACCGTCGGCGGTGATCAGCTGCACGCCCGCCTGCAAGTTCCCGGCCCGGCCGGTGGCGGCGTTGGTCCACCGCGCGGTGAGGCTGCGCTGCACGGTGACCGCCGGCCCGGTGTCCGGGCGCAGACCACGCTCGAGCGCCCCGAAGGACGTGCCACCCCACGCCGGGTCCCAGCTGGTGACCGCGGCCAGCCGGGTCACGTCGACGGCCAGCATCGTCGGCGCCGCTCCGCCGGCCGCCTGCTCCACCGCCATCGCGCGCCGCCCGGTCGGGTCCGCTGCGCGGACCGCGGCCAGCAACCGTCCCGGGCTGTCGGAGGTGACGTGCACGACCTGGGGCGCACCGACGCTGGCCCGGGCCGAGTCCAGGCGCACTGTCCGGGCGACCGCGTCCCCGTTGACACCGAAGACGGCGAGCGCAACCGCCACCGCCAGGAGCACGACGAGTCGGGACCCGGCCGGGCGGCGGGCGATGTTCCGCGCGGCCAGGAACGCCGGCAGTCGCGGTCCCCGGCGGGTCCGCCGCACCGCCACCCGGGCCGCCGGCGGAACGAGTCGGACCACGAGCAGCGCCACCGCCAGCGCGAGCAGCCCCGGGGTCACCAGTCCCAGCAGGTCCGCCGAGCGGGTCAGCAGTTCATAGACCCCTGCGGCTGCGGCGACCACCGCGGCCGTGTCGAGTGCGACCGAGCGCGCCAGCGCGGCGTTGCGGCCACCGGTCCGGCGAAGCTGACCCAGGACCGGCGTCGCGAGCAGCCGCCGGCCCGCCAGCGCGGCGGCGGCGACACCGCCGAGAAGCGCCGCGCCCGCGGCGGCCGCAGCCGTGGCACCGAACCGGACCTCACTGCCCGGGCTCAGGCCCCGCGCGAGCGCGACGTCGGCGAGCAGCGCGACCAGGGCGCCCAGTGGAACAGCGACTGCGAGCAGGCCGACGGGCTCGGCCAGCGCGAACGCGGCGGTCTGTCCGGTGCGCATGCCGCGCAGTTTCGCCAGCGCGACCTCCGGGCTCCGCTCCTCCGCGGTGGCGGCCACGACCAGGTACAGCACGAATAGCGCGAGGACCCCCACCTGCACCGTGACCGCAGTCGTGGCGGCCCGGACCAGCTGCCGTTCCCCGTCCAGTTCCGCGACGACCCCGCCGACCGCGCTCTGCGCGGACACCTGCACATCGAGCGCCGTAGGTGCCGCAAGCCGAGCGAGTGCGGCCGTGTCCCGGGCATGCACCTCACCGACACGCAGCGGCCGGAACGCCGACGCCGTCGTTCCCGCCTGCGCGGCGACCATCGTCGCCCGGTCGACGAGGACCTCGTCGAGCTGCTGGGTCGAGTCCCCCGCCGAACCGGCCTGCGCGGAACTGTCGCCCGACCATCCCGGGCCGCGGACAGTCTTCGCGTCATAGACACCGACCACGACCGGATCGTTGGCCCCCGCCCGGCCCGCACCGAGATCGATCGACAGTCGCGCGCCCGGTCCGACCCGGTACTCCGCAGCCGTCCGCGTCGAGATCATCGCCTCGGCCACGCCGCCGGCCGGGGCATCACCCGGGCACCGGCCGCGGACCACCGCCACCGACACGCACATGCCTCGCCGCCACGACACCGTCGCCCGCGCCGACCGGCTCCCACCGATCACCACGGTCCGCCCGGACGACTGGACAGCCAGCGACGGGGCGCCCCAATAACCGTCGTAACGCGAGTCCGCCGCGGCCAACGCCAACCGGTCAACGACGCGGTCCACCGACGCGCTCTGGTCGAACAGGTTGGCCGACACCACCAGCCCGCTCTGCGCCGCCGGCACCTGAGCCAGCCGCTGCCGGACCAGGCTGTCTTCACCGGTCGCCGCGTACAGCGGACCCAACGTCGCGGCGGCCGTCGCGACCAGCGCCACCAGCAGCGTCGCCACCGAACCGACCAACCGCGAGCGGGACCCCCGCACCGCCAGGGCAACACCTACAAGACTCGGCACAAGGCAGCGCCCCCTCCCGCGTCGTCGCCCACCGGGCATCGCCGCGCGCGCTCGCTGCTGCCGCGGTGTGGTCAGTGTCGGCCCGCGCACCGGCGAACCGCCAGCACGATGCCCAAGCGAGACGCCGCGCGACGCCACAGCACCCGTCCTGCCACCACGCGATGGCCGACCGTGGCCTCGCTCCACGTCCCCCTCTTGTGAAACGCGGCTCCGAGTGCGAGGGCGTCACCAACGTGGTACGGAACGGCCCTACAGCGCTCCGCACGGCACCTCACCTCTGGAAGGACTCACAATGAGGATTATTCAGGGCGACTGATTAGGGCCTTGGGCCGATAAAGTCGGCGGCGTGTCGGCGCCATGAGGACGGTCCGTTTCTTGACACGATTGGGTTACCACACTCAATCGGAAGAAACGGACCGCCGGCCTGTAGCATACGACAGGACTCAGCCGGGAACAGATCGTCGATGTGTGTGTCCTGGTCCACGCGGATTCCGTGAGGACCCCGGGTCACGTGTGCCCGCCGATCCTGGGGCTGTTCAACTCGGTTGTGGTGACACTTGCCTATCTGCGGCGTAACCGAGTCCAGGCCGAGCTCGCGGAAGCCTTTGGGGTGTCACAGCCGACGATCTCTCGGGCGATCAGCACGCTGACTCCCATCTTGGGCAGGCTGCTGGCCGACCACGTGCCCGTCGCCGAGGACCTGGACATGCGCAGTCAGTACATCATCGACGGCACCCTGCTGCCCTGCTGGTCATGGACCGGGCACCCCGAGCTGTACTCCGGTAAGCACCACACCACCGGCATGAACGTGCAAGTCGCCTGCGACCTGTCCGGTCGACTCGCCTGGGTCTCAGACCCAGTCGACGGGCGCCGCCACGACATCGCGGCGCTACCGATCTCCGGGGTCCTCCAGGCCGACCACCCCGACCCGTGGCTCGGTGACAAGGGGTACATCGGCGCCGAGATGATCACACCGATCAGGAAGCCGCCCTACCGGGACATGCTGGACTGGGAAAAGAAACTCAATACCGCGGTCAACCAAATCCGGTACAAGATCGAGCAGACCATCTCCCACCTCAAGACCTGGCGAATCCTTCACACTGACTACCGGCGACCACTTGACACGTTCACCGCAACAATCTCGGCCGTCCTTGGACTCGAATTCTTCCGGACCTGCCGTGAATAAGCCTCAATGTCTCGAAGGGTCTTTAGATTGGCAGACCGGCTAGTTAGTTCGCTGGTGCCTAGAGCAACGGCAGGCGCGTGTGTAGACCCGGCGTGCTCGACGGTGTGCCGAGGCACCACTCTCTACAACTGCTGCTACAACTGCACTGGTTCCGCGCGGCCGTGCTATTCGGTCGGTAGCTGCTTTTGAGTTGGGTACTTCACTGCGCGCATACCCTCAGTTACCGTTTCGGCCGCAGCGACCTGGCACCGTGAAGTGACCTCCATGGCGTTGGTGTACGCCGCCCAACTGTCCGTGGGCGTGGCTTTCGTTGCTTCCGGAGTAGGAAAGTTGCTGTCGCCTGGCGGCTTTCAAGATAGCTTCGTCCAGTACACTGGGCTGCCCCGCCGTCTGTCCACTGTCGCCGGCCCGCTCGAGATCGTTCTGGGGCTATGGACGGCGGTCGTACCTGTTGCGTTAACCGCTATCCTGCCCGCACTCGTAGTCCTATTTTCCCTGACAGCGGTCCTCGTACGCGCACATCGGCGTGGTGTAACCCAGCCGTGTAATTGCTTCGGTGGACTGGTAGCTCGCTTCGACTGGTCCTTCCGTCTTGCTGTCGGCCGCAATTGCTTTCTGGGACTGCTCGCGCTTACTGCCCTCTTTCGGCACGGCGACTTCAGTAATGCTTTAGGCTTTGAGGGAGTGGCGGTATCCATCGTGCTCACCGGTTTGGTGACGGTTATCATTATCGCGTTACCAGCACTGACTTGGTTAGTGTCTCCGTCGACACCCGCCATTGAGGACCGTGGCCGGTGATTACGACCGTCTTGCTCGCCGCTCTGGTCGCAGCCGTCGCTTTGCTTTCGCTGGTGCTCGTTGAGGTCGTCCGGCGCCTTCGAGAACACGAATTAGCACTCGACCGGTTAAGCGGACGGGCTCCTGACCCCGGCGCTTATGCAGGTCAAAAGATCAACCCGGCCGATCTCGGCGACGAAGACGCGTTTACTGGGGTTGTTGGATTTTTTTCTACCACTTGCATGGGTTGCCTGACTGTCGCGCCGCAGTTCGCGCAGTGGTCTTCGACGAATCAAGGCCGCGCTGCACCCGCAGTGATCGTCGGCTCCGGTGGTCATGGGGATGAACTGCGAAGAAAGCTTTTGGGCAGTACCCGCCTCATAGACATGCCGGAGTCCGCGCGACTAACCAACGCACTGAGCGTCGACGAATTCCCGTTGTTCCTTGAAGTTGACGAGGGCTTGATTGTCAGCGGCTCGAATGTGCCGCCTGTTTCGTAACCCGCACCCCACGCGACCTCCCACTCGAACCGCATTGGGTCGTGCGTTGTCAGTCAGCTGGCACTCGTCGCCATCGGCTGTCGTGGGCATAGTGGTCGTCGTGGGCCTGGCGACCACCGGAGCAGCGGTGTCTTCTCGCGCGGCCGGCGCTGTCGTCCGAGAGTTGGTCAACAACACCTCGTCGGGAGTCCTACGCGGTTGTTTTATTCTCGTGTTGAGTCTAACCGTCGGTCAAGTCACTCCTCTTGTCTCTGGCTATCTCGAAGGTGTTTTGCGCCGCCGAGCGACAGTTTACCTGCAAGCCTCGTTATTTTCGGCCATCGACGAGCGTTTGGATTTCTCTGAGATCGAGAAGCCATCAGTGCAGGACGACTTGTTCGTCGCTGCTCAGGGTGGATAAGAGGCACCCAGCCGGGTCACACAGAGCATCCTGACAGCTACCCAAGGTTTGCTGACAGCGCTTGCGCTTGCGTTCTCGATCACGAACGTGTCGCCAGGAGTCGTGGTCGGCATCTTTGCGTCGTCGCTTCCCCTGGTAGCTGTGGAATTTGTCGCAACATCCCGCGAGTCCCGGCTCGTCGCAGGTTTAACTCGCTCGGATCGACGCCGATTTTTCTACACCCGATTACAAACAGAGGTCAACTCCGTTAAGGAAATCAAATTTTACAACTTGGGCGAGCGTCTTCGCGAGCGCATGCTGGGTGAGCTTAGCGCAAGTAACGACTCTCATAATTACCTCGAGCGAGCAAAGCTCACCGCCGAACTCGTCGCCGCTGCACTCGGTACTGCGCTGCTGCTCCTCTCTGTCGTGCACGCGGTCAATGCCCTCCGTGGCCGGCCAGACGCTGCGGCGGCGTTTACAACCCTGCTGGTCGCTTCACTCGGCATTCAAATCGGCGTGTTGACCATGTTCCGAGCGTTATTTCATTGTCAGCTGGCACTTACGCCCTTCCGTCGTTACCTGAGCGTCATCGATACTGTTTCCACTTCCGCTGGCCCTGCGGCTCGTGTCGTTGCACCTCTAAGTAGCTCGCTAGAGCTAAAGGACGTATGGTTCCGTCATTCCTCGGAAGCCCCATGGGTACTCCGGGGCCTCTCATTCAGCATCCCATGCGGCGCGTCGACCGGGATAGTCGGTCCCAACGGAGCTGGTAAATCGACGGTTGTTAAGCTCCTGACCGGAATGCATAAGCCGACCAAAGGTGCGGTCCTTTGGGACGGCATCGATATCCGCACCTTCGCGATGGCCGACTATCGCAAGCATCTTGGGGTCGTCTTCCAGGATTTCATGCGGTACGATCTTTCTATCCGCGATAACGTTGACGGTTTAGGTAGTCTTGCTCTTTCTAATAGTGAGGTGGCTGCAGTCCTTGCTAGGGTCGAATTCACGGTCGACGATTCGCGATTCCCTCAGGGCATCGATACGGTTCTCGGTAGCGGAACGACTGCCGCAATGACGAAGGCTACGACCCTTTCGGGTGGGGAATGGCAGAAACTAGCGATCGCTAGGGCACTCGCCCGACCGGCACTTGATGTTGCCATCTTCGATGAGCCGACGGCCAGTATGGACCCTCAGAGCGAAGCGACCTTCGGCCGGTTGGTTAGAAGCAAGGGTCAGGCTAAGACCACTGTCTCCGTGTCACATCGTCTCGGTGCTCTAGTAGAATTCGACAGAATCGTGGTTCTTGAAGAAGGCCGCCTAGCGGAAGAAGGCTCCCACTCTGACCTGCTAGCGCTTAACGGGCCTTACGCTTCGTCGTTCGCCGTTCAAGCTGGTAGCTACCTCGATCGGGGAGCTTTCGGCAAACCCGGCCCTTGACGCTACGTGAGTGAATGGGACCGAAGCTGCCGCTCCCGACGCCCCCTAGATGGTCGGCGACAACCCATAGTAGCGACTGTCGACTGTCACGGATAGGTTCAACGGACCGGATACGCTTGACTAACAGCGATGGATCGAGTTCGCCATAACGAATCGGGTTATCGAAGATAATTAGGTCGCCTACTGCCCCACCTTGCGATCGGTAGGCCAGTAATCGTGATCCGTCGTTCAACGTCGGGCTCATCGAATCGCCAACAACAGTGACGATGATTAGGTTGCGTCGCGCCACCGCCCCTAGTGTCGCGTGTATGAAGTGACCTTCTGGTGTGACGGTTTCGAGTGGGCGATGATGTGATCGGCGCTCTTGGTCCAGGTGAAGGGGTGGGCGCGGTCGTTCCAGCCGTCGATGTAGGCCCCGA